>BNJU01001417.1_pt1 | contig 118239 bp, 156 predicted proteins | sample 8539281 | NCBI WGS metagenome assembly BNJU01 (sample SAMD00202456, study PRJDB9452) | human saliva metagenome | isolation source: human saliva | place: Japan
CAGTTACGTATTGCTAAGAGATCGAGAGGGGAGTTGCACCCGCCCCGTAAGCGAGGAGCCATGCGCGTAGGACACTGAGTCGCTGCTGTGTCATCAGAACAGATTGATAAGGCTGCTGCTTGCTCTGTAGTGAAGTAGCTCGTCGGGCGACTTCCTCGATGAAGCGGATCTGATCTCCCGTGAAGATTAGCTCTGCACATCGTGATAGAATAGTTCAAAGGCACGAGCATCTTCTCCGTAGGTCGCATAGTCTCGTCCAGGATAGTACCCGTCGGGGTACCGCCTATCGCTGGGATACGGATAGGTTGGCTGAGGATGGGGACGCAATGATGACGGGCGCCGTCTCTGGATAGGTGGTAGTCCGGCTGGGAGGGGCATTTTCCTTGCTATAAACTGACCCACGCGATCATTGACGAAGGTCACTGCACCGAGATTGAATTACCGGAAGTCTGGAGAAGTTGTATTCCAAAGCTCAGATTGATCGGCTTGGATACTGCGATTGAGAGGCACCTAAGAGTGAGGTCACTTGCCCTTTAGTCATCCCACGCTCGATCTTATTGACCCTTTGGCGTATTTTTGGCCGAGGCCACAAGAGCTGATGGTGATGACGATGCCGACAGTCAGCGAGGCTTGTAATGGTCTTCATAGTGCATGATGTGTGGATGTCGAGGAGAGGCAGGGAGCCTCTATGGGATAGCCTCAAAGAGGAGGCTCCTTGCGGATAGGAGAGGCGAAGCTCAAGATAGACTCATCAAATGATACCCAAGAGGCGACGCGCCTCCTGCTGAGAACTGGGAGAAGGAGAACTGATCAACGATACGATAGGAGTTCCGTGGATCACGAAGTCCTGAGGCCACACAAGCCAAGACCTTGAGCTTCTTCATCGAAGCTGAAGAGACGGAGTAGCTTGATCGTCTGCTGCGTCGTGAATCGGTTTCCACGGGCCACATCACGGATATAGCGGATCTTGTCATCCGTGAATGTCTTGCCGCTGACCTCGCGATAGACCTGACTGAACCACTGATCATTCTGGCGGTCACTGCGGTAGTCCCCATAGTCATCATAGTCTCCGTATCCACCATAGCCGCCATTGCCACCGTAGCCTCCATAATCACCATTGCCGTAGGGATAGTTCCCTCGTTGACTCGGATAGCGTCCACGATCGGAGTCGTTGTAGTCTCCATTGTACGTATTCATACGTACGACGCGCCCAGAGGAAAAGCTGATGACTGTGATTCGCTTTTCAAAAAGGCCTGACTTATGATATTCCCATTCTTCGATACCGTTGTCTCCGAATCGACGGTAAGTGGGGCGTCCCATGAGCGAATCATATCTTGCTCTTGGCTCACGCGCCACGCTCGATGCGCTGTGTATCACGGCGTCCCATAGTTCCTTCACCCAGCATAGCCAAGTCACATGAACTGAGGGTGAGAAGTGATGCTGCGCCGAGCAATGCAATGATCTTCTTCATACGCTATACAATATATATAGGTGAAACATCAACATGAGCAGAGCTCCTCTGTCGAGGGTGACTCTATCTGTCGCCAGTTAAATCATCTTTTACCAAATATCCCATACTTTGGATGGTTCTGTTAAAAGTTAAGCTCTAGTGGTGATGTGAATGCTGCTTTTCACGTATTCTTCGAACTTTCAGCCCACGCCTCCGATTTTCGAGGGACGGAGGTAGAGTAATGAAGAGGTGGTCTTTGCGCAATGGTCCATATAGGTATATGGGTGCGTAGGGTAGATGCATATAGGATGGCGAAGAAAGCTATATAGCTTTGGACTGATCCGATATAGCTTTTGCGACGTGACCTCTATTAGGTTGTTTCTCTGCGTCGACAGAAATTATGGACGAGCGGCAGATAAGTTTGGGCTACGTACGTGGCCTCAATATCTACGTACGTGGATATTTGGACCGACGTGCCTATCTTTAAGACTATGTACGTAGACAGAGGAAACCACTACGAGAAGGCGCTTTCTTCTTCACGAGAAGGACACTTTTTCCTCCGCTGGATAAGAAGAATGCGCGATAAGGCGAAGGGCTTGCGTATCTCTTCGGAGAGGCATATCGGTGAGCTGGCGTGTGATGCTTAGCCTCTAATATAGAGGGCCGACCTCAGCAACAGTCTCATTTTGGATGCTTTTACCTCAGCAAAGTTTCTTTTGGATATGAATCGCCAATCCATAAAAGCCCTGCCGCGATCTTCCTTCCCATGATACCCAGCCTTTACCATCCCCTTGATCATGCCTCTGCGCACGAATTTTTAGTGGTGTCAATATATCACCATGTTTGCTCGTAAATTCACTTCGTGCGGATAAGCTCGTACGTTGAATTCTCTTCATTTTAATTTATAAATACGAATTCGTGGGATGAGTAGGGGGTCACAGATATTCAAATTAGTATTTCATGAAAGCAAAGCGGATTGTTGCTGTTTTGCGCTGTACATGCCTATATGCTAATAATCAAATGATTATATGTTGATGTGAAGTTGTAGGTGTAGGTATAGAGAGGATAGCCCATGTTTTGTCTCCATTACACTTTTTGTTTTATGAAATTATATCTACCTGTAAAAGAGCTGATTGATATTATTCTGTAAAGCAAAGCTTGTAGTTGTTTTGGGCGTAGGATGGTCATGATTTGAGGATGAGTTGGCTTTATCTGAAAGGTTTTAAATCCAAAAACGTGCAGATATTCATATTGTTGAATTCTAAATCGTTATCTTTGTTTTGTAATTCTAAAATTATAATTCAAGCGGTCATTATGTCAGAGTATATAGACCTATCAGCCATAACAAAACGCCTTAAAGAGGTCGTTGATAGGAGCGGGCTTACATCAAGAGACTTTGCGATGAAGGCTGGAATTGCTCCTGCGACGCTATCCCTCAATCTCAATGAGAAGCAACAGATCAATGTGCGACATAAACAAGATCGTTGAGCACTCTCCGACATTATGAGTCCCGAGGAGTTTGTCTTTGGGGTGTCTGGTGTCTCAAATGATTCGGGACGGGACCTCTTTGCTTCTACGGGAGTGAAGGGGGAGGAAAAAGAGACCCTTCGCGTGATACTTCAAGCTCAAGCAGAGGAGATAGCACGCCTAAAGGCTGAGGTGCGAGAGCGTAGAGAGAAGGGAATTGCCCATATAACTGTCTTCTACGACGACAATAGTTTCAAGGACTTTCAAAGACACTGAGGAGTAGCTGTAGGACAGCTGTAGGGCACAGGATCTCTGCGTATCTTTTGTGCATCTAAGTCACGGTATCTCACTCTATGAAAAAGTATTCTCTTCGGTTTACGCTGCTTCCACTCAGGCTCTGGGTGCGGGTAATTACCTGCTGAAGCTGCAACTTCCCGAGGCCGCAGGCACCTTCCCCGCTATGGCTGCTGGGCAGTTCGTCCAAGTTGCGGTCCCTGGGGGCTTCGTCCTTCTGCGTCGTCCCTATATCTATATGTAAGTGTATCCCGAGCACCGCGAGCTTTGGCTACTTATCGGGCGAGTTGGGCAAGGGACATCAATCCTTACAGGGCTTGCAGACGGCACAGAGCTGGATCTGCTTATTCCGCTGGGCAATACCTTTAGTGTAGAGGGCGTCGAGCGTCCATTGCTGGTCGGTGGCGGTGTAGGTCATAGCTCCCATGCTCTTCTTGGCTCGTACTCTGCTGAGCGAGGTGTCCGTCCTACGATTCTTCTTGGAGGACGTACCGCAGGCACACATTGTACCCGTGAGGAGTTTGCGGCTCTTGGCGATGTCACTATACGACAGACAACGGCGAGCTGGGAGTCGAGGGTCGCGGACGGATCATCCGATCCTCTCATGATGGCTCGTTCGACCGCGCCTTTACTTGGCCCTAAGGTCAGCGATGATAGCTGTGGCAAAGGTGGCTGAGGCGCGCGGTATTGACTGCGAAGTCTCACTGGAGAATAGTATGGCATGCGGTATCGGAGCTTGCCTCTGCTGTGTAGAAGATCTCGAAGGGAAAGGATATTTGTGTGTGCACCGAAGGTCCTGTCTTTAATTCTAAGCTTGTCAAGAAAGACTCAATCATGCTCAAGACTCAGCACATATCGGCCGGGGCTCACGGGATTAAGAACCCTGTGATGACCGCTCTTCTGGGACCTTTTGGTTGCTGGGCTTGAATACGGTGACTTCATCGACCCCAACCGTCTTGGTGGGTACTCTGTCAAGGGAAACGCTACATCCTCGCTTGGGGAACCCTTACCTCGCATGGCAGAGACTCTCGGGGATGCTCAACGCCGTCGGACTGCAGAACAAGGTAGACTACTTCGCGAGCATATCTCATCCCACGATATTTGGCTATGACACAGTGATGATCGTCAATGTCAGTGGTTCGCAGGTCGAGGATTATATCGAGACAGCTGAGAAGATCAACGCCCTGAGGGGATCCCTGCTATCGAGCTCAATATATCGTGCCCCAATGTGAAGGAGGGGATGGCCTTGGTGACGTGTGCCGAGCCGCCCTGTCGTCCGTGCGGTGCGTGCGGTTTATGACAAGACGCTCTATCGTGAAGCTGTCGCCCAATGTCACCGACATCACGGAGATCGCACGAGCATGCAGAAGCCGAAGGCTGACTCGATCTCAATGATCAACACGCTCCTGGGGATGGCCATCAACGCAGAGAAGCGTCGTCCCGTACTTTCGACTATTACGGGCGGACTCTGACCGCGGTGAAGCCCATAGTCTGCGCATGGTCTGCAGACGGTTCAGACGGTGAAGGTTCCCATCATCGGTATGTATTGCCTCGGCTACGGATGCGATTGAATTCTGCCTGCAGGGCCTCTAGCTGTTGAAGTCGGTACGTACAACTTTGTGATCCCTTCCGTGACCACTCAGATCGTCGATGCATCGAGGACGATATGCACCGTCATGCTTCACGGATATTCAGGATCTTATCGGTGCCTGCAGATCCCCAAGAAGTCATAGCTCTCGCTTTTTGGATACGGCCACCTAGAGGGATTTCCATATATAAGGCATAGTATATCAGCTGTTTCGGAGTAAAGTTTCGTTACCCGTCAGAATCCTCGCGACCACCAGTCCACTGTGTATGTTTAGTTTGTTTGGGACGGGAGGTTATTTGAGGAGAGTCCACGAAAGGAGGGTTCCCTACTCTCTTCCAAGCATAGATGAGCAGGCTTCTTCATAATCTGAGTATCTTTGTAGTGGTGCCAAGACATACTCAGGATTAGGCACCATGGACCAGCGGACAGAGTCAGGAAGCACTTAGTATCGATCAACCAACTCTCCACAGAGGATATCCTTCGGCTCCTTGATCGAGCAGCTCTTTGAGCAGAATCCTCAATCGCAAGCTTCTTTGAGGGGCGTGTCATCGCAACCCTGAGCCCTCTACCTGTACCAGACTAAGCTTTCGAGACCGCTGCAAATCGCCTTGGAGGCCGTGTCATCGGCTTCTGATGCAGCGACTTCCAGCTCGGCTAATGGGCGAATCCTGCAAGGATACCATCCTATGGTCGGCAACTATGCTGATGCCATCGTGATGCGTCACTACCTTGAAGGAGCTGCACTCTATGCCTCAGAGCTTGGACGTGCACCCATCGTCAATGCTGGAGATGGAGCCAACCAGCATCCCTCACAGACCCTGCTGGACCTCTATGCGATACGCAAGACGCAGGGCACTCTCACGATAAGACCATTGCATTGGTTGACCTGAAGTATGGCTGCACCGTGCATTCCTCATTGTATGGCGTCCCTTCCGCCCTCACTTCATCTTTGCCTCCCCCTGAGCTTATGATGCCCGAGGAGCGTGCAGGACTTCGTCGCCTGCAGGTATTCCACTACAGAGACGACGGACTTCACACCTGAGGTTATCCGAAGTGTTGACGTCCTCTATATGACACGCAGTACAGCGAGAGCGTCATCGACCTTTGAGGAATATGAGTGCGTGAAGAACGTTTATGTCCTCACCGCTTCAGATGCTGGAGGTTGTCGAGAACACCTGCGCATCCTCCATCCTCACCTCGTGTCGGCGAGATCACCAAGATGGGACGACATGCCCCTACGCTTACTATGTAGAGCAAGCACAAGGCGGCCTGTATGTCCGTCAGTCCATCCTCTGGTGAAGTCTCGGCCCTGAAGTCAACGACAACCCTTCCACGCCTCCCTATTAGATAAGCTATGAACAAAGACAAGATGCCTGTCGAGTAGGATCCGTGATGGATTGTCTTGAGACCATACCCGCAGAGAAGCTCTCAAGATCGTGGCACTTATCGTCTTGATACGCTGACGACCCCTGCAGACGATTAAAACAACCCCATGAGTGCTCGTCACAAGCGCGATCATCAAGATGGCTGACCACTTCGTCTCTCCCAAGAGATCGACAAGATCGCCCTACTCGCCCTCGAGGTTCATCTCAATGTCATCCGACTACCAGGTCATTGAGTAGCGACAGGCAGTCTTCCCAGTGAAGTCAAGGGCTCAGTTCGCATCCCCAACCCCGTGGGAGATCACCAACGCTGAGCCCATGCAGACGCGCTCATGCGTCACCGAGGAGGGCCCGATCAGAAGTGCTCTAGAGCGTCACCACTGCGGGACGAAAGACGCGTGCTGAGGAGGTCGAGCTACTGGCGAGTAGACTGGAAGCCCGGAACACTTATCTACCCCTACTGTCCTCATCAGCTGCGGCACGATGGAGGATGACGGAGCTGATCTGACCGCCCGGGTGAGTACAGCTGTACCAATCCCCCGATGCGTGTCGTCGGATAGTCGGAGCGTCACCACACAGCATCATCAAGGAGCAAGGTGCCTTTGGTATCAACCTTTCTACTGTGTCGGATACCGGAGACGGACTGGTGGTGTCGTATCGGGAAGGCGCGAAGATAAGTTCGCTGCCCTGTGGCTTCACTGAAGGAAGCAGGCACAGTGCTGGGAGTGCCACTTATCGAAGAGTCACCCATTAGCCCGAGAGTGCCGTCGTGAGATTACCTTCGGAAGTCATGACTCTTCTCGCCGATATCGTCGGGGTCGAGCTGACGAGCAGTACATTGATCCTGAGACGGGAGCCTTTGACATGAAGCGCAGGTCTCTTGGTCTATGCCCACGGCGAGTACTTCTGGCTTAAGCGAATATAGGCCACTTCGGCTGGTCCGTACGTAAGAAGAAGACCAAGCGCCGCTAAGGCCTCCCCACTAAATAATAGAGCAATACAACCAACTATGGGGGTAGATCGCACTGCCGACCTGTCCCCTATCTTTGGGACACATACATGGAGATAAATAGATTAGACGTTCACCCGCATAACTTCTGGAGAAGATCGGTTATAGGAGGTCAGACACCCGTTGGAGGAATATCTGCATCCCTCCTGGGAAGAGAAGAGATGGCAGGCACCTCAGCCTCTGCAGATAAAGAAGATATAGTAAGGGCGCTGATGAGACCGTGAGATGATCACCATCATGGCGGGTGAATCCCCTCTACCCTCCTTGGCGCTTGTGGACTGCCGTGACGTACTGCGTCGCATCCGTCCTCAGGGTACATTCATCGAAGAGGAGGAACTCCTTGACCTACTGCGCATGCTGGAGACGCTAATGGCTTCACAGCGCTTCTTCGAGGAGCATACGACGGGCGAGCGTGGCTGGAGACCTTCATCATACCTATCCCCGCCTGGCCTCGCTGCTGAGGATACGCCTTCCCTAAGATTGAGACCACCTTCGCCCCTGGCTCACCGAGGAGGTAAGCTGAGACAATGCTCCGCGATCTTCCTGCGCATCCGTCAGACTATCCGTGAGACGGAGCGTAGCCTCGGGTATGTTACAGCGCATCCTCTCGACGGCACGTCGAGGGATGGTGAGCAGCGCACAGCTCGCTCCTGCGTGATGGTCGCTTGGTCATCCCCATGAGCCCCATGCACAAGCGCAAGCTCTGGCATCATCCATGACGAATCATGACGGGAAGACGGTCTATGTCGAGCCTGTCGAGTTGGTGAAGCCAACAATCATATCCGCGGAGCTGGAGAGTGAGGAGCGCCGGAGATTATCCGCATCCTCACCGAAGCGGCCAGCCGTTCGTCCCAATATCCTCACTCTATCAGGCCTCCCTCGCACACTATGACTTTGTCCGTGCAAAGGCTCGTTGGGCGGCTGAGGGCGGCATCTGTCCGCATCTCGGACAGCCCCGATCGTCGAATGGTGGGATAAAGCACCCGCTTCTCCTACGTTCGCCGCAGCTCAGGACGTAATGCTGCCCTTTGGACATCCGGTTGGTAGCACCCGAAGCTCGTATCCTCCTGACATCAGCCCAATGCTGGGGGAAGTCCGTCTGCTCAAGACGGTAGGTCTTCGCAGCACCGTACAGTGCGGCGTACCTGTCCCCATGGTTGATCACTCGGTTGGTATCTTTCGACCGTCTCTACATCGACATCGGGGATGAGCAGTCATAGAAGATGACTTGAGTACCCTACAGTTCGCACCTGCGCAACATGAAGCACTCGTCCGTGAGGGCGGAGCACGAAACCTGCTGCTCATCGACGAATTTGGTGGCGGCATTGCCTCACGATCGGTGGGGCTATTGCACATGCTCTCCCACATCGCTTCAATGATGCTGGCGCCCTTCGGTGTCATCACCACGCACTCATCAGAACCTCAAGATTCTATGCCGAGGAGCATGCTGGCCTTTTATCAATGGGGGCGATGCTTCTATGACCGTCATGATGCGCCTGCCTTCCGCCCTCTCATCGGTCGTCCCTGGAGCCTTTGCCATTGAGATTGCCCGCAAGATCGGTTCGCCCGAGGAGGTCATCAGCGAATCTGCGAGACGGTCGGTGCTGACTACATCGATATGGGACAAGTACCTGCAAGACGTCATACGCGACAAGCGCTACGGGAGAGCAAGCGCCAGAGCATCTGCCAGGAAGAGAAGCCCTCCAAGAGGCTTCGAGCAAGTACACTGAGAGATGACGCGCATCGCCGAGGAGCGTAAGCGTATCATCGCCGAAGCGAAGAAGGAAGCCCAGCGCCTTATCCAGGAGGCGGGCGGATGATTGAGCGTACGATCCGTGAGAGATCCGCTGAGGCGAAGCTGCTAAGGATGAGACATCGTATCATCCGTCAGCGTCTTGTTGACTATAAGAAGGCTCTGCGGTAGAAGAGGAAGCCGAGGTCTGGCACGGCTAAGAAGACGCAGCGTGAGGTAGAGCGTCTCTGCACGCCGTCAGCGCTGCCATCGAAAGGCCGGAAAGGAACCTTACCTAAGCTCCATCAGCCCCTCTGAGGAAGCTCCTCTTCCGCCACTCCTACCCACCGCACCACTCACCGAAGGCAGTGTCGTGCGTATCGAGGACAGAAAGCTCTTTGGTACGACTATCTCTCTCGGGACGTGAGGCAACGGTGGCTTCCTGGAGAGCTGAAGACCACCATTCCCGTTAAGCGCCTTCATGCGGTCTCCCCAGCCGACGCGGAGCGCCATCGCAAGAAGATTTTCGCCCACCCAGGCTGCTCCGCCCGGGGATCATTGACCAGATCCATCAGAAGCGCCTCACCCTTCCGCCAAGAGATCGACGTCGAGGTTTCGCAATGAGGCTGTCGATGCCGTGGCTACTTCGTCGACGAAGCACCCAGCTCGGTGTGAGCAGTGGACGCATCCCTGCACGACGGGCATGGGTGCCTAAGTCTATCCGTACGTATCTGAGCGGAGCATGAGGTCCAGCACTTTCCGTGATGAGGATGTTCGCTTCAAGGCGCAGGGATCACGGTCGTAGAAATGGAAATAGCTCGGCTACCCTTTCCTCGTGGCAAGACCGAATGCTGGCTGGAAATGGCTGGTATTCCGGTCTTTGGCTATAATACGGCATACGTTTGCTTGCTCGAAACGACTAGCTTTAAGCTGTTCCGCACACAGGGACAAAAAGCTGCGGACGAGTGGCGAGATAAGTTTGGACTACGCATGGCCTCACTGTCTGCTGCACGTGGATACGTGACCGACGTGCACTGGTCTTTAAGACCACGTACATAGATGGAGAAAACTCACCATGAAGGCACTCTTTTTATGAGTAGGGCACCTTTTCTCCGCTGAATAAAGAGGACATACGTATAGGGCGTATGGGCTTTGCTTTGACCCTCTTTGGAGAGGCAAGTATCGAGCTGCGTGCGATGCCTGGCACCCTAAATAGTTAGGAGTGACTTTGCGACACAGTCTCTGCCTGAGAGTTAGCTCCTCCAAGCCTTTGTAAAAGCCGTGAGCTGCGATCGTGGAAAAATTCTTCGGTAAGAGTTCTCAGGAGGCTCGTAGGAGGTCACTGGGGATTTTGCCAGGAAGCTCTGTGGATGTGCCTAAGTAGGGCTATTTCCGTCTTAGTAGTATCTTTGCAATCAAGATGGAAGTATATACGCAACTTTTGCATTATAGTCATATCGACCATGGAAGAGTACCCTGGCTGACCGCCTGCTGGAGACGACACTAGACCGTCTCTGGGAAAGGACTTTCAGGAGCAGGTACTCGATAATATGGATCTCGAGCGCGAGCGCGATCACCATTAAGAGCCACGCTATCCAGATGAACTACAAGTTGCGATGGTGCGGACTACGTCACTCAATCTCGATTGATACCCGCAGGCACGTGGACTTCTCCACGAAGTCTCCCGCTCCATCGCCGCCTGCGAAGGCGCACTGCTTATCGCTCGACGCAGCTCAGGCATTCAGGCTCAGACGATCTCATCTCTACATGGCCTCGAGCACTGACCTCGAGATCATACCCATCATCAATAAGGTCGACTCCGCAAGCGCTATGCCCGAAGAGGTCGAGGATCAGATCATCGAGCTCCTTGGCTGCAAGCGTGAGGATCATCGAGCCAGCGGTAAGACAGCTATGAGTGTCGACGACATCCTCCGTGCGATCGTCGAGCGCATCCTCTACCCTAAGGGCGATCCCGAGGACTCGCTGCAGTGCTTGATCTTTGACTCAGTCTTCAACCCCTTCTCGCGGTATCATCGCTTACTTCAAGGTGGTGAATGGTCAGATCCGCAAGAGGATCATGTGAAGTTCATCGCCACGGGCAAGGAGTATGATGCTGACGAAGTCGGTGTCCTCGCGCCTCGATATGGAGCCACGTAAGGAGGTCTCTACGGGCGACGTCGGCTTATGCATCATCTCTGGGATCAAGATCGAGCCGCGAGGTCCAGGTCGGGGATACCATCACGCATGTCGATGGCGGCGCTTTCAGAAGCTATTGCGGGCTTTCGAGGAAGTGAAGCTCATGGTCTTCGCAGGGCTCTACCCTATCGAGAGCGAAGACTTTGAGAACCTCCGTGCTCGCTGGAGAGAGCTCCAGCTGAATGATGCCTCGCTGACCTTCCAGCCCGAGAGAGCTCCATCGCTCTTGGGCTTCGGCTTCCGCTGTGGTTTCCTGGGTCTCCTGCACATGGAGATCATTCAGGAGCGACTGGATCGTGAGTTTCGGTATGAACGTCATCACGACTGTCCCCAACGTATCCTACAAGGTCTACTGACAAGAAGCGAGTCTGCAAGGAGGTACATACCCCTCGGGGCTTCCAGACATCACGACGATCGACCACATCGAAGAGCCCTACATCCGAGCTCGGTCATCACCAAACTACTGCCTATATCGGCCCCATCACTGACGCTCTGTCTCCGGCAAGCGTGGTCAGCTCATCAAGCAGGAGTATATCCGGGCGACCGTATCGAGATCTTCTTTGACCTGCCCTTGGGTGAGATCGTCATCGACTTCTACGACAAGCTGAAGAGTGTCGTCAAAGGGCTGCTTCCTTCGACTACCACATCAGCGACTTCCGTCCTCGAAGCTCGTCAGCTCGATATCCCTACTCAATGGAGACCCCCGTGGACGCTCTCTCGACATTGACTCACGTCGATAATAGTGTAGCTGCGGGCTGCCGCATGTGAGAAGCTCAAGGCTCATCCCACGTCAGCAGTTCGACATCGCTATCCAGGCTGCTATCGGCGCTAAGGTCATCGCCTCGTGAGACCATCAAGGCTGTACGTAAGGACGTGACTGCTAGGGCGTTATGGTGGGTGACGTCTCTCGTAAGCGTAAGCTCCTCGAGAAGCAGAAGGAGGGTAAGAAGCGCATGAAGCAGATCGGTACGGTCGAGGTGCTCTGAAGGCCTTCCTCGCAGTCCCTCAAGCTTGACTAAGCTAATCTACAGACAACCATGGCCACAGAAACGGCAAAAGAAGCGTAGCACTAGAAGCCCAGCCCTGTCGTGCCGATGGAGCTGGACGGACGTATCTCCTCAGGCTCCAGACTTCGAAGAGGCTGTCCTCGGGCGATCCTCCTGAGAAGGATGCCTCATGCCTGCAAGTCAGTGAGAAGCTCCGCCCTGAGACCTTCTACGTCAAGGCTCATGAGCTGATCTATACCGCGATGGTGACGCTGGCTATGGCTCAGCAGCCCATCGATATGCTCACCGTGACCGAGGAGCTATCGTCGATAGGGCGTCCTCGAGGAGATCGGTGATGCAGCCTACATCGCTAGGTCTGACAACCAAGGTGATGTCTACAGGGTAGCCTGGAGGCTCACGCAGAGAGCCTCACAACAAGGCCCCTCAGTCGCCGTCTCATCGGCATGGCAACCTCTACGCTCAAGGGAGCCCTACGAGGATGTCATCGATGTGCAGAGCAGATCCAGCAGGCTGAAGGCTCGCTCTTCGAGATCGCCCAGCAGAACTCGACTCGCGACTTCAGTACCTATCAATCCCTCGTCAAGGGTGCTATCAACGAAATGCAGATAGCGGCAAACCGAGAGGAAGGGATTAGTGGCTGACGACTGGTTTTGAGACATTGACCAGATGACTTCAGGCTGGCAGAACTCTGACCTGATCATCATCGCGCCCGTCCAGCTATGGGTAAGACGGCCTCGTCGCATCTATGGCAAAGTATGGCAGCTGATAACAAGATACCCGTCGCGCTCTTCAACCTCGAAATGAGTGCCGTACAGCTCGTCAAGCGTTTCCTCCAACGTCTGTGAGATCGATGGGCAGAAGATCAAGAGTGGTCGCTCATGAAGAAGAGTGGACACGCCTCAACAACCGTATCGGTACGCTTGAGGGCGCCCCACTCTACATCAATGATACCCCCATCACCTCGGTCTTTGAGCTACGTACCAAGGCGCGCCGCCCTGTCCGTGAGCATCAGGTCAAGATCATCATCATGACTACCTCCAGCTGATGAATGCCAGCGGTATGAGCTTCGCAACCGTGAGCAGGAGGTCAGTACCATCTCACGTTCGCTGAAGATGCTGGCCAAGGAACTGAACATCCCATCATCGCCCCTTCGCAGCTCAACCGTGGCGTAGAGAATCGTCTGCAGGGAGGTGATGCTAATAGCAGCGCTCCACAGCTCTCAGACCTCTCGTGAGTCAGGTGCTATCGAGCAGGATGCCGACATCGTATGCTTCATCCATCGCCCTGAGTACTACAAGATCTACAGCGATCCAGAGACAGGGGAGGACCTGCGGGGTAGGTGAGTCTTTATCATCGCCAAGCACCGTAATGGTCCTGTCGGTGATGTGCGTCTAGCCTTCAAGGCGGACTATGCTCTGCTTTGTCTGAAGGGCGAACCTCCCAGCTGGGTGCTGATGAGACAGCGCTCGTGGTGGACGCCTCGGTAGAGGTACCTGGAGCCGATGCTCAGCTGATCTCTTGCACCTCAGGCCTGGATTTGATGCAGGCTTTGACCCTATGAGCGACCACTCCATCCAATGAAACCCCATTTTAATTAGCCTCTCATTCTCCGATACACAATGGAATTTTCTCCAGCCAGACTATCGTCTCGTAGCTAAGCTCCAGTCACTTCTTCAGCGTCAGGGTATTGAGGCTCGTTGCTGGTCTCTAATGTCAACCTCTCTACGTCTGCGGAGAGGTATTCGCTGGTCTTGCTTTCATCCTCGTGAGGGAGAAGCATGTTCTTTATCCGCCGTCCACAGCTCTCATCCTGAGAGTGCCACGGCACACTATGTAGCGAAAGATCGAACAGATCTGCAGAGCATATAGACACCGCTGCCCTCCGTTTGGCGGCGGTTTTAGAACTCGATGAGTAGAGCTACTCTGATATCCAGCGACAGCGTAAGTTTCTTTCCTCAAGGCGGAGCCACATAATGCGACAGCTCTCCCGTGAAGCACGTATGGTAAAGACCTCCTGAGCTGGAGCAGATCCGTGAGGAGCGTCATCATATCGCTACCTGCTACTGATCCCTCTCTCTACCGAGATGGATGACCGATCGAGATCTACAGATCGGAGATCGAGCGGGAGATGCGTCGTAGAGGATCTATTGGTATCTTTCGCTGCTCGGCTCAGCGATGGAGATCTATATGGGGAGCCTGCTTACAGGTGATAATGCAGGCGCTCTTCCCCCATGACTCTCGCCTCGGTGGAGCAGGTAGTCAGGCACCCCTTAGATCTAATGACCCTCTCGTGAGGGACAAGTCGTGATGATCGACATGGCGGGAACCATGGGGTCTACTGCACCGACATGACACGTACCTCATTCTATTGGCTGCCCATCAGATGAGGCCCATCGCCTGCACGAGCTCAGCCTTGAGATCCATCGTCAGGTGATGCAGAAGGCAACCCTGAACGTCGTGTGCCGATCTCACAATGAGAGTCTGCGCAGTAGAGGAAGCTGAGTGCCCTTACTTTATGGGGACAGAGCCAAGCGCAGTTCGTTGGTCATGGCTTGGGCTCACAGATCAATGAGCTCCTGCACTGATGGGGCGCAGTAAGGATACTCTGCAACCAGGTATGATCATCGCCTTTGAGCCCAAGCTTTGTCCCTCCCCCATATTGGAGCTGTTGGCATAGAGAATACCCTATCTTGTTACAGAGACGGCATAGAGAACCTACACCTGCTCCTGAGGAAATCATTGATTTGACACAGTGATAGACCTCCCTGATGACGCACATGAAACGCACTGCCTCTCTACGCAGGATCCTTTTGATCCTTTACCCGTGGTCACGCCGACATCGTGGCACGTGGTCTATGTCTCTTTGATGAAGTCATCGGGATCGACTAACGATGCGAAGGCAACCTCTTTCTCTGCAGAGGAGCGCCTGCTGCAGATCTCTGCTACTATGCAGATGAGCCTCGTGCGCGTCTTGACTTACACAGGACCAACCGTATCTTTGGCTCAGGAGCTTCAGGTCGGGGCCCTCACCTAGAGGTGTCCGTAGTAGCACGAGATATGGAGCATGAGCGTACGCTGGCAGACCTCAATCGTCACATTGCCGATAGTGGAGACGGCACTTCTCCAGCCTCCCAGCGCTTCACACACATCAGCTCAACTGTTGTACGCGAGTCTACACTATGGAGGGGATGTCAGCCTCCTACCCTGTAGGCTTCTCACTTGATGTCTCACCCATGGTATAGCAACTATGTCGGACTGAAGAATCGCTTGGGGTGCCTCTCACAGCACCAACCCAGACTTTGAATACACGACAGCCGAGGTAGCGAACCAGAGACGCTACCAGCCGCTGAGCAGCGCCTCCGTCTCGCTCTCAAAGAAGCAGCGTGGAGGTAAGGAGGTGACGCTCATTACGGGCTTTATCGGTAGCTCGGCTGATCTTGAGGCTTGGGCAAGACTCTACGCCAGCGTTGTGGTGTCGGTGGATCTGTCAGGACGGTGAGATCATCATCCAGGAGATCAGCGACAGAAGCTCCTCACGATCCTTCCTTCTCTGGGCTATACAAAGACGAAGTAACTAACACACTACACATACTACTACCTATGGACAACGGATCTATTCACCCCACAGGATCCCTCGAAGAACTTTCAGCTCGTGGCATTACTCCTGAGGCGGCAGCTCATCAAGTAGAGGAGATCCGCAAGGATTCCCTTTATTTGGAGATCTTGGCATCAGCTTCCTTGAGCAGGGTATCCTGCGCAGAGGCCAGTGAAGAAGCACGCTATATGGACCTCTGGGAAGAGTATCTTCTCTCAGTAAGCTTGGGTCTCACAAGATGGTGCCAGCATCAGGAGCTGCTTCACGCATGTTCAAGATGCTCTACAACCTCTCGAAGCTCCTTATACAGCTCCTGAGTAGCCTGAGGAAGAGCGCTTTAGCCACATCAATCAGTTTGCTTTTTATGAGCGCCTCAACGAAGCTTGTCTCCGTAATAACTGGAAGAGCATCCCTAAGCTCATCGCAGCTGGGGGAGTATAAGGCTATTGCAGAGAACCTTCTACTTCCTAAGGGGCTGCTATGGTAGCAAACCCAAGGCACTACTTCTCTTCCATAACTATAAGGAAGCCCCCGCGTACTTCGGCAGAGGAACACCTTGTCGAGGGGGCACTCTATGCCCGTGATCGTGAGGGATGGTACGCCTGCACTTCACTGTTTCTCCCGAACACCGCAAAGACTTTGAAGCTCTTATTCATCTCGCTCCAGCCTATCTATGAGGACCTCTATGGCGTGCGCTATGACATCAGCTTCAGCGAACAGCTCCCTCTACAGACACGTTGGCATTGACACTGATGGAGAGCTCTTCCGTACGGATACAGGTCACCTACTCTTCCGCCCAGGTGGGCATGGAGCCTCGATCCATAACCTGGGAAGCTCCCACCGATGTGCTTCATCAAGAACATTGACAACGTGGTTCCCTGGATCCCCTATAAGGGCACGACGATCATGTATAAGAAGTTCCTCGGAGGCGTACTCATCGCACTGAGACGGCAGATCTTCAGCCACCCCACCCTCTTAGAAAAAGGCAGCCCTCACACGCACAGATCGAGGAAACTCGGCTTCCTCGAGGGCAATTATCCATCACGGTGCCTGAAGATTTGGATAAGGAGGATAGTAGTACCATCAAATGGATCCAGGTCGTCCTCAATCGCCCCATACGCGTCTGCGGTATGGTGCGCAACCAAGGTGAGCCCGGTGGCACCCTTCATCGTCCGTGAGCATGACGGTAGCAGTTCTCTGCAGATCCTTGAGAGCTCGCAGATCGATATGGAGGATGCTGGACAACGTGCCTTCTTCGAGGCTGGAGGATACTCAATCCTGCAGACCCTTGTCTGCTCCATACGTGACTATAAGGGCCAGCCCTTTGACTTGACGAAGTTTGTCAATCCCAAGACCGCCTTCATCTCACATAAGAGCCCTCAGCGGTCGTGAGCTCCTGGCTCTTGAGCTCCCTGGACTATGGAATGGAGCCATGCATGACTCGAATACCGCCTTGTCGAAGTACTCGATACCTTCAATCCCGTGAAGGAAGTCAATGACCTCCTCCGTACGGAGCATCAGAATCCCGCCTAACCCTACCCTGTTTCTCACATAAACCTATAAGCGTATGTCTACAATCATCGAGCGCTTAGCGCTACTCCGCAAGGAGATGAAGGCAGCAGGTCTCTCGGCCTACATCATCCCTTCTTCAGACGCACATCTCAGCGAATACACGCCTGATCGCTTCAAGAGTCGTGCATGGATCATGGCTTCAATGGCTCTGCTGGCACCGTCGTTGTGACCTTAGATAAGGCTGGTCTATGGACCGACTCCCGCTACTTCCCTGCAGGCAGGCGAGCAGCTGAAGGACCTTCTATCGAGCTTTTCAAGATGGGCGTCCCTGGCGTCCCCACTATAGAAGGCTTCCTCGCCTCTGAGCTCCCAGCTGGTGCAGTCGTCGGTGCTGATGGCGCATGCCTCTCCTTCGCAGAGGCTGATGACACTGAGCGTAAGCTCGCTGTCTACGGTATCGAGTATCGTCTCACGCAGGATCTCATCGAGCGTGTTTGCGGCAGACCGTCCCGCCTCCCCGATCAGCCACTCTTCCTTCACCCCGAGGAATACTCAGGCGCTAGTGCCAAGGAGCGCATCGAGGCAGTCCGTGGCAAGCTCCGTGCCCAGGGCGTTAATGCTACGATCATCACGATGATCGATGAGCTAGCTGGGTCTTCAATGTACGAGGCAATGATGTTTCTTCAATCCGTAGCTGTAGGCTTTGGCTACATCGGCGAGAAGGAAGCTGTCATCTTCGTAGACCCTGCTAAGGTGCCAGAGGAAGTTCACTCTTACTCACGGCCAATGGTGTCACCCTTTAAGGGCTACACGGAACTGGATAGCTTCATCGCAGCACTCCCCGCTGAAGTCCGTCTTTTGGTCGATACCAAGCGCATCACCTATCACATCTATTCTCTGATCCCAGCGCACTGCCGTAAGATCGAGGGAGTCTCAGCTCTGACTCAGCTCATAGGCTATCAAGAACGGGACTGAGATCGCTTGCCTCCGTAAGGTCATGGCACGTGATGGCGCTTCTCTAACCCGCTTCTTCAAGTGGCTGGAGGAAGCTCTGGGACGTGGTGAAACTTATACAGAGTACGAGCTGGCATCTGTCTCAATGAGTTCCGCGCTAAGGATGATAAGTTCTACGGTGACAGCTTCGGCACTGGATCTGTGGCTACCTCGGCAATGGTGCTATCGTCCACTGCAGCGCGCAGAAAGACACGGCTGCTACAGTACGTCCAGAGGGGTGCCCTTCTTGATAGTGGCGGCCAGTATGTCGATGGACTACGGATATCACGCGCACGGTAGCGCTCAGCGCCCTTCGGAAGAGCTCCGTACGACTACACGCTCGTCTTGAAGGGCCACATTCAGCTTGCTCTGCAGTACCTCGAAGGGACGCGCGGTAGCCAGCTTGATATCCCTCGCTCGCCATGCACTCTGGCAGCAGGGCCTGAATTATGGGCACGGTACGGGGCACGGTGTAGGCTTCTTCCTCAACGTCCACGAAGGGCCGCAGAACATCCGCATGGAAGTCAATCCCACGCCACTCGAACTCGGTATGATCACCAGCAACGAGCCAGGGCTCTACCGCTCGGGTATGGCATCCGTGATCGAGAATCTCGTCATCACGGAGCACGTGTGAAGAGACTGAGTTTGGTCGCTTCTTCGGCTTCGAGACGGTGACTCTGTGCTACCTTGACAATCAGCTTGTCCGTAAGGATCTCCTCACAGAGGAAATCGCTTGGTACGATGCTTATCAGGAACGAGTCTATCAGACGATCGCCTCTACTTAGCAGCAACGAAGCAGCTTGGCTTCGCCCAAGACGCTCCCCTCTAAAGAAGAGCTAATGAGAATCCCCAAGGTCTCACCAGACCTTAGGGGATTTTTCTTTATTCTTAAGAGTTACCCCTAAGAGCTTGTAGGCGGGAGTTCGCTTAGAATACGAAACCCACCTGAAGCCAGCCTTGACATCGGTAGCGAAGCCACCAGCAGAAGACGTTGACTTAGATTCGTTCTGTCGTAGCCGTACCACCTGCAGGCGTTGTCGTAACAGAAGTCTTACCGGTAGAAGCATGGAGAAGTTCCAGACCGGCTTCTACACCGAGGTAGACGTGAGGAGCGACGTAGTAGTCTGCACCGAGGAGGAGGTCACCTCCGAAGACGAAGCGAGGAGCATTCTTTGAGATGGTAGTTGCTGCGCTGTTAACGCTTCGTAGAGCCCGTAGCAGAACTGAGGAAGAGCTCAGCACCGATATAGGGAGAGAGGCGATCCGTAGCCACTGAAGTGGTGTTCGAGACCAAGGCCGAAGGTGAAGACGTTGCTCTTCGTGGTAGCTTCGGTCACGGGGTCAGTCGTCTTCTGCGTGCTGGAGCTGTTGTTCAGACCCAGAGAAAGGCGCAGAGCGATGTTGTCCTGGAGGAAGTAGCGGCTTGATGAGACCAGCGTTGATACCAGCGTGTGAGCCGAGAGCTACGGGTGATTTCAGTCTGGTTGAAAATCCCATTAGCAAAGAGAGAAGTCGGTCGTCACGCTCCTGCGAGGGCTTGAACTCCGACTGAGCCTGTGTGGAGACAAAGCGGTAGCTGCGAGAGCTACAGTCATCAGAATCTTCTTCATTTTCAATAGTATTTATGCATTCCCTACAAGTGTGATATCGAGGGTTGTCGGCATAGGCAAAAAGTATTACCTAAAAAACGTATAATATTTGCAGGAGAGCTCGTTACGCACTTGCTGCTGGTTTGTATCCTCCTGCTATTGCTCCTAAAAGCTACCCGTACTGATCGATGAGGAACCTCTTCCAGGCAAACCGCATCAAAGTGTACGTGCTTCGCCGCACCTCCCCTACTGAGTACAGCATTGCTACCAGAGCGTGCGTGTATGCGAAACAGTAGTGAGTACCAAGCTGCAACAATGGATGTTTATCCCCAAAAGCAATAGTCGTTTGCTGGTCGACTCTACTTCAATATGACTTGCAAATGGAGACTGTTGCCGCAAGTCCTGCCCTCTACTTAGGGGGCTAAGGCATCGCACGCCCAGCTCCCCCGATATCCTCTCCGAAGAGATACATGCCCTTCGCCTTATCGTGAGTATTCCTCATTCAGTGGAGGGAAAAGCATCGTTCTCGTGAAGAAAAAGCGCCTTCGCATAGAGGTTTTCCTCTGTCTATGCATGTAGATTTAAAGACCAGGCACGTAAATCCAAATATCCACGTACGTAGATGTTAGAGCCATGCACGTCAGCCCACTTTATCTGCCACTGTCCGCAACTCTTTTATCCCTACGCAGAGCAACAACCTAAGCAGAGGTCACTTTACAAAGCTATATAGCTCTCACCCACACACCTATATACTTATTATGAGACCATTGCGCAAGCCACCTCTTCATTGCTCGTACCTTCTTTCCTCGACAATCGGAGTCTTTAGGCTGAGAAGTTCCAAGGAGGAAACTGTAAGCTGTGAAGAGATGGCCTCGCGCAATGGTCATCAAATAGGAGGTGATTTTGATCAGAAGTCATGAAACCCTCAGCCTGAAAAGCAGGCTAACTGAGGCTCTATTGTGTATCTTTGTGCACCCATATCATTATAGAATATGAAGCAATATCAGGATCTGCTCCGTCATATCCTCTCCGAGGGACATCTCAAGGGCGACCGTACAGGTACGGGGACGCTCAGCACCTTCGGCTATCAGATGCGCTTTGATCTCAAGTCAGGGCTTCCCGCTTTTGACGACGAAGAAGTTACACCCTGAAGAGTATCATCATATACGAGCTTCTATGGTCTGCGTGGGGATACTAATGTTCAGTACTCTGCAGGAGCATGGTGCGTATATGGAATGAGGGGCACGTGAAGATGGTTCTCTGGGCCGATCTATGGCTATCAGTGGCGCTCCTGGCCTGACTATCAAGGAGGGTATTGACCCAGATCCAGCAGGTCATTGACCGGCTACGCCGTGATCCCGACAAGCCGTCGCATGATCGTCTCAGTGCGAATGTGCGCAGATTGATGAGATGGCGTTGGCGCTCGCCACCGCTTGATGCAGTTCTATGTGGCTGATGGACGCCTGAGCTCCAGCCCATCAGCGCAGTGCTGACGTCTTCCTCGGAGTCCCATTCAACATTGCTTCGTATGCTCTCCTCCTCCACATGATCGCTCAGGTCACAGGCTGAGGTGGGTGATTTCGTCCATAGCTTTGGTGACGTCCATATCTACCGAGATCACATGGAGCAGGTGGAGCTTCAGCTCACTCGTGAGCCACGCCCTCTTCCCCTGACTTCGTCTCAATCCTGAGATCACACGACTGAGGACTTCCCACGAGGACTGAGCTCTTTTGACTACGATCCTCATCCCCACATCGCAGGTAAGGTCTCGGTATAATTCATCGTAGTATGATACTCTCATCGTCGTCGCCATTGCATTAGACGGAGCTATCGGCCGTGGAAATGACCTCCTTTGGCATCTACTGCCGACCTCAAAGCGCTCAAAGAGCTCACGACTGGGCACACTATTCTCATGGGGCGTAAGACCTTCGACTCACTGCCCGCTGGTCCCCACCCAACCGACGTAACATCGTCGCTCAGTCGCAGTCTCAACCGCCTCGTGAGGGGGTAGAGGTTTATCCCTACGATAAAGGAGGCATTGAAGGCTTGTGAATCAGATGAAGAGGTCTTCATCATCGGAGGCGGAGATCTACCGCCAGCTCCTACCCTCATACCGATCGGATCTCACCTGACCTCGTGTCCAAGCCACCTCCCCGATGCCGAGGTCTTCTTCCCGAGCTTGATCCTTCAGAATGGAGCGAGACAGCAAGCGTGACTTTCCCACGGGATGAGAAGAATGAATATGACACAACGCTTCACCTCCTGCAGCGCAGAGGGTGAGGCCCCTGTAAAGAAATATCATCAGAACTATCTACATAGAAGATGCAGAAACCAACGATACCGAAGGGCATGCGAGACTTTGGCTGTAGAGATGGCTCGTCGCAATTATATCTTTGACACCATCCGCCAGGTGTATGCGCTCTACGGCTACCGCCAACAGAGACTCCACGATGGAGCAGCCTCTCACCCTCCTCGGTAGTAAGGAGAAGAGGGTGACCGTCTCTTCAAGGTGCTCACTCGGGATGCCTCCGCGATCTCTCTGATGAGGAACTCTGGAGCGCAATGCTATTCACTTTGCTAATAAGGCTTGTGAGAAGGGCTTCGCTATGATCTACTCGTACCTTTCTGCACGCTATGTCGTCGTCATGCACCGCCCGAGCTTACACTCCCCTTCCGCCGCTACCAGAGTACAGCCGGTATGGCGTGCCGATCGCCCACAGAAGGGCGCATAGAGAGTTCATCAGTGCGATGCTGACGTCATCGGATCAACCTCACTGATTAACGAAGTCGAGCTCCTGGAGATCATCGACGAGGTCTTCCGTCGTTTTTGGCGTGTACGCATCCTACTTAATAATCGTAAGATCCTTGCGGGATCGCAGAGGCTACGGGCCGAGGTGATCGCCTAATTGACATCACGACGGCCATTGATAGCTGAGAAGATAGGCGAAGAAAAAGGTCTCGATGAGCTGCGCAGTAAGGGCTTCACGGAGGATGAGTTATCCAAGCTTCGCCCCTTCCTGGCTCTCTCGGGAGCAATCGTGAGAAGCTCACGCAGCTTAAGGGCTCTTTAGCCACCTCGAAGAGGGGCAGAAGGGCACGAAGAGCTGGAGTATATCCTCGACCATATCAATCGTCTTGACCTCAGGCCGAGCTTGTGGTGGATCTAAGCCAGCTCGCGGTCCATCCTACTATACAGGAGCCATCCTCGAGTTAAGGCACTCTGATGCTGCTATGGGCAGTATCTCAGGTGGCGGACGCTCATGATAACCTTCACCGGTATCTTCGGTCTTGACGGCCTTAGTGGTGTCGGTATCTCCTTCGGTGCCGACCGTATCTATGACGTCCTCTTGGAACTGGGTCTCTTCCCAAGCGAAGCAGAGGTCGGTACCCAAGTCCTCTTTGCGAACTTCAGCGAAGAGGATGCTGCCTACCTGATGCCTATCGTAGCACGCCTACGCCGAGAGGGCATCCGCTCTGAGATCTATCCAGAGCCCGTGAAGATGAAGAAGCAGATGAGCTATGCTGACAGCCTCAAGATCCCCTTCGTCGTACTGGTGGGTGAAGAAGAACGTACTACGAGTACCTTTACCCTCAAGGATATGCAGAGCGGACAGCAAGAGAAGCTTACGCTCGATGCGCTGATCAGCCACTCTCAGCTCAGCACTAACCCATCGATCATCATGCCAGATAGCACCACTCAAGAGCAGACCTACCCCCTTCTAGATGGGATAGAGACTCCGCATGATCTAAGACGACTCCGCCCCGATCAGCTCCCCGAGCTCTGTGAGGAGATCCGTCGCTTTACGCTCTCTACTCTCCGGTGATACCCAGGGTCATCTCGCGCCAACTCTCGGTGCCGTAGAGATCACCGTGGCGATGCATTACGTCTTTGATACTCCCTGAAGACCGCATCGTCTGGGACGTCGAGCACCCAGCCTCACGTACACAAGATCTCACAGGACGTCGTCGTGACTTCCACACGCTGCGTACCTGGGAGGGCTGGCTGGCTTCCCCATCCCTCGGAGAGTGAGTATGACACCTTTGCTGCCGGACATGCTCAACTCCATATCTGCAGCGCTGGGTATGGCCAGCACAGCCTCAAGGATGAGAGTCGGCGTGTCGTGGCCTTCATTGGAGACGGCGCTATGAGTGGTGGTATGGCATTTGAAGGGCTAAACAATGCCTCTTCTTACCCCAACAACCTGCTGATCATACTGAACGATAACACGTATGCTATCGGACAAGAATGTCGGTGGGCTCAATCGTCATATGGTCAACTTGCTGACCAATCCCACGTACAATAGTATGCGCTACGATATGTATCGTATGCTGCGCAAGCTCAATATTGTCCATGAGGATCAGCATAAGGATCTGCAGCGCTTCAACAACCGCATCAAGGCGCTACTCTCTGGGCAGACGAACTTCTTCGATAGCTTCAGTATTCGCTATCTGGGGCCAACGGATGGGCACGATGTCGTCCATCTTGTACAGATCCTCCAGGATATCCGTGATATGAAGGGGCCTCGCCTACTGCATATCAGCACGATGAAAGGCAAGGGCTATGCTCCAGCAGAGAAAGAACCCACGATCTGGCACGCTCCTGGGAAGTTTGACCCGAAGACGGGCGAACGCATCAGCTCGACTTCAGCGACGCCTCAGCCACCAAAGTTCCAAGATGTCTTTGGAGAGACCTTAGTTGAGCTGGCAGATATGGATGAGCGTATCGTATCGGTAACTCCTAGCTATGCCTACGGGCTGCTCTATGACCTATATGATGGAGAAGTATCCCAAGCGCTCCTTTGACGTAGGGATTGCCGAGGAGCACGCGGTGACCTTCTCTCGGGTATGGCTGCTGAGGGCTTCATCCCCGTGTGTAACATCTACTCGACCTTCATGCAGCGAGCTTATGACCAGCTCATTCATGACGTTGCCTTGACGGAGAGCCGTGTAGTCTTCTGCTTAGACCGTGCTGGCTTAGTTGGGGAAGATGTGTGCTACGCATCAGGGGCATTCGACATAGCATACCCGCGTACGATCCCAGGGATGGCTGTCTGCTCCCTCATATGATGAGATACAGCTCCGTCACCTGATGTATTCGGCTTGCTTCGACTGGTCGGGGCCTATTGCTATCCGCTACCCTCGTGGTGCCGGCTCTGTCGTGGACTGAAGCAGCCTATGGAGCACTATCCTTTTGCAAAGGCTCGCATACTACGAGAAGGCTCATCACTAGCGGTCCTATCACTGGGTCCCATCGGTGTCTCAGCAGCGAGAGTTGTAGAGCGCCCACAAGCAGAGGGGCGCAGTGTAGCACATATTGACTTGGTCTTTGCCAAGCCTCTCGACGAAGAGTGCCTGCGTAAGCTCTTTGCTTCCGTCCCTAACCTCCTTGTCATAGAAGAAGGTTGCCTCAGTGGTGGCGTCGGCTCAGCTATATTACAGCTGGCTATGGAAGCGGGCTACAAGGGGCGTATCAAGACGCTTGGTTTGCCTGATGAGTTCATCTCTCATGGTACACCGGCGGAGCAGAAGCGCTACTGTGGCTTAGATGAAGACTCTATTTATGATGCCGCAAAGGCACTCCTTGGCACTAAGGTAGAAGGATAACGACGCTATGAGAATAGTCATCGCAGGAGCCGGAGAAGTCGGCACGCGCGGCAGATGCTCTCAACGAGGCAGAACATCGTCTTGATGGATCAAGATGGCAAGAAAGCTGAGTGAGCCAGTCACCATCTAGAGGTCCCCACCTATCGAGGGAGTCCCACCCTACTCTGATCTCGAGCGTGCTCATGTAGCTGGAGCAGACCTCTTCGTCGGGGTTACTCCCGGACGAAGCGACCAACGTCATGGCATGTATGGCAAGCTAAGCGAGTAGGAGCTCGTCATACCATTGCTCGCATCAACAAACCCAGAGTACCTCGAGAGTGAATACAACATCCTCATGGAGGAGCTTGTGTAGACCCTCTGTGATCTATCCTGAGGAGCTTCGCTGCTCGCGAGATTGGTCTCGATCATCGAGTACCCCTGGGCACGTCAGTACGTCACGCCTCTTCAATGGTGCACTGGCGCTCGTCGGTGTGAAGGTTTCGCAATGGTGCCCCATCGTAGGGCAGTATCTGAAAGACTTAAAGACGCTTTCTGCCAGGCGACGATGGGAAGTACTTCCACGTCGTAGCTATAAAGCGCGATTTTTGATACGCTTATCCCAGCGGGAATACCCGCATTGAGCACAATGACCTCGTCTTCTTCACCTGTGACGTAGATCATATTGATCTCGTTCGCAGCTCTGCAAGAAAGCGCCGAAGATCGGGCGTGTTGTCATCATGGAGCCAGCCCTGTAGCTCTGCCGCACCATCTCGAAAAATTTCGGAAGACATTCAGGTGGCACTCATCGAGTATTGATAAGGATAAGTGCCTACGCTCTCGCAGGGAGCTTCCTCACAACGTCGAGATCTATCACGGCGATGGTCGTGACCAGAGATTGTCGATGAAGTAAATCTGGAGGAATCCCAAGTCTTCATTGCGCTGACGAGAACTCCGAGACGAACGTCTTGGCTTTGTCTCGCAGTCAAAGCGCTACAACGTCTATAAGACGGTGGCTAAGGAGGAGAATATTGATTATATCCCGCTTGCCTATCGTCTCGATGTCGGTACACTGATCAACAAGAAGCCTTGCTGCAGGCTATATCTACCGCACCTCCTTGGGTCAGGATACGGGACAAGTGACCTGTCTCTCACTGGTCAATAATGCAGAAGTTATTGAGCTCGTCGCTCGTCGTGACTCCCATATCGTGGGGCGCCGCATTAGCGACCTGAAGCTCCCCTGCAACACATGACCTTCGGGGATGATGCGCATGGCCGCCCCTGTATGATCGATGAGAATACCGTCTTCGAGCCCTATGACCATGTCGTGATCTTCTATCACGACCTCACGATCAATACGCTCAAGGAGCTCTTTTAGTAGCCCCCAGCCGACCATCCCATGCACTCGATAAACTTCCGATTCATTAGCCGTATCCTCGGGATGATGTGCTTCGTCGAAGGGGCAGTGATGCTCATTGTCCTCATGGCAGCACTGCTCTATCAAGAGTCTCCCACCCCATGGATCATCGCTATCGGAGTATTCTTCGTCGGCGTACTCTTCTGCACCAGGGCATAAGTTACATAAGAAGCGAGCCTCACGCCGTGAAGGCATGCTTGCCGTGACATCGGTGGCTTCTCCTCTCGCTATTGGGATGCTTCCTTCTTGCTGACGGGAGCATTGGCCTCTCCTTTGGACGCCTTCTTTGAAACGATCTCGGGCTTTACAACTACGGGAGCCACGATCTTTGCGAAGGTGGAAGGATTACCGCACTCAGTCCTCCTCTGGCGTAGCCTCACACAGTGGCAGGGAGGTGTCGGTATTGTGGTCTTCACAGTGCACTCTTTACCCATCTTCGGCAGTGGGGCAAGTCAGATTTACAATGCCGAGACTACAGGGATCCACACGACTGCTTCCTACCACGTATCTCTGGATGTCGCTCAGCTGTCTTTGGGCTATCTATCTGGCAGAGACCGTTGTGCTAATCCTCCTACTTTTGGGTGGGTCCGATGAATCTTTTGATGCTGTTTGTCATGCGCTCACTTGCATTTCGACAGGGCTATTCGACCCGAGATGAGAGTGCAGCCTTTGACTCCATCTATACGGAGTATGTCCTCGCCCTTTTCATGTATATCGGTAGCCTCAATCTTACTCTGGTCTACTTTGCAGTGACAGGCAAACCAATGCGCTATTCAAGGATGAGGAGATGCGCTTCACGATTTTCATTCTTGGCGCTACAGTCATTACCACCATTTGGATTAGTCTACAAGGAGAGTATCCTACCATGGAGGGAAATATCCGTCATGCGCTCTTTGAGGTGCTTACCTTGGGATCAAGTACAGGATATTCCACAGCGGAGATCACACTGTGGGCCCTTCTTCTGGATGATTGCCCTCCTCTTGATGTTCGTCAACGGCTGTGCAGGGATCTACTTCGGGTGGCTAAAGTCCTCACGCTTCTTGGTATTGATCAAGAACCTCTATAATGAGTTCAGAAGCAACATACACCTCATCTACTCGTACTGATGAATGGCCGTCAGCTCAGTGTGAGTGTGGTACACCAGATTCTCGCCTTCTGTGTCCTCATGTAGTTTAACTTTATGGGATCTATGCTTCGATGTTGATAATAATGGCTTCGTCTCCAGCATCAGTATAGCTTGCTCAGCTGTGAGTAACTCTGGTCCAGGTATTGGTGAATATGCTAACAGCGTCGCAGGTGCAGGGGCTTTTTCTAAAGGGATATTATGCTTCCTTATGCTGGCGGGTCGTCTGAAGTCTTTACCGTGATAGGCATCCTTACCCACATTTCTGGAAGCGATAGCACTTAAAAGAGCCCGTTCTTCAGCTACCTATATCATCGTCCTGAGAGTCATGCTCTCGGGACGGTGTCGCCTTGAGGGGCTATGAGCTGTACAGGTCACAACAAACGCACTCGTTCTCCCCATACAATAATTCACTAAAATAAGAGCACTTACAGCAAGTCACAAGTGGACTTATAGAGGAGAGGGGTAGTAATCTATATTGGTCAGCATGACGACCAATATAGGTTAGGGGTATCAACCAATAGTGGTTCGTATATGAACCAATACTGGTTTGCTCATCGACCAATATAGGTTGTTGCTCGCGTGAGGGATAAAAGTTGTGGACGCGTGGCAGATAAGTTTGGGCTACGTACGTGGCTCTAATATCTACTGTACGTGGATATTAAGATTTACGTACCTGGTCTTTAAGACTACGTGCATAGATGCGGAAAAACCACTACGGGAAGGCGCTTTTTTCTTCACAAGAATGACACTTTCCCCTCTGCTGGATAAGAGGAATACTCGCGATAAGGCGAAGGGCTTGTGTATCACTTCGAAGAGGTATATCGGGGGCTGGACATACGATGCCTTAGCACAATAAATAGAGAGCAAGGGCTCTGCAAATAGTCTCCAATAGTGGTTCATAGCACCAACCACTATTGGAATGAGTCCTGATGAGGTGAGTCTGCACATCGCTCCCTCTTGTATCAGGATATCCGCTATATAGCGATGGCAGTCTCCTATTAGGTATCGACTTTCTTGGAGCTACCAGCAGAGTGCACTTTCAGCTACAAGATCAGTATATTTCTACCGCTAAGTAGAGCTTTATATTTCCTTAGGCTATTTCAGAATTATTTATACCTTTGTTATATAGAGCCGTAATATGGATAGAAGGCCCTATTACTACTAGAATAGAAATGAACGAATTCAAGAAGTTTGCCGTAGGTCACTTGGGGATGAATTCCCTTGCACTTGATAGCTATGCAAGTGCAGAGTAGCTACATCTCTCCGACGATCATTGAGGAACGCCCTATGAACGTCGCACAGATGGATGTCTTCTCTCGACTGATGATGGACCGTATCATCTTCCTCGGGACTGCAGATCAACGACTATACGGCTAATGTCACTAGCCCAGCTCCTCTTCCTCGATAGCAGCGAGCCAGGCAAGGATATATCCATCTATATCAACTCCCCTGGTGGCTCGGTATATGCGGGCTACGGGATATACGACACGATGCAGTACATCGGCTGTGACGTCTCTACGATTTGCACAGGTATGGCTGCCTCAATGGCCTCTGTGCTACTCGTCGCAGGGACCAAGGGTAAGCGCTTTGCTCTCCCCCACTCTCGCGTGATGATCCATCAGCCCCTCGGGGGCATGCAGGGGCAAGCCAGCGACCTCGAGATCGCAGCTCGCGAGATCCTCAAGGTCAAGGAGGAGCTCTACACGATCCTCTCCGAGCACTCGGGACAGCCCTTCGAAACGATACAGCGTGATAGCGATCGCGACTATTGGATGACCGCGACAGAAGCTCAGGCTTATGGGATGGTCGACCGTGTTCTCACCCGCACAGAGAAGTAGATGGCAAAGAAGCAACAGAAACAATGCAGCTTCTGCGGTAGGACGAAGAAGAGACTGGAGGCCTCCTTGAGGATCAACTCTCACATCTGCCCAGAGTGTATCTACCGAGGACACCAGCTCCTCGAAGAGCTCTCTGGTGCCGAAGCAAAGGCATCCGAAGAAGCTGCTCAGAAGGAACTCAAGGATCTCCCTAAGCCACGTGAGATAAAAGAGTTCCTTGACGGCTATGTCGTCGGCCAAGATGAGGCCAAGCGCTATCTCTCGGTCGCCGTATACAACCACTACAAGCGCCTCGCTCAGCCAAGTGCCGAGACGGATGGCGTAGAGATCGAGAAGAGCAACATCCTTATGCTCGGTACCCACAGGGACGGGTAAGACACTTTTTGGCAAAGACCAGTGCTCGCCTCCTTCACGTACCTTTCACCATCGTTGATGCTACGGTATTGACACAGGGCGGGTTATGTAGGTGAGGATATCGAGCCTTCTCACTCGTCTCCTCCAGGTCGCAGACTGTGATGTCGCAGCCGCAGGAGCGTGGGATCGTCTTCATCGATGAGATCGATAAGATCGCTCGTGAGGGTGACAACCCTCCATCACTCGTGATGTCAGTGGCGAAGAGTCCAGCAGGGGCTTCGGAAGCTTCTCGAGGATCTGATCGTGAACGTCCCCCTCAAGGTGGTCGTAAGCATCCAGATCAGAAGATGATTCAGGTAGATACCAAGCAGATTCTCTTCATCTGTGCAGGAGCCTTTGACGGTATTGAGCGTAAGATCGCTCATCGCCTCAATACACGCGTCGTCGGGTATAACAGCCCCTGGCGCTAAGCTCTCTAAGCGTGAAGAAGAGCTTCTCCGCTATGTAGACGCTCGTGACCTCAAGAGCTTCGGTCTCATCCCAGAGATCATCGGACGACTGCCGATCATCACCTATCTGCACCCGCTGCATCGTGACACACTACGTATGATCCTCACCGAGCCGAAGAATGCACTGGTACGCCAGTACACCAAGATCTTCGAGCTTGATGGGATCCGCCTTACCTTCACCGACGAAGCTCTTGACCTGGTCGTATCAAAGACCATGGAGCAGAAGCTCGGAGCCCGTGGGCTTCGTGCCATCATGGAGCAGGTAATGGTCGAGCCGATGTATGAGCTCCCCTCACAGGGGGTGACAGAGTTCGTCGTCGATGCTGCCTTCGTCGAGCAACAGCTCGCCAAGGATGGCTCTCCCACTAAGGAGGTACACTGACCCCCGAAGCGTGAGAGCACACTAAGAAGATGTATCATTCCGTGTTATAGAATATCGCAGTCGCAGCTTAATCTCTACCCTCAAGTAGACTCCGAGTAATCACGAAGCGTATGGCCATGGACGGGATCAACCTCAAGGAAGGACTAAAGAAGCACTTCGGCTTCGACCAGTTTAAGGGGAATCAGCAGGAGATCATCGAGAGTATTCTCGCTGGTCAAGATACCTTTGTGCTGATGCCCACAGGTGGCGGGAAGAGCCTCTGTTATCAACTCCCAGCCCTTCTTATGCCTGGGACAGCAGTGATTATCTCCCCACTGATCGCCTTGATGAAGAATCAGGTCGATGCCGTGCGAGGCTTCTGTGAAGAGGATACCGTCGCTCACTTCCTCAACTCTTCCCTCTCCCGTACTCGACTGGAGGAGGTGAAGGAGGATGTGCGCCAGGGGCGGACCAAGCTGCTCTATGTAGCTCCCGAGTCTCTACATAAGAAGGAGAACATCAAGCTTCTGCAGGAGATCCCGATCTCGTTCTACGCCGTAGACGAAGCCCACTGTATATCTGAGTGGGGCATGACTTCCGACCCGAATATCGTCGGATACGCTCCATCGTCACCGAGATCGCTGAACGCCCCATTATGGCCCTCACAGCTACAGCTACCCCCAAGGTACAGCATGACATCATGAAGAACTTGGGGATGGAGTCAGCAGCGGTCTTCCAAAGCTCTTCAATCGCCCTAACTTACTCTATCGTATCCACTCCGAAGACGGCGGAATCAGAGCAGGATATCGTACGCTACATACTGTCAATCCGAAGAAAAACGGGATCGTTTATTGCATGCGCCGTACCCAGGTGATGAATCTCACCGAGGTCCTTCAGGCCAATGGGATCAAGGCACTTCCCTATCATGCAGGATTGGATGCCAAGGAGCGAGCAGAGAATCAAGATGCCTTTATCGAAGAGCGAGCAGAGGTCAGTAGTAGCCACGATCGCTTTTCGGTATGGGGGATAGATAAGCCAGACGTACGCTACGTCATACACTTCGACATGCCCAAGAGTCTTGAGGGATACTACCAAGAGACAGGGCGCGCCGGACGTGATGAGGTGAGGTGTATGATCGCCTATTATGATCACGATGATTTGAGAAGCTTGAGCGCTTCACCAAAGGCAAGTCCGTCGCTGATCAGGAGATCGCCCGAGCTCTTCTCCGCGAGACGCCGACTATGCTGAGACCAGCATCTGTCGTCGGTCCTTCCTCCTCAACTACTTCGGCGAGCGCTATGAGGCAGAGAACTGCGGTAGCTGTGATAATTGTTTAGTACCTAAAACCAAAGTGGAAGCTAAAGAATTGCTTGTAAACCTTCTCGAGGTCGTCAGCAGCCTCAAGGAGAAGTTCAATGCTGACTACGTCATCGCAGTACTCCGTGGAGAGACCAACTCCGACATCGAGTCCTTCCATCATGAGGAACTCGAGTGCTTCGGATCAGGTCAAGATCAAGAGGAATCCACGTGGACGACAGTCATTCGTCAGGCACTCATCGCAGGCTACCTGAAGAAGGATGTAGAGAACTATGGACTCTTGAAGCTCACTCCCGCAGGGAAAAAGTTCCTCAAGAAGCCAACGAGCTTCAAGATCACAGACTCCGATGAGGAGGGCGAAGATCAGCCCGCAGGTGGAGGATCAGGAGGCTCAGGTGAGTCGACTGACCCCGTCCTATTCGCTATCATGAAGGACCTTCGGAAGAAGATGGGGCAGCAGAATAATGTCCCTCCCTACGTCATCTTCCAAGACACCTCACTCGAAGCGATGGCAACCTTCTACCCCATCACTATGGATGAGCTTCAGAACATCCCTGGTGTCGGAGCAGGTAAGGCTGCGCGCTATGGACAGAAAGTTCCTGAGGGTCATTCGCCGTCATGTTGAGGAGAATGACATTGAGCGCCCCGCTGACATCCGTGTACGTACTCGCCCCGACAAGTCCAAGCTCAAGATCAATATCATCCAGCAGATCGACCGCAAGGTGGCTCTGGACGATATCGCGATTGCTCTTTGGTCTTGACTTCGACGTCCTCATCAGCGAGGTCGAAGCTATCGATCTACTCAGGTACCCGTATTAATATCAACTACTTCATCGAAGAGGTCATCGACGAAGATCGCATTGAAGATATCTACGAATACTCAAGAGTCGACGACTGATGATATCAACGAGGCTCACCGAGCTCGGTAGTGATTACTCCGAAGATGAAGTCCGCTTAGTCCGTATCAAGTTCCTCTCGGAGCTTGCCAACTAGTCTTCCCCTACTGTATAAACAGATCCTTTCCCTTGATGAAAAGAAAGACAACCATAGTACTCCTGAGCCTCATGGCTCTCGGCTCTCTGAGTCTTGCACAGACCAAGCGAGATGAACCTCAGAAGAAGACCATCGTGGATGAGGTCGTATGGATGGTTGGTGACGAACCGATCCTCCTCTCGGATATTGAGTATCAGAAGCTCTTTGCACGGAGTCAGGGACTCACCTTCGAGGAGACCCTGACTGCATCATCCCTGAGCAGATAGCTGTACGAAGCTCTTCCTCAACCAAGCGAAGATCGATAGTATCCAGGCCAACGACACGCAGGTCACTCGTATGGTGGATATGGGTACAGAATGTAATCTCAGAGCTGGGCTCTGAGGAGAAGCTTGAGGAATACTTCAATAAGCTACTCTCAGATCCGCAGGAGCGTATACGGTACAGGCTCGCAATGAAGCTATCGTCGAGATGATGAAGTCGAAGATCTCTCAGGGCGTGCAGGTCACCCCTTCCGAGATCAGCACCTTCTACAAACAACTTCCTAAGGATAGCCTTCCCTTCATCCCCAAGACTGTTGAGCTGCAGATCATCGCTCTGGAGCCTCAAGTTCCCCTCTCTGAGCTGGACCGTGTCAGGTATCCTGCGTGGATATGCCGAGACGTGAACTCAGGTAAGCGCGAGTTCTCTACGATCGCGCGTCTGTACTCTGAGGACAAGCGTACGGCTTCACGAGGTGGTGAATATGGCTTCGTGGGACGTGCTTATCTCGATCCAGCCTTCGCTACGGCGGTATTCAATCTAATGGATAAGACCCGTGTATCCCCTATCATCAAGACGGACGAAGGCTATCACATCGCTCAGCTGATCGAGAAGCGCGGTGAACTCGTGAACTTCGCACATCCTCCTCCGTCCAACGGTCGAGGAGTGCCATCAAGGCAGCCACAGCTCGTATTGACTCAATCGCTACAGCCATCCGTGATGAGAAGATCACCTTCGATGTAGCCGCTCAGCTCTATTCGGATGATAAGAATACGCTCAACAATGGTGGTCTGATGACCAATACCTCTAACGAGAGCGAGTTCTCTGGATCTCCAAACTTCCGCTACGAGGATCTCCCACAGGATATTGCAAAGATCGCCTATGAGCTCAAGCCAGGGAAATCTCTAAGCCCTTCGTCATGCACACCGATGAGGGACTGGAGCAGGTAGCGATCATTCGCATCAAGGAGATTCATCCCGAGCATATCGCCAATATGAACAGCGACTTCCGTCGTATCAAGGAGATGGCACTGGGGAAGAAGCGTGCCCGAGTCATCGACGAATGGATCCGTGCTCGTCAGAAGCAGACCCACATCGAGATCAACGAGCGCTATCGCAATTGCCACTTCCAATATCCAGACTGGATCCACGAGGACAAGAAGTAAATGCCTCAGGAGAAGAATCAACGTCTAAGTCTATGTGTAGCTCTTGCCCTCATTGTGATGGGTGGGAGCTACCTAACTCTCGTGCCTCCTACCGAGGAGTGTCACCGACGATGCAGTCACCTCGTCCAGCAAAGGCCGGTACGAGGATTATCCTTGAGCATGCTGATCTGCTGACGTACGATGCGGCTCTGCAGCCAGGAGTACAGCGCCTTAAGGGGGGGGTCGTCCTGCGTCATGGCAATGCGACCATGACTTGTGATAGCGCCTATCTCAATGAGGATGACCAGATCTTCGAGGCCTTTGGTGAGGTGCACATGGTACAGGGTGACACCGTGCACATGTGTTCGCGCTATCTGTACTATGATGGTGTCTCGAAGCTTGCGCGTCTCCGCCATAATGTGCACCTGGCAAATAAGACGACAGACCTCTATACCGATAGCTTGGACTATGACCGTATCGCGGATATAGCCTACTATTTCGAGGGAGGTACGATCACCGATGCGCAGAATACGCTGACCTCAGACTACGGACAGTTCATCCCTGCTACGAATGATGCTGAGTTCCGCTACAATGTCAAGCTCGTCAACGACAAGACGACGATGACGACAGAGCATCCTCTTCTACAATACCCATACGCGTATCAGTAGCTACGAGGGCAGACCTCATCAGTCTGACTCTGGGCAGATCGTCTGCAGCGTGGGATCTATGATGTCGGCCGAGATGTGGGGATTCTCCTTGATCGCTCCGAAGTAACCTCAGGCGCGAAGACACTCATCGGAGACTCCATCTATTACGATGGCATAAGTAAGTTTGGTGAAGCCTTTGGGCGCATGGAGCTCTCCGATACTGCACAGAAAGCCATTCTCTACGGGGACTATGGATACTTCGATGACAAGCGCAACTATGCCTTTGCGACCTCGCGTGCCCACGCCGAAGAGTACTCGCAGAAGGATACGCTCTATGTATCGGCTGATACACTAGAGCTCATCAGCCTCCCTATCCCTGATCGCCTCCGCCTCGATAGCCTTCGTGCCGCAGCCGCCCAAGAGAGGAAGGCTAAGCCTGACACGATGCAGCGTTACCTACGTGGCTATCGAAACGTACGAGTCTTCCGCCGAGATGCACAGGCTGTAGCCGACTCGCTCAGCTACATCTCCATGGACTCTACCCTATCGCTCTATGGGAAGCCTATCCTTTGGAGTGAGGAGCGCCAGCTCTCAGGTGATACTACCCACTTCTACTTCCGAAGCAAGAAGCTTGACTACGTAGACGTCCTCGGTAAGGCTCTGGTCGTCGAGCATATTGACAGTGTTGACTACTACAACCAGATGAGTGGAGATAGCTTACGTGCCTACGTCCAGGATAGTACGGTGCGTGAGATCTTGGTCGTGGCAAGGTCGAATCGATCTTCTACATGAAGGAGGACGGTACCAATGACTACAATGGGACTGAACCGCATGACGAGCTCCACGATGCACGTCCTTCTAGACTCAGGCAAGGTCAAGAAGTCCATTTGGCGAGGCCCCGTTGAGGGAAAGGCTTATCCTCTGGAGATGGCTTCGGGTCCCGAGGTCAATAGACTCCCCCTCTTCCAGTGGGCTGCGGATCGTCGCCCCATGCGCAAGGAGGATATCACGACTGTCGGGGACTCCTTCCCCCCAGCGAGCAGCACTCACGTCCCTCTCAGACCTCAAGCGCTTCAGCGGGGCCAAGGCTGCACTGGCTGCTTACGAGCCATTCGAGCGAACAGCTCGCGAAGAAGCGCTTCGCACCGACTCACTGCTGACCCAGTATCTTGCTCTTCGCCCCGAGGAGTACCGCCAGGTATACCAGTGCGTCCTTCGCCCCACCAGTGATAGGGGCTACCTCACACCTCAATCGTATTTAGACTACTCATGGGTATACAGACCTTTTTCAAGCAAAAGAAGACCTCGACAATTTGAGCACAAACTCATCTACTGGGATCCCCGAAAGGAAGAACTAGCTAAGCGCGTCGCACGTATCCGTCAGGAGATGATCGAGGCCGGTGAACTCGATCCCGATGCAGAGCTTCCCGAAGCCTTGACGAAGGATGAGGGGGCTGGTAGTAGTTCGAACTATGACAGTAGCGAGCAGATCCGTGGTGCCTTCATTCACTCGGCTCGCCATCTGAGCCGACAGCATAAGCGTGGTATCACGTCTTCTGATAGAGACCAGCGTATCATCAAGCTCATGCTGGCCCTCATGGTCTTGGGCTTAGTCTTCTGGTTCTTCTTCCTGCGATGAGCGATATCATTCGCCTACTCCCCGAGTCCATTGCGAATCAGATAGCAGCTGGTGAGGTCGTACCTGCACCTGCCTATCTCGTCAAGGAGCTCGTCGAGAACTCTATCGACGCTGGAGCCAAGCAGATACAGATTGAGGTCGTCGGTGCAGGGCGCCATGTCCATCTCCGTCACTGATGACGGCAAGGGTATGTCTCCCACGGATGCACGCATGGCTTTTTGAGCGCCATGCCACCTCTAAGCTTCAGACGATTGATGACCTACAGCGCCCTCTACGATGGGATTTTCGTGGCGAGGCTCTCGCTGCTATTGCCGCTGTCTGTCAGGTAGAGCTTCGCACGTACGGCTGACCAAGAGGTCGGCACTGAGCTCATCATCAGAAGGGCAAAGGTGCGCTCGCAGATGCCAGTAGCTTGCTCTCCAGGGACGAGCCTCAAGGCGATGAATATCTTCTACAACACCCCTGGTCGTCGCAAGCACCTTGAGGGCCCGTGAAAGGAGTCCACTGAGCTCATGGAGATCTGGCGCGAGTTCGCTAAGGTCGCCTTAGCTAATCCGCAGATCTCATTCACGCTGCGTGGTGCAGGGAAGCATGACAAGATACTCCCAGCAAGTTCTCTCAAGGAGCGCATCATCGACATCAGGGGAGCAAAGCTTTCTCGTGCCCTCATTCCTGTGAGCTACGAGAGTGCCTTCTGCACAATACGTGGCTTCATCGGTACTCCCACTACTTCTCTCAAGCAGGGAGCGCAGCAGTATCTCTTCGTCAATGACCGCTTCATCCGCCATCCCTACTTCCATAAGGCGATCAGTCTGGCTTACGAGAACTTCATCCTGCAGGGTAATCAGCCACAGTACTTCCTTTACTTCACCATCCCAGCCGAGAGTATAGACGTTAACATCCATCCACAGAAGACGGATGTCCGCTTCCTCGATGAGTCAACGATCTTCCAAGTCTTACAGAGCCTCATCCGTGATGCCTTCAGCTCGCACGCTCTGACACCTATCATTGACTTTGAGAACGCCTCGCCTATCGAGATTCCCGCCTACTCCGGCGCAAGGATGTTCTTCCTGACCTTGATACGGCACTGGGAGCAGAAGCTGTCCTTCAAGCTGAAGGTGGAGCCTCCCTACCCTCGGGCGGGACACGACTTGGAGGATACGCCTCAGTGCCACTCGTACAAGTGCGCTCCCCAAGGAGCCCGAGATTAGTTAGGACGACCTCGGAGAGCACTTCGACAGCATGACGCCCTCGACGATGCAGACAGCCCTCTTTGAGGCGAGCCACAGAGCCATGGCATACGGCTCTCACAGGCAGGATCACTGCGTACGCGCCCCACTACCCTCGTCACTACTGCTCTATCAAAGTCGCTATGTCATCACGACGCTGGGTGATGCACTCGCCTTCATTGACCTGACACGTGCTCTACTTCGTGTCACTTACGAGCAGTATCGAGCTGACCTCAGTGCGCACAGCTACCACGTTGAGCAGCCCTCTTCCCGAGGTGTTGGAGTTTGCACCTCAGGAGCTCCCGACGGCACTCACTCTGATGGAAGAGCTACGTCATGCAGGCTTTGACTTCGGAGACTTAGGTGATGGACACTTCTCCATAGTAGAAGCCCCCTCCTTCATCTCACGCGATGCCACGGGCTTCGTCCGTCTGATCGTAGCTGATAGCTTAGATACACATCGTGAAGGGGCTGATTACGTGCAGACGTTCTTAGCTGAAGCTGCGGCTGAATCTGAAGCACTCCAACGTCCCCTACCACAAGATGACGAAGGGCTCGAGCAGCTGATCCGTGACCTCTTCCAGAGTAGTGATCCCTACTTCACGCCCTCTGGCAAGCCAATCATCACGCGCCTCACAGAGCCAATGGTTGCCAACTTCTTCAACTAAAGTGAAGCCTCACCTTCCACATAGTAGCCCCACTCAGTCTCGTACTAAGTGGGGCTTTATACTGTAGAAGAGGAACTTTCGTGTCATTATCTCTAATAGGAGACTGTTGCTGCAGTCCTGTCCTCTATTTAGTTAGAGTGCTAGGCAAGCTCCCCGATATGCCTCTCCAAAAGTGACACACAAGCCCTTCACCTTATCGCGAGTATTCCTCTTATCCTGCAGAGGAAAAAGTGTCCTTTTCATGAAGAAAAAGCGCCTTCACGTAGTGGTTTTCCTCTGTCTATGCACGTAGTCCTAAAGACCAGGCACGTCAACCCAAATATCCACGTACGTAGATATTAGAGCCACGTACGTAGACCCAAAACTTATCTGCCACTCGTCCGCAACTTTTCATCCCTACACGAGTAACATGGTCCTAAATAGGTCGCTTCACTAAAGCTATGTAGCTTTCTTCCCATCCTATATGAGCTCTACCTACGTCCCCATACACCTATAACTGACTTCGAGCTCGTGACCAGCACTGGTCACTTTAGTAAGTCCATAAAGCCATCACTATTCCTCTTTAGTCCACACTATCAGAGCACTAACAAATGCGTCTATACTCCGACCTGAGGGACTCCTCCGATGAGTAGAGTCTACAAGTCTAAAATTAGGCGCTTGACACTGCTATCTACCCCTTAATTTGTTGTATCTTTGAGCTGTCTAAAAGCAGATACATCTACACAACATATAACTAAGCTGTAAGCTACAAATCACATCATCCCCAATGAACAACAACCAACTAATGACCCGTGCTGCTGACAACATCCGCATCTTGGCAGCCAGCATGGTCGAGCGAGCTAAGAGCGGTCACCCAGGTGGAGCCATGGGCGGCGCAGACTTCGTCAACGTCCTCTTCTCGGAGTTTCTCATCTTCGATCCCGATGCACCTACGTGGTCTGGCCGTGACCGTTTCTTCATGGACCCTGGGCACATGTCCCCCATGCTCTACGCCCAGCTGGCCCTCCTCGGTCGCTATTCAATGGAGGAGCTGCAGCAGTTCCGCCAGTGGGGCAGCCCTACGCCTGGGCACCCTGAGGTCGATGTCCTGCGTGGTGTAGAGAATACCTCGGGCCCTCTCGGCCAAGGTCACACCTTCGCTGTAGGGGCAGCCATCGCAGCTAAGTTCCTCGCTCACCGTCTTGGCTGGGTCATGAGTCAGACGATCTATGCCTATATCTCCGACGGGGGAATACAGGAAGAGATCTCTCAGGGGGCTGGTCGTATCGCTGGGCACCTTGGGCTTGACAACCTCATCATGTACTATGATGCCAATAATATCCAGCTCTCTACCACCGTCGAGGAGGTTGACAGCGAAGATGTAGCTGCTAAGTACAAGGCTTGGGGCTGGCACGTCATCGAGATCGATGGTTGCTGTCCCGAAGCGATCCGTAAGGCTCTTCGCGAAGCTAAGGCTACGGTAGGTCAGCCTACCCTCATCATCGGCAAGACCATTATGGGTCGTGGTGCTGTAGGTCCCTAATGGGGAGAACTATGAAAACCGTGTCAATACGCACGGTCAGCCCCTCTCGGCTGCAGGGTGCCTCTATCGAAGCCACGATCAAGAACCTCGGTGGTGATCCCGAGCTCCCTTCCAGATCTTCCCCGACGTGCAGGAGCTCTACGCAGCACGTCTTCAGGAGCTTCGTGAGTTGGCCAAGGCTCGCAAGCAGGAAGAGAAGACTTGGCGTGAGGAGAACCCCGATCGTGCAGAGCAAACTTGATCGCTGGTTTGCAGGCGAAGCCCCTGCTGTAGACTGGAAGAGCATCGAGCAGAAGCCTAATCAGGCTACGCGTGCCGCCTCTGCCACCGTCCTCAGTGCACTGGCTGAGCAGGTAGAGAATATGATCGTAGCTTCAGCAGACCTGTCGAACTCCGACAAGACTGATGGCTTCCTCAAGAAGACCCGAGCACTGACCCGTGGTGATTTCGAGGTGCCTTCCTTCAGCCAGGTGTAGCCGAGCTGACGATGGCTTGCCTCTGTATCGGTATGGCTCTTCATGGTGGTGTCATCGCTGCCTGCGGTACCTTTCTTTGTCTTCTCTGACTACATGAAGCCCGCTATCCGTATGGCAGCCCTCATGGAGCTCCCAGTGAAGTTCGTCTGGTCGCATGATGCCTTCCGTGTCGGTGAAGATGGTCCTACGCACGAGCCCGTAGAGCAGGAAGCACAGATCCGTCTGATGGAGAAGCTCCAGAACCACCATGGCGCTGACAGTACGTGTACTCCGCCCCAGCGATGTCGAGGGAAACGACCATCGCATGGCGTATGGCTATGGAGAATACGCACACTCCCACAGCACTCATCCTCTCTCGCCAGAATATCAATGATCTGCCCGCTCCCGAAGGAAAGAGCCGTAAGGAGGCTGCCGAAGCAGCTACACGCGGTGGCTACATCGTACTTCGTGACGAGAACCCTGAGGTCGTACTCATCGCAAACGGTAGTGAAGTATCTACGCTCGTCGAGGGTGCCGCCCTCCTTCGCAAGGATGGTATCCGCCTGCAGATCGTAGCTGTACCCAGCGAAGGTCTCTTCCGTCGCCAGAGCCAAGAGTATCAGGATGAAGTCCTTCCCTCGTGGTATTCGTCGCTTCGGTCTCACCGCAGGTCTCCCCGTAAACCCTTCAGGGGCTCGTCGGTGACAATGGTGCCATCTGGGGGCTCAACTCCTTCGGATTCTCGGCTCCTACAAGGTGCTGGACGAAAAGCTCGGCTTTACTCCAGACCATGTCTACAAGGAGGTCAAGGCACTGCTTAGCAAGTAATCACTACCCCAACGACTACAGTACAACGACAATGAATAAGATCGGTATCTGCTCCGACCACGCAGGCTATGAGGTCAAGGAGCTGGTCAAGTCACTACTCATCGCACGTGGCCTCGAGGTGAAGGACTTTGGTTGTCCTTCACCCGAGCGCTGCGACTATCCTGACTATGCCCACCCCATGGGGCAGGCTATTGAATCAGGAGAGCTTGCCCGTGGCATATCCGTCTGCGGATCAGGCAATGGCATCTCAATGGTCATGAACAAGTACTCCAAGGTACGTGCTGCCTCTGCTGGGATGTCGAGCTGGCAAAGCTCGCACGTGAGCATAACGATGCGAACGTCCTCTCCATCCCCGCGCGCTTCGTCACCGAAGAGCAGGTCAAGGCTATCCTCGCAGCTTTCCTTGATACGCCCTTTGAGGGTGGTCGCCACGAAGCTCGTGTAGCGAAGATCCCCATCAAGCATTAGTCATCTTATCCCTTTTCAGTATATCTCTCCAGCATATCGCTCCCACTACCTATGTCACATTTCTTCCGTAGAGAGTTCACATTCGACCGTATAGCACGGATGCTCGTGCTCTCTGTCCTTATACTCTTGATCTATGTGGCGGTGCAAGCGATCTGGAGCGTTATCCTGCCCTTCCTACTGGCTGGTATCTTCGCCTATGTGATGATGCCGCTGGTACGATTCTTCCAGTATACACTGCGCCTGCGCTCAAGAGGGCTGTCAGTCATCCTGACATTGCTCCTCTTGGGCGCAGTCGTTTACCTTGCCGTAATCTTTATCATACCGTCAATCAATGCCGAGATAGAGAAGACCCTCCAGGTGATCTCTGGCTATAGTAGTGGACAGGATATCCTGACGATGATCCTACCACGCAATATCCGCAACTATCTCAATGGTGGAATCCGCTGGGGAAACTTCTCACAGCAGCTGTCTCGAGAAGATCTTTGGAGAACGTTAAGCTTCTCCTCGATCAGGTCGGTGGGATCATCAATAGCACTCTCTCCATATTCTCTTGGGGGCTTGTCTTCCTCATCGGCTTTGTCTACTTCGTATTCATCCTACTGGACTTCGAGAATCTTGGTCGTGGCTTCATCAGCCTCTTCCCTAAGACACTCCGCCCTACGATCCGTACGATCAGCATGGATCTGGATCGCTACATGAATAACTACTTCCGTGGTCAGGCTCTCGTCGCCATGAGCGTAGGTATTCTCCTCTCGATAGGGTTCAACATCATTGGTCTTCCCTTTAGCCACAGCTATGGGGATCTTCATTGGGATCCTCAACTTCATCCCCTATATGCAGGCACTGGGTATCATCCCACTCGGATTAGCCAGCCTGCTGATGGCTGCACAGACGGGTGAGAATGCCTTCGTCTGTATGCTCCTTGCCTATGGGAGTCCTGATGATCGTACAGATCATCCAGGATATGATCATCGTCCCACGCATCATGGGACAGACGATGGGCATGCGCCCCTCACTCATTCTCTTGGTCCTGTCTATCTGGGGCTACCTCCTGGGCTTCTTCGGGATGCTCATAGCACTGCCCATTACTATGTTCATCTACTCGCTGTACATGCGCTACGTCCTCCAAGATGAAGGGTACATCGAGCAGATGCGCCTCCAGGAAGAAAAGCGTAAGGCTAAACAAAGCCGCCGCAAAAAGCGTGGAGCGATAGATAGCGAATCAACGACGTCAGACAAGTAGATGGCTCTCTTCTCTTCAGCTACTACCTCTCTCGAGGACTCTCTCAAGGCGATAAGGCAGGGACACGACGTGTCTCTGCCCTACTCCGTTTGACGACGATTGGAGTGGCACTGAGCCTCTCAGTGATGCTCCTATCGGTCACCATCATCTTAGGCTTCCATCGACAGATCCATGAGGTTCGCCTTTAGTCAGACAGGGCATATCAGCCTCAATGGCTATAGGGAGCAACTGGAAGACCTCCACGACTCCTGTCTATGTATCTCCAGAGCTACTCTCCTTCCTAAGGGAAGAGAAGGGTCTCTTCCGTCTCGCCTCTCATCCAGCAGGCAGGGCTTCTCAAGACAGAGGAGACTTCTCGGGCATTCTCTCTATGGGATTGACTCACCTTCCGTAGTCGCTACTTCACTGAGCAAGTAAAGTCAGGACACTTCCCTCTTTCTCTGAGAGCAGAATACAGTCGCCCACCCATCGTCCTGCCCTCACATGTGGCACGACGCATGAACTATAAGGTAGGTGATGCCGTGCGTATCTACTTCTTCGGAGAAAAGATGCGAGTACGCGTCTTTGAGCTTCAGGCAATATATGAGTCGACGGGCTTAGAGCTTTCCCCCGCCCTTTGCCCAATTTCCTCGCTGCAGCGTCTCAATCACTGGGATGAGAATACCTACAGTCGCCTGATCATCATGCTGCAGGATCCCGATGATGCCTATCCGACGCTGGATCATCTCATCTCCACACTTCAGGCACGTCCAGATCTTATCGGCGAAGAGAACTATGGTCTCAACCTCGGTCAAGAGCTACAGCCTGAGCTCTTCAATTGGCTTGCCTTCCTCGACACGAATGTCTATGCGCTCCTCTCGCTGATGGTCCTCGTCGGAGGCTTTGCCATGATTACGGGGCTCATCATCATCGTGCTCGATAAGAGTAAACAGATCGGTATCCTAAAGGCCCTTGGAGCGACGAATAGACAGCTCAGACAGACTTTCCTTCAGATAGCAGCTCGCCTCATCCTACGTGGGATCTTCTGGGGGAATGCAATTGCTCTCGTGCTGAGTCTCGCACAGCGTCAGTTCAAGATCATTAAGCTTAACCCAGCGAACTACTTCACCGACTCCGTGCCCATCCACTTTGACCTCCCACTCTGGGTCGCTATCAATGTCAGGGACACTCATCGTGATTCTCCTGATGGTATTAGTTCCTGCAAGCTCAGTGCGAATCCATCCCGCAGAGAGTATGCGCATGGATTAGCTCCTTGAGGATGCCTCAAAGTAATCGCCCCTGTCCGTAGCAAGTATGATGCTACAGACGGGGCGATTTACTTTGTCTTGTCAGCCTTAGTAAGGCTGGATCGCTACTACTTAATAGGAAGAGCTACGTCGGTATAGAGCTCGACGTCGGCTCGCTGACGGAAGATGTGAGGCGGCAGGATAAGCTTCTGCCTCGGGAGCTTGCTCTACGATATGCTGCAAGATAGGAGCTTTCTTCTCACCAGTCGTATGGAAGAGGATACGCTTTGCAGCAAGAATCGTCGGCCCAGTCATTGCGATGCGGGGCTGTCCCTTTGGGCTTATCCCGACAGCATAAGGTGCTTCCTCCGTGAGGAGCTCCATCTGATGCGGGAAGATAGAGGACGTATGACCGTCTTCTCCCAAGCCTAAGAGCACAATATCAAAGACAGGGAAAGCACCATCAAATGGAAGCTCGAGCCCACAAGCCAGCAGTAATCCTTTGCTTCGCGCTCCGGGAGCTTCTCTCCTGCGATACGATGTACCTGATCCTGTGGAATGGGTACATGTCGAAGGAGTATTGCCTCGGTCATACCATAGTTGCTATCGGGATCTGTGGGTGGTACGCAGCGCTCATCTACCCAGTAGAGATGGACACGTGACCAATCTACGGCGCTACGTAGAGGCTCTTCGGCGAGCAACTCAAAGAGTAATCGGGGCGTAGAGCCTCCAGAGAGTGCGATATGTACCCAGCCAGCCTGCGAAGGCTGCACGAAGGCCGTCTCAGCGACAGCTCGTGCGACAGCCTCGGGGAAGGATAATGATGGTAGATCATAGTTCGCAGTAGAGCTCCGAATGTGTAAGATTGCGGCAGGGATTCGTCCAGCTGTGCTCGCGCTCAATGATTAAGTCGCTCTGCTTTGGTCCCCACGTGCCAGCAGGATAGCCATAAAGCCGGAAGTCTTCCTCCTTCCAGAGATCAAGGATCGGATCAAAGAAGCGCCAACTCATCTCTACAGCGTCGCTACGTGTGAATAGAGTCGGATCACCCAGCATACAGTCCTCGAGCAAACGTGAGTAAGCATCGCCCGAAGCTAAGCCACCCATCTGCTGGTCATAGGTAAAGTCCATGGAGACCTTCTTGACTTCGAAGCCAGAGCCTGGGACTTTCGCAGCGAACTTCAAGGAGATCCCTTCGTTCGGCTGAATGCGAATCACCAGCTGATTGGGGACGGTGCTACCGTCAGCCGTAGCAAATACGCGGTGAGGTGTAGGCTTAAAGTGTATGACAATCTCGGTGACCTTGGTCGGCATCATCTTACCTGTGCGGATATAGAAAGGTACTCCCTGCCAGCGCCAATTGTCAATGTAGAGCTTCATGGCGACGAAGGTCTCCGTTCGGCTATCAGAAGCGATCTTATCTTCCTCGCGATAGGCACGCTGATGCTCTCCCTTCCACTCGCTCTCTGTATATTGTCCGCGGACGACACGGCGACGAATCTCCTCGGGAGTCATTGGGCGGAAGGACTGATATACCTTCACGACCTCGTTGCGAAATAGATCAGCGTTGAACTGCACAGGCGGTTCCATAGCGGTAAGAGCTACGAGCTGTGCCAGATGATTCTGCACCATGTCGCGCAGAGCACCGGTCTGATCGTAGAATCCTCCTCGACTCTCGATGCCCATATTCTCTACCGCCGTGATCTCCACACGCTCGATGTAGTTGCGATTCCAGAGAGGCTCGAAGATACCATTAGCAAAACGCAGCGCCATGATATCCTGTACCGTCTCCTTTCCGAGGAAGTGATCGATGCGATAGAGCTGATGTTCGTGGAAGGACTTGCGGTAGATCTCGTTCAGCTCTCTTGCTGACTGGAGGTCATAGCCGAAGGGCTTCTCGATGACGATACGTCGGATCGCCGAGGGCTCACCATTAGCATCCTCTTCGCCCTCTTCGTTGAGCCCGACAGAAGCCAAGTGCTGTGGGATCACGCCATGAGAGAAGGCGGCGTAGAGATAATAGATGTAGTGCCCAGGATTATTGATTCGCTCGTCAAGTGTCTTCAGTTGCTCACGGAGCTTAGGATAGTCCTCGGCAGAAGCAGGGTCCATCGGGAGGTAATAGACTCCTGAGAGGAACTGCTCGGCAAGAGAAGCGTCGTACTCTCCATCGCTGAGGTAGCGCTGAAGAGCTTCGTCGAGGGTGCTCGCGATAAGCTACATCCGAGTATTCCGTACGCCCAAGTCCGAGGACACTGAAGCGAATGGGGAGCTTATCTTGCTTGAAAAAGCTGATAGAGCGAGGGGATGAGCTTACGCTTTGTCAAGTCACCTGACCCGCCGAATATCACAAGGACGAGACTCTCGGGCAGATGATGCTGCATGGTCTGTGGCATATTCTCGGGGAGACTATACATTATACGTGGTCGAAGAGGTATCACTTCCGTGACCCTGTCCAATTTTCGTGGAAGAATTCTCCACGTGGACGGTCGGTGCGCTCAAAGGTGTGTGCACCGAAATAGTCTCGCTGTGCCTGCACGAGTGAAGCAGGAAGGCGACGCGTCGTCAGTGATGTGAAGTAGCTAAGAGCTGAAGAAGGCAGGAACTGGGCGGTCCGAGAGCAGCGCCTTAGCGATGGTCTCGCGCCAAGAAGGGCGAGCGGCCGTGATCTCCTGCTGGAAGTACGGAGCTAAGAGCAGGTTCTGCAGGCTGGGATCAGCTTGGTATGCTGAGGCAATATCGTTGAGGAAGGCCGAACGGATGATACAGCCGTTGCGCCAAATACGTGCGATGGATGCCAGATTCAGCTCCCATCCACGATGCCTTTGAGGCTTCGGAGAGGAGCGAAGCCTTGTGCGTAGGAGACGATCTTCGATGCGTAGAGGCTTTGCTCAAGAGCATCGACGTCGCTGTCACCGAAGGCGGGGCGGCTTGTTGCTTGCGAGGGGGCGTAGAGTGCAGCTGCTTCGTGGCGCAGGTCTACTGTGGAGGAGGCTTCTCTCATAGACTGCCGTCGCGATGAGCCCAAGAGGCTGGCCGTACTCGAGGGAGTTGATGACCGACCACTTGCCAGTCCCCTTCTGACCCTGCAGCATCGAGGATCTTGTCGATAAGGTATTCACCCTCGGCATCACGATGACGAAGGATCTCGGCTGTGATCTCTACGAGGTAGCTACGGAGCTTCCCTTCGTTCCAGCGAGCGAAGATTTCGCTCATCTCATCGTTGGTCTTGCCGCCGATGTGGCGGAGATAAGCGTAGGCATCAGCTATGAGCTGCATGTCGCCATACTCGATACCGTTGTGCACCATCTTGACGAAGTGACCGGCACCGCCTTTACCTACCCAAGCGCAGCAAGGAGTCCCGTCCTCGGCCTTAGCTGCAATGCGGGAGAAGATCGGCTCAATGCTGGGCCAAAGCTTCTTCAGCGCCGCCAGGCATGATGTGCAGGACCGTTCAGAGCACCCTCTTCACCGCCCGAGATACCACAGCCGACGAAGTAGATCCCGCGATTACGTAGCTCAGCTCTCGACGCTCAGAGTCCTCCCAATTCGAGTTTCCTCCGTCGATGACGATATCACCTGGCTCGAGATGTGGCAGGAGTGACTCGATGACGTAGTCGACGGGCTTGCCGGCTCTGATCATCATCATGATCTTACGTGGACGCTCAATGCTCTCGACGAAGGGCTTGATTTCGGTGAAGCCAAGGAAGTTCTTCCCGGCGCCACGCCCTTGAAGGAAGCGCTCCACGACGGTGGCTTCGGCGCCTTCTGCACGGTTGTAGACGGATACTTGAGAGCCATTGCGCTCCATGTTGAGAGCGAGGTTCTCGCCCATGACTGCAAGGCCGATAAGGCCAATGTCTGATAGCTTGTTCATTTGCTTTGTGTTGGGAAGGCCCCATGAGCCCGCCTCGCGCGGACCTAACTTGGGGCGATGGATGTATCTCTAAAACAACAGCCCAAGAGTGAAGGTTTAGGCGCACCCAAGCTGAGGAGCTTCCCCGTGCATTGCCTTGAGACGGCTTCGGAAGTACCTCCACTTTGCACGGGAAATCACTGCACTTCGTACGGGATGTAATTCACTCACTTTCAGGAGGTAATTGTACTTCCTCCGGATATTCCTCTACTTCCTCTGAAAAGTAGAGGTATTTTTCAGTGAAAAGTAGAGTATTTCCGAAAGGAAGTAGAGGAACTTTCGGAGAAGTAATATAACATTCAGCTAAAAAGTAATATAACTTGACAGTAATATAACATTTCGACCGAAAGTAATATAACATTTGACCGAATGTTATATAACATTTGCCAGCCCCTCCAGATACCGCACTACGAAAGGGAAAGAGAAGCCTCCCCGAAGCCCCTTATTTCCTAATCACTTTCGGGTATAGATGGCGGGAAATATCACTACTTCGGGGATGGATAGGCCTTCGCAATCGGTCTATCTTTGTAGCCCATTCAGTTATAGATCCACGTATGCGCTGTAAGCACCCTATATCTTCCTCCTCCCTTCGCTGTTAGCGGTAGCTTCACTCAAGGCTTTTGCCCAAAGCGTGAGCGATAGCCTCACCCAAGATCATCGGGTCGAAGACGTCGTCGTCACAGGTACTCAGACGCCCCGCACACTGAAGAAGCTCCCCATCATCACCCGTATCATCTCACGTACTGAGCTGGATCGCCTCGCCCACGCTCTGCTGCCGACGCCCTGCAAATGAGTTTGCCCGGGATCAACGTCACGGCACACGGCGCTCAGTATCGTGTCTCGGTCCAAAGGCTTCTCAGGCGATCACGTCCTCTTCCTTGTCGACGGCGAGCGACTGACCTCGGAGGGCAACGGAGTGGTGGATCTTAACCGCATCGATATGGCCAATGTCGAGCGTATCGAGCTGATTAGTGGCGCAGCTTCGGCTCTGTACGGGTCGAACGCTATAGGTGGCGTCATCAACTTCATCACGCGTCGTGCTCGGCACAAGGAGGAGCTCTCGGCGACCTTCGACCACAGTAGCGAGGGCGTCACGAGATACAGCGCCTCGGGGCAAATCGTACGTGGCGCCTTCAGCTCGATGACCTCCGTCAGCTACATCGACCAAGCGGCCTACAGCGTAGCCACACAAGGCACCCGACCTGAGACCACTCCCGTCATGGGCAGCAAGAGCCTCAATCTCTCTCAGCGTCTACGCTACCGCACATCAGACTTACGACGCGAGCTGACGGGCTATATTCGCTACGGCTATCGTGACCAAGATGGCGACGGACTTAGACGGAATAAGTACCTCAGTCATTCGCTGGGCGGGCAGGCTTATCAGGCATTTGGCGAGCTGCACAACTTGCGTCTCGACTACAATCACGAGCTCTACAACCGTGATAATTTCCTCTCCGTCAGCAAGGAGCGAACACCTATCTTCCACTTCACGGGCAATACCGTGCGCCTGCAGTACAACTTCGGCGCCGAAGAGAAGACACCCGTCCTCGTCAATGCAGGGTATCGAGCTCTACCACGAGCGTCTCGCAGCGAGCGATTCACTACAGCCGCCACACGACACCAAGCTACTGCCGGCACGCTCTACGGGCAGGCCGAATGGCATCTGGTGCCGAAGCTCTCGTTTGTCACGGGATTTCGCCTCGATAGACACTCCAGCTTCGGCGCACACTTCTCGCCGCGCGCTTCGGTACTCTATCAGTTGGGGTCGCGTAAGGGCTCCGCACTTCCTATGCAGAAGGCTTCCGTGCGCCGTCGATCAAGGAGCAGTTCATGGACTGGGATCACTTCAGGGATGTTCTTCATCAAGGGCTCAGATCACCTGCGTCCCGAGGTAAGTCGGATGCTAAGTTTCTCCCCTGAGTGGCAGACCTCGCACTTGAGCCTGACGGGTATCGCTTCGTACAATGTCATCTCCAACCAAATAGGCACGCTGATGACCAAGAGTACGAACACCTATCATTATACGAATGTGAGCGAACGTAGCCGACTACTGAACCTGCAGACAAGCCTTCGCCTGCGCCTTCCTCTTGGACTGACGTTCAATGGTGACTACAGCTACATCTACGACTTCTCCAGAGCTGAGAGCCGCGCCAATGGTCAGCCCTTCGCTCCTCTTCGTCCGCACAACTACACTGCAGCCCTTTCCTACGAGACCAAGACGGGGAGCGACTGCGATCTCACTGCGACCTACGCCCTGCGTGGAGCAGGAAGTGTGACGCTCAGCGAGCTGGACGAGACGACGGGCAAGTATTCCTACTTCGAGCACGAAGGCTATCTCCTCTCCCGCATGAGTGTCTCGGCACGCTATAAGCATCGACTCACGATCACTGTCGGAGCAGATAATCTCTTCGACTACCACCCGACGCAGGTCAATATCACTGGAGCTCTCACCAGGTCGCACATTCTTCTCCTCGCTCACCTATAACCTCTGAGGGATGTAAGCGCAGGAAGACGGAGCACTTTGCATATCTTTGCTCCTGATATGAACGCTTATCCTACCGCATCTACCCCACGTCTGTGGGTCTTTAACCCTGGTCGAAGAAGCCCTGAGCTTCTCTCGGGAGAAGCGCTACACACTCTCCAGGAAATCCGATGGATGCGCCACAGCTCTCACCGCTCTTGCGCCTCTTAGCTTCTGGAGAAGACCTCATCTATGCACCTGCTTTCCCTGAAGGAATACCAGCACGCCTGCTGAATGCTGAGGGCGATGACCTACCGTCTGGATGCGATCTCCCCGCCGAGCTGAGTGTCGTCCTCTGGGGACTGGATGATCATATCGTGAGAGAGCTGAGAGAATGCCCACTCTTTGACTCTACTACCCTACTCTTTCCGCCCATCACGCCGAGCTATCTACGGCTAAGTCACCGACGTGCCAGCTATGATCTGCTGGCATATCTGACGGATCAGCTTGGCTATCCCAGTGACCTTCTCCCCCGTTGGATCGAAGCGGGAGTAGACAAATCAGATACTGAGCTACGACTGCGTACCGCTATCGAAGGCATCAAATCCGTCCCTTGGGCGATCCTACTCGAGTCCTCATCAAAGCGTCCTTATAGTTCCTCGGGTCGTGGAGTATTTCCGCTCCCTCTTCCTCTGCAGGAGAAGCACCTTGAAGCGCTTGTCGGGAGCTGTACGCGAAGTGGAAGTGTCAGCATCGAGCCCTACCTTGAGGTCGTAGATAATTGGGCGCTTGAGTACACTCGAAGTGAAAGCGGCGAAGTAAGCTTCTTCGCCCCTATCCCACTTTCGACACACTCCCTCGGGACGTGCCTATCTTGGCAACATACTCACATCGCCAGAAGACCTCTGGGAGCGACTACTTCGCTCATGAGTGAAGAGCTCTGCTCACGCTGATCAATGCCCAGTGCACGTGGCTTGAGGAAGAGCTCTCCGACTCTCAGTACACAGGCTATATCGGCATCGACTCTTCTTCTACCGTGATGGGGAGCGTCTGCGCTTCATCCTTGTGTGGAGATCAACCTCCGAACAACTATGGGCGTACTCGCGCACTTCGCCTACGAGCAATACGTACCAGATGGCCTGCAAAGGTGTCTTCCGTCTTGAGCGAGGACCACGCCAGCAGCCGAGCCAAAGCATTATACCGCTCCTACTGACAAGTAGTGAAGCCCACTTCTCCGCCTATATCGAGCTGGAGAAATAAACTGATCCCCCTTGGCCATCCGCAGATAAGCCAAGGGGATCACTATATATACGTAGCGCGCTACGGCATGCGCCTTAGTAAGCTATATCGATAGCTGCAGGGAAGAGACGCTCGGGATCGAAAGAAGCGTGAGCAGCTCTCCACGAGATGTGACCAGTCAGCCTTCACCATCCCCGAATAAACCTGCTGTCCCATTGACTAAGACTCGGACAGGCTTGCTAAGATCAAGAGCTCAGGGCTGAGATAGATGCGAGCTTTCCTCCTTAGCTAGGCTCATAGACCTTATCATAAAAGCAGGACGAGATGGAAGCTTGTAGCAGTCACTGACCTTCTTCTCTACATACTTCACCGTGTTGATCTTCAGATCTACGGTATTCCCCAGGATATTCTCCTGATAGTAAATACGCTCCTTTTCTTTCAGGGGCGCTTGAGAGGAGCAAGATTATAGCATCCCTACGGTAGGTCCGTCGATGGGATAGTCTTCCCAGTTCACTTGCTTTTGGCTGAGGAGTGCGCACGTGCTGCGAGAGGTAGGGCGTCGTATGCTGATAAGGTATAGCGTGACCATACTTCGGGATGATATCGATGAAGTGCTTGTAGTAGCCTGGGATATTGTGCTGCCATGCTTTGAAGTGCATCACGCGTGTAGCCTGTCAATTCGCTGCGGTGGAACTGAGTATCTTCATATCCCGTGCGAAGTGAGAAAGGCTACATGCTGGAGGTTCTCTACCGGAGCATTGATAAGAGGTTCACCACCGGGCCATAGGTCCAGCAGCAGCGAGGTAATCGGGATAATATGATGCTAAGCGCTGTGAGCCATATCCCGCCCTCAGATATCCCAAAGAAATAGATGCGCTTCGGATCAATCTGATCAGAAAGGAAGGCTTGAGCGCAGGAGTTTCTCCCATGCTTCGAGCTTCGACTTCGCCACCAGCGATAGAGTTGACCCTCACTCCCATTAGGTATCTGTGGGATGAAAAGTAAGCGGAGGGCTGTCCTGAAAAGAAAGAGCCAACTGTCCAGACCTGTAGACCATTCTCAGCTCTTCTCCCGATCCGTGTAGATAGAGATAGAGGGGATAGCCAGCTTCGGGCTTATCTCCCTTCGAGCCGTAGTAGAAAGGCATCACGGCCTTAAAGCTCTCCCCATTATACATCTCTGGGTTAGCAGCCAGCTATGAGCTACACTCTGCTTAGAGAGAGGAGTGAGCGCTGGCAGTTTATCCTCAGTCAGAGACTTATTCGCTTCAGCCCAGAGGCGCCATACCTGAGTACGCGCCTTCTTGATATCCTCAAGAGAGAGGGAAGATACGGGTAAAGATTCCTCCCGACCAGAGAGCGTCGAGGCGAAGTACTTCTGCACGGCCTCATCGCTGGCGCGTACGGTCGTAGTACGTGGAGTGACAGGTGGCTGAGCCTTCTCGGGCTCGGGAACCATACGAGCAGCAGAGCGCCACAGCTGGAGAGCGTCCCCAGAGCGAAAGCAAAGGAGGTAAGTCAGTCGTTTCATCGAAATGAATAGGATAGGTAATAGTTGAGTGAGTAGAGGGGCGCTAGTACATTTCCCTTATATCGAGATGGCGTCAGGCGCTTGTCATAGAAGTACAGGCAGAGATCCATCAGGTCGAGGCACGAGGCGTGGAGCGACTTGCTTATCGAGGCCACTGACGAAGCGACGCCAGCGAGGGCTGGGCGTATAGAGTGCGACTGCAAGTGTCGGGGAGGTGGAGATACATTGGCTGAGAGCTGCTCCAATGCTTCCCGCTCGGGAAGGTATTCGCAGATCAGAAGATCACAGCAGGAAGGCTCACGCCTTGCAGTTCGTCCACCGAAAGCACATGATCGCTGGTATAGCCCGTATGGCGTAGGTAATCGGGCAATAGGCTCGTCGTAGGCTGAGAGGTCACGACGAGGATGTTCTTTGCCTCCAGCTCGTGAGCCGTACGGAAGAGTAGCTCCAGTGTACGCGCGCGATGGATAGGAGGGCAAGTCTTCGCGTCCTTTCTCCGGCGCTTTACCTCGCCACGAAGCTCTTCGAAAGCAGTAGTACGGGCGACGATTTGCGTACGACCCGAGTGATGAAGTGGAAGGCAAAGGGGAATGAACGCCATCCCCACGGCGGTTGATGAGTAGGCGCTTGGGTATTGTAGGCGTCGGACGACCCACGAAGCGTGATCGGAGACTTCATCTCAGCTTAGAGAGCAGGTGTCTTATCCTGCGGGATCTCCTGCAGGTAGCGGTAGAGGATGAAGAGGTAGAGAGTCGCGATGGGCAGGATGATGACCGTGGCCAGCTGCAGTGTCACAGCATTCACAGCCGCGAGAAGAAGCACGATACCAAGTGCACTGAGGAGCGTGTAGAAGTGCCCCTTCGTGCGCGTCCACGACCCTCGGAAGGAAGCAAAGACACCCGCCTTGCCATCGAGGTAAAGCATAGGTGCTAAGAAGCAGCGGTTCAGGAAGTCAAAAGCCTGGCACGAAGAAGAGCACTAAGCCCACAGCCCCCTAAGCCAAAGAGTACCGCCAGAGGACAGAAGCCAGCGAAAGTGCTTGAGGGCGGGCTACGCAGTACGCGCGGGATAAGCTTCACCAGCGAAGAACTTCACCACCCTGCATAAGGAAAGAGGTAAGTCAAGATCCCATTCAGTGTCCCCAACGACCAGCGGAAGATAGGACGCTAGAGAGAGGATGAAGCGCGACCCGAGAAGAACATATATCCCAGCGATCCCAGCGTGAGAATGGTGATGATGAGGGGATAGCGATAGAGGGACTTATTCTGCTTGAGGAGCTGCCAAGCCTGACGCAGGGCAGCAAGATGCTCAAAGCGAGGAGAGGATACTGCATATATATATGGTAGTACTAAGCGAAGCAAGATACTGCGACCAGCTTCATACGGCCCAGTCTTTGAAGAACAAATATACGTATTCCGAGGCGTTTCCCGACCGCCCAGCCAGCACCTTCACCATACATAAGCATCCTTCCATCGATCTCTCGCAAATATCACGGATAGAGTAGCAGGAGATGCTCATCACTTATCGCACTACACACAAGCAAGTTACCATAGAGGATAGCTGGGACTTATAGCGACACTCAAATCAACCCAGTACTGGTCACCGATCGGACCAGTACTGGTCGCATAATGTAATGAGTACTGGTCAGCATGCCAACCAGTACTGCTCACTTTGGTGACCAGTACTGGTTCGTTTTCCCTCCCTATATAGGCCTTATCTCCAGACAGATATGGAGCATCTATTCTACAAGCCCAAAGGATTCACGATAAAGCACGCCCTCTTGGTATGCTGAAACGAAAGAGCCCCTTCACCACACGGGCAAAGGGGGCTCATTTTTGTGAGCTCAAGCTATCTCAGAGTTATATACTGGATATCTCCAGCCTTGAAGGTAAAGAGAATATCCTTGAAGCTCGGGAGACCATAGTCAGCAGGTGCATTATTGCTGAAGCCATACTTCTCAGAGGATATAGCCATTGAAGTCGAGGGTCTTATTCTATTGACGTCTTGGAAAAGACTGATACCATAGGACCCTCGGGGAGGTCAATGAGGACTGTCTTAGTGAGAGGAGTCGACCTTTGCCATAGCCGTCTTGTAGGGGCTCTGGGATAGCCTCCGCTGAACTGTAGATGGCGATGAGTAGCTCTCCTGGGTTCGACAATTCCGTCGACAGTGAGCGTCAGAGGATGAGTGGGAGGCGTCTTCTTCTCCGCTGTGCCTTGGGCCTTGAGTGAGGCAGAGGAGGGCCCCAGCGCAAGAGTTAGGAGGGGCAGGAGGTGTCTAAGGTGTCGCATGATCATAAGAGAATTAAAGTGAGGTGATAGGGTGATCATTAAGGAGTCTTCTCTGCATTCCCCGAGAGGTGATGAAGCAGCCGATGCAGAAGAAGCGAGTGGAGAGGTGTCGAGATACGTGTCCCTCTGTGGGGCTAGAGGGATCAGGGCTCGATCCCCAGTAGTTTCGTCGTCCCAGGACGTTGGTGCATCCCATGTGGAAGCACTCTTCTGAGGCAGTGTAGCTCAAGAGAGGTCCAGGTCGAGAGCGCATGGGAGCTGAATAGGTGTGAGGTCATAGCTGTACCCTTCGCCCCTGCGTCATAGTAGCTACAGCCCAGAGACTCCTCAGCGCCCCCGACCAGTACTTGGCCGTGAGGCGGAAGGTATGAGGACTCATGGCTAGGGGCAGAGTGGGCGGAGGTAGCGATCATAGCTCAGCCGAGCTTGGTGCTAGGAGTAAGAGTCAGAATAATCGATGCTCTGAGGTTTCCCCTTATGGAAAGAGCGTAAGCCCGTAGGTCTCCCTCCCCTTGGTCGTCGAAGTGCTTGGGGATGGCCCACTGACAGACTGGGTGAGGGATGCTGGTAGCTCTTTGTAGAGAGGGAGAGCTGTAGAAGAGGGCGTCTTGTCGCCATAGCTATAGGAGAGCTGGGAGATCTCCGATCGGCTACTCTTGAGCGCTGGTCTAAAGCGGAGGATCTCCTTCTCGGGAAGCTGAGTGTAGCGCCCCCACGAAGCGGAGAAGACGTGTTTGCCAAGTCTGTAGCCTGCATAGAGGCGAGGGTGAGACTCACACACTGAGGGACACTCGCATCACTCACGCAAGCCCTCGCGCTGACGCTTAGGCCACGGTGGAGGTAGCTGACCTCAAGGAAGGACACGGGTAGATGATTGGTGAAGTTCAGCTGGTAGCGATCTCCTGTGAGTTCATGAGGTCTCACGGAAATCTCTCAGCTGTAATCAAATCCGCCGAGGATGGAGAAGGGCTCTCCACTATACTTCAAGGCAAGACGAGCTTCGGCATAGAGGTCATGATCGAGGACCTGATCCTGTGGAGCGACTAAGGATGAGCCCGAGAAGTCGGAGTACTGAGTAGAGCACCCTACTTCAGCTGGCACGCTGTGCTTAGGCTTCGCACATGGGTCAGACGCCCCATAGTAGCGATCTTCGCAAAGGCGGTATTGAATATGAGGCATGAGGCATTAGGGTCTATAGCCTATGCCCATCCCTGTATAGCTCAGCTGAGCCTTGAGCACCGCTTGAGGAAGATCATGCCAGAGGGAAGCCGTGAGGGAAGGACTATAGAAGCTACGAGTATAAGGGTAGGCACTCGGCATGACCCGATCATAGAGGGAGAGGTCGGTGCAGCTAGCTGAGAGCTCCACGCTTCGTAGAGGGAGACGTGCACCCAGCCCCATGTGAAGCTAGGGCCTATACTACTCAGACTTACGAAGCTCCCAGGCTTGACATCCTTCGTATCCTCGAGAGAGGATCTGGATCACCCCTGAGAGCGCCTGTCCCATCGAAGCAGAGTAGCCACCCGAGAGGAGGTTTATCTCCTTGCATTCGCTTGGTGAGAGGATGCTTCGCACCGATGAATTCCTTGGAGCTGATGCTGTAGGGATTCGGTAGATGCAAGCCATCGATATAGACCTGACTCTCGTGAGGAGCACCGCCCTGCAGACTGAGTCGTCCATCAGTATCGGAGCTCTGAGCATCGGGATCCTCCATCAGCCCACCGAGGATATCACCGAGGGCTCGTGGCGTCATGAGTATATCAAGGTCGTGAGCGGGAGGTAAGCGGGAGCATAGCCCGAGATCGGCAGAAGCCTTTCGGCGGGAGACGGTAACTCCCTCGATCGACCGCTGCGCCTCAAAGAGGACGATCCGATAGAGCTGGTGATGAAGGCGAAGGAGCATCACCTTCGACTGATAGCCTTCGGCGAGGAAGACCAGCGAGACACGCTCACACTATCGGGGAGGCTGAGCGAAATTCCCCACCCTTCCCCGTCTCGGGAGCAGTAGCCCTGTCGCTTGATCAAGGATCTGACACTTTGCGATCGGATTATCCGAGCTATTCAGGACTCTCCTTGAGTTCATGCGCCTCCTGTGCATGCAGAGGCACACTGCAGACGAGAAGGAAGAGGATACTTAGGATGACGCTACTATACATGTGTTGCTGGTATTAGAAGCTTGCAGGCTGGATGACTACTCTCAGCTTGATACTCATCTCAGTGTCTTCGCTAAGAGTGAAGGAAGCTAGGCTTGTAGCGGGAGGTCCCATCTTAGGGTCGCGCATCACGGCTGAAGCCACAAGGCTCAGTCGGCAGACAGAGAAGTTGTGATCCACCTTCCCATTGCTATTCAGATCCTGATAGATGACGACAGCATAGGTGCCAGACTCCAGCTCGAGGACAACACGCTTCGTCAAGGGCATCGGCAGGAGTGGTCAGCAGTCTTGACAGGCTTCTTGAGTAGTCCTCCGCAGAGTCTATATACGGAGATAAGAGGTTGCCTTTCTTTCCTTCATACCCACGACATCGAGCGTCAAGCGATGGACTGAGTGCAGAGTGCCGTGATCGAGAAGAAGGTAGTAAAAGAGCAGCGCGATATAAGTTCCGTTTCATAGAGGATGCTTTTAAGAGTAAGTCAGCCCTCACTAAAATCAAAATGATAGAGGCTCATCTACATTCAAAGGTAAAGAAAAACCACAGCACGTAATCTCCTTCTTTAAGAGTCGCGGAGTGATGCTATAGAGGTCAGATATACAGTCGTATTCGTTTGCCATCAGAGCAGTAGTTATTCCGTGTACAAACCAATAAGGTATCGCATGCCCAGCTCCCCGATATGCCCTCTCCGAAGTGATACCAAGCCCTTCGCCTTTATCGCGAGTATTCCTCTTATTTCAGCGGAGGAAAAAGTGTCATTCTCGCGAAGAAAAAGCGCCTTCACGTAGTGGTTTTTCTCTGTCTACGCACGTAGTCTTAAAGACCAGGTACGTCAGTCCAAATATCCACGTACGTAGATATTAGAGCTACATGACGTAGTCCAAACTTATCTGCCACTCGTCCACAACTTTTTGATCCCATACGCAGAGCAACAACGTAATAGGATATCGCTTCAGCAAAGCTATATAAATCAGTCAAAGCTATGCCTCTTCACCATCTATAGCTCTACCCACGCACCCATATAGGTCACAGAGCGGACCTATATAGGTTCATACTATCCTCTTATGAAAGACGGCAAGGCTTCTGAACACACTTCATTATAAAGCATTCGTTTTTACACGATTACCCCACCCTCTAAGATATTCGTTTATCAAGCCTACCTGAGCCTCCGTTAGTCATTCTTTTCACGCTATCTAAGGGAGAATGTAGACTGGATGTCTATGACCTCTCCCACCCCCATCAATCGAGGATAAGATCCACTGAGGGAGAGCAGTGAGATCTCATCCTCTATAACTCTACCTCAGTTGCCACTTGGATTTTGCATAAAGGAAGCTCTATCCATCAGCAAACACTTAATTAATACTACCTTTGTGCCTCTATAAAGCGGGGATCTACAGGCGCACCTCTCGCGGCTATCCCCCGCCACTTATCACAAATATATCTACCGCTTATGTCGATCCTTACAGTCCCTGCAGCAGGCGACGGCTGAAGCTGTGCAGGCTCTATACGGGCAGATGCCTAGCATGACAACTCCAATTCCAAAAGACCCGCAGTGAATTTGAGGGTCAGTGGATCTCAGTAGCCTTCCTCTCTCAAGATTTCCCGCAAGAACCCTGAAGCTACGGCACAAAATCGGTGCTCTCTCCAGGAGCATTGTAGCCTCGTTGAGGGCATTCAGATCGTCAGGGCTTCCTCAATCTGAAAAGCATCGCACCTGCTGCTTGGGTCGAGGACTTCAAATGCGATCCCGGTGATAAGACCTTTGGACATAAGCAAGCTACGGCAGATGCTGTCGTCATCGTCAGTATTCCTCCCCTGACACGAATAAACCCTCTCACCTCAGGGCACGTGCGGTAACAACCTCCTCAGGTATCATCGCACGTATCCTCAGGCATCAGGCAACCGCGTCTTCAAGACCAACATCGTCAACGACCGCGGGATCACATCTGTAAGTCCATGCTCGCTGGCAGCGCTGGGAGTAATGGTGCGACGCCCGAGACACGGGGAAGAAGGGCGACCACCTGATCGGCGACTTCTACGTCCTCTTTGACAAGCACTATAGGCTGAGCTTCAGCTCTCTGAACGAAGGCAAGACCAAGGAAGAAGCTGAAGCAGCTTCTCCTCCCGATGGCTGACGTCGCGCTATGCTCCGCCGCTGGGAGGATGGTGATGAAGAGATCCGCAGCCTCTGGAGCACGATGAACTCCTGGGTCTATGCTGGCTTCGACGAGACCTACTAGCGCATGGGCGTTAGCTTCGACGGATCTACTGCAGGTCGGAGACCTACCTCCTCGGTAAGGAAGAAGTCCTACGCGGCTGAAGGAAGGCAAGTTCGTCCAGGATCTGACGGACTCAGTATGGGCTGACTTCACGACGAAAGGCCTTGACCGTAGATCCTCCTCCGCTCTGATGGCACCTCGGTCTACATCACGCAGGATATCGGTGCCGGCGAAGATGCGCTTCGACAAGCACCCCATTGATAAGATGGTCTATGTCGTAGGCAATGAACAGGAGTATCACTTTAAGGTGCTCTCTCCTACTGATCGCCTGGGCTATGCCTTTCAGTGAGGGCCTCGTGCACTTGCAGCTATGGTATGGTCGAGCTCCCCGACGGCAGAGATGAAGAGCCGTGAAGGTACGGTCGTCGATGCCGATGACCTCATGGACGAGATAGTCGCTACGGCGTGCCATCGCCGAAGAGCAAGGTAGAGACGAGATATGCCCGCTGAAGAAGCCGCCGAAGTCGCTCGCCGCTAGGTCTGGGCTCGCTGAAGTACTTCATCCTCAAGGTTGATCCCTCGCAAGAACATGACCTTCAACCCCAAAGGGAGTATTGACTTCAACAGGGACACAGGGCTCCTTCATCCAGTACACCCTATGCTCGTATCCGCAGCCTCCTTCGTAAGGCAGAGGGAGCTGGGTATCGCTCTCCCGCCACCTTCGCTGGGCTTACCATCTCCACCAAGGAGCAGGAGCTCATCGCTAAGGTCGCTGAATATGCAGACATCGTAGAGGAAGCAGCTCGCACCTATAGCCCTGCTGTCATCGCGAACTACGTCTACGACCTCGTGAAGGAGTATAATCAGTTCTATCACGAGTTCTCCATCCTCAAGGAGGAGAATGAAGAGCTGCGTGCCTTCCGCCTCGCACTCTCCGAGGTCGTCGCTCGCACGATCGCCTCCGGCTTCTCCCTCCTGGGTATCGAGATGCCCGAGCGTATGTAGCCCCATATCCACATCTAAGGGTCTCACCATTGATGGAGGCTATCTTGCCATAGCAGGGTAGCCTCCACTCGTATAGGTTTATTTCGTACCTTTCGGCAAACGAAGTTTTTATCACACTCCGCAGCAGAGTAACGTATGTTTAGTCCCGCCCAAGAGCAACAGATTTACCATACCAGCCGCTACCTTCTCGGCCTCCTCCAGCCTCGTCTGGATAGAGCATGCCGCCTGCAGGTACGGACGTGGCCTAGCCGAGGCCCTCGAGCAGGGGCCTTTGTCTCAGAGGCTGAGGAGATACACACCATCCCCAACTTCATCGTACAGCTGGAGGTCGCCTGCCTCATCCACAGAGAGCTCGGGCTCAACGTCCATTCGATCCTCGCTGTACTCCTATATATACCCCTTCTCCTCGGGCGCATCTCACCCAATGAGATCAAGAGCGTCTGCGGCGAAGAGGTACTGCGCTTATTGCAGCTACTCGCCCGCACCTCCGAGCTCTATATGCGCAAGGAGGCCCATCAGCTCGGAGAACTTCCACAACCTGCTGATCTCGATGGCAGAGGATATGCGCGTGGTGCTCATCATCATCGCCTGCCCGCCTCTACCTCCTACAGCCATGCCTCGATGATCCGTCGTGCTGAGGATCGCGAGGAGCTCGCTTCCAGTGTCCTTCCTCTATGCCCCCTATCGCCCACCGTCTCGGGCTGTACAAGATCAAAGGGCAGAGATGGAGGATCTCTGCCTCATGTACCTGCAGCCCAAGATCTACGGCTTCATCACCCGCAAGCTACGTGAGACGAAGGATGCACGTGATGCCTATATCGCCGAATTTCATCCGCGTCGTACGGAGACCCTGCTAAGAGACCTCCAGGATGTCCCCTTTGAGATGAAGGGACGCGTGAAGAGCGTCAGCTCGATCAGCAACAAACTGAAAAAGCTCCCCTTCGAGGATATCTATGATGTCTTCGCTATCCGCATCATCGTGGACGTCCCACCCGAGCGCGAGCGTCAGGTATGCTGGGCAGATCTACTCGATCGTCACCGACATGTATCGCCCCAACCCCGAGCGACTCAAGGACTGGATCTCCATCCCCAAGAGTAATGGTATGAGAGTCTGCACTACGACCGTACTCGGACCGGAGAACCGCTGGGTAGAGGTACAGATACGCTCCAAGCGCATGGATGCCATCGCCGAGCAGGTGTCGCTGCCCACTGGCGCTACAAGGGCATCCGCAGTGAAGGCGGTCTGGATGACTTCCTCGCCTCCGTACGCGAAGCACTGGAGACCGTACGTGACGATGCTACGGGTGAAGAGGAGAAGCGCCAAACTCTGAGTCTTCCCTCCTTACACTCAAGGCACAGGAGATCTATGTCTTCACCCCGAAGGGTGAGATTATGAAGCTCCCCCAAGGTGCTACCCTACTTGACTTTGCCTTCACCATCCATAGCCGAGTAGGAGCTCGTGCGATATCGGGAAAGGTCAACAGGGAAGAACGTCCCCCTCGCTATCAGCTCAGAATGGAGATAATGTAGAGATCCTCACCTCTCCTCAGCAGTCCCCCAAACCCGGCTGGCTCTCCATCGTCGTAAGCCCCAAGGCAAAAGCTAAGATTCGTCAGCTGCTCCGCGCTGAGGAAGAAGCAGGTATCGGTGTCGCCAAGGAGATGATCCAGCGTCGCATCAAGAACCTGAAAGCTCCCCTTCGACGAAGCTGCCTTCATGCGCATCACCCTGCGCAAAGGCTACAAGACGCTCTCCGACTTCTACCGCGACCTGACGCACAGCAAGATCGATGTGCAGGGTTCCTCAACCTCTATGAGCAGGAGCTGGCTGCAGTCTCGCTCATTGAGGCGCAGCCCTCCATTGGCTCCGCTCGCTCTGCCGAAGACTTCACCTATCAGGAGAGCGAGAGCGAATCCAATCAGATCAACACCTCCGAGGTGCTGATCCTCGACAGAGGGCTCACAGGGGTTGCTTATAGCCTCGCCCAGTGCTGCCGCCCCCTCTATGGAGACGAGGTTTTCGGGCTTGTGACGACCCGCGGCATCAAGGTGCACCGCATGAACTGCCCCAATGCACCCGATATGTTCGCTCACTCTCACAAGATCATCTGTGCTAAGTGGAATGGTGAAAGCGGTAGCTCGAAGGTCGCCTCCATCGAAGTCGTCGGACGAGATGAACTCTCCATCGCCACCAACATCACATCTCTCATTCGTAAAGAATCGGGAGTCAAGCTCCGCAGCTACTCGATCCAGTCGAAGGACGGCCTCTTCCACGGCTCCTTTGTACTCTATGTCGAGCGTCGTGAAGCCCCTGACCGTACTCATCAAGAAGATACGCAGTGCCTCGGTGTCAGCATGCCGAGCTCGCCTCCCGCCTATAATAATCACCCCCAACACTTATCATCACTATGAATATCACAGAACGTGAACTCAAGTACCTCGGGCTGCTCTCCAAGCAATACCCCAGTGCAGCCTCTGCCGCCGCTGAGATCATCAACCTAAGTGCTATCCTCAACCTACCTAAGGGTACCGAGCACTTCCTCGCCGACATCCACGGCGAATATGAGCCTTCATCCATGTACTGAAGAACGCATCGAGTGATTCGCATCAAGGTAGAGAACCTCTTCCTCGGGCAAATCCGGAGCAGGAGCTCCGTCAGCTCTGCACGCTCATCTACTACCCTAAGGAAAGTCTTGAGCGACTCAGCCAGCAGCATCATCTCCGCAAGGATTGGTACAAGGTCACGCTCAATCAGCTCATCAAGGTCCTGCAGTGCGTCAGCGAGAAGTACACGCGCTCCAAGGTCCGTAGGCTCTTCCCGCACAGTACAGCTACATCACTCAGGAACTCACCCATGAGGATAGCATGAATCCCCAAGAAGTCGGCTTACGTGGGGAGCTATCCTTGACACGATCATCGACACAGGGCAGGCTGACGACTTCATCATCGCGATCTGCGAGACGATCCAGCGTCTGGCCATTGACCGCCTACATATCGTCGGTGACGTCTTCGACCGAGGTCCTGGCGCCCAGTTCATCATGGACAAGCTCCTGACCTACCACAATGTCGACATCCAGTGGGGTAACCACGATATGCTCTGGATGGGAGCTGCTGTCGGGAACACCGCCAGCATGCGCCATCGCATATCTGCCTGCACTGCTATGCAAACCTCTCACGCTGGAGAATGGCTACAGGATCAACATGCTTCCTCTGGCGCTTCGCTATGAGGTCTAGTAGCGAGGATCCTTGTACGCCCCTTCACTCAAGCTCGGCGATGCAGACGAGACCTACGATGAGAAGAGCATTCTCCTCATGGGGCAGATGCACAAGGCGATCGCTATCATACAATTCAAGCTCGAGCATCAGATCATTGCGCGTCACCCCGAGTATGGGATGGAGGATCGTGATCTTCTGCACCCATCAACCAAGCAGAAGGGACGATCACGCTCCCCAATGGTGAGACCTATCCCTCAGGATACCTTCTTCCCCACCATTGATCTAACGAGCCCCTAAAAGCTCACCGAGGCTGAGGCTGATGTCAGTAGCGGGACTCCTGCACTCCTTCCGTCCAGCGAGGCTCCTCCGCCACATTAACTGCCTCTTTCAGAAGGGGAGCATGTATCTCACGTGCAACCACAACCTCCTCTTCCACGCCTCCGTCCCCCTCAATGAGGACCGCACCTTCCGTAAGGTCAAGATTCGTGGTCGCGCCTTCTCTGGCCGTGCCCTCCTCGACCGTATCGATGAGTTCGTACGCCAGTCACACTGGTCATCGTCCGATCACCCCGAGCACAAGGAAGCCGTCGACTACATGTGGTACCTATGGTGTGGCCCCGACTCACCTCTCTTTGACAAGTCTGCGATGACGACCTTGAGCGCTACTTCATCGCCGACAAGGCTACGCACCACGAAGAGAAGGGCTACTACTATGTCTACCGCACTGAGGAGCAGGTCTGTGATATGATCCTCGAAGAGTTCGACCTAAAGAGCAGCGAGTCTCACATCATCAATGGTCATGTCCCCGTCCGTGAAGTCAAGGGCGAGCATCCCTGTACAGGCTGGTGGCAAGATTATGCTCATCGATGGCGGCTTCAGTCGAGCTTACCAGTCCAGCACGGGTATCGCAGGCTATACCTTGATCTTCAATTCACAGGGCCTCCATCTGGTCAAGCACGAGCCCTTCAGCTCAACCCGCGAAGCCATTGAGCACATGGAGGATATCTCCCAGCACCTCTGTCGTCAAGGCTACTCCACAGACCGCATCCTTGTCCGAGACACTGACCAGGGCCTCATCCCTTGAAGACCAGATCGAAGAGCTCAGAAGCTCCTCCACGCCTACCGTCAGTGGTCTGATCAGGAGCGCAGGTAAAAATCCGGCTCCCACTTTCATTGTCACTACAGGAACTCCCCCAGATGGGTCCAGCGATCTATCGGGGAGTTCTCTTCAGATGGTGAGTCCTGCAAAGGCTTTGAGAAGCATAAAACGGACTGAGTACTGGTCACCAAGCGAAGCAGTACTGGTCAGAAGAGCGAACCAGTACTAGTAGAAGGTATGTACCAGTACTGGTCGGAATGTGGACCAGTACTGGTCACAAAAAGCAGGGTCCCCAGCGAGAGGCTATAAACCCACTTTTCAAACTAAGACACAATACATTGCGGTGACGGAATTAGCATTCGGGATAGAGCAACCTATCCTGCAGAAAAAGAGTCTTGAGAGTTGGGAGAGCAAAGCGTGGAGCCGTGACTCCGAGCGCCTTGCACAATAAAAGCGAGATAATCCGTAACTTTGGGGATATACAGAATACTCAAATATCAAATCTACCATCACTATGGACTTGATCCAGACATTATCAGCAGGGCTAAGGCTAATCCCTCAACACATTGTCTTCCCTGAAGGAACCGAAGAAAAGACACTCCCAAGGCTGCTGACCGCCTCCTCGCAGAAGGTGTTGTCCACCTAACCCTCATCGAGGGATCCCAGCGCCATCCGTTCGCACGCCCAAGAATTGGGTCTGCACAACATCGATAAGGCTACCTCCTCGATCCTAAGAACCACGAAAAAGAAGCAGGCCTACATCGACCTTCTGCTGGACCTCCGCCGCAAGAAGGGACTTACCGAAGAGCAGGCTGCCGTCCTCGTCGAAGATCCCTCTACCTCGGCTGTCTGATGATCAAGGCTGGGGATGCTGATGGTGAACTCTGCAGGGCTATCAATGCTACTGGCGACGTGCTTCGTCCAGCTCTGCAGATCGTCAAGAACGACCCCCAGGCATCAGCTGTGTCAGCGTATCTTCATGATGTTCCTCCCCAACAACACCTATGGCGAAAACGGACTTCTGCTCTTTGCTGACTGCGCCGTCATGCCCAATCCTACGGCTGAAGAGCTCGCTCAGATCGCTGTATCCTCAGCTGAGTCTAGCTCGCGCTATCGCTAACGTAGAGCCTCGCATCGCTATGCTCAGCTTCTCAACGAAGGGTAGCGCTAAGCATGAGCTGGTAGACAAGGTCGTCGAAGCTACACGTATCGCCAAGGAGATGGCTCCGAGCTCCAGCTGGATGGCGAGCTCCAGCTTGATGCTGCTCTCGTCTCGAAGGTGGCTTCGCTCAAGGCTCCAGACAGCCCCGTTGCAGGTAAGGCTAACGTACTCATCTTCCCCACCCCTCGAAGCTGGGAACATTGGCTACAAAATCGTCCAGCGCCTCGCTGGTGCCGAAGCTGTCGGTCCTGTCACTTCAGGGGATGGCTGCAGTCAACGACCTCAGTCGTGGGGCTTCGGTAGAACGACATCTATAAGATGGCAGCTATCACGGCTAACCAGTCAATCGCTCTCAAGGCGAAGAAAGGATAAGCTCACACCTTACCATATAATACAACACCTTATGAAAAATCCTGGTCCTCAACTGTGGCAGCTCCTCCCTGAAGTTCGCCCTCATCAGAGCTCCCCAACTACAGAGGTCTTGACCTCGGGGAACGAAGAGCGCGTAGGGATCAACGACTCCTTCATCACCTTCCGTAACCCCTGAAGGAAAGAAGATCGAGGCGCCACCTTGACATTTCCCTAACCACACACGTGGCGTAGAGATTATCCTCGACATTCTCAAAAGAAGAGCACTTCGTAGAGTCCTTCGATGAGATCGACGCCATCGGTCACCGCCTCGTACACGGTGCAGAGCGCTTTGCTCAGAGCGTACGTATCACCCCAGAGGTAGTAGATATGCTCCATGAGTGCGCACAGCTTGCTCCGCTTCACAACCCAGCCAACATCCTCGGTATCGAAGCTGTGACGAAGGTACTCCCACTACGCCTCAGGTAGGGGTATTTGACACGGCCTTCCACCAGACGATGCCCGAGCATGCCTATATGTATGGGCTCCCCTACGAATTCTACTGACAAGTACCGCATCCGTCGCTATGGCTTCCATGGGACGAGCCACGACTATGTCAGTGCCAAGGGTGCTCGAGATCGCAGGAGCTGGATCGCGCGTCATGCAAGATCGTCACGGCTCACATCGGCAGTGGAGCTCCATGGCAGCCGTCCTCAATGGGAAGAGCATCGATACCTCAATGGGCTTGACCCCCAGCGAAGGCCTTATGATGGGTACTCGTGCTGGTGACATCGACAGCGGTGTCATCAGTACCTGATGAATAAGAAGGACTACGATCCAGAGTTCCTCGTCTCCTTCCTCGAAAGGCTACCCAGGTAAGACCCACCTCGATCTGGAAGACCTGACCTTCCTGACGAAGAAGAGCGGCGTCGCTGGTATCAGCACGCAGGGGTTCTGATAAGCGTGACGTCGCAAGGCCGCCGAAGAAGGCTCTAAGCGTGACCGCCTGGCTCTCTCTATGCATGCCTATCGCGTCCAAGAAGTATGTAGGGGCATGCTGCTGCTCTGGGTGGCATCGAGCTCTGTCTTCACCGCTGGTGTCGGTGAGAACCGCGCTGCTCTGCGTACCGGAAGTCTGCCAAGGGCTGGAATTCCTCGGCATCAAGCTTGACGAGTCCATCAACGAAGTCACCTATGGTGGCAAGAGCCAGGTCATCAGTGCTGCAGACAGCCGTGTCAAGGTCGTCGTCGTCGCTACCGACGAAGAGTACATGATCGCTCGCGATACCTACGATATCCTCAATAAGTAGAGTACACCCTTCATCGGGTGCTTTACCCCACCCGATCGCATACATTATGAGGCCAAGATCTCGAGGGCTATGCTCTGACTGAGATCTTAGCCTCCCTGTTCTGTATAGATAGGCTCTTTCCCTCCTCTTCATCTTTGCTTATCTTTGCTAACATTTTTATCACTTATAGCGAGGTAACACTGTACAAGATCACCCGATACAATGACCAAGCAAGAGCTAATCAAGGAGCGGCGTAGTCAGGACTGGCGCACAGAGCTACGCAAAGCCCATCCCAATAAAGAGCGTATCGCCTACGAGCGTACGAAGATGTCTGAGCTCCCTATAGCGGAGCGTATCACTCATTCCATGAAGAAGTAAGCCTCGGCTGCACACGCGAAGAAGCGATGGCTGAGGCTCGCCGTTGCTTAGACTGCCTAATCCCGGCTGTGTCGAGGGTTGCCCTGTCGGCATTCATATCCCGTCCTTCATCAAGCTCATCGAGAAAGGTGAGGATGCTTGGGGCTGTTGGTATCATCCGTGAGACCAGCTCACTCCCCGCAGTCTGTGGTCGTGTCTGTCCACAGGAGAAGCAGTGCGAGAGCCAGTGTATCTACACCCTCAGCCTCAAGAAAGAAGCTGTCTCCATCGGCAACCTGGAGCGCTCTGTCGCCGACTACGAGCGCATCCATCGAGATCACTCCATCAAGCCCAAGCACTCAGAGAAGCCCAAGCTGGGGCGTATCGCTGTCGTTGGTAGCGGCCCAGCTGGTCTATCCTTCGCTACTGATATGGCTAAGTGGGGCTATGATGTGACTGTCTACGAGGCCGAGAGCCAGCTCGGGGGCGTCCTGCGCTATGGGATCCCAGAGTTCTGTCTGCCCAATAGTATCATCGAGGATGAGCTGGACAAGATGCGCGACCTCGGTGTCACCTTCCAGACGGATACGATCGTAGGCAAGACTATTACCTATGAGGATCTCAAGGCCCAAGGAATGGATGGCATTTTCATCGCAACTGGCGTCGGTGTCGCCAACTACATGGGTATCCCAGGTGAAGACCTCAAGGGGTCTATACCGCCAGCGAGTATCTGGCTAAGTACAATCTCATGTCCCCCGAGGAGCTTGCGAAAGCACTCCCCTCCCTACGTGGGAAGCTGGTGGCTGTCATCGGCGGTGGGAATACCGCTATTGATGCCGTACGTACTGCCATTCGTCTCGATGCCAAGCAGGCTACCATCGTCTATCGTCGTAGTGAAGAAGAGATGCCCTGCCCGTGCAGAAGAGATCAAGCATGCACGCGAGGAAGGTGCAGAGTTCTTCAACCTACACAATCCCGTGGAGTATCTTGGGGATGAGTCTGGTCACGTCACTGCGATGCGCCTGGAGCGTATGGAGCTGGGAGCATCCGGACGAGGTGGCCGACGTCGTCCTGTCGCCACTGGGGAGATCATCACAGTCCCCGTCGATGGTCATCATCTGTATCGGCTACTCCTGCAGTACCTTGGTCACGAAGTCAATGCCTGGGCTGGAGGGTCAACAGGTGGGGCAATATCGTCGTGAGACGGGTGAAAGAAGCCTCGATGCCCGACGTCTATGCAGGTGGTGATATCGTCCGCGGTGCCGCCACTGTCATCCTCGCTATGGGGAGACGGTCGCCGAGCAGCTACGGCAATGCACCGAAGCTCTCTGGTCGTATCGAGGAGGGAGCGCTTGTATGAGAGTCTTTCCACGGTTCATCATACTGATTATTTATCTAACTTTGCAGCGCCTCGGCGAGAAGTCGCTGAGTGCATTCAGGGATGTACTTTGCAGTTGGTAGCGCGCCACGTTCAGGGACGTGGAGGTCGGAAGTTCGAGTCTTCTCATCCCGACCAAGAAGATCAAGATAAAGGCGGTGGTCAGTAGTGACTACTGCCTTTGTGATTTCCTCTCTATTGGCTTCCTCAGCCTCTTGACGGTAAGGATTCAGTGCTTTCGTCAGGATGCCCCGTAAAAAGCAGTATTGGTCGCGAGGGTGAATCTATATTGGTCAGCGTCGTGAGCAATATGCAGATCGTCATGGCGACCACTATAGGTTCATAACGACCAATATAGGTTCCCACTGCTCCCCTAGCTACATAGAGATCATCACCTCAATAGAGAGGCTGGCTGAGGGAGTTGTCTTATCTTTGTAGCGTCAATTCTCACGACAGCTAACACTCATCATATACAGACTATGTTTTTCGGGTATCGTAGAAGCTTGCGGCGAGGTCGTCGCTCTCGACGCGAAGGCGAAAAACCTTCATCTCACACTCTCCTGCCTTTTCGCCAGCGAACTTAAGATCGACCAAAGCGTCGCTCACAACGGGGTATGCCTCACAGTCGTGGCTCATGACGAGCACACCTACACCGTGACCGCCATCAAGAGACACTGGACCGCTCTGAACCTCGGTAGCTCTCTGTCGGAGACCTTGTGAACCTTGAGCTGAAGCATGCTCCTCGGAGGTCGCCTTTAGTGGGCACATCGTCCAGGGCCACGTCGATATGAGCCATCTGCACCTCAGTCGAAGAAGCTGATGGCAGCTGGCTCTATCGCTTCGAGCACCAGACGGATGCAGAGCTTGCTCGCAAAGGGCTATATCACGGTCGGAAAGGGCTCAATAACGGTCAATGGCGTGAGCCTCACCGTGTGCAACTCGGAAGACCTCCTTCGAGCGTCGCTATCATCCCCTACACCCACGAGCATACTGAACTTCAAGCACTACAGGTCGGCACGGTGGTGAACTTAGAGTTCGACATCGTCGGGAAGTACCTCTGCAAGATGAACGAATACGCTCTATAAGCTATCGATAGCTCCCCCGCGCGAGCTATCAAGATATCCATAAACGCCTCATCCTCTATCCTCCTTGGGTGGAAGATGAGGGTGCCTTTCACCCCATCACATCATACTTATTTATGAAAGACAGCATATATCAGAGCCAAAACTCAGCAATCACAGCATCTACCACAAGCCCGCATTTAATAAAAGAGCAATCAATTCGGCACCTACGTTTAAGAAATTCAGTCACACCGCTGGGATTATCCATAATAATCGATACATTTGCCTATGGATTAGCATAACCAACGCATAACACTTGCTAACAATGAGAGACAACAAAGAGTCTATACCTTCGGGAACGGCCTCGCCGAAGGTGCTGCAGACATGAGAAACCTCCTCGGAGGGCAAGGCGCCAACCTCGCCGAAATGAATCGTATCGGGGTACCAGTACCTCCTGGCTTCACGATCACGACCGAGACCTGTAATGAGTATTTTCGCCCGTGGAAAGGACACACTTATCTCCCTTCTCTCAGACGAAGTGATGCGCGCAGTGCATCATATCGAAGGCCTCATGGGAGCTACCTTTGGCGATCCCTCCAACCCACTCCTTGTATCTGTCCGCTCTGGTGCTCGCGCCTCCATGCCAGGTATGATGGACACCATCCTCAACCTCGGGCTCAATGACACCGTCGTCGAAGGCCTTGCAAAGAAGACAGGCAATCCCCGCTTCGCCTACGATAGCTACCGCCGCTTCGTACAGATGTATGGTGATGTCGTCCTCGGCATGAAGCCCGAGACGAAGGAAGATATCGCCCCCTTCGAAGAAATCATCGACCGAGTCAAAGCACAGCGTGGCGTCCGCCTGGATAATGAGCTGAACGTCGACGAACTCAAGAGCCTGGTCGTACTCTTCAAGCAAGAGATCAAGCGCCGCACAGGCAAGGACTTCCCCACTGATCCTATGGAGCAGCTCTGAAGATGCTATCTGCGCCGTCTTCGATAGCTGGATGAACGAGCGTGCTATCCTCTATCGTAAGATGGAAGGTATCCCTGCTGAATGGGGGACAGCTGTCAACGTCCAGGCTATGGTATTCGGGAACATGGGCGACACCTCTGCTACGGGGGTTTGCTTTAGCCGAAATGCTGGTACGGGTGAAAATGTCTTCAACGGCGAATACCTCGTCAACGCTCAGGGCGAAGACGTAGCGCGGTATCCGTACTCCTCAGCGAGATCACGAAGGCTGGCTCTCTCGACTGGGCAGCCAGCAGGGCATCAGCGAAGAGTGCGTGCCAGCCTCTACCCATCGATGGAAGAAGCTATGCCGAGATCTACGCCGAGCTCGATCATGCTTCAGCAGCGCCTCGAAGCCCACTACAAGGACATGCAGGACATGGAGTTCACGGTACAGGACGGCAAGCTGTGGTTCCTGCAGACTCGTAATGGGAAGCGCACCGGTACTGCGATGGTCAAGATCGCTATGGACCTCCCTTCGTGACGGAGTCATTGATGAAAGACCGCCTCCCTGCGCTGCTGAGCCTCACAAGCTCGATGAGCTCCTCCACCCATGTTGATCCCGTCGCCATAGGGCCAAGCTAAGGTCCTCACGACGGACTTCCTTCGCCTGGTGCAGCTTCGGGTCGAGATCGTATTCTTCGCTGATGATGCTACTCGCTGGCATGACGATGGTCGCCGTGTGATCATGGTTCGCATCGAGACTTCCCCCGAAGACCCTCGCAGGGATGTCAGCTGCTGAAGTGATCTCTCACCGCACGTGGCAGGGATGACTTCCGCATGCTGCCGTCGTAGCCCGTGGTATGGGTAGGTGCTGCGTATCTGGTGCAGGCGCTATCAACATTGACTACAAGCACCGCACGGTAGAGATCGACGGCGTGGTACTCAAGGAGGGCGACTACCTCTCGCTCAATGGTAGCACCGGCAGAAGTCTACGTCAGGGTCTGGTCAAGACACGGCCCTGCAGAGCTCTGCAGTGACTTTTGCGGAGCTGATGACCCTCTGTGAAAAGTACACAGCTCGTCGTCCGCACGAAAGCAGATACTCCACACGATGCCGCTATTGCCCGTAGCTTCGGTGCCGTGGGTATTGGTCTTTGCCGCACAGAGCACATGTTCTTCGAGAATGAGAAGATCAAGGCTATGCGCGAAATGATCCTGGCTGACACGAAGGAAGGCCGTGAAAAGGCCCTGGCTAAGCTCCTCCCCTACCAGAAGCAAGACTTCTACGGCATCCTCAAGTCAATGGACGGCTACCCTGTAAACGTGCGTCTCCTCGACCCACCACTTCAGCGAGTTCGTCCCCACGATTTGGCTGGTCAGCGGGATTATGGCCGATGAGATGGGTATCTCGGTACAAGAGATCCAGCGTCGCGTCAATTCGCTGAGCGAACACAACCCCATGCTCGGGCATCGTGGCTGTCGTCTCGGCAACACCTACCCTGAGATCACGGTGATGCAGACTCGTGCGATCCTCTCGGCCGCTATTCAGCTCAAGAAGGAGGCTATGACCCACGCCCGAGATTCGTAGTCCCTCTGAGTCAGGATCGTCAACGAATTCGATGAGCAGGAAGGTCATCCGCGACACGGCTCTTCGGCTCTTCGCTGAAGAAGGAGTTGAAACTCCACTTCCGCGTCGGTACGATGATCGAGGATCCCTCGTGCAGCGCTGACGGCAGACCAGATCGCTCGCCACGCCGAGTACTTCAGCTTCGGGACGAATGACCTCACGCAGATGACCTTCGGCTGCTAGCCGCGACGACATCGCCAGCTTCCCTGCCCCGTCTACCTCGATAAGAAGATCCTGAGCGTAGACCCCTTCCAGGAGCTCGACCAGAAGGTGTGGGCCAGCTCATCCGTATAGCTGCTCGAACGCGGACGCAGCACACGCCCCGACCCGCCTGCGGTATCTGCGGCGAGCATGGTGGCGATCCTCACTCGGTGAGTTCTGTCATCACATCGGCCTCAGCTACGTCAGCTGCTCGCCCTTCCGTGTCCCATCGCCCGTCTCTCCGCAGCCCAAAGCCGCTATCGAATAGGCTTCTGCCGCGCATTCACTGCACTTTCACCAAGGGCCTCCACTCCTCGAAGAAGGGAGAGCCCTTTCTGTCTTCGCTCTTGATCTGCGCTCGGAGAAGTCCCGAGAAAAGGACTATACCATCCTGCAGAAGGGTATATACCGCGTATATACCCTTGCGGGCAGAATAGTATATACCCTTTCGAGCTGTAGGTATATACCTTCGACGGCTAATGGTATATATCCTCACGACAGAAAGGTATATTCCTCAAGACAAGAAAAAGTGTACTATTCCTCACGAGTGGCATCTTCCCTCTACTTCGCCAGCAATTCTGTCCAGCAAGACTCCCGCATCGGAATAAGTGGTAGCTAAAAGCAACGGAAATTCTCCCCTCTATTAGGTATATAGGCCGTTTTTGTACCTTTGCAGTACAGACAACCTCTCCACCTTCGGAGAGAGCACTATTCTCGTCCACATCGCAGGCTACTAGCCTGGCACCTTCGAGAAGGCTAACGGGACACGAAGCTGCAGAGACAGAACGAGGCTCTTAAAGCAGTCGAAGCCTAACATCAAGTGGACGATGGTCACTTGCGTTAAAGCTTCTATTTCTTCCCTCGGACGCTCCACGACTTCCTCCCCGACCCGAAGCAGGAAAGCTTGGGAGGAAAGGAACGAAGTCACTACCTTTAGCGTGAGTTTAAAAGTAAGACTACTCCCTTCAATGAAGAAACTAACCCTACTCATCGCTGTCGCCGCCTTGAGCATCTTGGTCTACAAGCAGATGACCAAGAAGCAGCGCCCTGCGAGCAGGCTTCAGCCCAAGGCCTCCCAAGCTATTCGCCTCAGGGCGCTATCGAGACAGAGATCATCAATGGGGATACGACCCCTGCTTGAGCTACCAAGATTGGCATGGGGCAACAATCTACTTCGTCACGCACCGAGCTTCGGGGAAGGTAAACTTCTCAGCTCGAGTACGACATCCTGAGCTCCACTCGCGCTGGGTTGCATTCTCTTTTCGACGCTGCGACGGCGAGGACAACGTGCGCCGTAGTGACGCGTGGAGCTGGGATCCTAAGATCCCTGCGGCGTATGACACATCAACTTCTTCCGCCGAAGTGGCTCAGCCGCGGACATCTGGTAGCCTCGGAGAGACCGCACCTTCTCGCAGGCCGCCAATGAACAGACCTTCACTACACGAATATGAGCCCGCAGCTCCCAGACTCATAATGCCGGCATCTGGCAACCGCCTGGAGAATCGCATCCAAGAATGGGCGCGACGCGCCTTCTGCGATCGGCTCTACGTCGCCAAGGGTGGGACGATCCGCGATGATCAGGTCGAGGCCGAGCGCATCAAGGGTAAGATGGTCGTCCCCGCTACTACTGGATGGCGCTTCGATGAAGAAGAGCAAGACGTACGAAGGCATTGCCTTCCTCACCGAACACAGAAACTACGGCAAGGGTGAGCACATCGACGGGCTGACGCTCTCGATTCGCGAGCTGGAGCAGTTCACTGGACTGGACTTCTTCTATCACCTGCCGGATGACATCGAGCAAGCTGTGGAGACGACGGATCCACATTCTGCAGCTTCGAGACGCTTGTGGAAGCAATGAGCTCCACCTCTTTGAATGATGAGAAAGCCCTGACCTCCATTAGGAAGCCGGGGCTTGATCTTCGATGTGAGGCGAGGTGAACTAATCGCGGCCCGTGTGGCCAAAACCGCCAGTGCCGCGATCGGTGTTCTCATTAAGCTCCGTGACCAACTCCCACTCCACGACCTCATGACGGGCAACGACCATCTGAGCGATGCGCTCGCCGTCGTTGAACGTAAAGGGCTCCTTGGAGATTGATCATAAGGATCTTCAGCTCACCACGATAATCCGAATCGAGTAGTCCCAGGGCTGTGGGCAGGGGTAATACCATGCTTCAGTGCAAGTCCACTACGAGGGCGGATCTGCGCTTCGTAGCCTTCAGGGGATCTCAGGAAGAGGCCCGTGGGAATAAAGGCAGCGCCGAGAGGCTCCAGTACCGAAATCGGCTCCGAGAAGTTAGCACGGATGTCCATACCAGCAGCACCAGATGTGGCGTAGTGAGGAGCAGGATGGCGAGACTTATTGATCAGCTTGACACGCATAGAGAGATATAAATGATGGGGATGAGAGACGAAGGCGAAGGAACGACCTTATTCAGGGTCCTTCCAGTCGCCACCTTCCTGATGAGGTCGATGAGATGCTCGACGGCGAGCTTGAGGTACGCCCTTCTTGTATGCATTCTTGTCCCTTGTAGAGATCAGATCTTGCCAGGCGCAGTACACCACATAGCCGTAGTCTGCATCAGCCATTTCATGGGACCATTAACGATACAGCCCATGATACCGACTGTAGGCCCTTGAGGTGTGAGGCAGCCTTGATCTCAGCGATAGTATTCTGCAGATTGTAGAGCGTACGACACAGCCAGGGCAGCTGATGAACTCCGTCTTGCTCTCCTTGAAGGCGGGCTGCCTGCAGGATGCCCAGCTCGGTCTTGATGATCTCTTCAGCAGGGTGAGGAGCTTCAGACAAGGCCATTACCAGCTATCGAGGAAGATGCTCCCGCAGTCGAGCGGCTGCATAGAGGCGGAAGGCTCCAGATCAGTAGTGTCGTAGCGACGACGAAGCTAGAATGGGGCAGTTGACACCTGCACGGCGAAGCTGCACGTGAGCCCCAGCGCCAGTCAGCGACGGGATTATCACCACGGCTCTCACAGGAAGAGGTGATCTGAGGCGCAGCAGCAAAGCTCAGCAAGACCTCAGCCATGGATTCGTCCCGTAGCAATGCTCTTCACGGGAGACTCACCGATGGGCGTGCCGCCTGCGAGCTAGAAGCTGTCCTTCGCGAGAGAATGGCATCCGGGACGCTGAGCAGATGAGGAGATCTACAGCCTCCGTCGGATAGAGCACTAGGGCAGGTTGCTCCCACCTGCGAGGCTCCGAGAGAGTGGATTCTTTCATGAGCATCTTGAGCTAACTCGCGGTACTCCTTCCATGAGGGAAGGAGGATCCGTCCACCGAAAGCGCGACATGCTCACGAGGTGCTATGTAGTCCACAAGAGCACGCGCCACGGGGATCTCACACGGGCTCTTCGCTGAGGGAGACTACGGATCGTATCACCGATGCCCATCAGCCAGAGCGAGACCCTGATACCGACAGCGCTTTTGAGTACGACCGTCTTCGCCTTCACCAGCCTCCGTCACGCCCGAGATGCAGGGGGATAGGCGGGTAGCCAATTCATCAGGACGAGCGACAAGCAGGCGAACTCGCCGCAGTCATCACGACGGTATTGGAGGACTTATCGAGATGACGATATCGTGGAAGTCAGTGCTCGCGACAGACATCCAGATATCTCCAAAGCGCCCTGTACCCATCCCTCGGGCGTATCGCCACAGAGCATCACCCATCCGCTCTGATAGCGAGCCGTGATTGACACCGATACGTATCGCACGCTTCAGCGTCTTGGCGCGCTCAACAAAAGCGCCGAATCGCTCGCGTACCTTCTCAGTCGCATGGCACGATAGACCCTCATCATTCCACTCGAGTCGTGCCCCTCACTATCGACGTAGTTACCAGGATTGACACGTACCTTCTACACCTACCCAGTGCCGTATCAGCTGCCGTTGGGTTGAAGTGAATATCAGCTACCAAGGGGTCGTGATACCACAGAGCACGGAGCTCTTTATGGATCACACCGAGATTCAGTCAGCTACACGCTTGTCCTGTACGGTATGGCGTAGGTACTCCGCACCAGCGGAGATGATGCGCTCTGCTTGAGCGACAGCAGCCTCCGTATCCAGAGTCGAAGCCGTCGCCATTGACTGGACGCGTACAGGATAGTCACCGCCAAGAGGCGTATCGCCAATATGAACCAACGCTGCACGGCGTCTGTGATAGAGACAAGGCTCAGCGGATGTAGGATGAGAGGGATGATTCTCTGCCATGAATAAGTCTTACAATAGTGCAAAGTAAACCCAGGAGTGCTTCCACCTCCTGGGTTTACAACATATGTATGCGGGGGTTAGTTCGTCTTGTGCTCGAACTTGACCTCTGCAAGCTCTCGATTAGCCTTGACGACCTTCTCCTTGAGCGACTCCTTGTAGGCTTCGAGTCTACGATAGAGCTCTTCATCAGAGGTAGCCATCATCTGTACGGCCAGGAGTGCAGCATTCTCTGCTGCATTAATTCCCACAGTCGCTACGGGGATACCTGGAGGCATCTGCACCATAGAGTAGAGAGCATCGACGCCCTCCAGGGAAGCCTTGATAGGCACACCGATCACTGGAATGGAAGTCATCGAAGCGATGACACCACAGAGATGGGCAGCCATACCAGCAGCACCGATGATTACCTTGACGCCACGCTCCTTGTGCATGTTGGCGAACTCCTCTACCTCACAGGGTGTGCGGTGAGCGGAGTGCGAGCATCTCAAAGGGAATGCCGAGGGCATCGAGGGACGAGCGCAGCTTTCTCCATAATGGGCAGATCGGAGGTACTGCCCCATAATGATGTGACCAGTGGAGATGCTTGCATCTTGTCCCTGCGATGAGGGGCCTTATAGTCGTCAGCGCTGAGCAGACCTTCTACGTCGTCAGCGTTAGCGGGCTTGATCTTGACGAGCCACCCCTCATACCCATAGGGGATCGCTGTTGACCAGCTCAGGGCTGTCTTCGAGCTCGCTGTTGACTCGAGTTTTCCCCGTCGATAGGGAGGAGGAGGTCAGATACTCGTCTTTTACAGCTTCGATAGAGCCAAAGACTTCTTCTGCGCTGAGGGCTTTCACCTTCGGTCGTGACGTCTACATAGACGGTTTCGCCGAGCTCACCCTGAGCGTAGTCCGTGATACCTACGTAGACAACATCACCCCTTCGAGGCGTGCCCATTCGTGGTCCTTGGTGTACCGCAGTTCCTGTGGAATGTTCATGTTGTTCTTTCTTGGGGGTTATAAAGTTAGTTGATACGAAATAGCTTATTTGCTTTTATGGAGCAAAGATAATCAACATATCGGAGCTTACGAAACGTGCCGAAAAGTTTCACTCACCCCATTTTCTACTTGCTCCAAAACTACAGTCTGTAGGTGGCTCCGAGGAAGCATAGTTCACCCGCTCCGCTGGCGAAAAAGTCCTACCACAAGAGAGGTCTACAAGGAAATCCTTCGTCACGGCATAGCAGCCTAAGTCACATCACATGCTCTGCAGGGCCAAAGAGACCCCATAGTACTCCACGAAGGAGCTTAGCCGATCTGTGAAGCTATAGCCTAACTCTGCGGTCGAGAGAGAGGCGACGCATCCCCTTCGAGCTGAGCCGATATTACAGGTAAGGGAAGGCCTGATATCAGTTCTCGCTCAGAGCAAGTGTAAGATCTCCCGTCACTCTACGTGTCCTCCTCATGAGGTGCATAGTTCAGATAGCCGACAAGCGTCATGGCTGGGATCAGCCATCACCAGAGAAGAGAGCAAGCTTGGAGCTGAGCGTGAGATCTGAGACCTGTACTGCTCCGCGATGAGGGCCGCTGCAATGAGACCTTCTAAGCGGAGCTCAAGATCAGGTACAAGTCCATAGCGAAGCATTAGCCCCATGTTATGATAGCCTGAGGAAGCCCCTATCCCCCACTCTATCTGCAAGCTTCGTGGGCGTAGTACACTTGTTCCTTCACTATGGTCAGGACGGTCAGGGTTGACTTCATTGTCCGTCTGTGCGAGAGGACTAGCCAGCAGTGAGCAGAGTCAATAAAGAGAGACTCCAGCGGCGGAGTGATGTATAGAGGTAGCGCATACTATGTAAATAGTAATGTATGAGCACAAAGGTACAACTACTATAATGGAAGGCTGTGCCTCCAGCATCCAACCAACATGTGATCTGAATACCGAAGGCACAGCCTCAGTTACCTTATAATATACCTTGATCTACTACAGGAGCTGCTGACTACGGCGGATGAAGGCAGCCAGTGCCTCACCTGAGAGTAGACCAGTACCAAGGAGCGCAAGGTCAACAGAGCTGCCCCGACGAGGAGCTCTTCTGCACCGAACTCTTGATCTCCTCAGAAATCTTCCCTTCAGTTCAGCTTGCTTACTCGTCAGAGCATCAAGCCCTCACGTTCAGCCACACTCACCTCTTCGGGCTTCTTAGCTGACTGCACTGTGCGAGCAGCTTCGACAAGCTCACTTTGCTCCTGAAGCTCAGCGCGCAGAGTCGAAAGCTTAGGCTCTACAACCTCCTTCTCCGAAGCAAGGAGACGCAGGATCAATGGATGCTCAGTATTGAGTACCACGTTGTAGCCTTCAGGAAGCTCGCCATAGAAGTTCATACCCAGGCTGCAGAGGGCAGGCCATCTCCTGCATACGGCGCATGAAACTCCCCCTTGCGTGATCAACACAGCATCAGCATCAGCGCCAAGTGCTTCGAGGCTTACGCTATAGTTGCGCTTCTCCTCACGAGGCAGGCGCCCTTCAAAGAGGGCCTTCAGGGTCTTCTGCTCTACATCGGTGAGACTCACAGCACGCTGCTCCTCCTTAGCGATAAGCTTATCGATAGAGTCAGAGTCGACGTACGAAGCGTGTCTCTCGAGCTTCTGCTCCAGCTGAGATACCGCATGGACATCAGAGGACCATCTAAGAGGAGGACAGAGTAGCCCCATAGCCTTAGCACGCTCGATAGCTGTATATTGGCTGTTGCGGTCATTCGTATAGAGCCTACGAGCTGGCCTTCCTTATCAGTTTGCTCCCCTTCGGTAAGGTGCAGGGTATTCATCAAGGGTGAAGTGCTTCCCGTCGATATCGGTGACGAGGTCAAACTCACGGCTCGATCGTAGAACTTCTCATCGGAGAGCATCCCATACTGCACGAAGACCTTCAGACTCTCCCACTTCTCTCCTGAAGAGACTACGCTCAGTACGGAAGAGTTCATCAAGTCGGTCAGCGACTTTCTTGGAGATATGATTGGAGATCTTCTTGACCTGAGCATCACTCTGCGGGATAAGAGCGCGAGACGTTCAGCGCGGGATATCTGGAGAGTCATGACCCCATGCAGCAGTCAAGTACTCAGGGACGATCCTTCTACGTCTTCTGTGACGAAGACTTGGTTAGCATAGAGCTGGATCTTATTGCGCTGCAGCTCCATCTGATTCTTCACCTGGGGAGTAGAGGATCCCCTGAGATTGAAGGATAGTCTCACATTAGAGGTGGATCCAGAAAAGAGGCTCCTCGAAAGGTCTGAGGATAGAGCTGGTGGTGAAGGAAATGTAGTCCTCATCCTTCAGCTCCGAGGGCTTCTTGGTCCAAGCGGGATGCACATCATTTGATCTGGTTATCCTCGTCGATATCACGACATTGGGCACCATCCTTCCACTCCTGCTTCTTCCCAAAGACGATGGGCACAGGGAGGAATTTGCGTAGTACTTATTGAGGAGCGTTGAGAGGCGATCCTTGCTGAGGAATTCTTCACTCTCGCTGTCAATATGCAGGATGATATCCGTTCCTCGTCCCTTGTACGACTTCTCCAGGATGTATTCTGGGTACCTCGCAGCTCCAGTGGATAGGCTCTGCACCCTCACGATAAGAGAGCGACTGTATCTCGACGCGAAAGACACCATGAAGGACAGTAGAAGCCCAGACCCGAAGTGACATGATAGCCACCTTGTCGTCCTTATACTTTATCGAGGAACTCCTCTGCTCCAGAGAGGCTATCTGATTGATGCTGCTTCGACCTCCTCAGCAGTCAGCTACCATTACCACGGTCGCTGACAGTGATCGTCTTAGCATCAGCATCGAGCTAATGGAGACCTTCAGATCACCCAGCTCACCTTGAACTCGCCTGCTGAGGCCAGTGCACGCAGCTTCATGGAGCATCTACGGCATTGGATACCAGCTCACGAAGGAAAATATCATGTTCACTGTAGAGGAACTTCTTGATGACGAAGAATGTTTCTCACTCGTCACCCTAATCTTACCTTGTCTTACTCATAGAGTCTATAGTTTATCTCTGCTATGATGGATATACGTGTTATCGCCTTCCCTTATTCAAAGGGATGCCACGCTCCACTCTACGCCAATATGGCAGGCTCTCTCACAAAATGAATTGATATGCAAATCCATGTAGGGGTCGTTCCGTGATATGCGGCATGCATGATCCAATGTGAGGACTATTGACGGCATATGCTCATGACACCATTGCAAGTCCATCTTTGCTAGCAGCTTGTGACGCATGTTTCATATATAGACATATAGTGTGTAGATTACTATATATGGCTGATAGAAAGCTATAGCTTTTTACTGATTACTATATAGCTTCGTACTGATTACTGTATAGCTTTTCACTGATTACTATAGCTTCGTCTGATTACTATATAGCTTTGTGAAGTAACCTCTATTAGGTTGTTGCTCGCGCATAGGGATAAAAGTCGAGACGAGCAGCAATAAGTGGACTACGTACGTGATCCAATATCTACGTACGTGGATATTTGGATTCATGTCCTGGTCTTTAAGACTACGTGATAGACAGAGGAAAACCACTACAGGAAGGCGCTTTTGTCATACGAGAAGTAGCACTCTTTCTCCGCTGGATAAGAGGAATATTTCGCGATAAGGTCGAAGGCTTGTGTATCTCTTCGGAGAGGTATATCAGTGAGCTGGGCGTACGATGCCTTAGCATAGAATAAATGAGGACAGGACTCTGGCAACAGTCTCCATATCGAATATGAAAATAGTACTGTTTGTATGCCATATTTCGCTCGAGTACACCAATATGCTCATCACCACAACTAACTCATCTACATACATTCCATCTTAACAACACTTACCACCACCACCTCAAAACTTAGGAGAAGCCCTACTATCTGCTTGGGAAGGAGCAGCTCTTAGAAGCAAATCAGGTAGAGCTCTACTAGACGATTTGAGAGCGTTATGATAGAGGCTGGTGAGTGAAATGGGCCGAGTATCAAAGATTTTTGTATCTTTGGGATAGCGTGCGTACTAAGCACTGCCATCGCTAGCTCCTTTGCTCCGCAGTGGAGCCTGATTATAATTTTACTGGAGACAATCAGCAGATATTCCGTATCGGGAGTGGCTCCCAGCAGTCGCCACACCATGGGGCCGCGACGTGCCGCCGGAGCAGTCTCAGAGACCGTTGTCCCTGCAAGCGCTATGACGTCACGCTCTATGGGAGCCTGGCGGCTACAGGCAGGCACATGACTGATGCTGCATCCTCGAGACACTGACGCCTGTAGCCCCACTTGAGATTCTGTGAAACCTGATATCATCTCCCTCTCCACCCTAATGGGATGAAGTTCGAAGGGCTTTTGATGATGCGGGCAAGCTCCTTTGACACCCTATACAGTCTTCAGTATCGGTGGTGGGACGCTCGCCAATGAAGACTTCAATGAGCAGCTCTGCGACCCATCTATCCTGATAGCCGTGTCGTAGATATCATGCACCGCCTGCATGAGGAAGATACGACCTACTGGGAGTATGTGAAAGCACCACGAGGGCCCTGAGATCTGGGACTATCTGGCTAAGATTTGGGACGTCATGCAGCAAACCATCCATTCGGGACTAAATGCAGAAGTGGTGTCCTCCTGGAGGCTTGGGGCTCCACTTCGTGAGCGCTACTCTACAGGTCAAGGCCGAGGCTACGGCTCTGCCAGTATCAAGAATAGAGGTCTCGTCTATGCCTATGCGCTGGCCGTCAGTGAGCACAATGCATCAGGCGGACGTGTCGCCACAGCGCCCGACCCGTGGGAGCTGTGGTGTCGTCGCAGTACTCTATCACCAAGACGAGCCGCAACTTCCCTGAGCAAAGTATCCTGCGTGCCTTAGCTACCGCAGGCTCTCTTTGCAAATGTCGTACGTACCAATGCCTCCATCTCGGGCGCAGAAGTCGATGTCAGGGAGAGATCTGGTGCAGCTCACGCTATGGGCTCGAATGCCGCCAGCCAGCTCTTCGGTGGCTCCAACCTCCAGATCGAGTACTCGCAGAGATGGCGCTGGAGCATCGCTAGGCTCCCTCACCTGCGACCCGTGCCTGCGGACTCGTCCAGATCCTGCTATCGAGGCGCTAATGCCTTCGCTGTAGCTCGCGCCTTAGATAACACCTATGTCACTCTTCGAGCGATGGATCGTCATCGCGTGAGCTTCGACCAGGTCGTCGAGGTGATGCGCAAGACGGGGCATGACCTTCCCAGCCTCTACAGAGAGACTTCTGCAGGGCGGTCTCGCTACCGAATACTCTAGCGAAAGAAGCCTCCTCGCCCCTGGTAATCACCCGACCTCAAAGAGTTCTATGTCGCCTCGCTCTGTCATCCTCAGCCTCTGACCTCACTTCTCCTCGCTCGCATGAGTGAGTATGGAGCTTCGTGCGCAAGCTCCTCGTACAGACTCAGTGAGTCGTCACGTGACAGCCTTCTGGTGATCCAGTTTGCCGAGGCATATTCTCGCCAATCGCACTGTCCGTCCCCTCACTATCGAGGGCGACGACAGCTCTGGCCGCACTACGTGACGTCAAGAAGGTCTATCCCCTACGCCAAATACGTGCGGCCACGATCATCGAGACCTGCTGAACATATGCAGACCGCTCCGAGAGGAGCAAGAGCCCCACCTCAAGCGGGTCGAGAAGAGACTCTAGGAAGATATGGACCTAAGATGAAGGACCTGACCCTCAATCAGGGAAGCTCCTCATCTGTTAATCAACCGCCAGTGCGGCATGACGGGCTGAGAGCTCATCGACTTCCTCGGAGGCTTTGCAAGGCTTGGACTTGGCGGGTCTCTGCGACCCACAGGTGCCAGCCTCAGGCTACTTACCGTCCCCAGACGGTCCCGATCGATGACTCACCGAGCGTATCGTCGCCTCACGATCAGCGCATACTCTGGACGACAAGCAGTCCACCATGAGAATTAAATACTGGCCTCTACCTATCCTCTTCTGGCCCTCAGTTTCACCACTTCTGCGAAGTCCAAAGGCCCTATCTGCGTAGCCTCACCGGCACTAGTATCACCCACGGCTATGGACTCGCAGACCGTGAGCACGTAAGCGCACCCCGTCCTCCCGCAGCAGAAGCTGGGAGCAGTACCGTAGAGAACTGGGAAAGTCTGGAGCCGACTGCTCGCCGTGAGGGCATCCCTCACTCCAGCAGGAGGAGTACAAGAAGTCTGGCTTTCCCGTCCCAGACATCGCCGTGATTCATCTCGGTGTGCAAGACACTGACTCGAACTACCGAACCATCAGATATAGGTTCATTCCCCACGATCATCCTCACCGATCACGTACGCGCTGTCAATCCGCTGACAGTGCATCTCATCGTCGTCATGACGCCCTATGCGGAGCATCCCTCGCTTTGAGTCGGGACACTGATCGGCAGCTACAGATACAGCAGGCCATTGAGCTATGGGTGGCTAAGGTGCAGATGTTGAGCTTATTGACTCCACCCACTCCCATCCCACGCTGCTAGTACTTCTCTGATGCTGAGCACCTGCAGCAGCTGCATGCACTGCAGAGACTGCCACCAAGCTATCTCGGGCGACTTCGTGGACTAGCAGCCCCAGCCATCTATTCTGATGGGATGGTCCCTGCAGTGCCAGCGTCCACCGACCATCCGAGGGAAAGCCAACGTAGAACTTGTCACGCTCTCTCCTTCCATGGCTGGAGTGGAAGACGAAGACTAATCATCCGGCGATGGGCTATCACGCTCCCAGCTCAGTCCAGCTGGCGGCCTGACAGCCTTGAGGTAAGCACACCTACAGAGCAAGAGTCAAGCTCACAAAATGTCATGTAGGGAAGCCAGCTGCCTCTACAGTCCAACATGGCTTCATGCTCAGCCAAAAGCACGTGATAATGGAACATCTGTCCCTATACAGCTCGACAGCATAGCTGCGCATGCATGCAGCACGAGACGAGCGGCCTCAGCTTGGCCACGTGAGTTTCTTAGACTCCCTGGACTAGCTCCGCTACTACCGCCCTGCCATGGGGAGGAGCCCGTCCCTCTAAGACAAAACATCTCAGCGATCGCCTATCACTCGCCCGTGAGCTGAGAGAGTGGCTCCGACACCCGTCGGTATCGTAGTCAATGCCATCGGTGGCTCTCCCACGGAGGCGTGATTGACCGCGCCACGTGAGCAGGAGCTCCCCGCGATCCCGCCAATGGAGGAAGAATGACTTCATCATGCTGGGTGGACGTGAGCGCGCCAAGGCGAACCTCCAAGCACGAGAGACTACCTCATGCTCGCCATCCCTACGCTCAAATTCTATCTCTGCACGATACGGGATCCGTCCACTCTCAGCTACACATTCTGAGGCTATCTGGTATCAAAGGAGAGTCCAACGCCCACAACATCGAGGCACATGAGCAACTCTTCCTCTGCTTGTCAGGGAGTTGTGCAAGACCTTCGGTGCTACACTCCCCTTCTATTACAGTCCAGCTCTCCTCGATCGACCGCCCTTCTTGGCACCTGCCCGCGATAGCCAGCGACGCCTTGCTCGACCCAAGCCAAGGAATAGATATGGTTGTCTCAATGGACCACGGAGACAAGACGGATGTCCACCCCACTATTAAGCATCCTCATCGACATCGCTTAGCACTGCTCGCTCTCTGGACAACATGCGCCACTGTTCCCTCGAAGCGCGTAGCCCCTGAGCTATCTCCATGTAAGCTGGCAGCAGCTGGCACTCGAACTCACGTTTGCAGGCACCTCAGGCATGCATCCGAGTGCGAAAAGAGCTGAGGATGAGGTCGAAGTCACCTACGACGCGAGGAGACTCATCCACTCACGGGCTCTCTGGAGAGTGCGACAGTCACGCTCCAGCTCCTCCCACATCCGAGGGAAAGACCCTGGCGTCTGCACGCTACGCATGGCGTCCTTACTCAGATGCTAACCTCACGGGCGCTACGGGCTCCCTGTAAGCACCTTCACGATTGATCTCAAGACCGATGCTCGCTGACGTCATGCAAGCACGCTCCCTACTCGTCCTCACGGCTACCGGCCTCTTAGCAGGTCTATCCTCCTGCTCTTCGTCCAATCCTGAGCTCATCACGTGATAGCTGGATAAGTTAGCCCCCAGCGACACTCATCGCTTGGGTAACCTACTTAGGCGCGAGGGACAGCAGACTGACACTCTACTCACTTCGAGCCGACGATCCACTCCCTCACCTGACACCGCGCGCTTCCACTCGGTCATCTTCGCCTTCGTTACGATGTGCTACGCGTACACTATTATATGCTCCAGGAAGGACATGGAAGGTGACGACGATGCTGGCTGACACGACGAAAGCTCACGAGCGTCTTCCTTTGAAGGGGACTGACCAGGGAAGTTCCTACACAGGCTCCTGAGCCTGCGCATCACAGCGTTGAGCTTATGTCTGCTTCACCTGAGGGTCTGCCAAAGCCTCACCCGCCGAGAGCAGGAGGGACTGCAGCGGCTCGTCCCGACAGCCTCCAGTTCGTCATCCTCTACCCTACGCCTCAGATAAAGTGCAGCTCGAGGTCAGTTCCGCCGTGACAGCCTACGATGGTATCGCTTTCTCAGATAGCTTAGGCTTAGCTCTCGACTGCGGGGGAATAGGCGTACAGAAATGACCAGCCCGTACGCTTCCAGATCGACACCTTAGGGCGAGTCAAGGGCGCGATCTCACCGCATACAAACACCATCCCCCGACCCAACATCTATACCACCATGCTTGTCAAGACCTGACGCTGCAGCCCCACAGAGCATCCAAGCTCGTACGGTGACGATAGAGGAAGCTGTACTATGTATCTTACTTCCAGCTTGTCGGCCTCCCCGACACGGCTATCAAGGAGAGTCAAGACCGCACTCATCTCGGCCATCGAGAGATAGCGGATACAAGTTTCCCAGGAAGCATCGTCATCAACATGAGTCCTGCTGACCTACGCAAAGAGGGGCAGCCTGCATGACCTACCTCTCGCGATCGGACTCTTAGCTGCTGACGGACAGATTCCCTCCGACCTACTTGAGCACTATGATCACGGGGCGAACCTCTCCTCGATGGGAGCCGTTCGCCCGATTCATGGTGCCGCTCACCCATAGCCATCCAAGCCCGAAGCGAAGGCTACTGCGGTTTCACTCTTCCCGTGCCACGGAAGCTGCTGCGTCAATAGCTTGAGTGCATGCTGCACGCCCTGCGCCGAAGTCATCGGTATGCTGGACAGGAGAGGCACCTCTACCCATCGTCGAGGTCGACACACGTGGAGAATTCTATCGAGGGATAGAGAGCGAGACCTTTGACTTCTCCGAGGTCAAGGGACAAGAAACCGTGAAGCGAGCACTCGAAGTCGCGGCAGCTGGAGGGCACAACCTCCTGATGATCGGTGCCCTAGGAGTGGAAAGTCTCATGATGGCGAAGCGACTGCCCAGCATCCTCCCGCCCCTTCACGCTCGAGCGAAAGCCTTGAGACAACGAAGATTTATTCGGTAGCTGGGAAGCTGGGTAAGGACGTCACCTTGATGACGACACGCCCCTTCCGTGCCCCACACCACTCCATTTCGCCCGTTGCACTGGTCGGTGGTGGAAGCAATCCTCAGCCTGGAGAGATTAGCTTGGCACACAATGGGGTGCTTTTCTTAGACGAGCTTCCTGGAGTTCAGCCGCAATGTCTTAGAGGTCATGCGTCAGCCACTGGAGGAGCGTGTCGAGACAGTCGCTCGAGCTCACGCTACCGTAGACTACCCCTGCCAGCTTCATGTTGCAGCGATGAATCCATGCCTCTGTGGCTACCACAACCACCCGACCCACTGCCCGAGCAATGTACCCCTCACAGCAGGTGCAGCGCTATTCGGGAAGGTCTCAGGCCCTCGCTTGACCGTATCGACCTGCAGGTAGAGATCGTCCCCGTGGACTTTCGAGAAGCTCTCCGATGCCCGCCCCTCAGAGAGCAGTGAGCGCATCCGAGAGCGCGCCCTAGCCGCACGCGAGATACAGACTCAGCGCTCTGCCCCTATCCCGAGGTCCACTGTAATGCGCAGATGACGCCACGGCTCATGCAGCTCTTTGCTCGCCCCGATGCCGAAGGCTGGAGAAGCTCCGTCTCGCCATGGAGCGCCCGGATCTGTCGGCACGTGCCTACTGACTGCATCCTCAAGGTAGCCTCGTACTATCGCCGACCTTGCTGGCTCCGGAAGAGATCCGCAAAGAGCACATCGCGAGGCCATTCTACTACCGCAGTCTTGGACCGCGCCTCTTGGGGCAAAAGCGATAGCCCAGAGCTCCTCTATCCTCACGAACTTTTACCGCCATTCCTCTCAAGCCATCAGAGTAGTCCATAGAGAGACTACTCCGATTCTCTATGCCTATAAAAACGAAGTAGTACATGGTCACTGCGGAGCAGTACTGGTCACGACTTTCGACCAGTACTGGTAGGTATAGGTGACTCAGTGCTAGTTCGTCTGCTGACCCAGTACTGGCTGATTCCTTCATCAGCTCACTCCCGACGCGCTTCACTTTCACCGCAATCTAGAGGGGTCCCCAAGCGTATGCTTCTGGATGTCAGAAACACCTGATAATATGGGCGGGAGGAAGAGTAAAATCACTGTGTGGAAGCAGTAGAATACTGGTATTTTGCATGTCGCCTAATCCATAGGCTGCCCTAATGAATAATTCGTATTTTTGCGGCTGATATTCGCCAAAGCGCATAACGACTTATACACAAACCAATCACTAGTACTGGACATTAGAACTGGCATCCAAGCTCGAAGATGCACCATGGCCCGCAAGCCGTGACGAACTCCATCGAGCTACGCCCAGCGCCTGGGCGCCCCATCGAAGTCATTGAGAACCTCCAGGAAATGGAGGATGAGGGGCGAGCTATACACTGAATCCATCGAAGATATCTGGCCTGACTACCCTGAGCAGGAAGACTTCTTCGACGAAGAAGAATGATAGTCAGCCTCACTTCGGAGGTTATAATCCGATGGGCAAGACAACCTTCACCCTATGGTCGTAGGTAAGAGACCTCGGTCCTCGTGGGTTGTCTTGCCCTTCTTTATTCTCCAGTGCAGCGTCGCATCCCAGTCACGTCCCTTGGTTCGCCAGTGGATGAAGCTTTGAGGCTGCTACAATCCTGCAGCCTCCAGCCCTCTGGGCACAGGACAAATCGCAGGCCTGTGGGGAAGAGAAGACCATCGACACAGCTACTACCTACCTCACAGACCTACCTCTGGAGCTCCTCGGTGGCGCTGCTATATGTGGGAGCTCAGCTCCTACACACCTCCAGCAAGACCTGTGGGAGCATTCGACCTTCTCCTCACGAGGGAGCGCTTTGCTACCCTCATCCGAGGGAAGCGCTCACGATTAGGAATGGAAGGTACACTGCACCGTCTTACCTTTCGATGAAAGAAAGCCCTTGAAGAGAGGTATCACCAATAGTGAGTCCCTACGACTCAAAGAGCGAGGGTAAAGCACCGGTCTTAGCTTAGGCCCATCAGTCTATGGTAGACGCCTCTGTGGCATGACTGCGACAGACCTCTTCGGGGTGCACACCGCATCGGTGAGCACTATACAGCCCAGCTACCTCCGCGCTACAGGTGCCACACCTTAGCTACCACATAGGCTCCGACTGTAGCTGGGCCTTGTCCCCTGCTATCTGGGGCTCCTTTTATAGCCAAGATGAGAGTGGCGATCGAGGTACGAGGTACGCGACGGTACCACGCTCGCATTGCCCTCGGTAGTCTCTATCGCTAGGGCAGAAGCTCTTAGTCTTCACATTCGCCTTCGCCTCGGAGAGCTATCCTCGGCTATCAAGTCGAGCGCTCCACCCGATCAAGTAGCTTACCACGAGCTACTCGCCAGCTATACACTCCCATGGAGAACTAAGCACAGAGCCCCTGATACAAGAGTACTGGCTGCTCTGGAGAAATGATACAATGCTCATGACCCAGACCCCTACTACTTCGACTTCACCCAACTTAGTACTGCCTTCATCCCTATGCTCCGCAGTCTCTGCCCTGTGGCTCACACCTCACATCTATGGGAGGAGTAGCTACGCTCGCTTAGCATCGTGGAATGAGCTCAGCCTGCATGGGATGGTGTACATCGCGAGATGTACTTCTGGAGAAGCTAAGGCCGACAGTCTCTGGGGAACGCCTGCCGTGAGCCGAGGCATATCAGTCGAAGCTCTTTTGATGGATCACTGAGGTGACGAATGCGCAGTATCGACTAATTGCATATTACGTACGAGACCTCGATACTACGTGAGCGCTAGCAGATCCCACTATGGTGGTGACGAGAGCTACAAGATCACAGAAGACAAAGACGGAGAGCCCACCACACCATCTGGACTGGAGCCGCCCTATTCCTCGGAGAAGCTGAGGCTAAGAGGAGGCCGCGCCCTGCAAAGTATCTACTACACCAATCCCGTCCCAGGAGAGAAGAAGCTGGATCCTGCCAGCACTACTACCGCCACGAGCGCTATGACCATCATGTGGCAGCCCTATGGCGCAACCAGCTACGCCAGCTATTGGGCAATCCACAATGGGAGAAGAAGCGCCCCTGAGACCGTCTCCATCTCCAAGGACACGGCTTCATATGACACCTCTGTAAGATCGTCCGCTGAGACGCTCACCCGTCCGCTGCAGCTGAGTGACGACCTCTCAGTACCTATATCGTACCCTGTCCTTCCCGACGCAGATACTGGGTCAACCGATTTTCCCCAGTCAACCAATGCCATTTTACACCACCAAGACTCGCAACCATCCAGGGTACAATGACTACCCTGTCGTGGGAGCCACTTGGGAGCAAGCGCAGGCTCACTGTGCTTTGGCGCACCATCTCCTAGCAAGAAGGGCTCTCAGCCCCTGAGGGTCAGATCAGTAGAGAATTCCGCCTCCCGACCGAAGCCGGAATGGGAATATGCTGCACGAATGGGTAACTCAAGCATCAGCTACCCCTGGGCAAATGCCGAGGTGCGCTATGTGACGGATGCCTGTGGGCAACTTCAAGCCTGGCGGACGGTGACTACACGTAGACAAGCATCTGATCACGGCACGCGTATCTCCTACCCACCCAATGACTTTGGGCTCTTTTGACATGGCTGGTAATGTGGCTGAATGGACCAGCACGACTTGACCTCATAGCGCCTCAAGCTCATCAATGAGTGTGAACCCCGAGCCATCCTATCAAGCAGGACTATATGATAGTATTGACCGCACCTCAAGGGTCATCATGGCGGCTTCGTGGAAGGATAGTATCCTGAGTATACGCGCCAACAATCGCACGAAGGCTCTAGCAAATGCAGCACACTCGCGATAGGCTTCCCGCGGTACGCTCGGCTGTCGAGTTCAGTAAGTAGTTAGCCCTATCTTGTGTTAAGTCACCCACCTATGTCCAAGCGCTCTTAGCCCTGGCATGTCGTCTCGAGCACTCGCCAGCCAGCGAGGAAGCGTATACTCAACTACTTACTCCTGGGGAGCTGCCTTTCGTCATCTTAGCGCGCTCTTCAAGCTCCTTCACATACGCTATGGTGATGAGATCCTCCCTAGAGCATGCTCACTGAGTTTGCTGTCTGTCATCTCGGGCTTTGAACGCCCAGGAGACAGGTGGTGCGAGGATCGGAGTCCTCCGACGTAGCTATATCCACCTCAGCCATACCCATCAGCAGCACCCACCGGTAGTCACGTCCAGGACCTCCCATAGCGAGGGCTGAGATACTGATACCTTGACAAAGCATCACGGAGCTCAATGCAGTCTATGCGCGCAGTCAAAGGAACCCGAGCTCAGCTGGAGACCATCGAACGGATCAGCGAACAGACCCACAACACATGCATACCATGTACGAGGCTGGTGCTAAGGATAGCTCGACCTTCCGCCAGAATGAGCGTCTCATCAGCCAGCTGAGCAGCTCAATCAGCCTACGCCGCATGCTACAGGCCTTGACGGTGAATATGAATACCCCTAACAGCCTCCACTCCTCAGGGGCTGACGAACCGACTCAAGCGAAGTAACCCTCCCCAGCATGGCGCAGGCACTGGTAGCAATCCCAATAGACAGCGCATGATCAACCTCATGCACATTGTCTTCATCGCAATGATGGCACCCTCAATGTATCACCTGAGGTACCTGGATGGCTTCCAGCAAAGTGGAGGGAGAGCTGCGCCAAGCGACAGAGGCCAGTGAGGCCTGAAGACGGGCGCTTAGCCCTCAGATATCGCAAGCTGCCTTCAGCACCAATCCTGCGAAGGCAAAGTGTACTACGAGCAGAGTCAAGAGCTACAGGACGCACGGACTCACTCTATCAGCACCTCCAGCAGCTGAAGCAGTTATTGCCATCGAAGCTTGATGCGCGGTGCATCCCCTCGATTCCCCAGGAGCATCGAGACAATCTATCAGCGCTCCTGTCGTATTATTTCGGCCCCCATTCATCCCCAAGGGAAGTGAGCTACGCAAGCATCTCAAAGCTATACCTCCTGGGTAGGGAGCCCACTGAAAGTCTTCCAACTCAGAGGGCAAGATCCTCTCGCCTTAGCAATTCTGAGGGGCGAGAAGGGAAGACTTGGGAAGAAGAGGCTGAGAGCATGCCAGCCATAGCCGCCATCACCAGCTCACCCAGCTGCAGAATAGTCTACGCTGCGTCGAGGGCGAGACACTCAGCGAACTGCTACGCAGCATAGGAGCCTCGGACCATCGCCCCGAATAAAGCTCACGGCCCAAGTCATCCCAGACAGCCGTATTATCCTCACGCGGCATCCTCACTAAGCCGCCATCGTACTCAGCAGCATTGACACGACGAAGCACCCAAAAATCTACCTCCGGAATGCTCGCCCCCTCTCGGCTGGAAGATTAGATAGCGACACCATCGACCGGCACCTTCCTGATCAAAGGCCATATAGAGGCTGAGCTGAATGATGACTGATCGTAGCAGCCTTTTGAGAGATAGCTACAGTGATCGAGCTAACAGTCACCATCGCTCCCCACGATGATGAATGTACTATGCAGTGATTGACAACCCCATTCAACAGCCGTCCCAGCATCTCCACCCAGGATATCACAGCGACCAGCTCGTGCAGCCTCATCCGAAAGTGACCTATGGATCTGCCCATCCGACAAAGGCTGGGAGCGAAGTCATCATCTCCGTGACAGCCAACGTCGGAGGAAAGAGCCAGCCTGTAGCCTCAGACGAAGCTCCGAGCACGTAGCCTCCCCGACCCGATGCCCCATCTCAGTATCAGCATGGGGAGCGGGAAGCACTGATTCAAGGGAGGGCGCATAGCAAAGAGCTCTCTACTGCTTCAGGCGGTGTACGCGCAGCTTGATGACTCCTTCCTGATATCAACCACAGCGTACTGCGCTTCCAGCTCTTAGCCTTCGATGCTCTGGGCAATGCGCTCCCTGAATCCTCTCAAGGGGCAAACTCTCCGACCGAGCAGATATGCCGCCTCATCCAAAATACTCCCCACGGACGTCGCCTCTTCATCACAGACATCATCGCTCGAGGCCCTGATGGCGTCGAGCGTCGTCTTCCTCTTGAGCTTGTCATCGCACAGACCAAAGCCCACCCATCCCACGAAAGCAATGAAGCGAACAACCACTATATTCCTCCCTCATCCCTTCTTCTCTCTCCTCACTGACATCTGCTCAAGATGCACCCGCACTCTATCGTACGCAAGGGCACTCAGCAGACGGAGCGACGAGAAAAAGAAAGCCGTAGAGCAAGCCACGAATCATGGGCTCACTGAGCGCTGTATGACTTCCTATCCCGACACCATCACGACAGATCAGGTCGCCTGGCGCCGGGGATCTACCGAGCTCTTGACCTTATGCAGCCTCAAGCTAATGCCCGCTTTATAGCCCCGAAATAGCTACTGAGCGAGAGGGCAAACCTTTCGCACGAGATCTTCCAGCTCTATGCTGCTGGCAGACTCCTGCATGAATACCTTTGATGGTCCTGCGAGCGCTCTCGATGAGGCACATCGCCTCAGTTTCAAAGATTTTCGTAGAGCGCTCCACATCAGTTATATCGAAGGGGATCCTCAAAGCATCCCATCCAGCGAAAGTCATGGCTACTACATCAAGGAAGCTACATATTCGATGAAGGGACCCCACCTACTCGACGCAAGCAGTAGCTCCCATGCCCCATCCTCTCTGGTATAGGCGACTATGGGAGCTACGCCTCCCTCTCTTCTGCTGGCACAGTGACCTGGCTCCTTACCTACAGAGTGGACTCATCCCACTAAGTGAGGGAAACAGCGCCTATCGAGGTACGCTCTTGATTTCTTCCGCTTTGGGACCTACAAGGGGAGATAGTCAAGACGGAGAACCCACGTGGACGCACGCTATCCCAAGAGTACCAGAGCCCCTGAAGCCCAGAAAGAAAGCGCAAGAGCATATCGAGCGAGAGCCATCAGACTTCCAGGCGCAGCTCTCATCTCCTCGACAGCACGCCACATCAGCTGCAGCAGCTCCCCAAGAAGGAAACAAGCTTCAAGTCCAAGAGCCTGCCTACCTCAGATAGCAGTGCCAGCTCTACCAGTAAGTCATCCTCGACACCTATCACTCGCTCAGCGCGAGGCAGAGGCTACCAAGCTCGACCCTCATTAGAGGATAGCGCCCTCTCCATCGGTGGAGAGGGGGCGCTCTGTATAGCGGAGGATAGTTTTAGTAGCTTATTCCTTTACTCTCCAATAGGCATCCTTCATCAGGACATCTTCAGCTTTACGGATACCGGGCTTGAGCACGGACCTCCGATCCGCTGCGTGACAGCCTGATCATAGCAAATATCCTCGACGTCACGGATGACACCGAAGGCTACAGGCATATCATCGCTCGTACCCATCATCGCCAGCATCGTGTGCAGGGTAGGATCGACTCTCGTGAGCATCGTGCGTCAGACATCATCCAGCGTGTAGCCACTTCGCCGATGGTCACGAGCCTTCAGGCGAAGGCCATCATGACGAGACCCTTATTCTTCTCCTCTACTGAAGATCATCTTCTCGCCATGGCGGGAGCTAATGACGAGCGGTCTTCACGTCGTATCACGCTGAGCTACGCCCTTATGTACACCGTCATTGCAACGCACCAGTTCACCAGGACTTCGACGACAGCAGCGCCCTTGTGCTGAGCACTTATCACCATACACCGCCTGAGGAGTCCCATATCGATATCCAGTGAGCGAGCGAAGAAGCGACCATGCACCGGAAGCAGAGCTCTGCAGGATGAAGGGATCTTCGACCGTACCGAAGGGCGAGCTTTGAGACGAAGCCACGCTCAGAGGTAGGTGAATACCGCCCCTTCGTCAGACCATAGATACGGTGTTGTTGAAGAGGACGAAGTTGAGGTCTACATTACGACGGATAGCGCTGGATGAAGTGGTTACCACCGATAGCGAGGCTATCACCGTCACCGGTAGCGAATCCATACACAGAGGTCGGGGCGAGCGGTCTTAAGACCCAGTAGCGATAGCAGCAGCACGCCCGTGGATCGTGGAAGCCGTAGGCGTTCACATAGTAGGGCAGACGGGAGGAGCACCTGATACCCGAGATGACTGCTGTCTGCTCGGTCGAGATACGCACCTCGGCCATAGACTTTGAGAGTAGCCAAGACACCATGGTCACTACAGCCAGGACACCAGCGTACGTACTGGTCGCTCTTGAAGCTCTTAGCGTCTAACTTCACTGGCTGGCATTCTGTTTCCATAGGGCTATTCTTCGATAAGTTTGATCGAATTCTTCGACTAAGTGAGAGAGGCTGGCTGGCTGGTCACCTCGTTGTACTGATGAGGCACGAAGTTGTCGATCAGACCGCGCAGGTGACGAGCGAACATACCCGTATTCTGCTCAGCGATGATGACCTTCTTGTAGCGGCGCAGCACCTCCTCTGTGTTCTTAGGCAGAGGGTTGATGAAAGCGAAGTGGGCATGAGCGATCTTGGAGCCCTGCTCACGTACCTCTGCGGGAAGCTTCAGAGGTGCCTCGTAGGTACCACCCCAGCCGACGATCACGTGTATCGGCATCCTGATCGCCTCGACCTCAGAGGAGGGATCTCATTAGAGATGTAGTCGATCTTCTCCTGACGGGTCTTGGACCATGAGGGCGTGGTTAGCAGCGTCCGTGCTGATAGCACTGGTCGTGAAGTTCTTTTCAAGACCACCGAGACGGTGCTCAGCTCTGGGGTACCTGGTACAGCCCAGTAGCGAACCTTGTTTCGGGGTTGCGGAAGTAGTGACGCCAGCCTCAGCAGCACCTTCGGGAGCTTAGATACGCAGTTAGCCTCGATCGTAGGCAGCTCGTGGAGGTCGGGGATTCGCTGCAGAAGAGCCGTTAGCTACGAAGGTATCCGTAAGTAGGATAACTGGGGTCATATGCTCAACGGCGATCTTAGCAGCCCAGTAGGCATAGAGGAAGCAAGTATCAGGTGTCGTCGCAGCGAGGACGGGGATAGGAGCTTCACCGTTGCGGCCGTAGAGAGCCTGCATCAGGTCGGTCTGCTCACCTTCGTAGGAAGACCCGTCGAAGCGACCACCACGCTGTACGTCGATGATGACAAGAGTAGCTCAGCTCATCACAGCGAGACCAATAGCTTCACTCTTCAGGGCAAGACCAGGACCAGAGGTAGTCGTCACAGCGAGGTCACCAGCAAACGAAGCACCGATAGCAGTACAGATACCAGCGATTTCGTCTTCTGCCTGGACGGTCTTCACACCAAGAGCCTTGTGCTTAGCGAGCTCATGGAGGATATCCGTAGCAGGAGTGATAGGATAGCTACCGAGGAAGAGTTCGAGACCAGCTTGCTCAGAAGCTGCGATCAGCCCGTAAGCTGTAGCCTCTGTTACCATTGATATCGAGGTAGCGGCCTCGTAGCAGGCTTCGCGTTTCGATGCGGAAGATGCTGGCAGAAGCGTGTGTATTAGCACCGAAGTCAAAGCCGTGGTTCAGCGATGCGATGTTAGCATCACGGAGCCGAGGCTTTCACCGAACTTACGGTCGAGGAACTGTCTCTGGGGCCAAGAGGAGGATCACAGATCCAGCAGATGAGCCCAAGAGCAAACATGTTCTTGCATCGGAGGGCAGACTCTAGCGTCGAGGCCAAAGTCCTTAAGACCTTCCTTCACGATCGAAGAGATCGAGCAGGGATGACCTGCTGGGTCTTCAGTCCGAAAGTTCTTCGAAGGGATCTTTCAGTCTGAACTCAGCCTACGCAGGTCGTTGCGTAGAAGCGAGTCTGTGTCGATGATGATGATCGAGTCCTTCTTAAGGTATTTGACACTAACCCTAAGAGCGGCAGGATTCATCGCCACAAGAATGTCCGCATTCTCACCTGAGTACGCACCGAGCAGAGCCGATCTGGACTTTGATATCCAGATACACCACTCAGGTACCCCTGTGGGCGCGGATCTCAGCGGGGAAGTCGGGGAGTGTCGAGATGGTGTTCCCGTCATGGCGGAGAGGTCAGAAGATCGTCCCCTGTGAGCTGCATACCGTCCCCCGAGTCACTGGGAGAAGCGGATCACGATGTCTTTAAGGGTTTTGACCGCTTTCTGTTCGTCCATAGCTTTACTACTACAAATTATATAATACGTATGTTAGCACGGCCAAAGCCACCCATGGGAGGTTGTGTCTTCTGGTGAGGAATAGTACCGTTAGTGATAGAGGACATGCCGTGCCACCATTGCTTATTTTGTTCTGCAAATGCAAAGCAAAGCTTTAACGAATAAAGTACACCCCACCAAACCCCCGACTTAATTAAATATTTTTCAAACATAGGGGTGCATCCCTCCTTCATAGGCGATAGCAGCTACTGACTGAGTAGCCAGCAGAGAGCGTCGATCATCCCTATCAGAAAGCTGCCCACTAGCTCTTAAATATCCTAAAGCAGGGGGACTGTAAGTGAGGGAAAGAGGTTATTAAATTAGCGACAGCTCACTATACATTGGCTTATTAAGGCTCTTCTTTCTTTCAAAAGGCTTTAAGCCCCTGATTCATAGAGATCCCCTCCCTATTACTGGGGGCTGTTTCTAACCAATAGTGGTCAGCGGGCGAACCTCCATGAGTACGTGGCTAGAGCTATATTAGGTCGTTACTCATGCTAGGGATAAAAGCTGTGACGAGTGGCAGATAAGTTTGGCTACGTACGTGGATCTAATATCTACGTACGTGATATTTAGATTTGCGTGCCTGGTCTTTAAGACTACATACTAGACAGAGAGAAACCACTACGTGAAGGCGCTTTTTCCTTCACGAGAAGGACACTTTTCCCCGCTGATAAGAGGAATGCTCGCGATAAGGCGAAGGGCTTTGCGTAGCACTTTCGGAGAGATATGTCGGGAGCTGCGTGCGATGTCGTAGCACACACAAATAGAGGGCAGCACTCGGCAACTGTCTCATATTGGTTTACTCTCATACCACTATTGGTTTGCCCTCTGCACCAATACTGCTTTGATTGTAGACTCATCATTGCCTGAAGCACCACTCAGTAGCGACGCATCAAACGACCTCCGCAAATACGTCGGCCTTCATCACAGGATCACAAGTCCATCGTACTTTTTCAGTCCAAGACTCAAACCAAATCTTTGGTATCTTGCCTCGACATCGACCAAAAGGCACTGGAATTGGACCCACCTCAGCAGGAAGTCGATCCCCATATATTAATATGAATAGCGATAGCATAGTCATTATACCCACCTACAACGAGCGGGGAGAACATCGCCCAGATGATCGACACCGTACCGCACTCCCCCAGCCCTTCCACCTGCTCATCGTCGATGATGGGATCGCCCGACGGCACCGCAGCCATCGTCCGAGAGAAGCAAGCAGAATATCCTGGCGGCACATCTCCTGAGCGCTCGGGCAGCCTCGCCTCGCACAGCCCACATCGCCGGATTCCAGTGGTCACTACAGCACGACTACGAGTATAGTCTTCGAGATGGACTGTGACTTCAGCCACCTCCGATGAAGCTACTGAGCTCTATAAGGCATATGCCGAAGGAGGAGCAGATGTAGCTGTTGGTTCACGCTATACCCGTGGTGGACGTGTAAGAACTGGCCGCTCGATCGCATCCTCATGAGCTATGGGGCTTCGCCTCTACGTGCGCTCATCACCTTCATGCCTGTCAAGGACTCGACGGCTGGCTTCGTCTGCTATCGTCGCGCATCTGAGACGATGGTCCTTCCCGAAGTATACTCTCAAGGGCTATGCCTTCCAGATCGAGATGAAGTACACTCGCCTACTGTCTTGGCTTCAAGATCAAGGAGGTACCCATTACCTTCGAGGATCGCGTGTTGGGACTTCGAAGATGAACACCGATCTTCAAGGAGGCTTCCTCGTCTTGGCCCGCTACTGGCACAGCTTCAAGGGCTTCCCCAACAAGAATCACCACAGCACCAACGCCTCAACACCTCATATACTATGCAGCTCCACTGGCTTTGCAAGCGATCTCTGCTTGTACCCTCACGGCTTGTGCCCTCCTGCCCCTCAGCATGGCACAGCAGGCTCCCCGAGGACTCAGCTACTCCGCCTCATCAAGCATGCCCCTGAAGAATATCTCGCGGAGTATCCCAATAAGACGAGTCACATATCCTCGACAGCCCTCGATGCTCGCCCCCACTCCACGACCTGCACCCAGCTTTCTCACGGCTCCTCGACTGGCACAGCTCCGTACATAGCCATTGATGCCTCGCCGAGATCCCATCGACTTATCTGACATCTCTGCTCGAGAGGCGAGATCATCGCAGTCTTTGATGAGCACTTCACTGAGGAGAAGATGTCGGAGAAGCGTGCTTTACTTGGACCGCAAGCTCGGCAACCATGAGCGCACCCCACGGCTGGGCATGGCTGATCAAGCTCAGCGAACAGCTACATCACCTCGCTGAGCATAGCAGATAAGGCTCTGCAAGAGAAGGCTAAGAGCTGGCCACCATGTCGATATCCTCTCGGACAAGATCGTCGCAAAGTGGAAGGCCCTACCTGCCCAAGATGACCCACCCCAACCGCATCGGCACGCACTCCAACTCCGCCTTTGCACTCGCCTTTGCTATTGACTTTGCCCGTGCTCGTGGCGACAGAGTTCGAGCAGGCCCTCATCGCCAGCAGCGTCAGCTCCACCCTCGGCGACAAGAAGGCACCAGCCGAATGGGAGCCCAATGTTACTCGACTTTTCTCCCCACGCTGATGGTAGCAGACCTGATGACGCGTACTCAGCGAGAGTACGTGACGCTGGCTCGACTTACTTCACGCTACAGGGCATCAACCGCCTCTGTGAGAAGCCTCGTCGTCATGACCTCACCGACCACACCATCGTGCATCTGGTAGGGTCTTGCATATACTGTGCTTGGACGATGGCTCGCATCTCAGGCTACCTGCCCCAGGGGCATCCGCTCAAGGCACGCTTCTGCTCGTGCATCAGCTCAGATGTATGCCCACGGATGGATCAGATCTTCCTGCTCTGACTATGGTGGTGACCACTGGCTGGCGACTTTGCCCGCCACGCAGAGGAGGTGATGAAGGCCAATACAGATCAAGCACTAAGCTCAAGGACACACCTCACCCATGCGCATCAGTAAGATAGAGAGCAGTGGGCCCACGGCGGAGGCGCATGGCTCAATAGACACAGCAACGTCCGCATCGGGGATGATCATCGCATCGATCATCTTCATCATCGTCTCCCTCTGGGCATCAGACCGCTTTGGTCACACGTATGGCAGAGGCTGAGCGTCTGAATATGGAGATCTGGGGCAATGCGACCCAGGCCACCACGACGAACGATATCAATACCACCTCATCTACCTCTCTCGCGTATCCTCGAGTCCAACCCTTCTATCCTGACCATCACACGGACAAGGAGGGGCGCATCATCAGCTAACAATATTGAGCTACCAAAGGAGGATATGGAGAAATTCTCTATCAGAAGCTGGCAGGCCTTCCGCACAGGCTACCCTCCCCATCGTCAGTGGAGGGGCCACTGATCCGCCTCTACCTCTACTATTCCGATAGTAGGTCCTCCAGCAGCTACACATCTTCCCCTACATTCAGCTTCGCTGTCTTCTTCTCTCCTGGTGTCGCTATCGTGGCCTCGTCAGCTTGAAGAAGTCAGACCAGAACCGCATCTGGGAGGGACTGGCTCGTGAGACAGCGCATCAGCTGGGTACTCCCACCTGTCGCTCTACGGCATGGAAGCAGTACCTGAGAGCATCGGGGACCGAAGAGATGATCACCAACGAAATGGAGAAGGATATCGAGCGCCTCGGTATCATCGCTGACCGCTTTCAGAAGATCGGTTCGTCTCCAACCTCAAGTCGGCTGACCCACAAGAGGTCGTCCTGCGTGCCATCCACTCACATGCAGCCACGCATATCTCCTCAGGTAGAGCTCATCCTCCCACATCACTGGACGAAGTTATCGTCGAAGCTCAGTGAGCCGCTTATGGCATGGGTCTCGAGAATCTCATCAAGAACGCCGTCGATGCTATGGAGGGTGGGAAAGATCACGCTCCAGTACATCCAGAGATCAGTGGGTCTACATTGATGTCACCGATACGGGAGAGGGTATCCCAGAGGGATGCACCGCAATATCTTTCCGCCCTGGGGTGACGACCCGTCAGCGTGGTGGGACTGGCCTTTGGCGCGCCGTCATCGTCGAGGAGTATCACCGTGGGCACATCTCACGTCAGCACTCTGAGCTGGGAGTAGGCACGACCTTCCGTATCGAGCCCGTCGCGAGATGGAGTAGCCACTACACAATACTATATACGAAGCAACGATGGCAGAGCAACTCCACCTCCAAGCGACCTCCGAGAAGAGCGCTACGAGAGCTCTATCCCCAGCTACAAAGCCTCACGTGTCGGGAGACCAATCTCATCGCAAATCTTGCCAATACAGCCGCTGCACTGCGCTGGGCCTTCGGCTCTTCTGGGTAGGCTTTTCTACTTAGTGGAGGGAGATGAGCTGGCGCTTGGGCGCCATTCCAGCGATATTGCTTGCACACGATCGCACGAGGTCGAGGCGTCTGCGGCACGCTGTGTCACGGGAAAGACGCTTGTCGTCTCCCGATGTAGATGCCTTTCCTGGGCATATCGCTCGCCCTCCGCATCACGCTCCCGAGATCGTCGTACCGCTGAGAGATACCGCAGAGAGATCGTGGGCGTCTGGATATCGATAGTGATCAGCTCGGACTTCTCGAGGACGTAGATCGCCCTGCGCTTGAGCGCGATCGCTCTACCTCGCTCGCCCCCTATTCTCCAAGGGTGGAAGCAGTGAAGTCCACTTCATCCTCACTCGCTCCTACCGAGATTCAGCAGCCTCACACCTTCGCTGGACACTACCGCCCTCGAAGAGCCTTTTGGGCGAGAGCCCTCCTTGACGCGCTTCGTGGCAAGCCCTCACACTTCGACTTTGCCGAAGGTACTCCACCGGATATCTCTAGCCTTCACGCTGCCTCTCGCTCAGCCAAGAGGGAGCAAAGAGGAGGTCTGTGTATCGGAGTCAGGTACGGCGATGCTTCGTCTGCGCTTACCTTGCTGTGTCACCCAGCGCCCCGTGAGGCTCTCTGGTACGACGCCAGCATGAGCGACCGATCGCTCCACTGGTAGAGGCTCTACAGCCAAGGAGCGAAGATCACCTACCTAAACCAGAAGGCTATCCCCGCTACTCATCGAGCCCAGCACCTCGGCCTGGCAGGGCTGTGAGCTGGATAGCTTTCCAGCCTCAGTATCTGGAGTGCTCTCCTACTTGCGCCAACGCTTCCCACAGGCTCGAGGCTCGACACACGGCGCCGTGGGCCTTGCCTCTCGGCCCCATGCACTGATGACCATAGCCCAGCCCGAGAGCAAGGCTTCATCTGGGAGGAAGCGCCCAGCGGCTCTTTCGGCTATCGAGGGAAAGAAGCAGGAGGATCGCTCAGCACATCGCTCTGAGCAAGGCTACGAGGCAGACTGGAGTGCAGCATCCCATGCCCTATGCACTCTCAGCCTTGCCCGTAGGCTCTCACCATCGAGCTCTCGGACTCTGCACCCTCCCGCAAGGGGACGCGCGGCTCATCTGTAGCAGCTCTTGAGCAGCTGGGTATCCAGACGGAGAAGACGAAAGCAGGGATATGCATCAGCCATAGCGCAGAGGAAGCCAAGCGCGCGCACTTCACAGCGCACATGAGTGACTGCCCTGATCTCGTCCCTCGCCGTCGTCGCTGCACTCGTCGGCCGAGGTGAAGCCTTCACGCCTCGGGAGTAGCTCACCTCGTATCGCGGAGTCCGACCGCCTCCAAGCGCTTGCTGACGAGCTGGCGAAGCTCGGAGTCCAGCTCACCTGGCCCCTGATAGCCTTAGCTGGGACGGCAAAGACACCGCTCACTGCTCACGGCTCAGCACCGACGCCTCACCGCATGGAGACCACCGCATAGCCAGTGGCACTGCACTACTTGCGCTTCAGTCCCCAAGCTCGGGATGCAAGAGCCTGAGGTGGAAGCCAAAGAGCTTCCTCGCTTCTGGCAGGAAGTCTGCCCCTGCATCGCTGCAGACCGAATAGAGTGGTAGACAGTGAGAATAGCAGCCCCTCTAGCTCGTGGCTATAAGGGGGCGTTGCTTTATATAGTTATGTCCGTGCGAGAGCTTTAGTAGTATCAGGAGCGAACATGGTCCCAAGCGGGGAGCTGCACGGGTTCGTCTTCAAGAGGTCACAGCACTTCTGCGTAGCGTACTTTGTTTACTACGAGACGGAAGGTATAGGCATCGAACCACGCATCGGTCAGCGATGATATGGCCCTTGACACCCGTCTTCACCCCAGCTGTCTCTCGACCTTCCACTTCACGGGCTTCACTCTGAAGCATCGAGGTCTACAGCCTTGAGGGTCATGGCGTGCGTCGAGCCACCGTCGAAGGTCTGGATGCGCCTCAGCCTCATCCATATCGAAGGATAGCTGAGGAGCGAAGCGTAATCGTAGTTATCAGAGCAGCGATACCCCTGAGAGCGATCCAGTTCACGGCCGACGTCGCAGGAGTAGTACATCATCGTATTGTCCTTGAGCGAAGCGATAGCCATCTGTTGATCTCATCCATGGGGAGGTTGACGATACGTCCAGTTCTTCCCATCAGGCGTGACGGTCGTACTCGATCTCATAGACCTTGTAGTAAGGACGAGGGGTCATTCATCAGCATGACGAATTCGCACGGAGGTCAGCACCGACGAAGCGCTCATAGAAGGACTGAGGCGTATAGGTCTCGGTAGAGATCGCCTTGCCGTCCTTATCCTTCAGCGTATAGGTGAAGGAAGTCGGGGCACGCCGAGTGTTGAGGCTCAGCAGGCGGTAGACCTCTTCAGACCGTCCTCCTGCGCTTGCGGAGCTGAGCGAGTGATTCGCTTTCTCGGAAGCCTCTACGCAGCTGGATCCCGTCTGACGGAGCGTACGAGCGAGCATCTTACCCAGCAGTTTGGTATTGCTACCGAGGCGGTCTCAGGCATGACCTCAGCGGGTACGACACTCATACTTATAGAGGTTGTCGGAGATACCCGCGAACTGGCCACCGTCATTGATGGGGTTCTTGAAGAGCCACTCACCTTCGCATCGTTGATAGGGAGCTTACGCGTGCCCTCGATGATCCTCTCGAGGAAGAGGTTCGACTTCTCCAGCTGGTCCCAGAAGAAGGAGTAGTTCTAGCGAGAAGAAGAACGTACCGGACTTCTCACGAGTCATCAGCTGAGCGCGCAGGACATTGAGCTCCCGTGAAGAGCCAGCAGCGTCCGCTTCATGCTTCTGGTCGGTGATACCGGAGCTCTGTACCCGATGGAGAACTTATCTTTCGATCGAGCGTGGGCGCTGATTGTTGATGAAGAAGTCCTGCATCCCTTGTACGGCGATGCATGCTGTGGAGTGCCTCTCGGTAGAGGGACTAGGCTCACTCTGACGAAGCTCTTCGAGGAGCTTGGGAAAGTGATAGCACCGTCCTCGAAGCCTGGGCGTGCAGTGCAGCTCGTAGGAGTGCCGAGGCAGAGAAGAAGGGCCAATGAAGTCGTTAGGACTGACTCATAGGTCTTGATGATAATTATATGAAGTATGCGAGGTTAGGGTTTCTTCCTTGTCGAACCACGAGGCGTACATCTGGTAATTATTGGCGATGCGCTCGTTCAGCTCACGTCCCTGCTCGGGGAGACCTTCTGACGAGCTTAGCTAGGCACGCCTGCCCAGAGAGTGTAGGCCCGATGACGGTCTGGACAAGACGACCGAGCCCTGCAGCCACGATAGCTCCCTTCGCCGACGACGACATCATCCATCACGACGGATCCCATGCCGATGAGGGCGTAGTCACGGATATGGCAGCCGTGAGCGTGACATTGTGCCCGACGGAGACATTGTCACCGATCTCGATCGTGGACTTCTGATAGAGGGTGTGGAGGACTGAGCCGTCCTGGATATTGACGTTGTTGCCGATGCGGATGGAGTTGACGTCACCGCGGAGGACGGAGTTGAAACCAGATACTGCAGCCCTCCTGAGGACGACATCTCCGACGATGGTAGCGCTGATAGCGAGGAAGCAGTCTCACCGATCTGAGGCGCGATGCTCGTACAGTCTGTAGTGAATGCCATGATGCTTTATTGTTATTGCTTAGCTACGCAAAGATACGAATCCCTGGGGCAAAGGCGCAGGCCGTATCAGTCTCGATTCGTTGAGGGCGAAGGCATAGCGGTCGGCAGCCGTAGTCATCTGAAGAAAAGTTGCTCGTTCACACATAGATATACTTCGATAGCTATCTGGCTGAAAAATCAGAAAGCACTGGAAAAAGTGTACGCTTTCGTCTCGACGCTCTCATTCGCCGTCGAGGGAAACACAGCTAGGCCGACGAGTCGACGACGCATAAGCTGTCGCGCGCGAAGGCGAAGGTTTCTTCGATGGCTTTTGCAACTTTATCCGAGATGAACTGTTTTCTGAGTATGAACTACGGGCTTTATCTGAGCAGAAGTAGGCCTTCCTCGTGATAAAAGTGAGCTATTCTCCGCTCCTTGCAAGGGCAAAAGTCCAAAGCAGCACTTTGCGTAACCGCGCAAGTCCTTTCCCCTCAATCTCGCCTCGGCTTAAACACCTTTGGACACGCGCGCATAGGCGATATTACCCTCGTCTTATACTACCTTTGTAGCGCCTCGATGAAGAGCGACAATGCTACGAAGACAATGCTTATACGACGACACGTACCCTCCTCACCCTCAGTAGTATGAGCCTCGCGGCTCCCCTGACTCGGCAGCACAGCAGGTACAGCTCACGACCGACGAGGTCGCCCTCCAAGCCTTCGCCCTGACAGCCTCGTGGCTCAAGGGACGGACTACTATACCCTACCCCTGTCTCCTCGCCCCTCCTCCTGGAGCCTGCCCGCAGCCCCCAGTCTCTCCTCAGCAGCTCCTGCAGTACTATCAGGCGGGAGGGACCAACCCTCACCAGTCTCACCTCCCCTTCATCAGCCCCACTCTAAGGAAGAAGACGACGAAGAGCCTGCCTCGACTCTCTCCCGTCTCGGGCACCGGCCTTGAGCTCAGCCCCTGAGCTGAGCTTCCTCCCGACATCAGGCCCGACCTCAGAGCACCTTTCCCATCGACCTCGGGACCTCAATAGCTACAGCTACGGACTCCGCCAGCGCATGCTGCGCACTATCCTGCCCTCGAGAGCGGTATCGGTGACGAGAGTTCAGCCCAAGCCCAAGACCTCGTGCGCTGACACGTCCCAGCTTTGAATCTGCATGAGCGAGCCCTCCGAATACACCACTGGAGAGACCCCACGTGGTCTACAGCTACCCCAGGATCGCAACCTGTCGGTCCCTACAGCAGCGCCACTGGATCCCCGCACTGGAGAGTAGCATACAGTTCTCACAGAATCACGTCTCGGACAACTGGTACAAGGGCGGTGCCTCCAACCTCAACCTCTTTATGAGGACGTCACTTCGGGCTACGCTACGTCACCGAGCGTGTCCAGTGGACCAACGAGATAGAGAGCAAGCTGAACGTCTACAATGCGGAGAAGGATAGCATGCATCGCTACCGCATCGCAGATGACCTGCACGCCTGCAGCTCCAACCACGGTCTGAAGGCTTGGAACAAGATGTACTATACCATCGACGCTGAGCTCCGTACACAGCTCCTCCACTCCTATCTGGAGAATATGCGCAGCCTGCAGTCCGACTTCCTCGCTCCGTACACGATCAACGTGGGGCTCGGGATGAAGTATGACTACCTCGATGAAGTCCACGAGAGTCTACGGTCGCTCCTTCGACCTCTCGATCAACGTCGCCCACTCTCCTCACACCTTCCGCGCGACAAAGGATAGCCACATCGACTTAGGCCGTCACGGCCTGAGCCCCGACAAGCTTTGGTATCAGCGTATCGGCTCCACGATCCGTGCGAACTGGCAGTGGCGCGTGAACATGAACCCTCACCTGGACCTCACGACTCTACCAACACCTCCTACCAGCAGGTCGAAGCCGAGTGGGAGAACACGCTGATATGGCACTGACGCGCTCTTTTCCACGCGCCTCAATCTCAACTCCGACATGACGATGCCGTGCATCCCGCATCAGGATGGAACAAGCACCTCCAGTACAACGAGCTCCTGAGCTTCGGCTTCAACTACTGCCTCTGAGCTGGAGTCCGCAGCAAGCACTTCCTCCACACATTTCAGGTAGCCCTCCCCATCACCCTTGCTTAGCAGTGATGGGGAGGGCTACTCTCATCATGCTCACAACTCAGAAAGTAGTGCAGGTCTCAAGCAAAAGCCGTACCTTTGCCCAAGGTTTACAGAACAGGGGACTCACCCCACTCAAGAAATGATAGCAAAGAACTTAATATCCTTCTTCGAAGATAGCTTTAAGAAACACTGGATCTGCCTACATGTCCAACTACGAAGGACAGACCGATACTCTACGGGACAGATGACCGAAGCTTTACAGACGAGTGGCACCACCCTCCGACCCAAGGGTTGCAGCGGGCGGACAAGGTCGCTCTCATGGGCAAGGACTCTGCCGAATGGGCGATCTTCTTCATAGCCGTCATCACCTATGGCGCGGTGATCGTACCCATCTTGCAGGACTTCCCTCCTGCTGATGCGATGCAGATCATCGACCACTCTGAGTCGAAGCTCCTAGCGATCAATGCCCATCTGTGGAGCAACATGCGCCCAGAGGGCATCAGTATCTCCATGATCCTGGACTCCAAGAGGGGATATCCTCCACGGCACGCCCGAAGTTATACAGCAGTTCTGCCGATGCCATATGCAACCACAAGGCGCAGCACCCCACAGGTATGCGCCCTCGAGGATATCAGCTACTACCACACCCCGAATGAAGAGCTTCTCGTACTGAACTACACCTCCGGTACGACGGGCTTCAGCAAGGGGGTTATGCTCTCGGGCAATAACTTCGCAGGGAACCTCGCCTTCTGTATCGAGCGAAATATCATCCGCGTGAATGAGACCCTGCTGTGCTTCCTCCTGATGGCACACGTCTCACAGCCGCATGATCAACCTCTTCCTCGCGATGGCTTCGGCACCATGTCGTCGTGCTGGGTAAGATTCCTTCGCCCAAGATCCTCGGTGTAGCTCTTCAAGAAGGTGCGCCCCACGGTCATCATGCATTCGTACCGCTCGTCCTGGAGAAGATCTATCAGAATACGCTTCAGCCCATACTCAAGCAGCCAGCGCGCTTTCATGCTCTGCTGCCCATCCTGCGCAAGTGGTTCATCGCAAGATCCGCGAGTAGCTCCGAAGGCCTTGGCGGGAGCATTCCGTCCCGGTGATCGTCGTGCCGCCTCAACCTGAGGTCGCGACTCTCAAGCGCATAGGCTTCCCCGATCACCGTGCGGCGTGGTGGCATGATGAGGCGCTCCACCCACTCCTTCCATCGAAGGCCAGAGTGAATGACGGCGCCCGATGCTCCCTGTGGTCGCGTACTTGAGCCTCTATATGGAGCACTGCACTGCTCCTCCCAACGACGCAGCAGACACCTCTGGCTCACTGCCTCCCGAGATCGGTGGGAGATCCAGGTGTGGGGAGAATAGTCTCAGCGAGCTATACAAGAGAAACCCTACAGACGCAGCACTCTTTCACCGAAAGATGGCTGATGACGCACGGGACCCGGCACATTGATGGATAGCGACCACTTCCTGCATCCGTGGTCGCCCGCTAGTGCTCCTCGGTAGCAACGGGCAGAAGATCTCATCCCGAAGAGCTGGAGGCGGCGATCGGTGCATGCCCCCACGTGCAGGAAAAGCCTGCACTGATGCGCGAGCGGAAGCTGGAGGCACTCATCGTCCCCAACACAGCAGCCTCATCGAAGCAGGCAGGCATCACGCTGATCGAAGCATGGGAGGCCATCCAGAGCTATGTGCTGCTTCCAACCAGGCTTGCAGCTGAGAAGATCCATGCTCGAGCTGCGCACCGAGCCCCTTCGAGAAGACTCCACAGACATGCCACCATATAAGCAGGGAGTAGCATCCACCGCCTCACCTCGAGGAGACCACCTCCCATGGCTCTGGTCTAAGGACCGAGTATGGGAGGTGCTTCTTTCATGCAGGAAATAGACCACGTAACTGTGTAATTTAGTGGCTTAATATCTTTAGAATCCATGTTGTCTCGCCACTTAGGTCGCAAGCACAACGAGAAGGAGACATCGCCAGCCATTGTCACAGGCCTCGGCGATAAGACAAATGTGAATACATAGAAGAAGCATAGAGACAATGAAGACGCTTACATTAGATCTCCGGGATCTACACCGCTGTCACACCCCAGAGTGTCCAAGCATGGAAGAAAGAGTAACCAGTACCAACAGTAGCTCCACGCAGGCACAGGGCTGGCAATGTACCCTTAGTGGATCAACCTCCCTGTGAGATCAAAGGAAGAGCAACTCATCCATCGGGAAGAAGCTGCCCGTGGACTGTAAGACATGCGACTATGTCGTGAGCATCGGCATCGGTGGTTACCGGTGCACGCGCTGTCATCGGTAGTTACTCCACCCCATCCTTGAAGTTTATCAGACGAAGCACACCGCCCCTCGTGGATTCACAAGTACAAATATCGGTGAGATCACCTCAGTGAGCTCGTAGCCTTCGAGACAAGCGCGCTTTCCGGTCTGATCAATATCTCCAAGAGCGGTACGACGACAGAGCCTGCTATCGCCTTCCGCATCCTCAAGGCGCTCAGCAGGTAGACGCGGCTCAAGTAGCGCATCATCGCCGTCACAGACAAGGCGCGTGGCGCCCTGTGCACCGCAGACAAGGAGGCTATAAGACCTTCATCATCCCGACGACATCGGTGGTCGTTTTCTGTACTGACCCGTCGGTCTGCTTCCCATCGCCGTAGCTGGCTTCGATATCCGTGAGCCTGTCCGCGTGCTCGCGACAGCGCAGACTTGTCGATGAGCTCCGTCCCAGAGAACCCTCCGCACCTCTACGCCGTAGCTCGCAACAGCCTCTATCAGGCTGGTAAGAAGATCGAGATCCTTGTAACTTCCATCCCCGCCTTCACTACATCGGAGAGTGGTGGAAGCAGCCCATGGTGAGAAAGGGAGGAAGCACCATAAGGGTTATTCAATGCCTCGGTAGACTTTCTGCTGACTCACCCATGGGCAGTGATCCAGGAGGGCGAGCGCTTCTATCTTCGAGACGATCGTCAGCATCGCTGAGCCTTAAACATCACCCTACATCGAGTCAGACGAAGCCAACTCGATGGCCTGGAACTACCTCGCCGGCAAGCGTGTCGGCGAGGTCAACAGATGGCTGAGCTCGGTACGCGTAGCACATCGGGATGGTGGTGTCCCAACATCCGCATCGTACTCCTGCTGGATGCCCACGGGCAGCTTCTACTGAGAAGGCCGTCGGTATCAGTGGCTACATGCTTGAGGTCAATCCTTCAACCAACCTGGGTGTCGAAGCCTACAAGAAGAATATGTCTGCTCCACTTTGAGAAGCCTGGCTTGCGAGAGACCATTATCAAGGCTCGTCTGAAGTAACACCCACACTGTTACGGAATAGAACAATCAACTGCCCACCATCATTCTACCCTGAATACGGCCGCCATATCCAAAATATGGCAGCCCACCGTAAGACGATCAGAGCGTGAGGATGGAATGTCAGGCCCGCAGTATCATACGCTCCATGGAAGCCATTGTACCCGAGAAGGTGCAGGCACGACAAGGAGCATCCATCTATCGATCACTGCTATCATGTCCGACTCTCTGAGCTCCATGTCGACCACCCCAAAGGGACCATCACCATGAGGCGATCCAGTTAATGAGACGCAGAAGCCTGGCACCAGGCACTTTACCGCGGCACCGCTACTATGGTCACTTCCATCGAATACGATCCAGCGCATGCGCTGCGGAGATGGGTCCTGAGCGTGCTGCAGCGGAGTACCATCGCACTGCAGATGAAGCGCCACCATACGACGTGGAATCATGGGAACGTCGAGGACATCAAGAGATCTTCATGACCTCTTCGAGCCTCCGAGGTCAGATCCTCTCACTCCCGGAGAACCGCAAAGCTCAACATCAACCCCAACAATAGACAAACCAGGTAGTTCAAAGCCTCTCAACAGCAAGAAGGCTAAGAAGAAATAATCCGCCCGGTACCACCATCACGCTACGGCATCCTACGTAATTGAAGGCGTCATTCCCTGCAGCATCCGCCCCAAGGCGCAAAGAACGAAGGCCCAGATCATCTCCGCTGTCCTCCTCACCCCTGAGGTCGTGACGATCCACAACATCCCCAACATCCTCGGTAAACAACCTCATCACCACTGCGCCATATCGGCGTGAAGGTAACGCGCCAATGACGAGGGTAGCGATAATTCTTCCAGGCTGACGAAGTCAACATCGACTATCTACACAGTGAGGGAGTTCCTCAGTCGCTCACGAGCACTGCGCGGATCCATCCTCATGGCTGGGGCTCTGCTTGGGCGCTTTCGCCATCTTCCCAAGCCTGGGGGCGACAGATCGGCTGTCGCCGTCTAGATACGCATCTCATCGGCTTCAGGAGCCTTGCGTTAGCTGTGTCTATGACTCCGACAAGACATCCTCGAGCTAAGAAGCTTCAGGAAGTATGCTCCTCGATGAAGCCTCCGTCACGGGTACGGCGAACATCCCTACAGCAGCAGCTCTTGCCGGCGACGACGACGATCTACAACGCGTTTCAGGAGTTTTTACCTCCAGCAGCGCCTCCAAGTTCCTGGGTACGTATGGGTGCACAGATCGATGGCCGGTCTAAACTCGCCCACCATCCAGGGCGTGAAGGAGCTCATGGTGTAGACATACCGCGCCCCCGACATGATCGAGACTTGCATTTAATGGTAAGGGCAGCTATGACGAACTCTGAGCGTATCACTAACGCCAGTATCCCCGACCCTTGGCATCATCCTGCGCATTCCGTCGTCTAGGTATTACGAGGAGCAGGGCGATGACCTCTTCATCCTCGCCGCCCCCAACGGCTACGGAGATCGACCTTCCATGGACGGCCCATTCATCTATAGCAGATGCTCCATGGCCTGGGCTGACGCCAGACCTTCTGAGCCAGTCTTCCCCGTCAGCGCCACCAGCGGCATGTACTCATCCATCAGAAGATGAGAGCCGCCTTCGTAGATACAAGCTCACCGGCAGGGGTCAGGATGCGTTTCAGACCCCACCGCCAGCCCGTCATCGGCCCGGTCAACGCACCAGCCAGCGCCACGAAGATGACCTCTCCCGACATCCGCGCAGGTATCGCCTCTGCCCATCGCAGCGATGAGTGCAGAGGTACCAGCACGACCAATAATATTGGAGTGATCGACCGTGGCCATCAAGACATCGCAGCCCGCCTGAATGCTCTTGAGCCCGTATTCCTGCCTCAAACGATGCTGCGTAAGGAAGACTTTCATAGGGTACCTTGGGCTGCCCACAGGCTGCAGGTGAAGTGTCATTGCCTCCGGTAGACCTCTGTCTATGGGAGGAGCTGACACCACCTTTTAATGCTGGAGAGCAAGGTCTGCCTTATCTCTACCGTGCTAAAGCGTCGCACCAAAGGAGTGATACATCCTTATCACCTTCTGCATCACGACGAAGGATTTAAGATGCCCTCACAGGACGTCCTATTTGGCTGGATTGCATTACCTCGGAGAGGAAGATGTCGAGGCTACCTTCGACCTCCAGCACTTTTGTCGGCTTTGACCTCACGATGCCCCACACAAAGCTGGTATGTGCTGTAGAGACCGACACTACTCAATACTCACTGCTAGTCAGAGACGACTGCTGGCGAGGAGCTTATCCCCTCCCTATCTCTGGGAGGAGCCCAGCTGAGCGCCTTTGACCTCCAGGTGGGCACCGTTTCACTATTAGCACCCCGCAGGACTACTTTGAGCTATAATATCAGCCCTGCATCCATTACTCAAATTCGCGTCCATTATTTGGCAAGTGTCTGACAGTAGCCTCCGGTTTGGATGAAGAGCCTTTTATTCACTGGCAACTCGGTCTTCAGCACCAGTCTGCAGCCCCATTCCATCCCGCACAAGCAATTAGCCGATGGAGAGCACCTCGTCCAGTAGCCAAAGGACTATTACCTCATCTTCCTCCTCTGGGAAGATCACCACCCACATGAATGGCAGAGCCCAGCACTTTCATGAAGAAGCATAATTCTCGTCCCTGATGGGTACCCTCCTCAATACCGTGGCCGAGGGAGAGACTTCACAATACCTTCCACTTCCTCCCAGCGTACATCTCTGTGCTCGTCAGTGCCCTGAGTCCAAAGAAGAAGAGCTTCCAGCCCCGATTGCATATGAAGGATCTCACGGTGTCTCTTTGCGTCCATGCATTGACCTCGACATGCCATCATAGAGTACTTACAATACCCTCTGACCTGGCGCCTCTTGAATAAAAGTCAAGAACCTTCCTACATGCGGCCGAACTATTTCGCCGCGCCCGGGAGGAATTTTCGAGGCTTCCACCGTGTTACCTGTGCCGCTGTCAGGTCTTCAAGCATCACCCTTGTGTCGCAATGTGAGGTGATCTGCCAGCAAGCTCGGCGTACTCTGCGATGCTGACGCAAATGATGATTAACCTGTGTCTCCACTGGAAGTGGCTTCTCCAGCAGCGCCCGCCATGTGGCCATGATCTGGTCGATAGCAAACCTATCTCATGAGATCTCTGAGCTATTACTTCTCCTCACCTGTCACCTATCAGCATTCTGCCGCTGTATGTTCGGTCTCCTCACAAGATTCGCCGAGGACAAGGATTACATCAAGACGATACTGCTGAAGATCCTTGGGAGGAATGAAGCCACAGACTGAGCTTGCAGCACTGCCACGGAGGCTCATCCATTAGGTCCCTTCACCTCCTGACTTATGCTTCGTGACACCTCCGACCCCATCATAGATGCAACAATGATCGCTTAATGATCTCGCTGCATCTTTTGCTTCCTACCTTCTTCCTCCTTCCCTCGGGGAAAAAGCTGCTTTCTTGAGCAGTGATCTCCCAACCGCTAACAGCCAGTACCGAAAGCCCAAGACAGCTTCTCCATCCGGCCTCTCTCCTCTCGTCCTTCTTCTTCACCAGCCTCTCTATATGGGGTATAGTCCTGCTCAGAAGCTTGGCTTATCCCACAGGATGCTGTCGAGGCTCGACTACTACAGCTTCCTCAGCAGTGGAGTAGTTGCCCCTCACCCCTACTCTTCCCTCGGCCATGCTGTCCCAGCCATCTACCGGGGCAAAGAGTTCTCTTCCGAGGTCTCCAGGGCACACTACAGCGTGTCTTCCCGCACAAGCGCCGCTTCCCGATCATCCCTCAGCAGGATCTCTGCCTTCCTCATGGAGCTAGATTTCAGCCGCATGCCTAGATGATGTCGATACCTTGCAGTACCTACGCAACCTGTCCTTCGATACCCTCCACTTTCAACATGCACAGCTTCCTCTCCATCCTTTAATCTCACGGAATACTACAATGAAACGACTCTTCCGTAACGTAACACTCATCAATGAAGGCCGCCTTCACCGCTTCTTGACCCTCGGGTGCTCTATCGAGCGCATGAGGGAGAGAATAGCTCTGCGAAGGCCCCCAGCGAAGTCGACGGCGAATCCCAGCAGGCCCTGGCCTCACCAGGCTGCATCGGAGGATCGTGCACTTCCCATGAGCCTGGGTTCACGCGCCACGATAGAGAGAGCCGTGCCGCTATCGTCAGGAAAGGACCTTCATGGAGATGTCTACTCCTTACGCCAAGCTCCTCGAGGCCTGGAGTGGAAGAATGCAGCGTGCCGTTGAGACCTCGTGGGCCAACTACCTTCTTCTTCAGAGTAATGATAATGTTGATGATCCAGCGAATTGATGCATCGTCGTACCCTGACTCAAGCTTTTCCTCGGCCTCCATCACGGGTAATATGTTTGTCGATGATATAACATCCTTGAGCGTATCTCTCTCTGAGACCGACCTCATCATCGCCACAGCACTGCGAGAAGCGAGATCATCCGAGCTAACCGCGGCACTACCTCTCGCCACCGTGCGCAGGCGAAGAGAAGTTCATACACTACCACCCTCCCCATCCGCAGCGAAGAGGTATGCCATCGCTCCTCGATAGCCGTCGAGCTGGCGACACGCCTTTGATAGCCGCCTGCACATCCTCCACGTCTCGACGGAGCGTGAGCTCTCCTCTTCCGCAATGATCTCCACTACCGAGAAGAAGATCACAGCCGAGGCCTGTGTGTGCAATCTGTTCATCTTCACCGATGCTGACTACGATCGCTTAGGCACCCGCATCAAGTGGAATCCGCCGCAATCTCTCCCAGATCGTGAGGCCGTGCGCCGTTCGCCCAACGTCGACACTGTAGTTAACCTCGGACTACCGCGCCCACCACCTAGCTGAAGGCAACTGCCTCGCACTGCCGCCAGTGGTGGTCCGTTCACGGTACCCTCATCTCCATGCGCTTGACATGGCTCCGCGAAGGTGTTATTTACAAAGGAACCGATCGTGGAGAAAATGGCACTGTCTAAGCGAGCTCTTTCTGCCATCGAAAGGGAGGCTACTCATATACATATGCCGACCTCGTCCCTTATCAATCCGGGAGGGCGCACATCGTCAAGACTGAGAGCATCATTCTCTCTGCGGTTGGTCACCTTCGAAGGTCACACCTCGGTCACCAAATGAGTTACCGATATCAATGGGGACTGTGCCTATCGCTGCAGGGCATCTATGAAGTACGCCCATCGGTACTCCACCTCTACCGCGCCCATAGCCCGACATCTCACTATGTAGCCCCCTTTCTCTGGAGGGTACTGTTAGACCTCAGAGGCGGGTCACGTATGATCCTGTGAACCCACACTGGGCAGAAGCACAGTGAGACCATTATGTAAGGGCCATTTCAGCTTGCACTTTCCTCCTTCTGAACTTCTCTAGCTTAAAGCCTGGATTTCTTTGAGGAAAGAAGGTACGAGTAATGTGGGGAGGTGTTCTACACATTGGTTTCATAATACAGGTGCAAGAGAGCTATAGATATGCAAGTCATAGCTTTTGACCGATTCCTATAGTTTGCTTGATTCCTATATAGCTTTCGAAAGTTAAAGCCATATAGCTTTGTGAAGTGATCTATACAGGCCGTCGTCTTAGGACAAAGTTGTGGACGAGTGGTAGATAAGTTTATTACGTACATGGCTCTAATATCTACGTACGTGGATATTTAGATTTACGTGCCTGGTCTTATGACTACGCATAGACAGAGGAAACCACTGACATGCTCCTTCACGAGAAGGACACTTTTCCTCCGCTGGATAAGTAGCCATCAACGCGCATAACTGAGGGGTCGGTCACCGGAGAGGCACATCAGGAGCCAAAGGATGCCTTAGCATCTCTAAATAGAGGGTAGGGCCTTCTATGCAATAGTTCCCCACAACAGCACTGAACCAGTATGTCTACTAGTGACCAG
>BNJU01003110.1_pt1 | contig 118212 bp, 135 predicted proteins | sample 8539281 | NCBI WGS metagenome assembly BNJU01 (sample SAMD00202456, study PRJDB9452) | human saliva metagenome | isolation source: human saliva | place: Japan
ACATTGCTTGCGTGTCTATGAAAGAACAAACCACAACAGGAATTGGACGCATTGCTACCGAAAGCAACTAGCACCATCGTAGGTATCTCACCATCGACGGCTTGCGTCTCACTGCTCCTGTTAGGGAATCAACATCTTTCAAGTATGCCGACGGCACATTTAGAAAAGTATATATCAAATAATATCGCAACAAAAAGCACTCTTATCAATAGGGTGAAAAACAAAGGAGTGGGTTCTATTTTGTTAGAACTCACTCCTTTTATTCTAAGGTTTGTGATGTTTATTTCACCACCTTTTATAAGTCTTTTTGCCTTGTTTTACAATAACAACGCCCTTCACTTGGTTTTCTTTACCTCACGTCCGTTAAGGTCGAATACCTTTCGGGGTTGGTTTTCGTCGTACTCGATAGTAGAAACGCTCAAAAGGAAATCTGTCTGCGCCCTCTACTTTCCAACCTTTACTTCTTGCTATATCTTGTATTTCTTCAGACATATCGTTGCCATCGCGGCACTTGACACCACAGCCAATATACCATCGTATTCAGAAGGATCGGTAAGTGTGGGCAAGTAGTTCTGAGTGCAACATTTGAGCAAAGACTAATTTGGTTAGAATAGCACTCAAGCACAGTTAAATTGGGGTTATTCGCAATGTTTATCTGTGATATTTGGTTGTTATAGCAAACTATTATTTCCAATTTGTCGTTATCTTTGGCAGTTAAAGAGGTCAACTCATTGTTTTCGCAATATAGCCATTTTAAGGGTCTTTGGCATTAGAAATGCTCAACTCTTTCAACTTGTTGTTAGAGCAATTTAAATACTCTAGCTATTATTTTTTGGGGAATATCCAATTCAGTTAGTTGGTTATTATCGCAAATGAGCTGTTTTAGTTTGCTTTTTGTGTAGCCTCTAATGTTTTTGATTGGAGCGTTATTGTTGCTTAAAGTAGTTGGATTGTTGCTATTTAGTAAGATTATGTTAATTGAATTATGATCGCAGATCAAATATTCTAAATCAGTATTAGCAACATTTATAGATGTGATATCGTTATAAGGACATATAAAAGCGACAAATCGCCCGATATTTTTTATGGTTTTTGATGTAAGACGATAGGGTGTTAGATACGAGTTTTTATTTTAAATATTGTAGATCTTCTTGTTTTTCACTCTTCACTAATGTTGCCTTCCACTTCGATGTCTGCATATATTGTAATGGGATCTACATCGTGTATCAATAGAAATTTCTTCTCAATATTCTTGTCTGTGGTTAAAGTGATGTAGGCAAACTTCAGGAATTTCGTTAATTACTTGTCTTGAAGTGTTTTTCACTTCCAGCCTTTGCTAACTGCTAAATCTTTTAGTTGGTTGAAAAGTTCTTAGAATCCGTTTAGTGTTGGCACCACAACAAGGCTTCCTTTTTGGCCTGCACTGGTGTCTATCGTTGGCAAGTTGTTCACCAATTGCTGCATTTTGAGCAAGCGACAAGTTGTTAGAATAGGTTTCTAAAGTATTAAGTTTGGGATTATTAGAAATCAATCTGTGAAAGTGGATTATTATAAAATCTTAGTCTAGCTAGTTCGGGGTTGTTTTTAACAGTGAGTTTTTCAAGTTCATTTCTTGAACAAGAAAGGTCTATAAGATCTTTAAAGTTAGAAACATTCAATTCTTTTAGCTTGTTGTAAGCACAAGCTAAGAGCCATAACTTGTTGTTTGAGGAAGATTGAGGGTAGATATCTTGTTGTAATTACAAGTGAGATATGTTAATTCGCTATTAGTAGACACGTCTAATGTGCTGAGTTGGTTGTTGTCGCAATCAAGACTGCGCAAGTTGTTGTTGCCATTTGTGTTGAGTTCGGTTATAGAGTTGTATGGACAAAATAAATTGACCAACTTAGAATGTGAGATATCTGTGAGGTGATGCCGTTATTGTTGCAGTAGAAACTTGTTAAATCACCCAAAATTTTCACTGTTTGTTCAGTAAGACGGTAAGTGATGTTTTTCGTTTGGCTTTGAAGTATCTTCAGTTTTTCACAACAGTTGCACCTTCAACAGTGATATTGTCCACTGTAACACCTTCTGGAAGTTTAACTGACACCTTGATTTCTTCGCCAACATTTTTGTTGGTTGTGAAAAGTGATTATGAGTTGAGTGCCTTCTTGTTCGAGACTTTGAGTGTTACCATTGTCTTTTTAGGTGTAACGACATCAAAGAGGCAGACGAGCCTGTGTTGTTGCCGTTTCGTTGATCAACGCCACGCACTTGGTTCGTTGCAGAATGACTTCCGTTATTAGCAAGATGCGCCAAATAATTGGGATAAGCTCCGTTGAGGAACGCCATGGTTGTGCCTCCCATTAAAAAAGAAGCATCGAGAGAAATAGTAAAATTCTTTTCATAAATTAAATGTTTTATTGTAGTTATCGCTGCAAAGTATACTCCTTTTAAAATAAAAAGTATAAATAAACTCATATAGGGTGAAACAAAACTATATAAAGTATAATAAAAGTTGTATAAATGGCGAGCGAAAGAGCATTCTTGTAGCAGTTAATAACATTCTTATTGATGCCTCAAAAAGCATTGCGGTTGACGCCTAAAAACACTGCCTTGAAAGGGCTGAAATGTGACTGAAACATAGCGAAAAATGCTTTATTCTTATTTTTATCCCTGTCACTTCCTACAAAAAGAAGAATGGGCAGAAACGGCAAAAAGCATTGACAATGAGGTGAATAGTGAAACGAATAAAGAGAATGTGCATGCGCTATTGAGTTTAATTATTGATTATAAATATTAAAAATATGAAAATTAATAACCTCGTTGTTACAGAATATTTCTAATTTTTAGCTCCGCCTTTTGACAATTATTTTATTCTATATAAAAACATAAATGATATGAAAGTAACCCATGACATGAAGTCTTCTCTGCACTTCTCATTGCAAGTGGAGCAACGATGCTTTCACTTCAAATGCAAGCAGGAAAACCACGTAGTTGCCGCTCCCATTACAGCAACTCCAGTGCAAAACAATCGTAGTAAAAGGTTATGTTCACGACACCAAAGGCGAGCCCGTGATAGGCGCTGGCATACAGGTGGTGGGCTCGAAGATAGCCACAATAACCGATATCGACGGCAGTTCTCATTAACAGTACCATCGGGTAGTAGTTTATTAGTTTCTCACATCGGCTTTGTCACTAAAGAAGTGAAAGCGAATGCCAATTTAGATGTAACCCTAAGTGAAGACAATCACTCGTTAGACGAAGTGGTTGTGGTGGGTTATGGCAACATGAAAAAGAGAGATTTAACAGGAGCTATATCATCAGTAAAAGGCTCTGAGGTGGCATTAGCAGGTGTTGCGTCGGCCGCTCATGCGTTAGCTGGAAAGGCAGCAGGCTTATATGTTCGCCAAAACTCTGCTCAACCAGGTGGTGGACTCGATATCTTGGTGCGTGGAGCAGGCTCGGTGAACGCCAATAACGACCCCCTTTATGTTGTAGACGGATTTCCTGTTGCAAAGATAGATCAACCTCAAGGTGTGAACGATCGTATGAATCCAGGAACACAAGGTGTGCTTAACTTCCTTAACCCCTAACGACATTGAACGTGTGAAGGTGCTTAAAGACGCTTCGGCAACAGCCATTTATGGTGCTCGTGCGGCAAATGGTGTGGTGATTATTACCACTAAACGAGGTGCTGAAGGTAAGCCACAGGTTGACTATTCGTATAACTATTCGTTCCAAAAATACTCTGATAACTACGACATGTTATCACTTCAAGAGTGGATGGTTGAGAAAAACAAATCTACTTGGGAGTATTGGGTTTGGGAAAACGGCGTTGGTCCATGGGGAGGAAAGACGCTCGAGGCTGCCATTAGATCGCCTAAAGGGGGCTTATCTTACACCCAACCTTACACCGAAGCGCAAATTGCAGCGGCAGGAGCAGGCACCAATTGGTTGGATCTCATCACTCGAAACGGACAAGTGCAAGAACATAACCTTAGTTTAAGAGGTGGTTCGAAGGCTACACAATATATGCTTTCGCTCAATTATTTCGATAATCAAGGTATTATTCGCAATTCGGGAATGACCCGTTACACCCTTAAAACAAATATAGACCAAAAAGTTCTAGACATATTTAAATTAGGATTGAACCTCACCCTCACTCGCATCGATAACGCTAACACACAGCTTGGTGGCGAAAGATGGGAGAAATCGGGAATGATTAGAGCTGCCGTTCAAATGGGACCTCATATCAAAGCCTTCGATCCTGTTACAGGAACCCTATCCTATCAACCCATTATTGGGAACTCAACCCAACCCCTATTCGTTGCTCAACAACATCGATGAGAGTAGAACTGACCGCCTTTTGGGTAACATCTTCCTTGAGGCTACTCCTATTCAAGGACTTAGTTTGAAATTGAATGCAGGTATCGACCGCACCAGTCTCTTCCGTGGAACCTACGAACCCAAAAACAACTTTGTGGGGACATAACACCAATGGAAATGCAGATGTGTATAACAACGACAACAATCAATATTTGTTAGAGGCTACTGCAAGCTACACTCGTACCTTTAAAGACATTCACAAGTTATTGCTTTTGGCTGGTACATCATACGAACAATTCGAATTTAAGAACTCAAGATCAGGTAACAACGACTTCATACCGATGCCTTTGGCTATCATAACCTTGATGCTGGAGCAGGACAAAAAGCGTGTTGGATCGGGATATAGCAAGAATAACATGGAGAGTTATTTCTTTAGAGCTAACTATATCTTGAAAGACCGCTATTATCTCACTGCTACTATGCGTGCAGATGGTGCCAGTGTGTTTGCAAAAGAACCACAAATGGGGTTATTTCCCATCTGTTGCTTTAGGCTGGACATGAGCGAAGAGCCCTTTATGAAAAGACCTTCATTGGCTAGCATGCTTAAATGGCGTTTGAGTTGGGGACAAACTGGTAACTCAGATATTGGTACAAACGCTTTCACAAGCTATGCTGCACATCGCTGCTTTCAATAAAGAAAACAACTCACAAGTGATGGGTGTGTATCGCTCAAGATTGGCTAATCCCGACCTAAAATGGGAAACTACCACTGAATGGAACTTGGGTTTGGATATGGGTTTCTTGAATAATCGTATCCTTGCCAGCGTTGAATTCTATCATAGGTGGTGTCTGACTTGTTGAACTACAAGCCTTTGAATGCTTATCAAGAGATTACACAGTGATGGCCAACGTGGGAAAAACACAAAGTACGGGTGTTGAGCTTACATTAACACCAAAACATCGACTCACGCAACTTTAAATGGTCTACAGACTTCACTTTCCTGCCTATAAAGACCGTTGGAAGGAGCGTACTCCGACTGGAAGCCTGGCGTTTATGAACGAGTAGACGACCCAATTCGTCCTATCTACACTCGTTTGGCAGACCATATCTTGCAAATTGAGCAAGTGCCCGATGCACAACCTCTTTTTACGTCCAGGAGAACTCGTTATTAAAAGACATCAACGGATATCGTCGTGATGCTAACAAACAACCTATTGTAGACGAAAAATGGTCGTTTTGTGCTCACAGGAGAGCCCGATGAGCGATTGATGATGCCGATAATGTGCTTTTTAGGGCTCACAAGATCCCAGCTGGTTAGCAGGTATTACCAACACATTTAAATACAAAGATTTCGACTTGAACATTCAACTCAATGGTATGTTTGGTCGTAGAATGCAAGATCCCATAGAGATGGCTTTATGGTCTTGGCGGTGGAGATTTGGCTCGATATGGCTACAATGCGTTGAGAAAGATTAAAGATCGTTGGACTTGGGACAATCCTTCTACCACCCAACCCACTTCGTTTAATGGCTGTGAAACAACCACATCAGGCGATTGGTATTATCAACGTGCATGGTTCATACGCAACCAACATAAGCTTTGGTTGGACATTGCCAAAAAGCATGGATAGCACGCACCAAAGTGTTGTCTCGTGTTCGTCTATCGCTTAGCGCAAACAACCTATTCTGCATCACTCCGTATAAGGGATTAGACCCCGAAACCGACTATTATGCAGCTTCTTATCCCAATGCTCGTACCTATAGCATGGGTATCAATGTAACATTCTAACCCTTAAAAGTATGACGATGAAAAAGATAAAAAGGCTTTAACCCTATTATTTACTATGGCTGCTATGGCTTTTACCACAGCATGCTCAGACCTTACGCCTGTTGATTATTCTGAAATCAATCCCAATAACTTCCCTAAAAACGAAAGTGACGTAGAGGCTTTGGTGATGGATTGCCATCGACCTTTGCGTGGTGACTGGTGGGATGGAATATATTCGCCATCTGAAAGGGGTGTGATGTTTATCAACGACTGCACAACTGGTATCTTAACAGGCGACTTTGGAGCCCAAAAAGATGGCTGCAGAGCTTAATTTCTTCCCCACAAGCGAAGAAAATCACTTGGTTTTTATTTCACCCGAAATACCTCAAGTTATAGTGGTGGATACATCAATAAAAATAAGTACTTGCACCCTCACTCTCGACGACATAGCTAACGCTCCTATCAGTGATAGCAAGAAAAAGGAATACGAAGCCGAAGTGCGTTGCGCTCGTGCGTTCCTCACTTACACTCTTTATGATATGTACGGACCATTGGTTATCGCTCCATTAGAGGTGTTGAAGAACCCTTTAAAAGAGCAACCACTACCCCGTTTGTCTAGAGAAGAGCAGGTGAAATTTATCGAAGACGACTTGTTGTTTGCTGCAGAGCACCTTCCTATGCCTAATAAAGCAGAGTATGGACGTTTCAGTAGCGGCTTTTGCTAAGATGTTGCTCATACGTCTTTAGTTGCACGAAACAGCTGTAAACAAAGACTATTACAACAAAGTAGAGACCGTTGCAAACGAGTTAATGAGCCCAAAATATGGCTATCAGTTGCAAAGAGATTATGTAAAGATGTTTGAACTCGGCGGACAGGGCAGCGCAAACAAAGAAATTATCTATGCTTTACCTTGTTCTTACGACGGACCCGAGGCGTTAATCAGTGGCACATGATGGTGCTTCCTACCGACTTTTGCACAAGGAGGTATGAGCGGAGGATGGGCAACTGTAACCAGTACATGGGCGTTCTACGATTCATTCGAGGCTAAAGACGTGCGCAGAACAAAGCTACTCACTAGCTATATGAGCTCAACTGGCGACCAAATCGACCGCAACACTCCTCAATCTAAATTGGCAATGGGTCCTATCGCCTTGAAGATGGGTTACGATCCACGTGTGAGTGCAAGTGGAGGACATTCGGATATCGACCTCATTCTATATCGTTATGCCGATGTTTATTTGTCTTTGGCAGAAGCATTGTCGCAAAAAACAGGTGCAACGGGTGCCGATCTTGCTAAGGCGGTGAGTCTTATCAATGTCATTAGACAACGTGCTGGCCTCGATAAGCTATCTGCAAGCAACCTCAACACACCCGAAAAGGTGCTCGATGCATTGTTAACAGAACGTTGGCACGAGTTCTGGTGCGAGAATGGACAATTCCGTTCCGACCTCATTAGACATCATAAGTTGGTGCAATGGGTAAAGAAAATCAACAATTCGCCTTATGCTGAAGAGTATAAAGAGTTGTATCCTTCCTTTATCTGCCATTATCGATGGCAAGGTGCAGTAAAACAAAAACGCAGGATATCAATAATAATATGCTCCACCTAAGCTCTTGCGCTTTTGGGTGGAGCCTAAATAAAAACAATATGAAGACATTACATAACATTTTTGTTGGGTGCATTGACACTTATGGCTGTGGCATGTGGAAGCGATAGCAGAGGCGACCCCGTTGTCGAGCCTCGTCCAACCACACCTACCGCTCTAAAGACTGTTCATTTAAGCCTAAGCAATGCCGAAATTGCCAACCCTGAACGTGGTTTCTACAATTTGTTAGAAACCAATTCTACTAGATCCCGTTACCTTGCATGCTCTTAAAAGATAAGAGATGACGGTAAAACATTGGTTCAGTTGGTGTATTATCTACCCGAATATCGCACAAGTGATTTGCCAGAAAGCTTTATAACCAAAGTAGAAGCAGACCTTGACAGAGTGCGTGAGGTTGGAATGAAAGCCATTTGCGCTTTTGCTTACACAAGTGATCAAAACGGATCAGATGCTCCTATGAGCACCATTTTTGCGTCATCTCGACCAAATTAAACCTATTCTACATCACAAAGTGGGAGTCATTGCTTGCGTTCAAGCAGGCTTTATAGGTGCTTGGGGCGAGTGGTATTATTCGTCAAATCATCTTAATAACACCACAGCTTATAACCAAGTGATTAGTAAGTGGCTCGAAGTGTTGCCCGAAGAGCGTTGTGTTCAGGTTAGAACGCCCTAAATATAAGCAAGATTTTGCGGGCAGTAGCAATCCTCTTACCCTCGAAACTGCATTTAAAAACACTCCAATAGCACGCATTGGACACCACAACACGCCTTTATGACCGACGATACCAACATGGGTACCTATCAAAACGTTGATAAAGACAAGCGTTATGTGGCTCAAGACGCTCTTTATGTGCCATTGGGAGGCGAAACAACCAAGCCTTCAGGTGCTAAAATGGCTTTCGCAGAGGCTTTAGCTGAGATTCAAACCCTACACTGGTCGTTCTTGAACGATGGTTATTACAAACCATTGCTCGATAACTGGAAAACTGGAGGCTATTTAAATCAGATGAAAAACTACTTAGCTATCGACTCTATGTTAGCAAAGCTGAGTTCAGCGAGCAAAATGCACCTGGAAGCGACCTTGTTTTTAAACTTAACAATGGGCAATGCAGGCACAGCATCGATGTATAACGCTCGTCCTGCAGTGATAGTACTTGTTCAAGAGGGCACCAACAGCGAGTATGAGGGCAGTTAGTGGCATCGACTTGCGCACCATTCAGCCTGAGACAACCACTACATTTAAGTTGACTTCAAACTTCCAAGCACTATTGCTGAAGGAAAATATAAGGTGATGATGTGGCTTCCCGATGGCAATAACGAGTTGAAAAACATGCCCGCTTATGCCGTGCAGTTGGCAAATAACAATGTGTGGAACAGCTCAACAGGTTATAACAACTTAGGCATTAGCATCAATATTGCTCAAAGCAAAGATGCTAAAGCAGGCACCTCATCTATCACTTTCGTGAAGAAAAATAAAGAACAACACCTCAATAGAATTGGTTGAAGGCGTAATGCCTCACCTGTTGATGATTTCAATCTATACCAAAGCAACAAAATGACTCATCTAAACACCTCTAATAGCTCAACAACCACCACCCCTAAGGGTGATAACGGCTTGGCACAAGGCTCTTCAACAGAGACCTTTAACAAGGCAACTGCGCCACATTCGGGACGATTATTATCGCTCGACCTACTGAGAGGGGCCGACTTAGCCCTCTTAGGGCTCTTTCAACCCATTATTTATCAATGGGTAGAAGCCAGCGAACCCACGCCTGGAAGCTTCGGAGAGATGGTCTTTGGGCAGATAACTCACGTGCCTTGGGAAGGCTTTTGCTTTTGGGACATCATCATGCCGCTGTTTATGTTCATGTCGGGAATAACCATTCCCTTTTCAATGGGCAAGTATCAGCAAAGGCAAAGTAAAAGCCGATAAAGGCTTTTTGTGGCGTCTTTTAAAGCGATTTGTGGTGTTATGGGTTTTAGGAATGATTGCACAAGGCAACTTGTTGTCGTTCGATCCACGCCTCATTCACTCTTTATAGCAACACCCTTCAGAGTATTGCTGTGGGCTATGTGGTGGTGGCTTTGCTCTTTGTTTACACCTCGTGGCGCACACAATTGACTGTTGTTGCGGCCTGTTTGAGTGAGCTATGTGGCGGTGTTTGCTATCTGAGGACAGATGGATTTCACCATAGATGCAAACATTTGCGAAGAGATCGACCGACAAGTGTTGGGTCATTGGCGAGATGGTGTGCTGTGGAAGGGCGACAATTGGTATTGGGACGACACCTATCACTACACTTGGATTCTCTCATCGCTCAACTTTGTGGTAACCGTTTACCTTGGTTGTGTGGCAGGAATGATACTTAGAATGAAGCTACAAGACCTCAAAAAGTGCGCATCTTGTTGTTCTCGGGTGTGGCACTCATTGCTTTGGCGTTCCTTCTTCACCCACGTTGTGCCCATCATCAAGCACATTTGGTCTACCTCAATGACCTTTTTGTCGGGTGGAATCTGTCTTTTTATTAATAGCATTAGCCTATTATTGGATAGATATTAAAGGCAAAACAAAAGGGTATTATGTGGCTTCGTTTCTATGGAGCCAATTCACTTATGGCCTATATGGTGGGCGATCATGTGGATTTTTCATCAATAACCAACTCTATTTTTATGGATTTCAACCTCTGTTGGGCAACTATTACGATGTATTAGAGGCTTCCGTACAGGGAATTATCGTACTCCTCATATTAAGATGGATGTACCATTCAAACATTTTTATTAAGGCATAACTAAAATCATAACATTATGTTTAAACCAATATTTTATTCTCTTGTGTTGCCATTGGCCATCGCTTTGGTGGGATGTAGCGACAATAATGAAGTTATAAACATGGAAAAATGGTCCTAAACCCACAATGGACCTTCATATAACACCTCAAGACGGCTTTGGTATGTGGCGAAAAGGTGAATGTTTCGGGACTAATGACCGACGAACGCAACTTAGAACAATACGTTATAACCATCACTAACTCTGCAGGCGACACCCTTGTGCGCAAGCAACAAAAGCCTATTGGGACAAAGCTTTAACGTGAATACCGACCTACTTGTGTCGCTTCCTAAAAACGCTAAGACCGAGAATTTAAAGCTAAGAGTGCGCCTCGACAATACTAGAAATGGCGAAGCAGTAGAAGAATTCGACATCAATAACGTGTCTGCGCCTACGCTTTGATCAGCTGTCTCTTCCTTTCAACAGGCGAGGTTTATCCTCTTGTTAAGAATGGTGATGAGTTCTCTGTGGCAGACGACATCTTCTTCCCAGCCAACACCAAAGGTATTGTGGCGTCAACACCCGACAACTCGGGCATGTATTGGGGCGCATCTAATGGTGAAATAACCACTATGGCGAAAGATTCTATCGTTATTGGTGCTGATATCGACGCCTCATTTAAAGTGGCTTTCAACCCCTGTTACCTTCGAACTAACAAAGGGTGAGAAGCATTTCTGGGCTCCTTTGAGCGACACGAACGCTTTTATATCTTAGGAACGATATCGGGTCACTGGAAAGATGGCGAAATTACCGAGCCTAAAAACAAAATGGCTATGAAGGGATTTGGCTACGAAGGTGCTCAATATTTCACTTGGACAGCACCCGATGGCGACGATCCTGAAGTGGGAATGTGGGGCAGTACATCGTCTGGAGTATTCAGATTGAAACAGCCTTCAACAGGAAAATACATCCTTTGGGACGGCAAGAACATTGTGATGAGCAACACCGACGACAAGAGCAAGAGCTTCCCTGTAACCGATAAGGGTAACTTCACTATTCGTGCTGAATTCGAAAAAGGAGTGTGCACCATGGTGAAAGTGAGTGGATCGGGCAAGTCGCTCACCTTTAGTAACGGCAAAGTGAGTGTCAACGGACAAGAAATGCAGTCTACAATAACCTTGAATGGTCAGCAACTCAACATGAAACAAAGGCAACAACTATGTTTACGAAGAGTGTTGAACCTAAAAGAAGGACAAACAATATCAGCTCCATTCAGTCTTGCTTCGTTCAAGGGTAGCACCGATTTGTTCGATGGTGTGGGCAATGAAACATGGACATTTAAAAACCGCAAGCGATAAGTATTATATCCGACTCGACCTCTTCAATGGCGAATTCTATGCTTGTCCACTTTCGGCTTATCCTCAGTTTATTTATTTAGACGGCTGGAGTTTGGCACCAAGAGAAGATGCTAACGACATTGTTTGGAATGCCGAAAAGGTTATTCCACTTGCTCGTACAGCTGCAGGAACATACGAAGGCACCTTCTATAACTTTGGTTGGGGTGGCGATGTAGCCTTTTATGTAACCCATCCTCGTAGCGGAAAGTCTTTAAGACTGCCCAATGCGACTTTCAACTCTACTTTCACTAACGCAGGAAGTGGCCCTGGTAGCTTCCGCATTCCTTCTGCTGCAGGCTACTATAAAGTGGTTATCGACCTACAAGAAGGCATCGAGATTAAGCCTAACGACGAGGTTGTGAAAAAGGGTTCTACACCTTTCACTCGACTATATAGCGAAATAAATCACCACTCACCCCTCTCCTCCCAAAAAGGTGGGAAAGGGGTGTTTTTAAAGGATATCTCTCTTTTAAAACCATCACAAATAGTGGTAGATCAGTCTATCTTGTGTTACTTAAACAACTCTTAAACATCTTAACAACAAAAAGAAATATGTACAAACGCACATGCACGCTTTTCGTTTCCCTTTTTCTTTGCGCTCGCTTCGCAGGCTCAAAACGTCACCAACATAACGCCTTTGCCTGGAGAACGATGGTGGGGAGGGCCACAGCCTTAGGCTCTAAAATGCCCTTTGGCAGCGAATTGCCCTCGTTTAACCTCTTTAACCAAAATAACAACAACCAAGTTTCGCCTTTGTTGCTCTCGAATAAAGAGCAGATATATATGGAGCGACCAACCTTTTGCCTTTAGTGTAAAGCAAGGAGTGTTGAACATCGATTCGCCTTTCGAAGTGGTTGAGGCTCAAAAGCACGGCTCAACGCTTAGAGATGCTTATGTAGCTGCAATGAAAGCGCATTTCCCACCAAGTGGAAAGTTGCCCGATAGCTTGTTTTTTTCACCATGCCTCAATACAACACATGGATTGAATTGATGTATAATCAAAATGAAAAAGACGTGTTGAAAATATGCCGAAGACATCGTGAAGAATGGCTTTCCGCCTGGAATTATCATGATAGACGACAACTGGCAGCACTATTATGGCAACTTTGAGTTTAAGCCCGACCGCTTTCCAAACCCCAAAAACATGGTGAAACGATTGCACGACATGGGCTTTAAGGTGATGTTATGGATCAGTCCGTTTGTCACTGCCGACTCGCCTGAATACCGATTGCTTGCCGAAAAAGGGCTATTTTGCTCAAAGATACGACCCAACAACCAGCCATTATTAAATGGTGGAATGGCGAAAGTGCGGTGTTCGACTTTACCAATCCCGATGCTCGTAGCTACTTTATCAATGAGTTGCGCAACATGCAACAAAGCTATGGCATCGACGGTTTAAGTTTGATGGCGGAGATAACCAGTTTACGACCGCAAAGACCTTGTGTCGTATGGCACATAAAGCACCTCAGCTCGGTGGAGCACACACGAGCATGGGCAGAAATAGGCTTGAATTTCCCTTTCAACGAATATCGTGCAGGGTTGGCAAATGGGTGGAAAAGAACTGGTGCAACGCTTGGGCGATAAAGATTATTCGTGGCAGGCAGTGAACCTTCTTGCTCCCGATATGATTGCAGCAGGATTGTTGGGTTATGCTTATTCTTGTCCTGATATGATTGGTGGAGGCTCATTTGGCACCTGGGTATCGATTCAAAGTCGTTCGATCAAGAACTCATCGTGCGTTCGGCTCAAGTGCATGCCCTTATGCCCACGATGCAGTTCTCGGTAGCCCCTTGGCGCATTCTTGATAACGAGCATTTGCAAATTGTTTGCGACATGGCGAAGCTCCATGCCAGCTTTGGTCACTACATATTGCAGTGCGCACGTCAGTCGGCTGTTACAGGAGAGCCTATCGTTCAAAGCTTAGAATATACCTACCTAACCGTGGTTACGCTGAAATAAACAACCAATGGATGTTGGGTGGTGAGTATATGGTGGCTCAATGGTGGGCAAAGGCAGAAGCAGAACAGTGGTGTTGCCTCCTGGAAAGTGGAAAGACGACCAAGGACGTGTGTTAAAAGGCGCACGAACCATCACTATTGATGTGCCTCTTAACCGCCTACCCTACTATAAAAAGATGTAAGGCCTACCGCTCTTTTATTGCCTTAGGCTGTCGCTTTTACCGAATAAGGATTCTCTTTAATCGTACAAGGCTTCTAAAACTGATTGCCTAAGAACTCTAATTTGACAACATAAGGAGTTTAATTTACCGCATAAGACACTCTGAAAATCCTCTTTTTCGAGTGCTTTTTGTTCTTGCAACTAAAAAGCATTCTCCTTAGCCCTTAATAGCGTTTTTATTAGCGTCTAAAAAGCACTACGGTTGGTAGGTAAAAGCATTGCGGTTAAGCGAGGCGTTTCGAGGCATATCAAAATAAAAAGCGACACCATAAGATGTCGCTTTCGTTTATTTTATTGAGAATTGAGGTACGCTTATCTCAAGCGGAATTTACCTGTTTGACTGAAATCTACAAGGTATGGAGCACCTGTGTACTTATCGAAATTGACAAGAGATGGTGAAACTTGGTGAATCATGACAACCTCGCCTATCAACTCACACCTTGCGGTTCAAAAGAATTGTTATTGAGGTGAAATGTCGTCCTTTACAGCAGAAAAGGAGTGATTTTGCAGAGATTTTTGCTCAGCGAAAAGAAGTAGCACCCTCCACTTGATAAAGAAGAGCGTGAAAAGTGAAAAAGAAAAGAATATGAAGAAATAAAACGAACGAAGAACGAGAAAAGAGACAACCTTGTAAGTAATTAAAAATTAGGGTGTTGTGAGGTTTTGAAATGAGATAAAAGGAAGAGAAACAACAATGAAGAAAAGAGAGTGAAAAAGTTCGTGAAAAATTTGGAGGGAATATAAAAAGCACTACTTTTGCACTCATAATTGTCCCATGGTGTAATGGTAGCACTACAGATTTTGGTTCTGCCAGCGGTGGTTCGAGTCCACCTGGGACAGCAAATAAAAGCATCATAACGATTGCCTTATTTTATTATTTCTGTTTGAAACTATATAATTATTTAATAGCGTCGTTTTAATTCAGCACCAGCTTTAAATTTTGCTACTTTCTTAGCTTAGGAATGTTGATTTTTGCTTTTTGTTGCAGGGTTAATACCTTGACGGCTGGACGTTCGTTTACGCTAAATGTACCAGAAACCAACTAATTGTACTTTGTCACCTGCTACCAATGCGGCTTTTAATTGCTTCTGTTGTTGCATCTAAAGCTTTCTTTGCAGCTGCCTTGCTTAGGTCAGATCCAGCTGCGATTCTGTCGATTAATTCTGTTTCTGTTCATAAAATCTATTATTTATTAATTAAGAGTTATCTTTATCTTCTACAATCATTCGCAAATATAAAGAGAACATTTCATAAAACAAACAAAATCAAAGAAAAAACTTCGTTATAACCCTTAAAAACGCTTTTCAGCCCTTTATTGAGCAAAAATCGATATTTTTGTATTTTTGCGCAGTTATTAAATCTTTAAAGAAAATAGAATTATGATGCGCAGTATTCCATTCGCAACCAAGAATCTCTTGATTATAAATCTAATTCTCTTCCTTGCCACAGTTGTTTATGGCGGATCTGAATTGGCAGGAGACACAATACCGACTAAACGACTTGTTGAGCACATTTTTCCTTGCTCTCGACTTTAGAATATACCAACTTTTCACCTACATGTTTATGCATGGCAGTTTTCAACATTTGTTTTTTAACATGTTTGCGCTATGGATGTTCGGTGGAGATTGTTGAGAGACCTTGGCAAAACAAGTTTATCTTTTTCTATTTCGGCGTGTGCGGAATAGGCGCAGGATTGTCAGAGGCAGCTCCAGTTTGGTGATTCCTACTTCGCGAGTGAAGAACCAATTGCCCGATTTCTCGTTCGCAGACGATCGCCAAAGTGGCGCACAACAGCGGAAATGTACTGAATCTTTGGACCACAGTGAGAACTTCGGGGAGCCATTTATGGCATTTGTTAGCATTCGGAATGCTCTGTCCGAGCAACGAATCTTTATCTTCCCCATTCCAGTTCCTATCAAAGCCAAGTGGTTTGTGATGATTTATGCAGGCATAGAGCTGTTCTACGCTATGTCGGGAACCAACAGTAATGTGGCTCATTTGGCGCATCTTGGCGGTATGGTGTTTGGCTTTATCTTGATAAAATATTGGCGAGAAACACCCTGCTTCGGCAGCTCGTGTGAACGATGTGATGAACCTTTTCGGTAATATTGGTGAAACGCTTCACCAATTCGAACCGACCACCGCATCAGGGGCAGTTCAACGGTACACATCACGCAATGTCGATTGGGACTACAATGCCAAGCAGAAGCAAAGAGCAAAAAGAAGTAGATGAGATCTTAGACAAGATCAGACGAAACGGCTATGACAGCTAACAAAGAAAGAGAAACAACGTCTCTTCGATCAAGGTAAAAAATAATATGATGAAGGCACTTTTTGATTGTTAACACATGGTTGAAACAAGCAAGAGGCGCCTTCTTCTCTTTTCAATCTACAAAATCGATTTAAACTACAAAAAGTAAACAGATGAACATATTTGGTGGCATTATAACTCGTGGCATAGCCGTAGCCAATTGGGCGGTTGTGGTGTTGATGATGATAACGGGTTATGCTTATTTCTTTTCCCTCATTCAGCACTCTTTGATGTCGGCAACAGGCGTGTTGTTCCCCGTTTTCTTGGTGTTGAACATCTTGTTCTTAGTGTTTTGGGTAGTGGTGAAATTCAAATACAGCTACATTCCCATTCTTGGACTTGTGCTTTGCTACACTCCAACGCATCAATATGCGCCCCTAAACATAGAGAAAGAGGCTCCAAAAGGCAGTTTAAAAGTACTCTCTTACAACATACAAAGCTATGGATACTTGCCTGGCGATACCACAAGAGCGACAGAAAACCCCATCGTTCAGTATATTGCCAACAGCAAGGCCGACATCGTTTGCTTGCAAGAAGCTCCCAAGGCACGCATCGAACACGAAGTCGTTACCACCCTCAACCCCATCTATCCCTATCAAAGCGAGATGGTTCACGAAACCAGTGGCGACGTGTTAACCCTGCAGTAGTACCCATCATCTCAACCGAGGCGCATTCCCTTCGACGGTGAGGTAAAATCTTCAGCGTGGCATACCGCATCAAAGTGGGCAAAAGACACCGTGTTGGTGGTGAACAATCACCTCAGATCGAGACAACATGACCAATGCCGATAAGGCAGGATTTAAAAACAGTGCAGAGGCAACATCACGAAAAAGAAAGCCAAACAAAGAAAGCAGTTTGTTTGCTCAACAAGTTGCTGTTGCAGCCAAGAAAAAGAGCCGTTGAGGTAGAAGCCGTGGCAAATGTGCTCAAAAATACCAACATCTGCCCCCAAATAGTGTGTGGCGATTTTAACGAATGGGCCCAATGGTTGCGCTCTAAACACCTTGCAAAAGCACGCTCACCAACAGCTTTGTTGAAAGCGGAAACGGACCTGGTTGGAGCTATCATCGCAGTGGAATAGCATGTGCGAATTGATAACATCTTGTGTTCGAAAGAATTCAAGCCATACGGCGCAATTGTTGACTCAAGCACGACCTAAGCGACCATTATCCCATTTATTGCTATTTAGAGCGCACGAAATAAGGTGAGCAAAGAAACTATAAATATTTTTCACTTATGATAAAAATATGATATCTTTTGCACATCTATCTAATAGAAAAACAATAATCAAAATAATAAAAACAAAATGCAAAACAAAAGGAATTGTAATGTAACAGCAGTCTTATTGACCCTGCAAAAGCATCTTTTATTTGTCTTTTTCGTTTGCTACTCGTTACTATGATAGCAAGGCAGAAGCAATAAAAGATCCTGTTGCTCCAGCAAGATTATAAAGACTCTGTTAAGTATTCAGAGCATCTACTCTTGCAGAAATGCTTGGAAACTCAAATCGAGTTAGGTCTTGACCTTAAAGGAGGTATGAACGTAATTCTTGAGATTTCAGTACCAGATGTTCTTTGAAACACTTGCAGACCACCAAACAGATGCTTTCTTTGTGAAGGCTATGGAGGAAGCTAAAGAAGAAGAAGAAACAAGCCAAGGCGATTTTATTTCGTTGTTTGTTAAATCTTTTTAAAGAAGTGCAGCAGGTCATCGTTTAGCTGAAAATCTTTGCAACCCAACAGTTGCACAGGCAAAGATTTCGCCTAATAGTAACGACTCTGAGGTAGAAAGTGTTGAGAGAGAAGTTGAAAAATGCTATTGATAACTCTTTCAACGTAGTTCGTACACGTATCGACAAGTTTGGTGTTGTACAGCCAAACATTCGAAAAGTTAGAAGGACAAGAAGCGAATCATGGTCGAAAATGCCTGGTATTCGTGAGCCAGGCGTGTTCGTATAGCTTCTAGAAGTGCAAACCTTGGTTTTGAAAGCATTCAATTCCGATGAGATGGTTCCTTATCTTGTACAGTTAGACCAACGCCCTGGCAAATGGTGAAACAACAGCCGACACAACAGCTGTTGCCGACACCGCGAAAAGGTAGCTAAAAGCAGCAGAACTAAGTTGAGTTGAACTAACAGCAAAGGCAATGCAAAGCTAAATGTAACAGACGAGGCTAAAATAGCGAAGCAAAGCGTGCGCATCCATTGCTTTCAATGCTTCGACAACAGAAACGGTGCGCACTTGCCCATGGGTTTTGCAAGCGTTCGTGATACAGCCGAAAATCAACAAAAGCCATCTATTCAGCAACAGCAAAACGAAAGTATTGCCTTCAGATTTGAAGCTAATGTGGGTACTAAGCCAGAAAGATGGAATCAAAAAGCGAAACGTTTGCAGCCATATGCAATTAAAGTGACCACAGCGCTAACGGTGGAAGCACCACTTGAAGGTGATGTTATTACCGACGCAAGACCAATTTAACAGCGTAACGAGCGCTCCTGAGGTAGGATGACAATGAATCGAAGGTGGGCGATGGGCAGCTCTTACAAAAGGCCAACACAGGCAAGGCAATTGCCATTGTTTTTGGATGGAGTTGTTTACTCTGCGCCTCGTGTTAATGGCGAGAAATCGATGGCGGTCAATCATCAATTTCAGGTAGTTTCACTATCGAAGACGCAAAGACTTGGCTAATACAGCTAAATCAGGACGTCATGCCAGCACCTGCTCGCATTGTTCAAGAAGAAGTGTAGGATCCAACTCTTGGAGCACAATCAATTCAACAAGGTATCGTTCATTCGGTAGTGCCTTCGTTATTCTTATGGCTACATGGTGATGATGTATGGTTTCACCAGGTATGATGGCCAACCTCATTGTTGGTTAACTTATTCTTCTACTTGGTATTTTAACATCGTTCCAAGCAGCTCTAACCTTGTCAGGGAATTGCTGGTATGTGCTCTCACTTGGTACCGCTGTGAGACGCCAACGTGTTGATATACGAACGTACAAAAGAAGAGTTAGCACTCGGAAAAGATACCCGTCAGGCCATGTCAGAAGGTTATCGCAACGCATTCTCAGCGATCTTCGACTCCAACTTCACATCAATCATCACAGGTATCATTCTTTATGTGTTCGGAACAGGACCTATTAGAGGATTCGCTACCACTTGATTATTGGTATTATCTGTTCATTCTTCACCGCAGTTTACTTAACACGTCTTGTGATTCGAGAACAGAATGAACAAAGGAAAGTGGTTAAATCTTACTTTCACACAGGTATTTTCGAAAAACCTAATGACCAACCTCACATCGGTTTCATGAACTCATGAAAACATTCAGCTTTGTAGGAGTAATTATCCTTGTAGCTATTGTAAGTTTTTGCTGTTAGAGGTTTTAAGTAGAAGTATCGACTTCACAGGTGGACGCAACTATGTTATCACCTTCGAACGCCCAGTTGAGCCAGAACAAATACGTGGAATCATTGCAAACGCATTCCCAGGCACAACAACCAGTGCACTTGCGTTGGTGTCCGACCACAAAACTATAAAATTTCAACCAACTATAAGATCAGATCTAACGGTCAACAGTAGACGACGAAGCGAAAACAATCTTATACAACGCATTAAAGAAAGGTGGAGTTGTATCTCAACCAAACGTTGAATCATTCAAGAATCCAGATATTAGAGAAGGCGGTTCAATCATCAGCAGTACCAAAGTAGGACCTTCAGTGGCTAAAGATATCACCCACGGAGCCATCCTAAAGTTAGTTCTTGCATTGTTTCGCAATCTTCATCTACATTCTCATTCGTTTCCGCAACGTGGCGTTCTCAATTGGTTCAACCATTGCGCTTGCGGTAGCACCATCATCGTATTGGCGTATATAGCCTATGTTGGGGTTGGATGCCATTCTCCTCGAAATCGACCAAACCTTCATCGGAGCGATCCTAACCGTTATTGGTTACTCAATCAACGACAAGGTGGTAGTCTTCGACCGTATTCGTGAGAACATGCAAATACACCCAAAGCAAGATTTCAAGACATTGTTCAACGACAGTATCAGCAAACCCTAACAGAACCATCAACACATCAACTTCAACTTGGTGTGTGTTGTTGTGTATCTTCTTCTTAGGTGCGAAAGCATCCGCAGTTTCTCATTCACAATGGTCTCGGTGTCCTCGTTGGTAGCCCTATCATCTATCTTCGTTGCAGCACCTATTGCCCTTCTCTAACACTTGGTAACAAAAGGAAAAAGACGTGCATCAGAAGCGTAGTTGAAGCATAATATACAGAAAGAGATGGAAGTTACACCTATGTATATAGGGTAGCTTCCATTTTTATCTTTATCAACTAAACTGCACCTATTACCCATCTAACTACTATCATTTTATACTTAATAAGGCGGCTTTTCGCTTAACCTGCAAAAATAAACGATTCAATACAATAGCCCTTGTCGAAGGTCAACACAAACAAAGTGATGCTGTAGAGAGTCGTAACAGATGTTTTATACTAACAATTTTAATTCATTAACCGATTATGAATAAAGATTACTTTATTGGCTTGCGCCTTGATGTCGTGTACGCTCGCAAATGCACAGCGCACACCCACCCATCCATTGGATATTAAGGACGCAAATTACGACCAATTATCTTACTATTTCGACCGTTGGACTCCAGGTACACAGCCCGAAGGAGTAACAAGAATGGACGATGAGTTCTTTATCTCACGTGTAAAGCCTCGTAAACGTATCACAGAGTTAGATTATAAGGCTAATTCTGAGGCTAATCCCGATCGTAAAATGTGCGCTGGGTACCTCGACTCACTTCTAAGTGGAAAGCCCTCCCACGTTATTGCTTCGAGGTGATAACTTTAGTCTTTGGTCTTACATAGACATTCATGGTAACTGGACAGCACCATGGATGCGTGTCACAGCAGGCTTGTCAGACGTAGCCCATAAGAATGGTGTTAGGAGTGTGTGATGAGTATCGGCTGGAACGAAAGAATATTGCTTCGTGGTTGGAATTTGGGTTCTGCAACAGTGACTAAGTTCTCAGAAAAAGATAGTCAAGGCAACTTTAAGAACTCAAGAAAGCTTGTAGAGTTGATGAAGTATATGGAATTGATGGTCTTGGGTCAGTTCGAGTTCACTGCTCGAGAGACATGAATACTCTTATTGCTTTCTTTGAAGATTGTCACAAAAAGCAAAAGAAATAGGTTTGGGAATTCCAATTACATTGGTACGACGGAACCAACGAATCGGGTGCTATTCGATTCGATGCAGGTCTTAGTTCACACAGCGAAAGAATGTTTGGTGCTAAGATCACGAAGTTACCGACATGATGTTTGCTAACTATAACTGGAGACCTAGCACTATCTTCATCGAGACAAACTGCAACGACTTGGAAGAAGCAGTTACGACTATTATGCAGGCTTCGACATTCAAGGTCGTGCATTGCAAAATAGCTATTGGCGTTCTTTAAAGAACAGCAAAAATATCTGTGGGTTTCTGGGGTGCTCACTCTCAAAGTCTTATCCATCAGAGTGCAACCGACAGCGGAACAAGCGTGTTGCTATTCAAAAGGCGTACTGCTCAAGCAGAATTGATCTTTAGTGGTGGTTTCCTGCGCAGCAACACGCCCTGAGATTACAAGTACAACACTTGCCAATGCAAGTTTAAAGCACTTCCATGGTTTAGCAACCTTCTTAACAGCTAAATCAACTATCAACGAATTGCCATTCGTTACCCGTTTCAACTTAGGTAATGGTCTTTCATTCCGCAACGAGGTAAGTTACATTCAACCACAAGTGGTATAACCTCACACTCAAGACTTTTATGCCTACTTGGAGATGGTGGATTACAGATAGCTAACGATCAAGTGAACGAGCTTATACAAGAGATCTTGTTAAAAGCCGACCTTATTTTGAAGACGCTTACTTTAGTGGTTCATGCTTAAGTCTACACGGAAAAACAGGAATTCTCACGTGTAAAACTCTTTAAAAACCTTAGTACCTGTAGACGGAGAAGACAAAATTTCGCTTACATACAAGGTGATGAACGGAACGAAAGCAAGGCTAAAGTCTTTGTAAGTCTAAAGGAGATCACCTCACAGACTATAAAGAAATTGCGCTTCCTGCAGCACAAAAAGAAGGCAGGTGGACCACTTTTCGAAACTACATTGAGCAGATTAGATCAATTCAAATGCGAAATCTCAATGATTTGGTATCTCTGTTGCAAACACGCGAAACTATGACCTTCATGTTGATTACAGGTTCGTGATTCTAAAAAGTTCACGCACCAGTTCACCTACTATTAAAGAAAAAGAAATCATCAGAGGTCAATATAACATGTAGACTTCAAACTTCGCTATACAAGTAAAGAAGAATCAGGTGATGAAACTTATAATGAAGATGTAGACACTTGGTATTGCGAAAATTCTTTACCGCAACAGAGGCCAAGACGAAATGCTATTAACAACCACAGCGTCATAGGGCTGCTTATGCTGTGATGCGCCAATCGTTAAGGGAGACAACAGAAAAGTGCGCTTCGGTGTTCGTGCAGTCGCTGCAGATGGCAAAACAAGAGCCAAACAAAGCTGACGCTGACTGATGAAATTCTGATAACTCACAAAACGGATGTTGTTATCGATAAAGCTGTGGTGAAACCAGGTGCGACATTCATCCCAATTTGAGATTACCTCATACAACCTGCAAGAGAGTGGAAGCTTATCAGATTCTGCTACAGGCGCAGTGGTGCTATAGTACAAGCAATGCAACAAGCATAACAACAAAGTTAGATGATGTAGGTACTTACGATCTTCGTCTTGTTGACTCTAACGGAAAGACACATGTCACTTGCGGTAAGGTGCAAATCACACCAGAAACAACAGGTGCAGTGCCTCAAATTACAGAATATTACAGCCGATAAAGCAACTGTTGAAGCAGGCAAGAATGTAACATTCATGCAACAACAAAGAAGGAACAGGGAAAGGTTTCTCGTGGTTTAGTGATCACAGACCTAGCATGTTCATGGTTCCTGCAGACCTTCAAACAGGCAATAACTACACTTATACTCTTTGGGTGAAGGAGATAAGTTTGCACACGACAAGCAAGGAACTAACCTTATCAACAAGAATACTATCAAAGATAAGTGGCCTCACAACAACTGGGGAGACCTTTGGGTTCAAGTTCGTCCTGAATGGAGAGACCATATGGCTAACGAAGTGTCGTTTAACACAATGGGTTTGGGAAGCTCACGACGAGCCAAAATCATCTGTAATGACAAAAGAACACCCAATGACACAGGCGTTTGGTATCACATTGCAGTTACTCATATAGGAGTGAGTGCACGAAATCTTCGTAAATGGTATGAAAGTGGGTCACGACTCAACCTTCTTCTAAACGAAGAGAAACAAGAGGCGACTCAAAATTAAGGTTCAGAACCAGCAGACATCTTTATTGGTGGCGGTGGTGTTTACAAAGCGGTTTGAATGGCTGTGTGGGACGAAATCCAAATATGGAACAAACCACTTACAGAAGCTGAAATTCAGGTTGCAATGAATGGTTACAAAAGAAAATACAAGTGCCCGAAAGGTTTGCAAGGATATTTCACCTTTGAAGAAAAATGCAGACAGGAACCTTCCCTAACTTGAGTAGGCGGAAAACAACACAGGGTCGTTTGGTTCAACTTGTTGGTAGTGGTGGTGAAAATACCTGCAACTGGCTACGAAACACAACACTCAGACTAATGATGTTTTTAGGCTATCCAGGTATCGAAGGCACACTCGAGTAACTCCAACATACATGGACACTCGGAGACACTACTCCAAACGTTGAAGGTCAACTCCTGCCGTTACATATACCAACGCTGGCAAGGTGCGTTTGCCTAACACTAAACAATCGCTGGGGAGAAGCAACCTTCACTAAGGCAGAATTGGTTGAAGTAACAGCTTCTACAGGTATCAACGGTGAAAAGTGGTGTTGCTTTCGAGGCATTCCTAACCCATTTTGTAGAAAGTGTAAACCTTCGTTTTGCTGAAGGTGGAACCTATACTCTTAACGTGTTGAACGCAAACGGCGCTTGTTCAAAAGCAACTTGCTAACAACTGCTGCTGGAGAAGTTACCAACGTGAGCGTAACGGTGCTAAAGGACTTTACATTCTTCAAATCGTAAGAACGGAAAGACCTACAAAACTATTAAATTAGTAAAAGAAATAATAGCGCAATAAAAGGTGTTGGTGAGGGAACTTTATAGCTCTTACCAACATTTTCTCTTATCAACTATCAACAAAGGCGAAAACGATGGTTGCTACTTCACTTTCTAAAACCAACCAGCTGATTTTATAGAACAACACATAACACTAACAACACAAAAGATATGTTTGAAGTAACTACTCTAATCGTTACGATAATGTGACTTTTATCAAAACTAAATTACATTTATAATCTCATTATGAGCACTATTAGCATGTGGATTATTAACCTGCGCAACAACCTTTGCACAGCGAACTCCAACCCATCCGCTCGACATTAAGGATGCGAAATATGCTGATCTACCCAAAGATTTCGATGCTTGGGCTCCTGGAAAGCAATTGAATGGAGTGTCAAGAATGGACGATAGATTCTTTATTTCACGTGTAAGACCTCGCACAAGAATAAGGAAGGTGATTACAAAGTAGATGCAACTGTAGACGAAAAATCGCAAGATGTGTCTATAGGTTCCCTCGATGAGCCTACATCTACATGGAAGGTTTACCCCGATATTGCTTCGAAGGCGACAATTTTAGCCTTTGGTCGTATGTGGATATTCATGGAAACTGGACTGCACCATGGCTCCGTTTAAGTGCAGGCGTGAGCGATGTGGCTCATAGAAACGGCGTTAAAAGTGGGCTGTTTGATGAGTGTTCCAGAACAGAATACGTTGTTTTAAATCAGTTTACGTATTAATTCTAAAGTGCTTTATAAAAATCATGACAGCAGATGGCTGGCACTTTAAATTCAGAAAAGCATGAGTTGATGAAATACTATGGAATTAATGGTCTTGGCGTTAACTCTGAGTTCTATACTACCTCAGGGTAATGTCTCAACTCATTGAATTCTTTGAAGAGTGTCATAGAGATTGATTGGGACTTCCAATTATATTGGTATGACGGAACCAACGAATCAGGTAGCAAAACTTTGACCAAGGACTCGAGGCCATAACAAAAGATGTGTTTGGAAAAGAAGGATCACGAGGTAACCGATATGATGTTTGCTAACATAACTGGGAGGTGGAAACACCTTAGCGAAGACAGAACGCACAGCAGGAGGCTCGGAAGAAGTACATGACTATTATGCTGGCTTCGATATTCAGGTCGTGGACTCAAAAATGGTTATTGGAAGACCTTTTAAGAGGCAAAAGTGTCGATTGGTTTTTGGGGAGCTCACTCTCAAAAGTCTTATCCATCAAGTGCAACTGATAACGGAACAAGACATTGCTATACAACCTTGCTTAAACAAGGAAATTGATCTTTAGTGGTGGTAATCACAACAGCTTATCGTCCAACCGTTCCTATAGCTCATCTCTTGCTAATGCAGAGTTAGCGAATTTCCACGGATTGGCACTTTCCTCACAGCGAAAATCAACCATTAACGGGAAATGCCATTTTGTGAGCCGTTTCAACTTGGGTAATGGTCTTTCGTTCCACAACGAGGGTAAGGTTACCTTCGATCACAAGTGGTATAACCTCGGAACACAGACTTTATGCCTACTTGGAGATGGTGGATTACAGGCGAAAACGACCAAGTTGACGCCAGCAACTACTCTTCTTTGGTGAAAGCCGACCTCACTTTCGACGACGCTTACTTTGGAGGTTCTTGCTTAAGTCTACACGGACAAACTGCTTTCTCACGTGTAAAACTCTTTAAAACCTTGTTATCTGTAGATGGAAAAGACAAAATTCCGCTTATATACAAGCGATGAACGGCACGAAAGCCATGCTAAACTATTTGTTGCGTTGAGCAATGCTCTTACAACTTATAAAGAAATAGACATTCAAGCGCAACAAAACAAGGCGAATGGAGCACTTTTGAAGCTGAATTCAGCCAATTGGGCATCACTTCAAGCAGTCAAATCGCTATGATTGGTGTTGTGGTGAAAGGCACAACAGAAGACTATAACCTTCATATTGGTGAGCTTGCAGTGCGCAATCCATCGCAAACATTCCACCCAGTTCAACCTGAAATAAAGGAATTTGACATCATTAGAGGTAGAGCAAAAGACATTGATTTCAAGATAGGATATGCAAGTAAGGAAGAAACAGGCGAAACAAAGACCTACAACGAGACGTAGATACTTGGTATTATGAAATTCTTTATCAAGCAGAAAACGAGCCAGAGCAAGTGTTAACCTCTACTCCTTCATGGGCAGCATACGTTATTGACGCTCCACTTGTTAACGGAATCACCAATCGTAAGGTTCGTTTCGGTGTCGTGCAGTGGCTCTGATGGTGTAACTGGTCGCAACCAACATGGACAGAGTTCCAAACAGCCGACTATAACGACACCAACGACAACGTAGTGTAGTCGTCCTGTGCTATAAAGGCTAATGAAAACATTCAACGTTCGCTTTGAAGATGAGTTGCACCCCAATGCAAAAGTGGAAAGTGGTGCAGCTTCGACACAGAGAACCGTGAAAGTTAGTACAAAATGCAAAGTCTTTTTGACCTTGAATTAGACGAGGAAGGACTTTACGACCTCACTACAACCGACAACCAAAACAAGGTAACAACCATTAGAGGTATCATTCAAGTGAGTCCTCAAAGCACAGGTGCTGCACCTCAAATTACCGACATCACAGCCGATAAAGCAAGCGTTGAAGGCGGAAAAAGATACCTACACCGCTACAACCAACGAAGGTGAGGGACGTGCATCACATGGTTTGATTATCGAAGACCCCAAAGATGCTTCAAATTCCTGCTGCTCTTCAAGTAGGGAAGAACTACTCTTACGCTCTATGGTTTTAGAGGCAAATAAGTTGGCTCACGATAAACAAGGAACCAACCTCATTAGCAAAAACACCATTAAAGATGGTTGGCCTCACAACAACTGGGGTGATCTTTTGAGTGCAAATACGCCCACAAGTAACCAATCCATACGGAAATAAAAGTGCACCCAGCTAACGAAATCTCATTCAACACCATGGGTTGGAAGAGACATGATGATCCTAACTTCGATATGATTAGCGATGGTTATAGCATCACTCCTGGTGTTTGGAACCACCTTGTAGTATGCCATAACGATGGAAATGTTCAAACAATGTACCTCAATGGAAGGAGAGTTGCTCAAAGAGTTTTCGTTGATTCTAAGAGAAGAAGACATGAGAGGAACTAAAGTACAAATTTATGAAACTGCAGACATCTTTATTGGTGGCGGTGGTGTATATAAGAGTGGATTCAATGGCGTGATTGATGAAGTTCAAGTATGGAACAAAGAGTTATCAGAAAGCGAAGTTCAACGTGCTATGAGAGGGCTTTAAAGCAAGCAGAAGTGCCTGAAGGTTTGCAAGGATATTTCACCTTTGAAACCAAAGAAGGCGACAACATCTTCCCTAACTTGGGTAAAGGTGGAGAGCAATATAAGGCTCATTTAGTGGTAATGGCTAATAGTGGAGGTGAAGATACCTCTAAGGCTTTCTATAAAGAAGAATCTGCCGACAACTCAGTAGTGGGCAATCCTGGTATCGAAGGCTCATTGAACATCACCACAACTTACACATGGAAGCTCGAAGGAGCTAACAACCCAACTGTTGAAGGCAAAACTGCTACCGTGCAATATAGCAACATGGGCAAGGTGGGAGCTACCCTAACACTAAGCAACCAATGGGGCGAAACAACTCTAACAAAAGACAACTTGGTAGAGGTTACATCGTTCTACTGGCATTAACGAGGTAGAGAATGGTGTTGCTTTCGAGGCCTTCCCTAACCCATTTGTTGAGAGTGTGAACCTTCGTTTTGCTGAAGGTGGAACCTATACACTCAACGTGTTGAACGCAAACGGCATGCTCGTTCAAAGCAACTTACTAACAACTGCTGCTGGCGAGGTGACTAACGTGAGTGTAACAGGTGCTAAAGGGACTACATTCTTCAAATTGTGAAGGTGGAAAAGACCTACAAAACCATTAAATTGGTGAAGAAATAAAGTGATTGTTTATAAATATCTCAGTGCTGTTTGCACGCCTAAGTCAATAGAAACGGCAAGCACGCTGAGGTTGGTGTGACATCTTTTTCGACTTTGAATGTTTGGTTAAAACGAAAAGAACACATCATTTCACAAAACTATAAAGAACAGGTGTAGCCCCTAAAGGCGCATCTGCTCTTTTTCTTTTCCACTTGCCTTGCCCTTCCTTTCGTCCTCTTCTCTCACCTCTCGTCCCCACTTTGCTGTGCTATTGCCCTCTTTTGTGTTTTTCCTTTTCGTTCTGTTTTTATTTCTTCTTGATGTAGTATAAAGTGCTTTCTTGTTTTTCTGCTGTGTCTCTTATTCTCGTTTGCGCTTTCCTTCTCGACTTGTTTTTATTTCTTCTTGATGTAGTATAAAATGCTCTCTTGTTCTTTCTGCTGTGCTCTTGCCCTCATTTAAAAACTCGTCTTCACTCTCTTAAAACAGTCTTCTCACGCACTTCAAATCCCGCTTCTACCCTCTTTCCTTTCTCTTTCCTCCCTTTCCTCTCTTCTTCTCTTAAAAATATTCGTCTTTTGCTCGTCACCCCTCTTTTGCATCAGGTGGTAGTTTGGTTGTTCTGCTCTTGTTGTGCCATTGTGAAGCAGAAAAAGAGCCATTGAGGGCAATACTTTCTCCTCGTGGGTGCGCTCCTTTCACTTCTTCGTCTTGCTCTCGTCCTCCCCTTGCTCCCCTTCTAAAACAAAGGGAGCAGAGGGCAAAATAAAAAGCACCGCTCTTAACGACTAGAGCGATGCTTGATATCTAAGTGCACTGCCTTTAACAGGCAATAGCGTTTCTATTATAACTTACAAGAAATGCCCGCATTCACCTCATAGGTTCCTACCCACACATTGTCGTGATATTTATAGCGGGTGTAACGATGATAGAACGAGCCAGAAAGGTTGGCACTAACGGGGCCTTTGAGCTTGAATGAGAACATTGGCGACACACACAAAGAGGGCAGCATGACTGCGATCGCCCTGCACATTAAAATGCAATTGGTTCAAGCCCGTTAAGTCTTTGTCTTCATATCCCTTGAGAGTGAAGATGTGATAAAAAGTCGGTTTTTCAATGAAAAGCGAACCAAACGAGGGAAATCGAGAATAGTTCTTACCTTGATGCTATAACCCATTCCCATGTTATAATCACGAGGAGCCACTTGATTATAGTAGTCGCTTTTTGGTTCCACCAAGTAGGATAAGACTCAGATAAACGTGCTGTTCAAGACGTGAAAGGTTGCCCTTGTTCTTAATTCGATACACAATACGGGTCCAATACCCACGGCTTCCGAAATTAAGTAAGGCGTAATATTACTGCCATCTTTCACTGGTGAGCTGTCGTAGTAGTTGAAATGCTGATACACCCGAACTCCGTTTCGATCTTTTTACCCATCAACACAGGGGCAGTCCACAAGCGACCGAGCAGGTGAACGCCACTCATTCGAGGCTGGATTGCTCGAGAAAGCCCATTGTTACATCAGCCACGAAATAGTCGAAAGGCTTTTCTTTCTATCGTTAAAGATGTCGCCATATTCAAAGAAGAAATTGACACGGGGTTGTGTTCGCCTCTAAACAGAGCATTGTCGTCGGCAAGATAGCGGTTACCAACAGTAACTCTGAAATTCAAAGGAAAGCGGTTGATGTCGTGATATAGATAGTTCTTTTGTTTCACTTGCCAGCTTTCGCCACGCACAAGGCGGTTCACTCCACGCACAGGGTTGATAATAAAGGCTCCAGCCTCACGCAAAAACACGACGGAAACCTCTCGACTTGTCGTTCAAAAGAATGCTCGATATGCGATAAGCCACCTCACCCTAAGCAGGTACCACCCATCGAAGTAGCGATCAAGTCGTTAAGAGCAGGAGGCTCGTTTCGCCAAAATATTCCCACATCAAGCTACCACCAAGGGCATAAGGATAAGATTGCCAGAACGACATACCATTGCTCGGGCAGCATTGAAATAGGTATTGCCGTGATAAGGGTGCATGTAGAGGTTCGTTTGAAAGGGTCGTTGTCCCAAACAGGCAACGAACGCAAGTTTTTCCACACCGAGTTGAGGGTGATATAGCTATAATCGGCGTGCTTATGGAAGCGGTTCCAGCTGAAAACACCAACGTTGATAATAGCTGTTTGCGCTGCCGCTACCCACGGACGCTTAACAGGTGGGAGGGCATAAATATCGTTATTGGTGCTGTCGGTCAATATATCTTCTAACAAATTAAGCTCTTTGTGGTCGGCGTGGTTGTTGCGGGTGTAAGACAGGCTCAATCCTATTTCGCTGATCAAACTGGTTTTTATAGAGCGTGTTTCGCTTGTAGCGGGTGTGTCCGTAGCCTAATGACACGAAAGCACCGAGCTGTTTGGTGAATTGATAGTCGAGATTCACCTTTGTTTGTAGTGAGAACAGACGAGCAGGAACAAGCGGTTGCTCCTTTTTAAAGGTCTCGATATGATAGAAACCCACGTCGACACTGAGCGTTAGGCGGGGAGATAGCGAGGCATATCGACCTATTCTGTAATCTAAGCACCACTAAAGTCCTTGTCAAAGCCCAAATAAGGCGTTCCAAGTCCTACGATGCTATAAGTGTTTTTATTGCGAAAACGCATGGCAGCATTGAGTAATGAGGTGTTACCAGCGTATAAAAGAAAGTCTATTTCGTTGCAGGACTGATGTTGATGAGGCCAATCTTGCGACGAGTAGAGTCTTGACTGATATTCATTAAACCCACTTGCCAACCCCTTTTTGGTTTGCCTTGTGTTACGTTGATTAAGCCCACTTGCGCTCCCGAAAGCGTGTCGGCATAGTTGTAAGTACTAGCTGAAAGCCCTTAACGGTGTGCGATGCCACGTTAACAAAGAGCCGAAATCTGCGCTCCTTTGTCTACTCCTGAACTGATATTGGTGAATGCAGACAATTGAAGTCCACGCAAAGGGTTGAGCGAAATGTTCGACATTCCCGACAATTGAACGCCCCTTGCTCGTCCAGCCACATTCGAAACGGGCGAGATTTGCAAGCCTTTCATGTCGTTTCCAACGCCATTGAGCAAGCCACCAAAAGGTCATTCCCTTAGCGTCTTGTCGCACTAACGACACCAAACCGCCTATGTTTAGGCTCCTTCATGTCTTGGTGAACATCGGCATGAATCACGCCTATTTGAACGCCTTTCAACAGATTGATGTTGTTGAAAATACCCAAATTGAAAAGGTGAACCTTTGTTGAATCGTTGTAAGTTTTAGTGATTGGAAGCGCAATATTAGTGCGCTGAGGATCGAGTTGTTGCTGTGCTTTGATACCACCGATGCACAAAAAGCAGGCGATATAAGCAAATAAAAACGTAGTTGTTTTGTGATGTTACCCTATAAAAACGATTAATTTTACACTGCAAATATACAACCTTTCTCTTAATAAAGATGTATTTGCGTGAAAGAAAGTAATGCTTTTCCGCCTTTGTTTTGCGCTCTATCTTCCGCAATTGCAGGTATTCTAAATATTCATTCCTTTGATGATGGTAGTAGTATAGCAGTTTATTGGGGTCTTTCTTGTCAATTCTTCGTGTTTATTCGCCTCTACCTGGTTGGTTATAGGGGTGTTATATCATTTTGATTGTTTTTGGAAAATAATAAGTATTCTTGTATATTTGCACCGAATAATGATTATAAATGATTTAAGTATGAAAAGATTATTTTTAGTAGCGATAATGGTGTTATCTGCGATTGCAGGTATTGCGCAAAACAAAGAAAAAGAATTGATGTATTAAAGGAAAGACAGAAAGTGCTTAAGCTAACAACTGAGCTCAATAAGATGCAGTTAGCTTACGAAAAAGAAAAGGCAAACAATGTAGAACTCTCAAAGAAAGCAAGCGAAATCAATTTAGAAGCCAACGTGGCAACAGCTGAATTAACACAAACAACCCATCAAGCACTGTGAAAGATGCAAAGAGTACCATTAAAAGATTGAAAGAAACCAAGGCAATTAACAAGAAATTGGCAAAGAGTCAAAAGACTTTAGTTAAGATGGAGAAGAAGATTGCTAAGGTAAAAGCTAAGATTGACGATTGCAACAAACGCATTAAATTTGTGAACAACGAATAGAATTCATCTATAAAGAATAAGAAAGGACGCTTGCAAAGGTGTCCTTTTTGTTGTTGATACAACCGAACAAGGAGCCATTAAAAGTGCTTTTTAGGGGGCGTTGACGCTGTTGTGAAGCGCAAAAGAGCATGAAAAAGTAGGTAATATGATGCCGATAACCACAGCAAAGTCAGGCACTTATATTGCGCATAAGATGATATTGCACATAAAAAGTATGTTTTTCGTGCTTAGCTAAAACAGCATTTTTGTTTCAGTGGTTTTATTTTGTAGATTAGTTATATATAGGCAATTACATTTAACCTTTGATTCTTATGGAACATCGAATTGTTCATTTTATCACTCAACCAAATGCTCTGAAAAAGAAATTTTAGAGTTGAACAATTGGGTCAGAAAACGAACCTCAGAATTTAACCATCATGCAGAACTTTACCACATTTACATGATGGCAAAGCAACAACTATCTCAGAGACGATGTCGATTTGGCTTTCAGACGATTGCAAGAACGCATCAATAGCGAACCCTTTGAAATAGAGATGCATAATCCTTGGTGGCAAAGTCGACACATTGCCTTCCATTATCTTCTTTTAAGTCTTTTGGCACTGCTCTTGGTTATGATGGTGGAGCAACAGAGCTGTACTGAGCCCTGAAATGGTGAGCGTTTGCTGCAATGCTAACGACGTGAAGAATGTGATTTTGCCCCGATGGAATGCAGTGTTTGGCTCAACAATAACAGTGAGTTGAGCTATCCGAAAATTACAAAACATTGCCAGAGAGGTGTGCTTGAAAAGGCGAAGGCTATTTCAATGTGGTGCAAGCCTCATCTTCCATTCATCTGTTCACAACGAAGACCAAGACGATGAGAGTGCTTGGTACGGTGTTTTATGTGTCGAATAAGGCCAAAACACGAGTATATTGTGAGCCTAATAAAAGGGTTCTGTGGAGGTGAATAACAGCATTTCGAACGACGAGTGATACTTCTTCCAGGTCAAAGAGCCATTGCCAACGATCAAGATGGAGGAGATTTCGATCGACGAAATACCTGCAACCAACGACCTGTTGTGGCACCATAAAGTGCTATGCTTTTAAGCAGTCGACCATCAGTAACATCATGGCTACCTCGAAAACATCTATGGCATCGACATCAAAGGTGAAGGCTTTTGCGCACAGAAACAGCACTATTCGGGCGAAATTGCGCCTAACAAGACATAGAAGGCACGCTGAGCTCTTGCAACTCACCTGCCTTTCAGCCTAAGAAGCTCGTTAGCGACTCGAACAACAGCTATTTTGAGTAACAAGCAAATAAACGACATACCAACAGGCATGTTTTGATCTTTATTATTCAAAATTCATTCGCAATGCAAGACAACTCCGCTTTTAGGGTTGTCTTTTTGATCAACACAAGGTCTGCTCTTATAGCGAAAAAGACAAAGGTGAAAGAGTGAAAAAGCACGACATAGCAAAGCATGGTTTAAACCAAGAAAAATATTGTAACTTTTGTAGAAAAGGACAATGAGACAAAAACTAATTAACAACAAAAGAACAACAAAAACGAAAGGAAATACAAATGAAAAAGTGTGGATTGTTTCAGGACACTCTAACATTCAACACGATTCTGTGGTGAATTCACTCATAATAAAGCAAGTAAAACAAGCGCTTCCACGGGTAGAAATCGACTCATGCAGGCTTTGTCCCGACTTTAAAATTGATGTTGCAGCCGAACAAGCAAAGGTTTTAGAGGCAGATATCGTATATGTTTCAATTCCCTTTATATTGGTTTGCTAAAGCCATCTATCCTTCAACGCTGGGAAGAAGTGTTCTTGCACGGCTTTTCTCACCGAGCAATGCGATAAGCTCAAGGAAAAGAAAGCTAATTGTGTCGTTCACAGTGGGCGCACCAGGTGAAGTTTACTCACGAGAGAGCGGACTGGCTGCACTCTGAGATCTATTGCTACCCGTTAGCCGTTCAACTGCAGGCTTTGTGGGCATGACTCTCGAGCCATTTATTTATACAACAAATTGTTTCTTATGCTCTACGTGCTGACGAAGCACAAGCAAAACAACGAAGAGAAGGCACTTTTGCATGCTCAACGCTTAGTTGAAGCCGTGAAAAGCCCTAACCCCAGTGCGCAACAACATGGCGCATCTCTTTAAAGATAATATTATCAACCTCTTAAACATTAGTTATGTCGAGAAAGGCGGAGAGAATGTCTGTCAATAAAATGGTAGAAAAACTCGAAGAGTTCTTCCGCTCACACCCCAACAAAAAGCTACTCGTTTAAAGAAATATTCAAGAACTTAAGCTCGATACTCACCCCTTAAAAGATGCTCGCCATTGATTTAATGGAAGAACTTGCGTGGGAAGATTTCTGCTAACTCCTGTAGCAGATAACGCCTATCGTTTGAATGTAGACACACAGGTTCAAGAGGGGCGTTTCGTTCGAAAAATAACGGAAAGAATGTCTTTATTCCTGATAATAGCGACCTTTCGATCCTCGTTGCCGAACGAAATTCGATGTTTGCACTCAACGGCGACAGGGTGAAGGCTACCCTATTGGCTCGCAGAGAACACCACATGAGAGAAGCAGTGGTGGTTGAAATTCTTTCACATGATGAGGATACGTTCATTGGGAACGCTGAAGATTGATCACGATTTGGCTTTCCTTTCTACCGAAAAGCAACATCTTTGCGCAGACATTGTCATTCCTAAACGCAAGCTAAAAAGGCGGTAAAGATGGCGATAAAGCGGTGGTAAAGATCATTCAGTTCCCTGGAAAAGAATCGAAAAACATCATCGGTGAGGTAGTAGATGTATTGGGAGTGAGTGGCGATAACGATGTAGAAATGAACACAATACTTGCTCAATACGGCCTACCTTATAAGTATCCGAAGGCAGTTGAGCAGCTGCGAACGCATTTCAGATGAGATTACGCCCGAAGAGATCAGTAGCGCGAGTTTTCGTGATGTATTCACTTGCACCATCGACCCTAAAGACGCTAAAGACTTCGACGATGCGCTCTCTATCGTGCAACTTCCCAACGGCAATTGGCAAGTGGGTGTGCACATTGCAGACGTTTCTCACTATGTAAAAGAAGGCTCTATCATCGACAAGGAGGCGCAAAAGCGTGCCACTTCGATTTATTTGGTAGACCGAACGATACCGATGTTGCCCGAACGTTTGTGCAACTTTATCTGCTCTTTGCGTCCTGATGAAGAGAAACTGGCATACAGCGTGATCTTTGAAATGGACGAGTTGGCCAACATAAAGAACCATCGTGTGGTGCATACCGTGATTAAAAAGTAATCGAAGATACGCTCTATGAAGAAGTGCAAGCCATTCTTGAAGACAACGGAGTGGTTGATGGAACGGGCAGACCAGCACCTAAACGAGATCCAAAAAGACTACAAAGGCGAGAACGCCTACTTGTTGATTATGCTCGACACCTTGGCTAAACAGCTTCGAAAGGCACGCTTTAACAATGGAGCAGTGAAGTTTGATAGAGAAGAACTGCACTTTGATATCGACGAAAAAGGACGTCCTACGTGCTTATTTCAAGATGATCGAAAGACGCTAACAAAGCTCATTGAAGAGTTGTATGCTCCTTGCTAACCGCACAGTGGCAGAGGATAGTGGTCGTGTAAAGAAAGGAAAGAAGGCGAAAACCCTGCCCTATCGTATCCACGATAACCCCGATCCGTTGAAGTTAGAAACCCTAAGAGAGTTTGTAACGAAGTTTGGTTATAAGCTAAAGACCGACGGAACGAAGGGCGAAGTGAGCTCGTTCGTTGAACCAGTTGATGGACAAGTCGAGCGAGAGTGTGTCATCAAAAGCTCATTCAAACCATTGCCCTCAGAGCCATGATGAAGGCGAAATATTCGGTACATAACATCGGACACTTCGGTTTGGCGTTTGAATATTACACCCATTTCACCAGTCCTATCCGTCGATATCCAGACACAATGGTGCATCGTTTGCTCACTCATTATGCCCAAGGAGGCCGTAGTGGCAACAAAGATCATTATGAAGAGTTGTGCGAACACTGCTCTGAAATGGAGCTTGTGGCACAAAATGCCGAGCGAGACTCTATTAAATACAAGATGGTTGAGTTTATGAATGAGCACTTAGGCGAATGCTTCGACGCTCATATTAGCGGTATTACGTCGTACGGAATCTATTGTGAGATCGACGAAAACCACTGCGAGGGTATGATTCCTATGCGTGATTTAGACGACGACTACTACGACTTCGACGAGAAAAACTATTGTCTTGTGGGACGAAGAAAGCACCACACCTACCGTTTGGGCGATGCGCTTAGAATTAAGGTGGCACGTGCTAACCTCGAAAGAAAGCAACTCGACTTTACGCTAAGCGACGATAAAGAGTAACAATAAAACGCTCTATACGATGGACGACGACTCCAGCGATGGAGGGCGAAGTTTTATTCAGGGCGAGTTAGACCCTTCTCGGGGGCAATCAAGATTGATTTGAGGACAAAAGGCTGTGTTGCGGGCAAATAAAAATTATTTTCCAAAGCAACCAAAAGAATTTTTACGTTTAACCTCCCTTTGTTTATAAGGTTTGTGAGAGTGCAGAAAGAAAAGCAACGCTATTGCAGTGCAAGGGCGTTGCTTTTTGTATGTAATAGTGTTGCTTTCTGATGCGCTAATTGGATAGCAAAAGAAATGGACGCAAAATGTTACTTCTCCTTCAAAATATCGAGGTAGTAGTTGATGTATTCATCTACGGCCTTGTCCCAGCAGATTGTTGGGCTTGAGCCAAAACACATCTTTTGGCGGGTTTCAGGGTCTTTTTCATATTCAGCCAACAACTTTTTGTGTTGTTTGCGCCATCTTTTCAGGCTCAACTCATCGAAATGATGCGGCATCGCCTCCAATTTCGGGCAAAGAGGTGAGCTTCGAGCAGAAAACAGGCTGACTTGCCGTCATCGCTTCGGCCACAGGCAAACCAAATCCCTCGCTCTTTGACACGAAGAAAAACGCCTTACAATTGCGGTATGAGATAGGCTTTCTCGCCTGCCGACACGCAACCCACAAAGCGAACGTTGGTGAGTTGGTAGCGTTCAACAAGTTGATGGAGCATTTTAGTGGTATTCTTTGTCGCCTTTTCCCTGCCACAACTAAAAACTCATTGGGCAAGAATCGCATCATTTCAATTAAAGAGATGCACATTCTTCTTGTCGTCTAATCCCGACACAGAGGAGATATTGAGGTGGAAGTCCGTCGATTTTCTCTTGTGGAACCTGCATTTGATCGAGTCACACCGTTATATATCACTCGCTTGAGGTTGATGCACATTGAAATGGCTCACCACGTCATTTTTCAGAAATTTGAGAATAAATGAGAGATGAGTTGCAAAGCTAAGCGTGCGGTTAATCTTTCGTGTTCGCTTGTCGATCTTCTTCTGTGGAAGGTTATTATGGAAGTAGTTCACATCGTGAATGGTCACCAAATGCATGCGGAGAGATGGTGGTGTGGATGCGAGGAAGTTGCTGAGTCCAGTGCACAAGGTCTACTTTAGGGAAGAAAAAGGTGCTTGATGAAGCGTGGAAGAGGAGCGTTAATGAGGATATAACGCCATTTTCTTAAAACGAGATAGTCTACCTCATCGCCATAATCTCCACTCCTACCCTTAGGCACAAGGAAACAAAATTCGAGGTTGTGTTGTGTTTTTAGCTCAGCAGCTGCGCTCATGCGAATAGCAGGTTATGCATGCAAACTCGCCAAGTCCCACTATATGTTAGAAGGTTATATAGATAAACGGCAACTTTCTTTCTTTTTAGTCATCTTCTTGTTGTTTTATATTGTAAATATAGCCTACTTTAAACGCTCTTAAAGTAGGCTTTAGGTAACTCTGCATCAACGTGTGGTTATGTGATGTCGATGCAAAGTAAGTCGTTCGAACCTCTTATTCGAAGTAATATAAGAAGGTAGCCACGCCCTCTAAGGCAGGTTTTCTTTGTCCTTCAATTTTCGATTTTTAAAAATCAATTTCAGCTGCAAATACCACGAAGGTTGCTAATGGCTTGCAATTTAGTAACTAAGCGCACCTTACTTCCAGTAACAACGGGTTGTCCGAAGCGCATTTTATCCATTCCATAGTTCACAAGCATCTTGATATTATTCACCTCGATGATTTGCGACCACAAATAAGGAAGGAGCGAAAGAGTTAGATATCCGTGTGCAATAGTGTTTTTGTATTGGCTTTCTTTCTTTGCTTTTTCCACGTCAACGTGAATCCATTGATGGTCTAAATGCTAGCGTCGGCGAATAGGTTTATACGCTCTTGATCCACCTCTAACCAATCAGAAACACCAAGCTGTTCACCCAAATGAGCAACAAACTCTTCGTAAGAATTGATAATTAACCTTTTCCATGTATGCTATTAATTAGTGTTTGCAAAGATAAGCTTTTCTTTTTTACGACAATATTTTTCCTATTTAAAAGTAAAGAAATCAACACTAAATAACGAAATAATAGGGTCTTTTTGATTTATGATCGTGGTTTTATCAGAGTTTTTGTGGTAGTATTATGTGTGAAAAATTACTACCTTTGTAACAAATAAAAATACTAGATTATGGAGAAACAACAGCTTGTTATTTACAATACTCTTAGTAGAAAGAAAGAGAGACATTCGAGCCGCTTAATGCCCCAAACGTGGGTATGTATGTTTGTGGACCAACCGTTTATGGTGATCCACACTTAGGACATGCACGCCCATCAATCACCTTCGACATCTTGTTTCGCTATCTAAAAGCACCTCTGGTTACAAAGTTCGTTATGTGCGAAACATCACCGATGTGGGTCATCTTGAGCATGATGCAGACGAGGGAGACGACAAGATTGAGAAGAAAGCACGTCTTGAACAGCTCGAACCAATGGAGATAGCACAGCACTACACCAATCGTTATCACGATGCAATGAACGCTCTTAACGTGCTTCCTCCAAGCATAGAGTCACAGTAACGGGTCATATTATAGGCAAGAGCAATTGGTGAAAGAAATAATGGATAACGGCTTTGCTTTATGAAAGCAATGGCTCTATCTATTTCGATACCGCAAAATACAATGAAAAATACCACTATGGCAAGCTCTGGACGTAATCTCGACGACGTGATCAACGCTTCTCGTGAGTTAGGAGGCGTGGAAGACAAACGCAACCAAACCGACTTTGCCTTTGTGGAAGAAAGCCACTCAGAGCATATTATAAAGTGGCGTCCTTCGACGAAGGTTTTTCCAGGCTGGCATTGCGAATGTACAGCCATGGGACGCAAAGTATTTAGGTAACAACTTCGATATTCGTGGAGCGGAATGGACCTTATGTTCCCCATCATCGAGTGCGAAATACCAAGCAGTGGCATCGCAAGGACACGACATGGTGCGCTATTGGATGCGCTAACAACATGATAACCATCAACGGAAAGAAGATGGGAAAGAGCTTAGGCAACTTTATTACACTCGAAGAGTTCTGTAGAACCACGAAGCATTGACACAGGCCTACAGCCCCTGCGCTGACCATTTCGTTTCTATATCATCGGCGCACACTATCGAGGAACGAGTGAGACTTCTCGAACGAAGCCCTGCAAGCTGCCGAGAAAGGACTCAACCGTTTGTTGTCGGGAATAAAGTTTAGACCGCATTCAGCCTGCAAACAGGTCGGATAAAGCCACTGCAGACTTTGTAAAAGAATTCCGTTCAAGATGCTATAACGCAATGAACGACGACCTATCTAAACACCTGTTGTGATTAGTATTCTCATTGAAGCATGTCACATCATCAACACCATTGTAGCAACCATAAAGGCACTATCTCTGCCGAAGATCTCGTAGAATTGAAAGAGACCATGCATCTCTTTGCCTTCGAGTTTGATGGGACTTCGTGCCAGAAAAGTCTGATAACAATCAAGCTCGAAGAGGCTTATGGCAAGGTAGTAGATGATGTGTAGACTCTCAGATCGAAAGCCAAAGCTGACAAAGACTGGGCTACAAGCGATAAAATTAGTGATATGTTGGCAGACGCAGGGCTTTGAAGTTGAAAGACACAAAAGACGGTGCAGTGTGGAAATTAGATAAGTAATCCGCACACATTGTCTATCCTATACATTCCATCACTCCCTAAATCCATGCCAAAACACAATGATTCTCTACATCGTTATTCCCTGTTACAACGAGCAAGGGGTGCTTCAATGGGCAGTAGATAAGCTACAACCCATTATCGAAACACTTCAGAACGAATTGCAGATAACAACCCGTTTGATGCTTGTAGACGACGGAAGCAAAGACGAAACATGGAATATTTGCAGCAACTGACTCAACAATACAACAATGTTGAGGCGTCAAAGTTAACTCATAACGTTGGACATCAAAAAACGCATTGTGGGCGGGTATGGAGCAGGTTGTGAGCATTGCGATGCTATGGTGTCGATAGATGCCGACCTACAAGACGACCCTATGCCCATAATAGAAATGGCTAAGCAATTGAAATACAATCATTGCGACATCGTTATGGCGTTCGTAAGAGCGAAAGACCGACAGCTTCTTTAAAAGAACCAGTGCATTGGCCTTTTATAGGGTGATGCAATGGATCGACAAAGAGACTATTTACAACCATGCCGACTTTAGAATGATGAGCAAGAGGGCACTCATCGCCCTATTGCAGTATAGCGAACGCAATTTATTTTGCGTGGGATGTCGTCAATTGGGCTTTAAAGGCCAGGAGTCTATTATAATAGAACCGAAGAACCGCTGGAGAGACAAATATCCATTGCGCAAGATGATCAGTTTCTCTGTGCAGGCATCACATCGTTCTCTACTGCCCTTACTACGTTTCATCACATTGATAGGCTTAAGCATGACCCTCGTGTCGGTAGTGATGATCATCTTCGGCTTAGTAGACTACCTAATGGGCAACACCATACAAGGTTGGACGTCGCTATTGGTGTCGCTTTGGTTCATAGGAGGCATCACAACCACGGGCGTGAGGCATGACGGAGGTGTATGTGGAAAGATCTATAACGAGGGTGAAAACGCCCTCGCTACTTCATTGAGCAGACAATTCAATCCAAAACAAATCAATAAAAACGAGGATAGAAGCGCAGAAATAGCAAGCAACTATTTATTTTGCAGTTGTTTTTAAGTGCATTATCTTTGTGTTCGATAGAAAGTTATTCGTAATGAAGTAATTCTTACGATGAAAGTGAAACGTGTTGAAACATATATAGATACTATGGAAAATATCATTCACTCAGCATTGTAACGAAATATTTAATAAAGCCATTCAAGATTATCGCTAAAAGATAATGTTGAGCACGCCTATTAGCAACCCATATCAGCACGATACAATTGAAAACCGATTGTATGAAAGTGTTGATGAGACGCCGTTCAGTGGCATTTGAAGATATTATCCGTGATCCGCATATCGGTCCGCTCAAAGCGTTGCAGTTAAAAGCGACGCATCGACCGCAGTAATCAGACCGAACAGACTTGGTTGAGCAGATTGATTCACGTTTGAGACACAAAAGTATTCCGACGTAAATGTAAAGCCAGATGCGTTTAAACACCGAAAGTCAGCGTGGGCGATCGACAGATTGTCTATTCTTGCGTTGAAAATCTACCACATGAACGAGCAAACATTGCGTTCAGATGCTTCAAATGAGCATCTAACAAAATGCAAAAGAAAAGCTCAATGTGTTGTTAGAGCAACAAAGACCTCGGAACAGCTATCAATCAGCTTTTTAGAAGATATTGAAGCAGGCAGAGATATATGAAGGTTTATCGTCAAATGAAGATGTATGACCCTTCAACCAACCCCGTTCTATCAAAACAAGAAATAAAGCATGCGCAGTGAGCATCTAGTGATCATTAGATTCTCTGCAATTGGCGATGTAGCAATGATGGTTCCTGTCAGCCTCATTGGCTTCACAATATCCTCACTTGCAGAATTACAGTGCTAAGTAGACCCTTTGCACGAGTGTTCTTTGAGCATCTCGCCCCCAATGTCAGTTTCATGGGAGCCGACATTAATAAAGATTATCGTGGAATATTGGGTTTAAACAACCTTTTCAGACGGCTTTCTGGAAAGCGATTTACAGCAGTTGCCGACTTTCATGATGTGCTTCGAACAAGTATTTGCGCCCTAAAATTCTGGTTCGATCACACTCCTACCGCCCATATCATAAGCATCGAGAGGGCAAGAAAGCACTCATTGCCAAGCACAACAAACGCTCGAGCAACAACCAACATCGTTTCAGAATTATGCCGACGTGCTAAAAGAGTTGGGATATCCCGTTCAATTGACTTTTAAGTCGCTCTTCGAAGGCACCAATTCACAGCTCAACACCTTGCCAAACAGCATAGTTGAGGCAGTAAACAAGGCGCAAGTAAACATCGGTATAGCCCCTTTCGCAGCACATCAAGGCAAGATTTATCCCCTTGAAAAAGATGCAGCGGTGATCGGTGAGTTAGAAAAGTAAGATCGAAAAATCTGCAGATATACCTCTTCGGAGGAGGTGAACAAGAAAAGCAACAAATTACTAATATGGTGCAGCAGCGCCATTGCATCAGTGTTCCAGAGCATTTTAAAGGCTTTTCAACAGAACTTATATGATGAACGAGCTCGATGCAATGATAAGTATGGACAGTTCGAACATGCATTTTGAGCCTCTCTCTTGCTCACCAGTGGTTGGTGTGTGAGGCAACGCATCGTTTTGCAGGCTTTATGGGCTGGAATCAGCCAGAGCATACGTGAAACATTCAATAGCATGTCGTCCATGTTCCATCTACGGCAATAAACCGTGTTATAGAGGCGATTTTGCGTATGCAAAACATCGAACCGCATCAAATAACACAAAAAGGTGATAGCCATTATCAATGCTCAACAGGGCAAAGAAACAAACAATTAAAGCGAACAAACAATAGTAAAACAGGTGGAAACACCTTTTATTAAATAAGTAAATATAAACAATAAAACAAAAATTATTATGGCAAAGTACATGTGATGTTTGCAGGGTGGATATATGACCTACAGTAGGAGATCCAGATAGTGGAATTGAACCAGGAACAGCATTTGAAGATATTCCAGATGATTGGGTTTGTCCTCTATGTGGTGTGGGTAAAGACGATTTCTCTTTAGTTGAAGAATAATTGTTCATTTACAATATCAGTCAATAGGCAGTGCTCTCTTTTTGAGAGTGCTGCCTTTTCGTTTATCAATAGCACTAGCTTTTTGCGGTGCAAAGAGAGCTGCTTTTAGGGAGCAATAGCAATCCTTTCGAGGAAGTGAGCACAGCTTTTTGAAGAGAGCATTGCGCTGAGGCGTATTTAAAGACGATGTAGAGCGTTCGTCAAGCGAGTTGGAATAGTTGTTCGGCGAGCTGCTCTTGTGCGTTTAGAACAAAATTATAGCCCCTTTTGCAAGGCTTGCACACGGATCAAGTGCAGAGGTGTTGCAGAACAATAGAAAAGGAGAGCATAAAAATCACCAGTAAGACATTTGCTTACTGGTGATTTATTGTTAAAGTTAATCGTTGTTGTAGTTTCGATGATTATTTTCTAATCAACTCACAGTGCGTAAAGTCTTACCTTCCTTCTTCACTTTGAGGATGTAAACGCTCAGAGTTAGCAAAGGTGTAGAGCGTACTGTGTTGCCTGTAGCTCATTCACATTGTTCTTAAGCACTGGCATCCATCGATGCTATAAACCTCGAGATGTGTAAGCACCAGCGTGCGCATTCAACAAGGATATCATCGTTTACAGTGTAAGCCTTCACCTCTTCGGTAGTTGTTTCGTTGATTCCAGTTGTAGCATCAATGTGGATCACTTGGAATGCACGTTGATCTTTACCATAAGAGTTTTCAAGTGTAAAGAGTTGCTTCATAGTCTACCACCTGTTGGGTGTAACTTTTGCAGAATCCCTTGCAGTCGTTTCCTGTCATTTCAGTGAATGAACCTTCGAGTTTTCCATGTTGCTTTAGTTTCAACAGAGATGCTTCACCTGCAACGAATGGAGAACCAGCTTCGTAGTTACTACTGGAGTAAGAGAACCTTGTCCTTCGCCTGCACCCTGCAAGTTCAGCACAGTAACCCTAACAGTTGTTCCGTTAGCAACACGCAAACTTGTTGTTTTCATCAGCATTTTGTTCGAAATTCCAGAAAGCTGTCATGTTTGCAGCGTCCTTAACGTTTGAACGATAGTGCTTGCAACTTCTGTTTCGTTTAATTGTTTGCTGAAGAACTTCACATCATCGATCACACCATCAATGGCTGCTTGTCCTGCTCTACCAAATCCTAACATGAAATTGTTTTCGTCCCACCATGATAGTTGTTGGAAATATTCTGTAGAAAGGCCTGTTCCACGTAAACCATTGTAACGCCAATCTTTAGCTGTTGCTGGTTTACCATTGATGTAGACGTTCTCTAACATCACGTGCACCCTTTTCCATTGCGATAGTTACATGGCTCCAAACACCTGGTTCGAATTCAACCGACCAGTTTTGTGTGTGCTCTGGGCTACCACCACTCTTGACTCACGGATTGTAAAGCTGCAGAACTTTATTTGTTGGGCTATATTCTGACCAGATAGAACCCCAGTTATTTTGTGCCAAGTTGTATTGATGACGTAAGTCGAGTTTGAACGCTACCACTTGGAAGGCTGTTGAACTTCAACCAGACAGACATGGTCACTCTTGGTTGTTAGATGTTAGACCAACTATAGCCTTGAATACGAAAAGCTTTTCTTTTAGGTTGATACCTCTTGACAATTTACCATCATGAGGCGACCTGTAGCCATTGTTACAGCTTCGTTCGCTTGAACATTGATAGTTGAAGTTGAACCATTAGCTGTTAATGTTTGAATTTGAGGTAGAGCACCAGTTTCATTGCCTGTTATTTGAACGAAAGCTTTGAATGTTCTTGTTTGAGTTGTTGTTCCTGATTCGCTATGAGACATCACCTGTAACCTCTAAGTCGTAGTTACCTATTTCAGAAAGGTTGTTTACAGTGAATTCAGTTGTACCCATTTGAAGAAGCAACATGGTTTGTCCGTCGCTGTTCTTAAGTGCCCAGTTTGCAGCTGTGTGACGTGGATCTACATAACCAACTTTAAACTCTTCGTTTTGGCTTTAATGATGGTTTTGTTGCAATGAACAATCGTTATAAGCGTAGCAGGAGCTTGTTCGTAGTTTGTCCATGCAATTTGTGAGTTCGTTCTTCATATCTAATGATACTGAGAAACACCTAAACGAACTTTTTGTACTGCTGTTAGATAGGTTCAAAGGAATGCTATAGAACATACCAGCCCATGATGTAGTGATACCCATTAGAGTTGGTTTTGCTTCACCCTTCTTGTTGTGCCCAACTTAAATACGAACACATGAACATCTGAGTTGTAGCAAAGGTTCGCACTGGATTTTTGAGTATTTGCCATCTCGAAGATAAGCTTTCCGTCTACACCCGACTTGTTGAATGCAAGTAAATTAGATGAAGTAATAGTTTGAGTTTCAGGAGTTCTTGCTGTACCTCTAACGATAGAGCACTCTCCAAGATACATATTGATGTTGTTTGCATTTTCGAAATGAAGTGCAATCAATGCAAGATCTTTACCTGCAAGTTCGCTACCTACAGTGAAAGTCTTTTCTACCCAGTGCTCATCATCAATTGCTTGATCACGTGTTAGCAATGTGTATGCGTTTTCATTGATAGGACTTGTTTTCGCTACACTGTGCGGTAGCACCAACTTAACATCACCCGAACCACTCAAATGCTTGTATCTAAAGGTGATAACGTCGCCTGTTTGTAGAGCGTATTGAGTTTTTAAATAGATGTAGATATTCGTTTGTATGTGTACCAAATACACGAACACAAGAACCTCCTACGTATGCATCGTCCCATGTAAATTCAGCATCTAAGCCTGTTTCAGGAACGTTTCTGCCAAGTAGATTAGTGCTAAACCACCAGCGCCATGTAGGCAAGTAGTCTTGAACACCAATGTTATACCAAGAGTTATTGTTCTTTTCTTTCACCCTTCCAGTTAAAGAATTTACCATTACCAAGGTTGAAATAAAGAGATGAATGAGTTCTGCTAAAAGTTCAGCTTAGAGTACTCTTAGCTGTCATCCATGTAGACATACCATGCCAATCTTTATTGTCTACGTTGTATTTCATTGCGCTGTAACCTCTGGAGTGTTAGCTGGGTTACGTGTACTGCCAGTGAAATAGCGTTCAGTTCTTAACATATAAGAACGTTGCATGGTTTCTTCTGAGCTACCTTTTTCATTTCTACTTTCCCAGAACATGTTCTTGAGTGAGCTCCCACAAACCAATTGAAATAGGATAGTTCTTTAAGTAAAGGCCAACTATTAGTTCTTGGTTCACCTCCTTGCATGTTAACACCTGCATAAAGGTATAGAGGATCTCTTTCCATAGTCTTAGCATAGTCTACAGAAGTGCGTAGAACTAAATCGCTATTCCAGTTATAGTTAAGGAAAGAGAATGCTTTATTGTCTTTATTACCGAATGTTTGTTCGAAATTGTTATTCAACATGTTGCCAGACTAGACGTCCTCTGTCGGTTGTCAAACCCATACCACATGTTTTCGAATATTGGATTTCTGCTTTCCATTAGCTTATTAACATGCGATGCTTGTTTCTTGGGTCACGAGTGATGTTGTTAAACTCAGACCATTCAGAGTTATAGCTCAATCCATCTTGTCCATAATAGTAAAAGATAGTCTGCTAATTTTTGAGCATCGAGTGTGTTGAAGTCTAAATTCAGAACGCCATTCATCGCTTAAGCTACCATAAGGCACTGTACCTGCAGATGAAACAGCCACACCATTCTTATGTGCTACGTCCATTAAAGCAGCTGGAATACGTCCAAGAGAGCGAGTCCAGTCGCCCCAGTGGCTAACATACGACCACAAAGAGAATACCTCTGAGTCAAAAATACCATCGGGTGAGCGTTGGTTTCGGGGTTGTTAAAAGGAACCCAAGCCAGCAAACGCTTGTCGTTTGTTTCGTTCAAGTTTTGAAGAACCTGTGTCTTTTTCGTTACGGAAACGTGCTTTTAGGGCTTTACACGTAGAGATAAAGATTATCGTCATCAGTAACTTTTCCTCTGTTTTGCCACGCTTCTACAGATCTAAAAAGTTTGTCACCTTTGTTGTTTTGCCATTGAATGTAGTTTTCTTTCCAATGACTGTGCTTGCAGAGTGCTGGTGAAACCAAGCAACCAAGCATAAGCAATTGTAGTTCTTACTTGTCATACGATTGTTTATAATTGTAAATGTTTAGTCAATATCATTAATCTATTAGGGTGAATAATAAAATGCTTATAGCGGTGCAAATATACATCATTATTTGATATAAAACAAATTTTTCGGATAATTTAGTTGATTTTTAGTCAATGGTTTTTCTATCTGCCTGAAAATGAGGCGTTGAGCTATGGCTTTTGAAAAGCATTGTTCTTGAAAGGGCAAAAACGATTGTTTTTGAGGGCGAATAGCAATGTTATTGAAGGGTAAAAGCAGTGCAGTTGCGAGGGGTGAAAGAAAAGGGAGACAAGAACCATTGTTCCTGTCTCCAAAGTAAATACATTATTCGTATTTGAGATAATTGTTTTCGTGTCTCATGGATTGAATTATACTATTTATCTATATTGAAAAACAACCATTATGAATGGAAGATAAATAAGTTTTCGTCTGTTTTTATTATCGATCATCTTTTTGAAGGTCTTCTTCCACTGTTGTAATGCCTCCCAATCGGAATTGTTCTACAAGCACTTTGAGAACTGCTGGTGAAACGAAAGCAGGAAGAGTAGGGACCAATGTGAATGTTCTTCACGCCTAAGCTCAATAGTGCAAAGGTACAATTACGGCCTTTGTTCATACCACGCGATGTTGAATGCCAATGGAAGGTCGTTGATATCAGCAGCACCGAATATCTCTTTCAACTTAAGACCACCACAGCCCATGTGTAAGAGTCGTTACATTGACCTGCCATCGAGCACTCTTGGTATGCCATTTATATCTCCAAGATTTAATTTATTGTATTTAAATTTAGCGCAACCAGATGTTAGTATCACCACATCTTGAGGCAATTGTTTTGCAAACTCAGTGTAGTAGTCACGACTCTTCATTCTTCCGTCGCATCCACCCATCACTACAAACTTACGAATAGCACCGCTCTTCACAGCCTCAACGATTTTGTCTGCAAAGTGCAAATACCTGATTGTGTGCGAGCCTCCAACGATTTCACCAGTCTCAATCTCTGTAGGAGCATCGCAAGTCTTTGCCAACTCGATTACTTCAGAGAAGTCTTTGTGTCCGTTTTCGTCTGCTTCGATGTGCTTCCAACCAGGGAAACCAGTTGAGTTAAGAGTGAAAAACACGATCACGATAGTTGTCTCTTGCTGTTGGAGGAACGATACAGTTGGTTGTAAAGATAATTGGTCCGTTGAACGCAGCGAACTCTTCTCTTTGCTTCCACCATGCGTTTCCGTAGTTACCAACAAGGTGTTTGTATTTCTTTAGTTGTGGATAATAGTGTGCAGGGAGCATCTCTCCGTGTGTATATACATCCACTCCAGTGCCTTCAGTTTGCTTTAATAGCTCTTCGATGTCGTGCAAATCGTGTCCACTGATAAGGATTCCAGGGTTTTTACCAACGCCAATGTTCACCTTTGTGATTTCAGGATTACCATAAGAAGTGGTGTTTGCCTTGTCGAGAACAGCCATTGCGCTAACGCCTTTGCTACCATGTTTCGAGCACAAGACTTAGTAATGTGGTCATATCTGCATTAGGGATCAGCGATGGTTGCCAATGCTTTGTAGATAAAGTTGTTCACCTCTTGGTCGGCATAACCAAGTCTGCCAGCGTGTTCTGCATAAGCAGCCATACCTTTAAGACCAAGAACTGTGAGCTCTTTTAATGAACGAAGGTCTTCATTTTTCATTGCGAAGAATGTTCTCTCTCAAGCTTTCTGCATCGTAATCAGCCTTTTTCTCCGCCCCAAGTAACTTCTGATAGTCGGGAGTTGAATATTGTTTTTGAGCAGCGATGGCCAACAATTGCTTTTTAAGTGCAACACCTTGTCTACTCTGCGCAAGATAGATGCATCGTCGAAGTTAGCGTTTGTGATGGTTGAGAACAATGAATCGATAACGAAACTGTCTACTCCTTCAACGCTTTGAATATTGTTTTGACGCAAAAGATGCTCGATAGTAGAGACGCCTCTCACAACTCCTAAAAGCAAATCCATATAGTTTGAGGTTGACGCTTCTTTGCCACAAACTCCTTTAATGAGTGCAAGCCACACCCTTAGCTGTTTCCTGACATTGGAAACAAAACATCTTATTTTCCATAATCTTTTTGTATATTTTAATCTTGTTGGGTGCAAAATTAGGGCTAAAAAGAAAACCCCAAGAGTAACAATTGTTACTTTGGGGCTATAAAAAGTTAAGTTTTTGATGCTTTTTCGTTGCAAAGCCCTGCAACAAAGGGCAATACCTATTATATATAAAGGGGTGTTGTGAGGCTTTGGTGGTGGGCATTTATCCAAGAAGAGCACAAAGACTGTGTAAAAGCTTAGCGAAACAAAGGGTGCACTCGAATGAACGAATGCACCCTATGGCTAGTTTTATAGATGTTTTAAAACAAAACCGAGTTTATTTTGCGTTGAAAGCAAAAGCAACGTTGGATTTGTTAGTGTTTAGTCTGTTCCAAAGAGGTAGAATTCTACAATACTTACACGGTCTGTTGCGGGCATCTTTAAGATGCTATATTTTTAGATAACAGAGCCTTAGGACTGCTTTAAAAAGGGTGATGTTTTGATAGCCTCCACTGGTTTGAATTGTGCCTAACGATTTCCAAGTTACATTATCTTGCGAAACGGCAACCTCTACTTCTTGGGGCGCATAGTGATTGCTTGTCCACGACCAAGAGGTGGTGTTAACACCCGTTATGGTTTTGATACTACCAAGATCTATCGTTATTGTGAAGCCTTGTCCACTGCGTGCAACATCTGTCCAATAGTTTCCATCAATTAAATTATCACCAGAATTTTCGGCTCCTTCACTCAATGTAATAGTCCAAGAGCTACGATCTAACACGTCATTCACCTTTGGTTCGCCCATTATCATAGATTGCAAGGCTCCTTTTTCAACCTTTGCTGTGAGATTGTTGAGCGTTGTCATGGGCGAAAATGAGTGTGTTGGGTTGCGTTGTTTCGATGCTTTTTAGGGCTACATCGAACGACAAACTAACCTTTTGCTCGTTTGTTTTTAGCTCGTTAAGGTTTGTTGCTACAATGTGAAAGGTGTCGGAATGTTGCTCGCCTGCTTTGATAACAATTTGTGAAGCATCGATTTTTGGCCCTTGTTGTCTTGTAGCTCAATCCTATATTAGATGCGTTGGCATCACGAAGTTCGACATTTACATGCACATCTTGGCTGGTTGGCTTTTTGTGTTTTAGTACAAAGGCATGTTAACTCGCCTGAAAGACCTTCTTCAGAATGGTTAATGTAGAAGGTTTTGGGCGAAGGAGTTAAATAATCTAACCGTTGTAGGTAAACATAAGTGGCAGTCCACTCGTCTTCTGTAGTGTTGTTTTTCGCTGTGACAACCACATAATAGTAGTAGGCCTGCTATGGCATAGCTACCTATTTGAGTAGGTTATATTTGTGTTTCATAACTTTTTGTTTTATTTCCAATCGGTATGTTCATCTGTTGACTTTATTCCTTCAACCCAAGTAGGTGTTTGAGTTGTAGTGATGGTGTCCCTTTTCCTGTTGCATCTTGGAACATTGCCCGTTTCCTTCATTAAATCTCCAATAAGCTTCTAAGCCTTTTTGCTTTCGGACTTACTGTTGATTGGCTCTTTTGTATTTGTGTTTTCGGTGCGACAAACCGACCAAAACACGGGCTTCGGTGATTAGAATTTTGCAGTTTCCCCAACGGCTATAAGGATCATCTCTTTGGTGAACCATTTAAATTGTTTAAAGGTGGTGCTGCCAGCGAGATGTCTTTCACACCAGCAAAGGCACTCATTGATATACAAACGATAGTGAGAACCATCGCAAGTGAGTGCCAAGTGTTGCCATTTGTTTTGGCTCGAAAAGAAAGAAGGATTCATATAAATGCGGTTTCTGCCCACAATTTGCACCAAAGAGTGCGCCTTATGTCCTCCATTGTCGCTTTGAGGATCTTCGAAACGAAGCAATACAAAAGTTGCTTTCTCCAGGTCCGCTGTTAACAAAAACGGCACGATCTCGGTCGCCAGTGTCATCACTGGAACTTAACTTCTATGGTATATTCGTTAAATGTTTCGTCTCCCTTAGGCATTGCAGCCTCTAACATCAGCGCACCAGTGAACTGAGGAAGTGATGAAGTGACAATTGCTTCGGTTGTAATAACGAACGAACCAGTCTTAAGCATTGCAGGAATGTCGCTGTCTTCGCTAATAAGACGAACGGGAATGGCATAGCTTTCGCCTATCATGGCTTGTGTTAGCGGCTTGATATTGATCTTTACAGGGTCGACAGGTATTTTTCCTTTAGGGATAACAACCTCTGTAGGCATTGTGAAACTGCTGTCGGGAAGTGTTATATAGCTTGTTCCTTGCTGTTCGTTATATTGATGTAGCAAGGCGAGTATCTACCACAAGTTTAAGCTTGCAGTCGTGTGTTGCCATTGTAGAGGCATGGGTGATTTCGGTTGTTTGCACCATCGTCGTTAATAGTACTTTTGCACTCGATGAGTGCGGCTCTCATTGATGAAAGCACTATTGTTTAGCGTTTTGTAATCTGCATCATTGCATGATATAAACAATATCAGATTACATAAAAGCATGTATCGAATTAGTTTCATAAAAATCTTTTTAAAATTTATTTTTAAACGATGATGAGCAGTTCTTTTTGTTGCCAAAAGCAGAACAAGAGCCCACCATAAGGTTTTATTTTCTTATCTCACTGCTGGGTTTTTGAGCCTGAATGGCACGTCGTAGGTATTTATAAGCAGAGCGTGTTTACTGCTTCGCCGTCGATGTGATGAGGCTCCAAATCCGCCTTTCATATAGCCGTTTGTTGGTTGCCAACGAGCAAAACCTTCTAATGAACGATAAGGAGTTGAGCGTCCATCACGTGTAGAAAAAGGATAACCACCATTTAAACAATCGATGGCACTCTCTAAGTTTTCGGTCATTACATAACGATTTGTGATTTCTTCTTCAGTCATAACCGATTTAAATTTGTTGATACCTGTTTGTAAACGGCCATCCAAGTGCCCTCTTTAGCAAAGTAAGCATATCACATAATAGCTGATATAAGGTGCTGTTTCTGCGTTTAAGGTTTGTGGTTCGCCATCTACAAGGAGCAATTTCTCGGGATGTGGCGACTTGGGTCCTATGCTTTTAGCCAGCTCGGTGATGAAGACATGCATCAAATCGTTGTTACTTGCCAGCTTTCCTCCATAGCCATAGTTTGGTTCGAGTCGATATCAAATCCGTCATAGTTATATTTGTTGAGCGTGTCTACAATGGCATTGGCATATTTTCGAACAACCTCTTCTTGCTTTTTGGTGTCGCCATCTTCCCAACCCCAGAACTTATTTCGAGTGGCTTCGTCGATATCGTGTTCCTTTGGCGTTGCATGTTGCCCCTACATATGATGTAAAGCTACAGAAAAGAACCTTTGTTCCCTTAACTTTTTGAACGAACTCGAGATCCTTTTTGTCCTTCCGACAAGTTAGTGGAGTTGTCCCAGAGTGAAACAACATCCACAGAATCGGGAAGACCTGCTAACATATTGGTTGTAGAAGCGCCTGGATTGCTCCAACCTCCAAACCAACCGAACGATATAGAGTGCTTGTTGCCTTTCCAATCTCTTAGTGCTTGGTAGTAGGTTTCTTTCTTTGCAATCTCTGTATTAGAATATTTTGTCATTTGAACTGCCTCTGCATCAGTCCAATCACTGCACGCAAACGCCACTAAAGAGCAGCTAAACAATGATAGTGCTTTTAAAAATATTATGCATAATATATAATGTTATTCGTTTATAAATAGGAATGATTAGATAAAACTACCAACATTTTGGTTGTTTTTAATAATACCAATGTTTAGTTTAGCCCAAAGCAAGTCTTAGCCTCGTTATCTTCACCATTCAACAATTGTATTGCATTTTGATAGTTTTTGCTTATTCAAGTCTTTTCTGTGTCAGGATAGTGCAAACGGCGCATTCCTCGCATCGTATTTGTTATCACTTGAGGATTTTAAAGTTGTCGATCGAAGGAGCCAATTCAGGGAATCCTGTGCGTCGATATTCAGCCCATGCTTCCGAGTCCCATGGGGTACATTGCAATCCATTTTGTGTGATAATGCGTTCTAAGTTTTGATCGTTGCCATCAGCATCCCATTGAATTTTAACCTTTGTGTTGCGTTGATAGTTATATTTTGATCCACGAGGTCGTTCGAATGTCCATCGGGTGTTGCCGTGTTGTTATTGATATAGGGTTTGTATTGCATTGGCATCTACGCCATGTTGTTCCATAGAAAGTTTTATTCCTTCTTTATAAAACGCCTCAGCAGTTCCACCAACGTTCCATCCTTTCAATGCGCATTCTGCTTTTAAGAAGGCCACTTCGGCAGCAACACAAATGGGAAGGGGTGATGTTGTTTGAAATTTTGGCAACGAATAGTTTGCTACATCTTGCTTTTTGAAAGCGGCTTCGCCAGTACGCATGCCAATATAACGAGTGTGATCGAATGCCGATGTGGTGAAATAAGCATCACGACGGGGATCGTTATAGCCATTCATATAATCGACAATAGAAGAACTTGCACGAAGATCTCCCCAGCCTGTTGAGGCCAATTGATATGGGTTTCCTTGCACTCCAGGCGACATTAAAGCATTATATTGGTTAGCATCTATCAATCCTGCAGGGCTCATACAAATTTCTTCTGCAGCTGTTTTATTGCCAATTCTCACTGCTGCACGCAGTGCAATAGAGTTGGCTAAGCGTGCCCATTTGCTGTAATCGCCTTCGTAAAGCAAATCGTTTGCCGCCAAAGGACGTGATGAAGGATATTGTTTGCTATATTGATATAATGTGTTGGCTGCTGCTGTTAGGTCGGAAATGATGTGTGAATAAACATCTTCTACCGACTCATAAGCAGTGTTGAATTTACCATTTGCAATACTACTATATGGTATTGGGCCATAACAATCGCACACTCTCATAAGCACAGCAGCCTTTAATAGGGTTGCCATAGCCCAGAAATGTCCTGATTTGTTAGTGGCTTCTTCTATGCTATAAAGGTTCACAAGTCCTTTAAAGGGAGTGTTAAACGGAATAGCATTCCATCCTTCCGAAGCATTAAAGGTATCGAAATTTTGTCCACCCCATCGGTTCGAGCAGGTCATATAACCGCCTAATGCTCCCACCATTTGGTCTATCATCTGCGAATTGTTTTGCTGAACAAACATCAAAGGCTCCATCATTGCAGGAAGAAGCACAGAAGGTACACCTTTATACACTGCATATTTGTTCGTGTTATACTCTTCAAAGTTGTCTGTGCACGCACTAAAGCCAAGTGTAAAGAGAAAGAGTGCTATTATTTTACTTATATTTTTCATAAGAATCTTTGTCGTTTTTAGAATTGAACTTTAACATTAAAACCAATGTTTCGAGTAGAAGGTTGCATAAAATAGTCTACCCCTTGATAGAAGTTACTACTTGTTGAAGCCGACAATTCGGGATCGAATGGAGCTTTTACAATATATCATCCAAAGGTTTCTTGCAAGTAGTCCTACAGATAAATTCAACTTATTATGGAACCATTTCTTAGGGAAATCATAGCTCAAACTCAATTCTTGTAGGCGCACATTGGTGGCACTATATAAGTAATAAGTGCCGTAACCTCCTTCTGCTGTAGATATTGTTTGATAGTATTTCTTAGCATCGATCTTTCCATAATTAATAGGAACACCGCCATTGTTGCGTGCATCTGCAGAGGCTTGCGATCCTCCATAATAGTCTAAAATACCCTGTGTTGCCGAGTAAACCAATCCACCAACACGTGCAGAAACAACAAAACCAAGTGTAAGTCCTTGATAAGAAATCGAGTTGTTCCAGCCCTAAATTGTAGTTAGGAGCTAATCTTCCAGCCTTTTCTCAAGCCTGTTTCTTGCATACTTAAATTGCCCGAAGAAGGATCAATAGCAATGTTTCCATTAGGATCTCGCTTCAATTCGTGTGATATAGATATCGCTCATGGTGCCACCTTCACGTAGAATAACTTGTGGAGCAACAGAGCTTGCGCCCAAATAGGCTTTTTGAATTTCAGGAATACCGTCGCTATTGACACTTGCTTTTGATAATTCTTTAATTCTATTTTGGTTTAATGTGTAGGTGAGAGTCGATGCAACGCCAATTTTTTCCGAATGTGTTGCGATAGCCCAATGTTAGCTCTATACCTTGGTTTTTGTACGTTTCCGCTTTGCACAATTTGTTCAGAATACAACGAAGATGTACTTGTTTTTGCCATAAATTGTTTGGTTGTAGGTGTTCGAGCGATATAGGGTTACATCTAAATTGATAGTGTTATTTAAGAATTTAGAGTTCAATCCAAGTTCCCATGAGCGTGTGTTCTCGGGTTTCATATGCTCTAATGGAGCGATATTAGACTTCTCCCACAAATGGGTTTGGTTATTGAAATGATAGCTTGGATTAGACAAGAAACGGTCAAAAGCCGAAGCAACATCAGAATAAGAGGCACGCATTTTTACAAAAGTAATCCACTAGGGCAGCTTAACCATATTAGAAATTACAGCTGAAACGCCCACTGAAGGATAGAAGAATGACGACTGATCAGAATAAGCTAACTGCGAAGCTCAGTCGTTTCTGCCTGTAACTGTTAAGTAAAGCATATCTTTATAGCCCAGTTCCACCGATCCAAATATCGATTGAGTTTGGTCGTGCCAGCCCTCTTGAATGGTTTTATACTTATTCGAATAGTTAATGTTGTTCATCGCAAAAGAAGTTTGGTAGCAACAAATTACCTGTTCCTCCTGCAGCCTCAAACACTTGATCTTTAATCGAAGTACCAATGTTTGCCGTGAGATTATAATCCTGTCCAAAACGTTTGTTGATGTTAACCATCACATCACCATATATTGTTCGGTCGTGTTGTGTTTGGTCTCCGTAGCCTCCATTCGCATCCGAAATGGTTAAAAGAGTCGAAGCATAATTCTTATTTAACAAACGATATTCTGAGTTATCCACTCTAACACGTCCAGTAACATTTAGCTAATCGAGACATCCCATTTTAAAGATGCATTCAACATATAGCGATGTTTGTCTGTGGTGCGTGTCATTCGTTTTTGAATCAATAAGGATTTTGCAACGAGTGCACCCCTTCTCCATAGGGCCAATATTGTGTCATGTAGCCCAAAATAGGGTCCCAACGCTCGAAATTGCGAACTTCATCGAAGTGATCTCCTCGTGGAAATAAATACAAAGCAGGCAAAGGGTTGTTGTATTTACCCTGTGAAACTATGTTAGCATCTTTCTGAACGATATAGTTTGCACCAAAATCTAACAACAATTTATCGTTAAGAAACGATGTTGTGTTGCGTGCTGTGAAGTTATAACGTGAATAAGTGTTTTCTAAAACAATACCCTTTGCGTTTGTAGTAGAAACCGATATATAGGTTTGATTTTTGCTATTACCAGTTGATAGCGACACCGAATTAATGATGTTAGAGCCTGTGTTGAAAAATTTAGCAATGTCGAAATTGCCGTTTTGTGGGCTTCCCCAGCTCATTAAACCCGAGCTTGTGCCATAGCTGTTTTGAGTTTTTGGCAAGAAGGTAGCATGCGAAAACGTGCTACTATTGCTCACCGTAACCGTTGTTTTGTCTTTACTTTCCACGCTTGGTGTTAATAATCACAACACCATTGGCAGCGTCGCTACCATATAAAGCCGCAGCCGATGGACCTGTTAACATGTTTACACTCTCAATATCTTCGGGGTTTATGTCGGCCGAACTCTCCGAACCCATCGGTGTTGAGTAGGCTCCTTCGCCTCCACCAAAAGAGTGATTATACATCGGAACACCGTCTATTACATACAAAACGTTGTTGCTTTTTTCGATAGACTTTGTACCACGCATCACCACACGCACAGCACTTCCAGCTCCACCTGCACCTGTATTGATTTGAACACCAGCCACCTTGCCCACTAACGAGTTAACGAAGTTGGCGTCTTTGTTGCGTGTAAGCTCTTCGGCCGACACCTTTTGCACGTTATAGCTCAATGCTTTTTCTGCACGTTTAATACCCAATGCCGTCACCACCACTTGGTCTATTGTGAGTGCATCGCTTTTTAAAACAATGTTTAAACTGCCACTTCCTGCATGTTTCACCTCTTGAGTAGCCATACCAATGTAGCTCACTAAAAGGGTTGCACCTTTTAGGAATGGTTAACGAGAACTTGCCATCTGCATCTGTTATGGCACCATTGGTAGCAGCTTTTCGCCTTTTTATGCGAATGGTTGCACCAATAACAGGCTCATACTGCTTCGTCTACAACTCTTCCTGCTACCTTAACATCACTGTTAGACTGTTGTGCTTCTCGGTTCTCTAAAGCTGTTACATTTGGGCTAAGATCCATTGAACTTCTACCTAAAAGATGAGTAGAGTTAGCAGGGTGCACTTGCAAATGCTTCTAAACAGCAACAAGATAGAAAAACACTTACTGGAAAAATTTTTCCTGTTTTTCATTTATTTATAGATTTATTAATGCTCTGTTCAGACATAAGACCTCAATAAAACGATATCGAGAGGGCTTCATTTTATTGTATAGCTATTGATTGTTTAGCCGTTTAGGTTTATCAATGCAAATATATATATGATTTGTAAAGGTTTGTTTTCTATGTACTTGTTTAACATTAATAAGTAAAACTAAATACAAATTTAATGAAAAGGGAGTGGATATAGGTGTGTTATAGGCACCCAATGAAGCCTATTGAAAACCATTGTTTGACCCTTTTCCTGAGCTTTTCAGCAAAGCTTTTCCACAAAAGAGCATCATTAAGTTAGATTATTTAGCACACAGCCCACCAACAAAAGAGGCGGGCGTGTTGAGGTAAAGACGAGCACTTCGTTTGCAATTAGCCGAGTGTGAAGAGCAGTTTGCCTGCTTTTTATCTTCAGAATGAAACTCGAAACCTTCGAAATCGAAGTTTTTAGCTGGTCGATATGCTTACATTCGTTCTCAATAATATATCTTGTCATCGTTCCTCGGCACATCTTTGCATACACAACGATGCTCTTTAGCTTTCCATCTTTGTGCACCATAAACTCGGGTTGAATAACCTTTATCGCCTTAGTAACCCTTCTTCCAATCGAATAAACGTTTCATTTCGGCACTGGCAAGATACACAGTATGCCGTCGTCTTGCTTCACAGAGTCGATTAAACAATCGGTAAGCAGAGGTTTCCAATAGTCGAACATCGACTGGTTGTTATGGGGGACACCACATTTCCTTCGAGTCGGTAGTTCTTAATGCCGTCGCATGGGCGCAAAAAGACCATATAAGAACGAGGTGATCCACAGGTGTTTCTGAGCGAAATTCATCTGTTTCTTTTAGAAAACGACTGCGCATTTAAATACTTATATGCAATGCCCGAATAAGCCAAAACCGCTGGGAGCGTGCTTTGAGGGCATGAAATCGTTGTAGCGCATTTTGTTGATTGCCCCCAACTGAGACGTTGATTTTGAGCATGTCGACAGCTCTTCTGCCGAATAAGCAGCCATTTCACGAGCGTTGTTAATGGCTTCTTGCAGAAAAAGGGGTTCAGTTTGTTGAATTTTTGCACACTCGGCTTGGGCAATCATGTCTTTAGCACACGACAAAAAGTATTTGCATATAAAAAGAATTATTTGAGGGTTTATTAGGGGCAAAGATAGTGTTTTTCTGTTAAAACGAGAGCGTTCTGAAAAATTTAATCGTACTTTTGCGTTGCTAATATCAACGCTATTGAGTGCCAATGTCACTGATATTGCACATCAAAAGCATCAACATTGCAGTGTAAAAGCATTGCTTTCTTCACTCACTTAAGAACTGATTATGAGATCAAATCATTAAACACTTCACCGACAACGATGCCCTATACCTTCGGTTGTCAGTATTATGTACTTCAGAAATACCCTCGTGCTGAGGTGGAATATACTTTCTTCGACAGAAATAAAACAGTGTATCCAAAAGGTTTCGACCAACTGGTTCAAGAGCAAATCAACTTGATGCCCAACGTGGTTATTACCGAAGAGGAAATACATTTCATGCAAGAAAAGATGTATTATCTGCCTAAGTGGTTCTTTACTTTCTTGCGAGGTTATCGCTTTAACCCTAATGAAGTGATGATAAATCAAGACAAAGAAGGGCATCTTGCTATCTCTATTCGAGGCAAGTGGTATTCTACCATTATGTGGGAGATGCCTATCTTAACCATTGTTTCGGAATTGATGCACACCCTTTTGGGCGACATTGAGCGTTATGATGCGCAAAGAGAGGAGCAAAGAGCTCGTGAAAAGGCTGTTGAAATTTTGTCGAACGGCTTGGTGTTGAGCGATATGGGCACCCGAAGACGCTTGTCGTTTGCACATCACGACATGGTGGTTCGTGTGTTGAAAGAGGTGTATCAAGAGAAAGGAACTACCGATGCCAACGGCTTTCACGCATGGACGGGCAAGTTAGTGGGCACAAGTAATGCTCTACTTTGCTGAAACATCAACTCACCCCCATTGGAACAATGAGTCATCAAATTATCGAATTTGAAGAAAATGTGAGCAGAGTGTTTGAATGTAACTTTAATGTGATGCGCAAATTTAGCGACGTTTACGACGGAGATAATGGTATTTATCTTTACGATTGCTTTGGCGATAAGGGTGTTCTTCAACAACCTTTCGAAGCGTATGGCTATGATGTTTACTGGCTTGCGTGTAGACAGTGGCGTGGAAGAAGAGCAAGTTGAGAAGATTATCTCAAAATACAAACAATTGGGAATCAATCCTCAAACCAAACAAGTGGTGTTTTAGTAATGGATTGAACATTAAAGCGAGCAATTGAAATTCACAAGTATGTCGACGGCAGAATGCAGAGACAGCTATGGTATAGGAACATTCTTAACATGCGATGTGGAGAACGCTAATTCGATGAATATCGTGGTGAAATTGACTCAATGTCGCATCACTGAGAATCGTGAATGGCACGATTGTGTGAAGCTTTCGAACGACAAAGGCAAGACACTTGGTAACCCCGAGAAATGCGACTGCTTAAAATGATTAAATAGAATAGTTGGCGGGTGGCTTGGGTCGTGCTTTTCGTTCTCTTTCAGATAAAAACACGACACTAAAGGCTTTTTCGTTCTCCTTTATAAAAGCTGATAAATGCCTGCACCGCCTATCTCTATAGATGCAAAATAAACTACAATCTTTATATCGTCGCACGCTCTTTGAAAGATAAGAGGGTGCGATTTTTCTTTTGATCACAACTAAATGAAAACCAAAGAGAACAGCCACTTATGCCCCACAACAACGCCTTTGAGTGATAAAAACAAAAAAACAATGGTTCTTTCTCTTTGTAAACTCTCCTTTTTACGCTAACTTTGTAGGCAAAAGAAAATCATAAATAAGAATTAGATGTCATTAAAATGCGGTATAGTTGGACTTCCAAACGTTGGAAAGTCAACTCTTTTTAACTGTTTATCGAGCGCAAAAGCGCAAGCAGCAAACTTCCCTTTCTGCACAATTGAACCCAATGTAGGTGCTATACCGTTCCTGATGAACGACTAACAAAGCTTGCAGAGATCGTTAAACCAGGCAGAATTGTTCTGCTACATGCGAAATTGTAGACATTGCAGGACTTGTTGAGGTGCATCTAAAGGCGAAGGACTTGGTAATAAGTTCTTAGGTAACATCAGAGAAACAGATGCAATTATCCATGTTCTTCGTTGTTTTGAAGACGAAAAACATTACACACGTAGACGAAACCATTGATCCTGTGCGTGATAAAGAGATTATTGACACCGAACTTCAATTGAAAGACCTCGAAACGGTCGACAATCGTTTGGCTAAAGAACAAAAGATTGCAGCGGCAGGAAATAAAGATGCAAAGGTGATGGTTACTGTTTTGCAAGCTTATAAAGAGGTTCTTGAAAAGGGACTCAATGCAAGAACGGTGCAATTCGAAAGCAAAGAGGAAATACAAGCAGCACGACTTGTTCCTCTCACTTCTAAACCTGTGCTATACGTTTGTAACGTTGACGAAACAGCAGCGAAAGAGGGTAATGAGTTCACTCAAAAATAGCTGAAATAGCGGCTACTGAGGGCGCAGAGGTATTGGTTATCGCTGCTAAAACCGAAGAGGATATCGCCTCATTAGATAGCTATGAAGACAAACAAATGTTCCTTGAAGAGCTCGGTTTGACCGAATCGGGAGTGAATAGATTGATTAAAAAGGCTTATTCGCTATTGAACTGGAAACATTTATCACTGCTGGAGAAATGGAAGTGAAGGCTTGGACCTACCAAAGGGCTGGAAAGCTCCTCAATGTGCAGGCGTTATTCACACCGATTTCGAGAAAGGTTTTATCCGTGCAGAGGTCATTAAGTATGCAGATTACATTCAATACGGCTCTGAAGCAGCTGTTCGTGAGGCTGGAAAGCTTGGTATTGAAGGTAAAGAATATGGTGCAAGATGGCGATATTATGCACTTTAGATTTAACGTGTAACGCAATGAACTGATACGCATAGCTCTTCATCAACCAAAGCGGTGTGTTGAGGGCTATGCGACTTTTATTTATACAACAACGGGTGCAAAACAAATGCCCTTCAACATCAACTTATTATGCTAAACACTATCCTTTATATTGTTTGGAACCCCAACGTAGAGTTGTTTAGAATTGGTTCTTTAGCCATTAGATGGTACTCTTTGTGCTGGCTTCTTGGTCTTTTATTCGCTTATCTCATTGTGAAAAAGCTCTATAACGACCAAAAATCAAGGAAGAATACTTCGATCCGCTCTTTCTTTATTGCTTCTTTGGCATCTTGTTGGGCGCACGTTTGGGGCATTGTCTATTCTATCAGCCCGATTATTTCTTGAGTTCATTTCAGCATTTCGTTGAGATTTTAGTGCCAATAAAGTTCTTACCTAATGGAGGTATGCACTTTACAGGGTTACGAAGCTTAGCTTCTCATGGCGGAACTCTGGGCTTAATGATTGCACTCTACCTGTATTACAAACGCACTCACGTTAATCTTTGGCGTGTACTCGATAACATTGCCATCGCAACACCAGTGACAGCGTGTTTCATTCTGCTTAGGTAATTTGATGAATTCTGGAAATCATTGGTAACGTAACCGATGTGCCTGGGCTTTCATCTTTGAGCGTGTTGACATGCAACCACGTCACCCTGGTCAGCTATATGAGGCCATTGCTTATGCTATCTTCTTTTTGTTAGCTAGTATTTCTATAAGAAAAAGCCTCAAAAAGTGGGTTCGGAGCTTCTTCTTTGAGCTTTGTGTTTAACCCTCATTTTCACCTTCCGTTTCTTTATAGAATACACCAAAAGAGGTGCAGGTTAGCTTTGAGTCGGGAATGCTTTTTCAATATGGGTCAGTTGCTAAGTGTGCCCTTTATCATCATCAGGTGGCATATGGTGGGCGGAAAAATGGCTCAAAAAGTTAGGAGCAGAATCGTAATACAGAACGCATTGAATAACGATATACATTAAAGCGGAGATGGTTGTGTGGCTATCTCCGCTTTTCTCTATGGGCAGTTGGTGAGCTTTTGAATGACTCTTTTCAATCCTTTTTCTAATGCTTAAAAGCCTTCTTTGAATTATTGAAAGGATTGTAGTTGCTGTTGATGACTTATCTTTTTATATCGAGAAAAACAGCTTAAAAAGTTGCTTTATATGGAAACTTTTGTTATATTTGCAATATGAACAGAAGGATAGTAACCTATCAAAAGTACTTTGATGAGTTCTGGTATGCTCTCGATAAGGGCGTAAAAAGAAAATTCTCTATGTATTTTCGATGCTCAAAAACGATAGACAGGCTTCCAACAACATTCGTAAAATCAATGGGTGAAGGCTTGTTTGAGTTGCGAGTAGAATATGAAAACTAACATATATAGAGTCTTTTTTATCTTCGATGAGGGCAATATTGTAGTGTTGTTCAATGGTTTTCAGAAGAAAAAGCAGAAGACTCCAAAGGTAGAAATAGAGAAAGCGTTACGAATAAAGAATGAATATTATGCAGAAAAACAAAACAATAGTCAGAGATTTTTGACCAATATTTAGATGAAGAATGTGGTAATAGGTACAGAAGAGCGTACTAAATTTGAAGAAGAAGCTAAGGCTTTTTATGCAGCACAAATACTTCTGCAAGCACGTAAGGACGCTAAAAAGTAACACAAAGTGAACTTGCTCAGCGTGTAGGAACAACAAAGTCTTATATCTCTAAGATTGAAAATGGAGTGATAGAGCCCAGTGTTGCTTTGTTTTTCGCTTGATTAATGCTCTTGGTTTGCGATAGATATTACTCAGTCAATAGGAGTTTAAAGATTTAAAATAAAGAGGGGAGCAATTCTGTTCTCCTTTTTATGATCTATATTACAGAAGAATCTCTACCACTTCCTCAAATATTTGGGGAGAGTGATAGAGATTTTTATCGATTTATACTTTTCTTTCTTTCTTTTATTTTACCCTATTTCTTTTGCGAAGGCATTTTATTGAAGCGCAACATCAAGTCAGAGATGTGCCAAGCACGTTTTAGTCGGTTGATTTCTTGTGCTGAAACGCCCTTTGGTATTGCCCACTACTTCGCCGTTAGGACTTATTGCAATGGGGGCTTTTCGTGAGTCGAATATTGTTTGTCCCATTCCTTTCAAGCGTAGTTGTTCACTTGAAGCAAGCTTTAAAATAGTGGGATACATATCTATTTGACCCATCACCTCGTTATAACGCATGCCCTTTGGCGAGTTAAGAACGATGAAAGGAGTGAACTGCTGTGGCGACACAACGCCCTTGCCAACGAGATTGACATAGAGAAGCTCTGATCGGCAACAGGTCCTTCGTGATCTCCTGTAATCACAACGAGCGTATTTTCGTAGTCGGGTCGGCTCTTTAAATAGTCTACAATGATGCCAATTGCCTTGTCAGTGTAGTGCGCCATGGTCATATAGTCACGCATTCTTTCAGGATAATCGCCCTTAAAATGAATTTGTTGTAGTGCTTCAGGCAGTTTAAAAGGATTGTGACCCGAGTAGGTTACGAATTGAAGATAGTTGTTGTTGGGGCTCATTCGCACCACATTTTTCTTGATTTTCTCTACCGATTGTTTCATAAACGACACGTCGCCGAGCTTCTTTCTCGAGCCCACTTTCTCGTCTAACACCCAGCTATCTTTACTGAATATGGTGCCAATACCAAAGGCTTTAGCCACCATTCCTTGGTTCCATGTCACCTCTTTGTCGACGGTTAAGAGCGTAGCATTGCGCTTGTTGCCCTCAGTAACCGCCTTGGTAAGGGTGTAAAAGTTGTTGTTGGGGTAGAGAACAGCATAGCAACCATTGGCAATGGGCAACATACCAGCATTTAAAAGGAGCTGACAGTCGATGCTTCTTCCGCCCTTTACCTGTGTAAGAACGTTGGGAGCGTAGAGTGTGGTAGAGTCTTTAAGAAGTTGATTGATGTGCGGTGTGAGCTCTTTTTCCCTCCACTTTGCGCCCAAAACCCAGCTTTCGAGCGACTCGCACAAGATAACCACCACGTTGGTGCGTTGACTTAGGCTGTCGGTTTGAGGCAAAAAGTCGGGCTGTTGAGCAAACCAATCGTCAATTTCCTTTTGCATTTCAGGTGTAAACTCCTCCTTACTTTGAAGTGCTTCGTTCAACAAACAACCGCTAATGGTATACATTGGCACCGTGCAGGGTGTAGTGGTTGGCGTCTTGCAACTTGTTGAAAGCCTTGTTTAAGCCGCCCTTTGTAAAGACAAGCACCATAGAGATGCAGGCGAAAAACAAAGTCCATGCGCCATAAACACGATTAAAACGAAGTCTTTTATGCTTTTCCTTTCCTCGTGAAGCCGTGTAGATCATCGCCCCAATGGTTGTTAATGGGAAGAGAAGATCAATCCATCGCATCGAATCTACAACGCTTGGCATAAAGTCGGATAGGTTTCCTGCCAACGCATAGCTATCTAATGGAATGATAGAATTATAGGTTCGGCTATACATCAAGTTACAAACCAAGGCCGCATCGATGAGCAAGAGCACCAACAATTGTAGTCGGTTGCTTCGTGCAAGCATGTAGGGAGCAGTCAAAATGAAGGTAGCTAGAGATGGTGTTGATGTAGGGTTTCGGGATACGAAAAAGCCGTGAAGGTGGTTTGATAGCACCATATAATGTTGAAAAAGCATTATCTTGATGAAGGTAACGGCAGCGTAGAAGCATGCTGTTGAGGTCCACATTGTGGAAGGAAAAAGACGTTTGAATAATTCTTTCATCTCTAAATCGATTAAATCTTATCGTTATTCTTTCGAGCAGTAGAGGTGCTCTGAAAAGCAGTTTTATTTTTATCAATGCAAAAATAGAAAAATAGAATGAAACGGCAAAAATATACTTTCTTTTTCCTGTTTGTTGCCCCACTTTGTTGTGTTGGCTCAAGGCTTTGTAGATAAGCGTTGAATGGTGGGTGCGCAAAAGCGTTGCTATTGAGGGGTAAAAGCAGTGATATTGAGGGCGTAATTGCATTGTTTTTGGGTGGAGAAAGCGTTGCCTTTGCTTTCGGGTGGTGCATACTTGCGCTGTGAGTGCTTTTCTTTTGCCGTGAAAGGCTTTTTATTTGTTGAACCTATTACTACCCTCTTTTGATGTTTTGAGACGTTAGAGAGGAAGAATGGCGACAAAAATCTATGTTGATAGTGGGCGATGTATCTTTCAAGTGTATATAGTCTCTTCCCCACTTCGTTTGTATATACAATTAAAAAGGACGCCAATTGACGTCCTTATTTTCTTCTACTCCTTACCTGCAAATGCAGCTTCTTCAGCAGCAGCAATAATTTCTTCTTGTGTGGGTTCTTTTGGATTGGCAGTGATATCCGATAAGTCGAATTCGTCAATCTCTTTCATCTCCACAACCTCTTCTTTTGGTTTTCCTGTAGTAGTAATTACTGTTGTTTCTAAAGGTTCTTCTTGAGCAGGTTGAGTTGTGTTTTTAGTGCTTTCTACGGTTTGTTCTTGGGCAGTTTCTTTGTTCTGCTCGGTTTCTTGTCGTTTTTCTTGGCTTCAAAGAGCATCACAGAAACGAGTATTCTTCTTAATATATTCTAATGTTTCTTCTGATGCGAGCTGTTGGCTCTCCTTCTTACTGAAACCCGATGCCGAATTACACTTAATTCCCTCGATCACCACGCAGTATTTAAATACAGGGTTGCCTTCATCATCTTTCTTTTGTTCTAACAAGTTGAATGCAATGGTCATCTTGTTCTTTTGCGCCCATTCGATAAGTCGGCTCTTAAAGTTCACTTCTTTATAAGCCACGTGTCGATGTTGACCATCTTTGTTAAGATTTTCTCTTGCATAAAGCGCATGCAAAGGTTATAACCTCTGTCTAAATAAAGCGCTCCTATGAGTGCTTCGAAGGCGTTTCAGCCATGTAACTGTTGTGAGAAAAAGTTGCGACCACTTGAATAAATGAGTCGAGAGAGACCAATCTCTTGGGCTATTTTGTTGAGTGTTTCTCTTTGAACAAGCTTTACTTTCGGGTGTTGGTTAGAAAGCCTTCACGTTTTTCCAGGAAGTGTTTATATACGATATCTCCGACTATTGCGTCGAGAATGGCATCGCCTAAGAATTCTAATCGCTCGTTGTTTACGGGTTTTCCCTTTTTGTTTTTAAAGTGAATACTCTTGTGGCTCAACGCCATTTGATATAATTCTATGTTGCGAGATAGAACCCAAGGATAGTATATAACGACAAATAAAGCTCCTTTTCCTTGCGGAATGGGAGCTTTATTCTATCTATGAAAAGTACTATTCAGCATATTTCTTGAATACTACACATGCGTTATGGCCACCGAAACCGAATGTGTTTGCTAAGCCAGCACGCACTTCTCGCTTCTGAGCCTTGTTGAATGTGAAATTCATTTTGTAGTCGATGTTAGGATCATCGTCGCCCTCTTCGTGGTTAATTGTTGGAGGAACGATGTCGTTTTTCACTGCAAGAATGCACGCCATAGCCTCTACTGCACCCAGCAGCACCAAGCAAGTGACCAGTCATTGACTTAGTAGAACTGATGTTAAGTTTATATGCATGGTCGCCGAAAAGATCCTAATAGCTTTTGCTTCTGATATATCTCCAACAGGGTAGATGTTCCGTGTACGTTGATATAATCGATATCTTCTGGCTTCATGTGTGCATCTTCAAGCGCATTGCTCATTACAAGCTTCGCACCCTAAGCCCTCTGGGTGACTCGCTGTGATGTGATGTGCATCGGCACTTGCGCCTTCTCCCACCATTTCAGCATAGATCTTAGCACCACGAGCCTTTGCATGTTCGAGCTCTTCTAATACAATACATGCTGCACCTTCACCCATAACGAATCCATCTCTACTTGCACTAAAGGGGCGAGAAGCGTGTTCTGGGTCGTCATTACGAGTAGATAGTGCGTGAAGAGCGTTGAAACCGCCTACTCCACATTCGCAAATTGCAGCCTCAGCACCACCACTTATCATTACATCGGCTTTGCCTAAGCGGATAAGGTTGAATGCATCAGCGAGCGCATTTGTTGATGATGCGCATGCAGAAGTGGTTGTATAGTTAGGTCCATGAAAGCCATATAGCATCGAAATTTGTCCTGATGCGATATCAGCGATCATCTTTGGGATAAAGAAAGGATTGAATTTAGGTCCTTCTTCTCTGCGAGTAGCATAGCTGGTAACCTCGTCTTCGAAGGTTTTAATACCACCAATACCCACGCCATACACAACGCCAATACGGTTAAGGTTTTCTTTTTCTAAATCAAAACCAGCGTCTTTAACTCCTTGCATTGCACTAATAAGAGCCAATTGAGTGTATCTATCGAGCTTACGAGCTTCTTTGCGATCGATATACTCATTGATATTGAGGTCTTTAACCTCGCATGCAAGGTGGTTTTGAATTTTTCTGTGTTGAAAGCTGTTATAGAAGCAGCTCCACTTTTACCGTTAATTAGGTTGTTCCAAGTTTCTTCTGGAGTATTTCCAACGGGTGTTACGGCACCAAGTCCTGTAACAACAACTCTTTTTAAGTTCCATTTTTGTTATTGAATTTAAGTGGAGACCAAAAAGTAATATAGAAGATCTAAAAAGTGAATTGATCTACTTGTAGCTGTTTAATATACAAATAAGAGATAGATGATGAACAAGGAGAGATGATGCGAATAGATTGTTACCCGAGGGCAAATCGCTTCATCTTTCTTTTGTTCAAAGTCTATCTCTTATAGCTCAATTCTCAACTTTTTATAATTATTTTGAGTTTTTCTTCTATGTAGCTGATTGCGTCTCCTACAGTTGAAAATTTTTTTCTGCTTTTATCGTCTGGAATAGAGATATTGAATTCCTTTTTCGAATTCCATAATAAGCTCAACAGTGTCAAGTGAGTCTGCACCAAGGTCGTTAGTGAAGCTTGCTTCAAGCTTAACTTGTTTCATCTACACCAAGTTTATCAACGATAATAGCTTTTACTTTTTCTTCAATTGCTGACACTAATTTCTTTGTTTTTAAATGTTTGTAATTAAATTTCTAAGTGAAAATCGCATGCAAAGAAACGACTTTTTATTTAATTCAGCAAAATATTTTTTTCTCAAAAACGACCTTTTTTTGCTACAAAAGGGGTAGTTTGTGCATACTTTTTGAGTCTTTTGACGAGAAAAATGAGCCTTTTTGTTTTTTTCGTCTGATGCACTTTTGGGGCGTTTGGGGCAAAAATAAGTTCGTTGATGTGCTCTTTTTGCTTTTTAAGTCCCTTTTCTTTCGCCCTTACACCTTATTATATATAAGAGCGATAAACCCAAAATGAGGAAAAAAGAAGAGAATATAGATGATCAAACGAGCCAAAGTGGGGTTTTAATAGCACTGCTTTTGAAGGATAAAAGCAATCTTATTGCAATTGAAAAAGCAGTGCTATTGCAAGACAAAAACAATGCTATTGCAAAAGCAGGCGAATAAACTTGTTTTGAGAAAGACTCTGAGCTTTGAAAAATAAGCAGAATGAGATGCTTGTGCAACTGATGTGCGAAAGTGGAAGAAGGGACGGAAAAAAGGAAGCGAAGTGGAAGGAACAAACAGCAGAACTCTACCGACAATGTTGAAATGTTGAGATGAAAAGATGATGAGTTGAATGCAGAATAAGCACGATGAGGCTCACTTGGCAAAAGCAAAAAGGAGCCAAGCGGGCAACTAATCGAGCGGAAAACTGATATAATGTCGTTTGCCATAGTTCTTCCAAAACTTGTTTCTGTGCATCACAACAAGTCGTTCGCACTCGTCAACATCAAAGTTTCTGGCTTTTGGCATAGGTTCTTCCATGGTTCTAAAAGATATCGGTAATGCCCCAAAGACGTGCAAAATTGGCACAGCCTTCGTTGATATCTCATCTGCTTAAACTCCATTCTGTTGATGTCGATCACAGCAAAGTGGTATCCCTTTTCGTCCTTATCCCAAAGAATATTACCAGGCGAAAAGTCTTTATGTAACACCCTTCGTTGTGCATGTGCCGTGAAAAGCCGCCAAAGCCTCAGCTCTTTCAAAAGGCTTCGCCATCTCGTTTTGCCACCCATATCGTATAAATCATTGGTATAAGGGCATTTGATGTAGGCGTAATAAGTATATTGCAAGAGGTGTAAGCCGTTGCGTTCTTCGATATAAGCAACGCTCTGCGGAGTTTCTATTTGCTTCTTTTTAAGGATATAAGGAAACTGAAAAGCCCTTAAACCCTTTGGCTTTCGGATATTAAAAGAGTAGACAAGTAGATTGAAAAACGAAGGTTTACGAAATCTCTTCACGTTAATCGTTTCGCCATTAGGCAGGGTAAACGATTTAATGGTGTTGCGTCCGTCGTATATCTCACGCCCTCTGTGTCGAAGATAGAAGGAATAGAGGTTAAAAACGCACGCATGTCTTCGTATTGTTCATCAATCATTATTTTGTATGCCATATCTTTTCGGGGTCTTATATAATGGTTGGTATAAGCAAATATCTTATTTCTTCATCGATAAACGCTTGGTTTCGATGGTTTTAAGGTATTGTTGTTGCACCTGAACTGCCACGTTATTGTTTTCGAATCGGGTGACATATTCACGGGCTTTTTGCGCTCTTTGGGTTCTTTCTTCAGGGTTGTCGAGCAACTGTTTCAATGCCGCTGCCATGCCTTCAACATCGTCTGGGTGCACATATAGGCACGAGTCGCCTCCCGCTTCTTCTAAACATGAGCCCGTGCAAGCCACAACACTCAATCCACATTGAATGGCTTCGATGATTGGAAGACCGAAACCTTCGTAGCGAGAAAGGGTACACAAAGCAGGTGGCAAGCTGATAGATGCCCGCTAAATCGTCGTTGTTCACATTGTTCAAGATGTGCACTCTATCGCTAAGGTTGTGATTCTTTGCCCACGCTTCAATCTCTTTCTGTATAGGGGAGTGTTGCGCCCAACGATAACAAGATGGGTGTCGTTAGATAGCAAGGACAAGGCCTTTACTGCCAAAAGAACGTTCTTTCGCTTTTCAATGGTGCCCACATTTAAAAATGAATTGTTGTGGCAATTGAAACTTGTTGCGAAATTGTTTGCAATTGATTGTCAGAGAGATGAGTTTGAAAACGCTGTGATGCCGATTGATAAATCACGTCGATTCGCTCTTCAGGATAATGTCCCAAAGTGCATGATATCGAATTTGGTTCGCTCACTGATAGCTATCATTCGGTCGGCTTCTTGGCAGGCTTTCTTAAACTTCCAGCGATAAATTGCCACGTCAAGAGGGTTGTAAAATTCGGGATGACGAAGGAAAAATAAGGTCGTGAATGGTTGCAACTGCTGCCGTGTTGGTGTGTCTCATGCCGATAGGAAGCTCACCCGATAAGCCGTGAAAACAGGTCTATTGGCTCTGCTTTGATTTGCTTTGTGATGCCAAAGGTGCGCTCAAGCTGCGCATAAGGCCGTTAGAGGCGTTTTTGAGGATAGACGTATGAACCTGATTGCTGTGGATTACCTGACTTCAGCTGTTCATTGCCAAACGAAGGCGTGTAGAGCAGTAGCTTATCATTAGTTTCTAACAATGGAACTAATGAGTTAATGAAAGTTTCTTCCATAGCTTCCTAAGCCCCGTGTTGTTATTCACTATGCGCTAGCATCATATCCTATAATCATTGCTTATTGGTGTTTTGGGTTGTAACTACTTAGGAACAACCTTGCCATTTTCTATTATAAATCTGCTATCAAACTCTTCTTTGGTGCGCTTCCAACGCTTATGTGTCCAAAGATAGAAATGTGGTTGATTTTAATTGATTGCTCGAGCATTTCAAAAGAACTTTACGAGTTATCTCGTGTTCTGCCATGCTATTGGGGTCTTTTGTAATCAAACGAATTCACAAACATAGTAACCTCGCTTCGGTCTGTTCATCTCTACGTAGTAAACAGCATTGTTCATCTTTCGCATTATGCGCTCTGCTCCAGTGAAAACAGGCGTTTCGTGGTTTAAAAAAGGTAGCCAAAGATGAATGTTTTGCCATCGAGGTGACTGGTCAGAGATATACCCAAACAAGCTTCTTATGCCCTCTTTGCGATATTGAACGAGGTATCTTAGGATCTCATTCTTAGGCACTGGCACTCCACCAACGCACGAACGAAGATCGATAAACAGCTTGTCTATGGCCTTGTTTCTAATGGGTTTGTAAACAAGTCCAACCTTTCTCTCGCTCGGAAGACTAATACCTACACACGAAAGCCATTCCCAATTGCAGTAATGTCCTAATATTGCGGCGCAATCTTGGCCGTTTTTAAAGCACGATTCAAGGTCTTCTGCATTGTGAATGGTGAGTCGTTTGCTCAGTTCTTCTTTGCTTATAGATAGCAGTTTCACCGATTCAATAAAGTAATCGGCAAACCATCGGTAGAATTTTTCGTTCGATTTCTTTTTAGCTCTTCTTTCGACTTTTCGGGGAAAGAAGATGCAAGGTTGCTCTTCACCACATTTCTTCTGTATCGTAAGATGTAGAAGATCAATACGAAAACCCATGTCCGATAGGCGATAAAGGCACCACATCGGCAATAGAAAGAGGTGTAAAAGAAAGCGTAAACCAATCTATACATAATCTGTTTAAATAGCTTTATTGTGTTGATTATAAACTTGTTGCGACGTAAAGCAGTGGATTAGCCTACTTTTGCATGTCGTTTAATCGTTTATAATAGCCGTTTTTATTCAATAGTTCTTCGTGAGTTCCTGCTCAACAATCTCCCTTGATGCAGAACACATATCTCATCGGCATGTCGAATGGTTGAAAGTCGGTGCGCAATAGCGATAGTTGTGCGGCTTTTCATTAATCTTTCCAAAGCGTCTTGCACTAATCTTTCACTCTCAGTGTCGAGTGCACTGGTTGCTTCATCAAGTATTAAGATAGGCGGATTCTTTAATATTGCACGGGCAATGCTCACTCTTTGGCGTTGACCTCCAGACAAACGGCTACCTCTGTCGCCTATGTTTGTGTCGTATTGGTTCTCCGATTGCATAATAAACTCATGTGCATTGGCAATCTTTGCCGCCTCTTCAATCTGCTCTAAAGAAGCGTTTTCCACTCCAAAAAGAAATGTTGTTTCTAAACGAATCGTTAAAAAGAATAGCCTCTTGGTTCACATTTCCCATCAATTCTCTTAGGCTATTGATACCTAAGTCCTTAATGTTTATGCCGTCGATGAGTATCTCTCCCTCTTGAACATCATAGTAACGAGGAATCAAATCCACAAGAGTACTCTTGCCACTACCGCTCTGTCCCACCAAAGCAACAGTCTTTCCTTTAGGAATAACGAGGTTAATATAGCGTAAAACCCATTGCTCGTTGTATTTAAACGAAACGTCTTTTGAATTCTATTTGATGATTAAATCCATTGATTTGAACAGGCTTTTTCAGGGGTCTTTAATAGCTATTTCAGCCTTTAAGATCTTGTCGATTCGCTCCATAAAGCCAATCTCTTTGGGGATAGCATAACCCGCTTTAGAAAACTCTTTCAATGGGTTAATGATGCTATAAAGTATCACAAGATAATAAATAAAGGTCGAACCGCTAATCGAGTCGTAGTTTAATACGAGCATTCCACCAAACCAAAGCACTACAACTATCATCACTGTGCCCATGAATTCGCTCATTGGGTGAGCCATTTGTTGAATGTGCAACCTTTTTAACGCTGTTTCGATAGTCGCTGTTCACCTTATCGAATCGCTTATTCATCTTTTCCTCAGCGCAAAACGCCTTAATAATGCGCAAACCGCCAAGAGTTTCTTCCACTTGACTCATGGTATCGCTCCACAATCCCTGTGCAGTTAGCGAGCCAGCCTTTAGCTTTCTGCCCACAAGGCCCATGATCCAGCCGAACAAAGGTACAAAAAGAAGGGTGAAAATGGTGAGCTGCCATGAGATAAAAATAAGTGTACCAAAATAGATAATGATAAGAGTGGATTCTTAAAAAGCATATCTAACGACGACATGATAGAGTTTTCCACCTCTTGAACATCGCCACTCATTCGTGCAATGATATCTCCTTTGCGCTCTTCAGAGAAGAAATCCCATTGAAAGAGAGGTGATTTTTGCGATACAACTGATTGCGAATATCACGCACAATACCCGTTCTAATGGGGATAATAGATGCCGAAGAGGAAGTATGCGCCCTGTTTTTAAGAACGTCATCACAGCCAAATAGCAAGCAATAACAAGTAAAGTGGTACTTGTTCCATGCACATCGATAAGCTGTTGCACATAGTAATCGGTGTTATTGCTCACCACTTCCTTTAAACTTGCTTCGTTCCAGCTCATCAAACGAGTTGCAACCGCTACTTTTTCCGTTTGAAATAGGATTTGAAGTATAGGTATAAGCGCTGCAAAAAGAAAAGATATTTAATACTGCCGACAGTATGTTAAACAGCACAGAGAGTGCCAAGTACTTTTTATAAGGTGGCACAAAGCGACGTAAAACCTGTAAAAACTCTTTCATAGATGTTGCAAAAGTTAGTAGAAATAATTGCCAAATCAAAGTAAAAACACACATTTTTAGTGCTCTTTAGTTTTATCCACTTCAAAATAAGTTGCACCCACTTTCTTTTCCACCCTCATTGCCTCTTGTTTGTGGTGGGGTTCACTTTAGGTGCGAAGGGCATTGCCACAAGTAAGTAATAAAAATGAAAGAAAGCAACAAAAAGGCGCAAAAAACAAGGCAAAGTGTCGATAAAAATGATTAAGTTTGCACAGATTCAATTCATCAATAACATTGTTATTAAAACCCTAAACACTTGAAATAAGCGATGAGAAAGTCTTTTCTTAGTTTCATTTTTGCTCTGTTTGCCCTTTGTTTGCATGCAGCTCAAAAGCCAATAAAGGTGGCATGTGTAGGAAACAGCATCACCTTCTGGATATTTATTAGATAACCCTTCGACCGATAGTTACCCTCTCAGCTACAGAAAATGCTTGGAAACGGCTATGTTGTAGGCAACTTTGGTCACTCAGGAGCAACCCTCTTTAAATCATGGACACCGCCCTTATACCAAGCAAAAGGAATACACTGAGGCCTTAAAACTATAAGGCAGACATCGTAGTTATTCATCTTGGAGTGAACGATACCGACCCTCGTAACTGGCCATTCTATAGAGATGAGTTCGTACCCGATTATATATCGTTGGTCAATAGTTTTAAAAAGGCCAACCCAAAGGCGCACTCATCATTGCACGCATGAGCCCCTTTAACCCACCAACACTTTCGTTTTTAGCAGGAACTCGTGACTGGCACAAGGATATTCAAAAAGGAAATAGAATATGTTGCGGGCGTTGTTGGAGCGCAACTCGTCGACTTTTACGAGCCATTAATCAGTCGTCCTTCATTGCTACCGATGCAGTTCACCCCAATAAAGAGGGCGCAACCATTCTTGCAACCGTTGTTTATCAAGCCATTACAGGCGACTTTGGCGGCTTAAAAGATGCCCCTTTACTTTGGCGATAACATGGTGGTTGATTGGCAAAAGCCTGCTGTTGTAAACGGAACAGCCAACGCAAAGAGCCGTGTTTTGGTGCAACTCAACAACCAAAAAGAAAAACGGTTGAGGTGGGAACAGACGGACAATGGCGAGGTTGTTTTCTCTCTTTAGAATTAGGAAAGAACTACACTTTAAAGGTAACCGACAAACAAACCACCTCACATTTCAAAGATCTTGTTGCAGGAGAGGTGTGGGTTTGCTCTGGACAATCAAACATGGAGTTCCCCCTTTCACGAACCATTAACGCCAAAGAGGCACTTCCTCAGGCGCAAGACTCATTGCTTCGCTTCTTGCATTTCAAGCCTCGTTGGGACACAGACGATGTGAGTTGGAGCACAACGGCACTCGACTCTATCAACAAACTGCAATACTTCGCTACAAAAGGCTGGACAAAGTGCAATCCAAATACATCCCGTTCGGCTTCGGCTGTTGCCTATTTCTTTGGCAAGATGTTGCGAGATAGTTTGAAAATGCCCATTGGTTTGGTGATGAATGCAGTGGGTGGAAGTACCACCGAGTCGTGGATCGACCGCCCAACGCTCGAGAATAACATTCCAGAACTGCTCAATGATAGATATAATAAGCATGTGATGGTGATGCCATGGGTGATGCAACGCCGTGCAAAGAACGTGGCCAACGGTAAGAATCCATTGCAACTTCACCCTATAACCCCACCTATTTGTACGATAGTGCAATACGTCCGTTACGCAATATGAATGTGAATGGGTGATTTGGTATCAAGGTGAATCGAATGCAACTAACATTGAGATACACGAACGTTTGTTCCCGCTCTTAATTCAGTCGTGGAGAAGCTTCTTTGCCGATAGCTCTCTGCCCTTCTACTATGTGCGGTTGTCGTCTATCAACCGCCCCTCTTGGCCTTGGTTCCGTGATAGTCAGCGCACGATGATGCAACAATTGCCCAACACAGGAATGGCCGTTAGTAGCGATTTGGGCGACTCTCGACGTGCACCCACGCAACAAACAGCCCATTGGCGAGCGTTTAGCACGTTGGGCATTGTCGAAACACAAAGGATTTGAACAGATGGTGCCCAGCGGTCCGTTGTTTGTTGGAGCGAAAATGCAAAGGCAAAAAAGTGGTAGTTGAATTTAAATATGGAAAGAACCTCGCACAGCCGACAATCAACCTTTGCGCACTTTGGAACTTGCAGGTGCTGATAAGGTGTTCTATCCTGCCAAAACCACTTTGAAAGATGGCGTTCTTGAGGCGTGGAGCGACAGCGTTCAGCAACCCAAATTTGTGCGTTAGCTTATCAACCCTTCACTCGTGGCAACTTGGTGAACAGCGATAAGCTACCAGCCTCTACCTTCTTGTCTGCCATAGCGTAAAAATAAGGTAGGGCAGAACAATGCTCTTGAACGTCGAAAGCGTGGCAAAGAGCGTTGGAGATAAACTATAAGAATTTTCAACATAACGACCTCTGGCACCTGATGTGCTATGTCGTTGAGCAACAACACTTTTATGTTGCTTTTTCAATTACGATGATATTACACTGTAATGGCATTGCTTTTGGGGTGTAATATCATTTTCTTTTATAGGGCAATAGCATCGCTTTTTCTTTTAATATACCTTCTACTTTCTCCACTGGTGTAACTTTTTCCTCGTCCTTCCTTTTTCCTATTTCTGTTTTTATCTTTTCTTCTTTTTCTTCCTATAGTCCCCTCTTTTTCTGCCCTTTTTCTTCCTTCTCATCTTTCTTTTGCCCTCTTTTTGTTCTAATTTTATTCCTTTTTGTGTTGGTTTACCCGTAAATTTGCACACAAATCGGTATCGTATTGATGCCCTAAAGAATGGTGATTAGAGAGTGAAAATGCACAATTATGGCAGCAAATGAATATTAAAAATACTTAAAAGTGTGCGATATGAAAGGAAAATCTTCTACTTTATTGATAAATAAAGGCTTTGACCTTATTTTTGATTCATTTGCTGTTTTCATAAAAGTAACAATAGTTTCAAAATCAATTTTTTTCTAAAAATGCCCTAAAAGATGGCAATTATAACTGTTTTATAGAGATTTAATGAATTTGAATATTAATGTCTTTAAGCGTTAAGGTAAACGAATCTTAGTGGTTAAAAAGGTTATTTTGGAAGCCTATTTATATTGTTATGTGGGCGCAAATAATTAATTTTTGCATCAACTTTTAAAACAGATTAGTGGAGATTAAACTTTTAGATTGTAGTCCAAAACACAGGGCTTCATGATTTAGAAAGACAATAGGATAATTTCTTAATAATATAAATAAACCAACAATGATTAAAAAAATGTATGTGCAGCCCCTAACTATGGCTGTGCCAGTGCATACTGAATGTGCTCTAATGACATACTCTAAGATCCGAAATAGCGAAAATGAAGCTATCATAGGGATTAGAGATGAGGACGAATCTACAGAGATTGAAGTGAATTAAATAGATGTTCTTTTTAATAAGAATGGCATGACAAAACACAATTAAAACAATTCAAGAAGACACAAGCCACATTCATTCTTAAATACTAAAAGAACGAGTATTTATTACAGAAACATTTTAACAAATTAAAACAAATGAAGTTCAAAACAAATAAAGACGCAGCTATAGCAAAAGCAGTTGTTGACTAAGTTGGGCTCGAAAAGCAAAACAATAGCACTTGTTGCGGCTCTTTTTGCATCTGCAAATGTTAGCGCACAAACCCAAAAAACATATCCTGCATATTTTAAAGGACACGACATTAACGATATCTTAACAGCAACTAATGCTGACGAAAAAGCAGGTTTATCTTTATAATGTCGGTCTAAAGAAGTTTATAATGCCTGGTGGTGCATGGGGAACTTCGCTCGATTTGGGTGATACAGGTCTATCTTTTTATGTAATTAAAGATGGAACTTTGCCTGCAGATCCAGATGGTTACCGTTTCTATTCGAGCGGAGTTCAAACTGAAGTAGGTTCGAGTTTGGCTATGACTCCTTCAGGAAAGATATACACAGACCGTTTACTTCTTGCCCGACCACAATACGAACTCCCTCGAATTCGACTCACTAAGGTTGCCGGAACCGATGCAAATACACATGTATTATCTAGTGCGTATCAAAATGGCAGTATTGTTGTGAAAACAGGAGCGGACAAAACCGGCACTTCGGCTGATACAACATGGACATATCGCAACGAACGGTATGCAGTAGCACGTAAAACTCCTATAGACTACAATACCAGTGTTGATTATGAACAAGACTTCAATAAGGTGAAAAGCAATGGCAGACTCTTTATCTTTATGGAAGATTGTGACCTTAAAAAGACCTTAAGGGTATGATTAAAGATATGTATAGAGCTAACGAAGAGCCTGCAAACGTGAGCTATGTGATGAAAGATCCATGGGTTATGCGTCTCGACAATACGTCATAAAAACTGGGATATTACTCCTCAAAACGCTCTTTTTAATGATGTAAGTACCACCTATGGAGATCGAAACGGACCGTTAGCACATGCCGAGTTTCAAGGAAAAACAGGTAAAATGAGCCAAACTGTGACGGTAACTCATCCAGGTTGGTATATCATCTCATGTAAAGGCTTTGCTTATAAGAGTGGAAATAGCGGCATAACAGCAAAACTTTTGCTAAAGATAACAACGGAACAAAGACTTATGCAAGTAAATCTGCTGAGCTTTATAGCGTTACCGACATCTCAAATATGGGAAACTACTTGCTAGAGGTCGTAAATTCATTGAGGAGAATATGCATAATAACGTAATGATTTATGTTGACGGTGATAAAAACAACAAAAACTTTAGCACAACCATCACATTAGGAGTTGAAGTAACAGGAAGTAACGTTCAATCGGGCGACATTGTAGCTTTCGATGACTTTAAGATTCAATACTCAGGTGTGAACATGATCGTCTTAGATGAAGACCGTTCAGACCGTGAATACATCGAAAAACAAGTTGATGCAACCACTGCAAGAACCTTAGTTATGCAGAGAGCGTTCAAGGAAAACCAATGGAATAGTATCATCTTCCCATTCGATTTAACTGGAGATCAAGTAGAAAAAGGCTTTCGGTAGCAATGCAAAGGTATCTAAATTTAAGGGTCCAAGTGCAGTGAAAGAAACCTTGATCGAGTTTGAAAGCGTTGCTCTTGGTGCTGCAAACAAACACAATAAGGTGATTGAGGCAGGTAAACTATACCTTATCTACCCTGCAAAGACATTAGAAAATACAACAGAAGAAAAGGTATTTACTGTGATTTCGCCTACAACAGGTAAGCAAGAAATATCAGTTACAGGCACTTATTTCACTATTCAAACGTGAATTTAGATACTGCCCCATCAACAGATAACATTGAAGAGCCTTACAAACACTCTACATTTGGTGCTACTTCATTGCGCTATCGTGGTACTTATGTGAACCATACCAATGCTATTATTCCTGCGAACTCATTCGTATTGAATAAAGACGGATACTGGTATCGCACCTCAAAAAGCACACACCGTGAAGGGTTCCGTTGCTGGATTGAGCCAATGTAACCCACAGCTTCTGCTATTAAGCGTTTGAATATTTTGATTGATGGCGTTCTACTTAACGGCACAAGTGACACTGTTACAGGAATAGAAGAGTTGGAATTGAGCAATGATGCAAACAAAAACAGCAACATCTACGACGCTTATGGTCGTGTGATTGGTAACACTGCAGAAGGTTTAAGCAAAGACTTCAAGGGTGTTTACATCATCAATGGAAAGAAATACGTAAAATAATAATTATCCTTTAGTTGATATTTACGTAAGTTCGGCAGTCCCTTTACATTGGGCAAACACCTTAAAACACCTATCGATTCGGTAGTTACTATAGAACGATAGAACCACTTTTGTATGATTTAAAGGATTGCTGAACGCCCTTATATTAAGGTGAGAACAAAAACAGTTCTCACCTTTTTTTATATCCCCCTCGCTCCTCTTTATTTATAAGGCTTGCGCAGGTGGCTCGTAATGGCTATGCTTTTAGAGGTTAAAAGGATTGCTATTAGCGTGTAAAAGCAGTGTTATTAAGATGCAAAAGCACTGACATAAGTTGTTGAGGATGACGAGGAAATAAAATAATATCTTTTTTATTCGACGGAAATGTATCCCCAAAAATGATGAGCAATACCTAAAAGTAGGTAGGGATAAAATTACCCATTAATGAGTATTGCAAAACAAGTGCATAGCCATTATCTTTGCATCACATAACAAGTCATAATCTTTCAAACATAAAAGCCCTTTAAAAGGCGAGCTAAAAAAGAAGTGCGTGGGTGATTGATCAACACAATCGTCAATTGCAATAGATAAAAAGATGTTTCTTATTTTGTTATCGTTGTGTTATTGGAGAATGGCGAACAATTGCGCTACTGCACTTCTTTTTATTTCAAAAATCTTCGTTATCGAGAACCTAATCATTGTTTTTATAAAAATATACCAAATTTTTAGGTATTGTATGTATTGTCAAATGTCTGTAAGTTTGCAGCCTGAAAATATATAAAAACGAATTTTTTCAAAATGCAAATGAGAACAAGACGTATCGCACAATTAATGACTCTTTTAGCCATTAGCACCACTATTAGTGCTCAGAATGTAGCTACCGACAGTGTAGCACAACCAGAAAAGAAATCAAAACTCACTCTTGGTGGGTATGGAGAAGCTGCTTTTAGTCGTAATTTTTACAGCGATAATCAATATCGTTACTCACGAAAAGATGCTTATAAGAATGCTCCAAGCAATGGACGTTTCGACATTCCGCATGCAGTTATCTATCTTGGTTACGACTTTGGAAAGGGCTGGAGCATGGGAACAGAAATCGAATTCGAACACACAGGCACTGGTTCTGCCATTGAAATAGCAACAGACGAGGATGGAGAATACGAACACGAAATAGAAAAAGGCGGTGAAGTTGAATTAGAACAATTTTGGATTCAAAAGACATTCCGTCCTTGGGCTAACCTCAGAATCGGTCATATTATTGTTCCAGTAGGCCTAAATAACTCGCATGACGAGCCTCTTGAATTCTTTACAGTGTGTCGTCCTGAAGGCGAAAACACCATACTTCAAACATATGGCACGATACTGGCTTTAGTCTTTGGGGTGAAGTGAAGAACTGGAAGTATGAAGTTCAGATGATTGCAGGCCTCAACGCTCTTCAATTCTCACGCAACAAATGGGCGCATAACGCTGCTGGTTCGCCCTTTGAGTTTAAACCTGCTAACAAATATGGGTTTGTTTTGCGACTCGATAACTATTCTATCGATGGTTTAAGACTTGGTTTAAGCGGTTATTATGGATTGGCAATGTACAACACTTATCCTAATGAAATGGAAGAAAAGGATAAGATTAACGACAAAGTACGTGGTAATGTGTTTATTGGTTCGATAGACTTTACCTATGAAAAATACAACTGGATTGTGCGAGGTCAAGCCGATTATGGAACCTTGAGCGATGCAAGTGTCATTAGTAACATCAAAGCTAATACCCCAAAGCAATCTCCTTTCGATAAAAACAGCAGTGGGAAAAGCCGCAACAGCCATTGGTATTGAAGCTGGATACGACGTCTTTTTCTCAGATAGCTAAAATGAAAGCCGACAATCAAAAACTATATATTTTTGGCCGATACGACTTCTACGATTCTTATATTCACGATAAAAGCCAAAGCAATTACGATTATACCCGAGTTCGAAAGATCACCTTTGGCTTGAATTATCTACCCATTCCACAAGTGGTTCTCAAAGCTAATTTTGCCGAACGACTATTCCTTGGCAAGTATAATAATGAGCCAAGTATCAACATAGGCATTGCTTATCAAAGGCTTCTTCCTTTAAAGTAGTGTCGTGAAAAAGAAACAAGTCGAAATTGAATCAAATAACTCTTTTTAAAAACAATGAAAGAGATTTCTAGTATGCATTGTTGCTTGCTATAGCAGGAACAATGAGTTTTTAGCTTCAGTTCTTGTAGTGAAAGTGATCCTAACTCGCCCACTAACGAAACCACAGAGGTGAACTTAGAGAAAGTAACTCAGCAGTATGTCAACGACGTAGTGTTTGTAACCTACTCTAAATTAGCCGACCAATTAGAGCAATTGTTCAATAAGTTAGAAGCTTTAAGAGCCAAACTTAACGCAGGACAAAGCCGTTAATCAGTCTGAAATTGATGCCCTTTGTGATAACTATAAAGAGGCAAAGAAAGATATGGGAAGCAAGCGAAGCGTTCTTCTATGGTACTGCAGAAGAGAAGAATATCGACCTACAAACCACTCATGTTATGCCCGTGCTCAACTCGCCATTGTTGGCCATTCACGTTAGTATTATCATGATGGGCTATGCTCTTCTCGCCTTTACTTTTGTTTGTTCGCTCACTTCTTTGGTCCTATATCTGCTTCATCGCCAGTCGACCGACGTGCAACAGCAAAACATTAAGGCCTTGCAAATGTTGTCGATGCTATTTCTTTTGCCTGCATTGGTGGCGCTTTGCTATGGCATTTTTATTGGAGCTGTATGGGCAAACATATCTTGGGGGCAGTATTGGAGCTGGGATCCAAAAGAAACTTGGGCGCTTATTACACTTATGGTCTATGCTGTTCCTGTGCATTTCTTCTATTCAAAGCATCAGCATGCGCCTCTCTTCTATCACATCTACATGCTTTTGGCCTTCTCAACTGTGCTGATGACCTACTTTGGAGTGAACTATTTTCTTGGCGGTATGCATAGCTATGCTTAGCAAATGGATAGAAAAAGGCTTGCTTTGAGTATAAAACCACTATCTTTGTAGAGTCAAAAACAATTTTAAAGAGATATAAGATAGACATGAAGAAGACATTTTTAATGCTGTTATTCGCCCTTGTTGGTGTTTCGGTGAAAGCGCAGTTAGGCACCATTGTGTCGTATAAAGACGGACAAGTAGAAGGTATCGACTCGTCAGGAGTAAAGATATTTCGAGGCGTTCCCTTTGCTCAACCACCCGTAGGACAACTCCGTTGGAAAGCACCTCAGCCCGTTATTCCTTGGAAAGGTGTGCTCAATGCAAAAGCAGTTTGCACCCGATCCGATGCAACACAATGCCTATGGAGATATTGTTTTTAATGGATCTAAACAAAGTGAAGATTGCTTATACTTGAATATATGGACTCCTGCGAAGACAAAGAACGACAAATTGCCTGTGTTGGTCTATTTTAATGGAGGCGGATTGGTGTGTGGAAGCGGTTCGAGGCTTACGCTATCAAGGGTTTAACTTTGGCTCGTAGAGGCGGTATAATCGTTGTTACTGCCAACTATCGTGAAGGTATATTTGGATTCTTTTTCGCATCCACTCTTAACCCAAGAGGGCAACTGTAATGGTAATCAAGGATGGTTAGACCAAGCCGAAGCCATTAGTGGGTGCATCAAAAATATTAGTGCTTTTGGCGGTGATCCTAACAAAAATAACTATCAATGGCGAATCGGCTGGGGCGCAATCGGTGTGCGCTCAAACGGTATCTCCAATAGCAAAACATCTTATATCGGGCTATATGTGCTCGAGTGGGTCTATTGTTTCGAACGCAACTCCTGTGACTTTAAAAGAAAGTGAGCGTTTAGGTGAAGAGTGGACTCACAAGAATGGCTGCAAGTCTTGAGCAAATGAGAGCGCTTTCGGCACAACAATTAGAGAAATTGAATGACGGACGCTTTGGAGAACCTACCAAATGTATTGATGGTATCTTCTTAACTGAAGACCCAAACATCACTATTCAAAAGGGAAAACAAGCACAGGTGCCTGCTCTTCTTGGTCATAATAATGCCGAGTTAACCATCTCTGCCTTCAATGGAGGAAAGCTTCCAACACTCGAAAACGTTGCTCCTTTTGTGCAACATTATTTTGGTGTAGACGCAAGTAAAGGTCTATCCTCTTTATAATATCCATTCAGATGCAGACCTACAAGGCCTTGCTGGGTACGAATTAGGTGGCGATTGCTTTTATATCTTATGCCACATGGAAGTGGACAGACATGGTTGCTGGCTCGTCTAAGAGTCGGTTTACAGATATGTTTATTGTCATCCACGTCCTAATATGATTTTAAAAGGCAAAAGCACCAGGTCTTGCTGGGGGAACAGTTGACGTGAAAGAAGAAGACAAACCCAAAGCAATAGCCCCCGGAGCGATACACTCTGCGGACATAGAATATGCGATGGGAAACCCTCTACCAACACTTCTTTTCCTGGGTGCTAAAGATTATGCTGTATCGGAAATCTTTCAACAAATCTATATCAACTTTGTTAAATATGGAAACCCAAATGGTTTGGGCGTTCCTACATGGCAACCATATTCTAAAAACGATGAGCTCCTGCTATGATGTATATCGATTTGAAAACGGAACAACGCAAAGACAAGGCGGTAATGCATCGATATAGAACGATTGATCAATATATTTTGAAGAAAATGAAATAGGCGTTTTTATTGTTTTTCTGATTGTTTTTAGGGTGCATTTGCATGGCTAAATAAATAGGAAAAGCATATCGAAAAAGCACTCGTTTGGGTGAATTTTATAAGCATAAAGGGCGAGAATGAGACGAAAAGGTCTTGTTTTTGCCCTTTTTATTTTGCGCCTGTGGGCAAATAAATAGCGTTGTGGGTATTTATCGATTGATGAATGTTTGAGGGCTGTAAAGGGCGTTTATTGAGTTGCACTTGAATTGCTTTCGAGGTATATAAAGAAAAACATGCAGATACAATCACTTGCATCTGCATGTCAAAAATAATGTTAACGTATGTCTTCTATTACAAAATTGTTATAGATGACATAACGATTGTTACAAAATCTAATAACATAATCTTTTACCTTAATCTATCAAAAACTACTAACCTAATGAAAACTTATTGTAAGTATTCTCACGAATACGATGCAAAGTTATGAATAAATTTTGAATAAACATTCATGGAAAAGTCGCTTTTTCGTTGTGTTTATATTATATTAACAAAAAGCAAATTGTTTTGATATTCCTATTTATTGTTGAATAATACCCTCACTTTGGTGTGATATGTGACTTTTTTTCGCTGAAATTGTGGAGACGTGATGTGGCAAAAAGGTGCGTGTATTGGCGCAATGGAGAATGGAATAGCGGCTGAAAGACGTTGTGTTGTTGGCTCGATATTGTCGCACTTTCTGCCTGTTGTCTATTGGTTGGGGTGCATAATCATTCACTTTATTCACTTATTGCATTGTCCCTCGTCTGCTTTGTGCATATCTTTGGGGTCGAAAGATGGGTGTAATATGTTTTTAATAGGTACATAAAAAGGGAAAGAAGTTACTTTACTTAGCTAAGGAACAGTGATATGATATGTTTTAATAAGAATATAAAAGGGCAGAAGTTGTCTACTTTGGGTCGGAATGATGATGTGGTGTGTTGTTAATAAGAATATAAAAGAAAAGGAAAAAGGTTGTTGTACTTGCTTTTGTGCCTTATAACGTTCGTCTTTTACCCCTTTGTTGAGTAAAAGCAACAGGTTTGCCCTCCCCTTCTTTAGTGTTCGAGACCGAGGTACAATCAAAAAGCAATAAAAATTTTGTTATATCACAGAAAATGTATTACCTTTGCAACGCATTAAGCCCAGATGGCGGAATCGGTAGACGCGCTGGTCTCAAACACCAGTGGAGCAATCCGTCCGGTTCGACCCCCGGGTCTGGGTACAAAGTAAAAAGCTAAGTAATTGATTACTCAATGCTTAGCTTTTTCTTGTTTTTGAGAATGTTCCCAAATTGTTCCCATTTATCTTTCATAGCAGCAGAATTTCCTGGTTAGTAGTATATGAAATTAAGAATAAAGAGTTACAAATGATGCCCCAATGGAGACCAACTGGAGAAATAGCTGTAGTCTTCGCTTGTAAGAATACTCCCGCATCAGATTTGTGAGTAGGGATAAACTGATGATCAGTAAGTCTTTCAATATTCTATTTTGAAAAACTTTCATGATGCGATAAATTCCTCTGAAAAAGTAATGCTTTCATTTTTATTTTTACCTTTGTCATGTTAGATGTTTTGCTTATTATTTTTGCAGTACCAAGAAAGGTGAAATTTCTTGCATGAACAAGTGTTGTTAGGGACCTTGTTTTTCTGATATTTAGGATTTTTACAAGATTTTTGTGCTGCGGAATTAAGGTGACATAATATTCTTTTATCATATACAAAAATCGACACACAGTACTCGTCACGCTGAGGTATCGCTTTGATGAATAAATTTCAGAAGCGGATATTCTTGCATGGCTATATAATTTTGAGGAAAGTGATTGGGGAACAGCCCTGACATTGCTCAACCAAGTTTCCTTTTACTCTGAAACGAGGTGTGCTAATGTGTTAGAAGATGGCTTACAACAAATCATAATAGCACATTCTGGAATGCCTATTGCAATATATCCTATTGGTGGTATCGGGAAAAGCGGTGTAGAATGGCGTACCACATAAAAAAGATTATAGGTCGATTTAGTCATATCTCGTGGAGTTTTGTTGACAACAATTTCTCATATAGCGACACGCCATATCTTGTTGTGCTTCTTGATGATTTCTTAGGTTCAGGAGGAAGCGCTTGCAAATTATTAGAACAGATAACTCCCAACATACCACAAGGGAGTGTAGTTGCTTGTTTGTGTGTTGCTTATATGCAAAAAGCTGGAACATTGTTATCTGTGAGAAATGTCGCTGTTTATGGAGATGTGCACCAGCCGGCTTTTGTACGAAGACATTCTGTATTTGGCTATCCTCCGAGAATGAAGGTTGTCAGAGACTTCGCTCTAAATATGGAGCATGTCTTTATCCTAAGAAACAATATGTAAAAAGGGATGGATTTGTATATTGGCCCATTGGGCTATGCCAACAGTCAATCGTTGGTATGTTTCGACCATACTACCCGAATAATACTTTGCCTATTCTTTGGGCAAAGTAGAGGCGTTCGGATAATGGCAAAAATGGGTTCCACTCTTCCCTCGAAGACTATTTGACAGAACACGTCGTGATGAAAGTTATGAACGGTTGAAATATAAATGGATTAGTATTGCTCAAAAATAAGCCAAGGTCATATCAATCGTCCATTTAATGATTTTGGTCGTGAATCTATTCAATTGATTGGTTTATTGCATGGTAAAATATCATAAGCGTTCAGATTCATATATTTGTTTATTATTGGAAACGACCCATAAGCAATATGAACAACTCTGTGAAAAATGCTGTTCAAAGGAATCTTCTCAGAGAAGACGGACTGCTAACAGATGAAGGAATGAGGACTTATACAAGTATACGTAAGAAAGAGTTTGAGGCAAAATCCTTGGTAATGGATAAGATAAAGAAAGAGAACATGTATATATACCCTATAAGTTTCTTGGGATTTCCAGATATTAATCTATTAGCGTAAAAATTGAGGATCTTATATCCTTGATTTGTTGCAGCCCCTTGGCTGTGAGCATAGAATTAAAGTATCATTATACTGATAATAATGGCTGCCTATGCTCAGCCATTATTACCAGCCTCATCGGCTGTTAAACACCAGTAAGAGTAATAGATTAAAGTTATGGATTTCCCAAGAGACTCTTTTTATACAACAACTGAACGGATGTAACTCTCAATTCCGTTCCTCTATCATAGAATATACAGATAACCTAATAAAGAAGGGACTGCTAGTAATATTTTCTACTGAAGCATTTGGCTGTCATTGTAAGTATAGAATATTCGGAACTTATTTCCATCAAAAACCACATTGATGGTTATTATGCATATTTTACAATCAAAAAAACATAGCAGTAAGAGGAGGCGGATGGTTGTTCCATATCAGAACCTCAAACGTATTCAATGATGGATATTGCATGAGATTTTGGACAAGATTCCTGTTCATCCCCAGAGCAAGGGATTTGTCAAGGGTGTGCAGTACTTTTCAAAATGCAAGCCCTCATGTTGGCATGTCTTTCATACGCAAGTTTGATTTCAAGGATTTCTTCGAGAGTGTAACCGTACAGCGTGTCTATGGTATCTTTTTAGAAATAGGTTATTCGCCAGCCGTGAGTCATGACCTGGCTACGTTATGCACTTTAAAATTAGAAAAAGTACCAAAGTCTTAAGGGCTACAAACAGAGATGTTTTCGGATATTTGTATAAGAAGCCTAAGGCTGTTCTGGCACAAGGTGTCCAACAAGTCCAGCTTTAGCTAATCTGATATGCCGTGGATTAGACAGCAGATTAGCAAAATTTGCTGACTTGAACGGTATACATTACACTAGATATGCTGATGATTTGACATTCTTGCAGAATGAACTTGAGAAACTTCCTACACAGAGTTTTTCTCAAAAAGATAGTTGAGGAGGAATCACTACAGTTGAATTATAGCAAGACAGGAACTTATGGACCTGAATCTCGTCAAATGGTTACAGGTATTCTTGTAAATGGAGAAAAACCTCGTGCCTCAAGTTCAAGCGACAAATCTATAGACATCTTCATTTTTGTGAGAAGTATGGGACCCAAGCACATTTTTGACCACGTAATGCCGGGGTATTCTCATGCCCGCCAATGGCTGTATGGTAAAATACTGTATGTTTATTCCATTGAACCTGAGATCGCCAAGGATATGATTGAAAAGGCTAATGCGTTAGATTGGGGCTTATTGTGATATGTATAGCAGAATTTGCAGATGGAGTTGTTGGGGTTGTGTTAGTTTATTACTGTTCGCTAACTTAATAACCTGTATGGCTCATCTCTTTGTTTATTAGGGATGAGCTATTTTCATCTTTGAAAAGACCATGCTATGTAATTTCCTTGCATGCGGAGAGAATATTTCATATTCAACAAAGTATTTCTTCAGTCGTTCTTAGGTTGCTTGAAAAAGGAATCTATATTGATATAATACATCGGTACAATTCTCATCATTGCTGCTATTCTCGAAAACCTTCATGTTCTTTTTATACTTCTTCGCACTATTTTTTTAGCAAGTTTGCAAGAAGAGTCATCCAAATCTGAATCTTAGATAGTATTGGCCAATTATAGACTGAAATACTGCATTGTCAAGTTCCGTTTGTACTCGATAATGCTGTGTTCTCTTCTAGACAGTAAATCAAGATTACCGTAATCTGTTTATCAATGGTATATCTGTTGATGCTATGATACAGAACAGGCGTAACCAATGGTATCTTGATAGAAAGCAAAGGAGGCTGCCGAAAGGGCGCAAAAAGATCAAAGAATGTAAGAGATAGCAAATCTAAAGAAAAGTGTTGTTTGGTTGAGTTTCTTAGAAAGAATCACACCATCATCTAATTTAAGTTGGTTTTCATAATCGTTTGATACAAAATACATCTTAGGAAGCAGACCGTCTCTCGACACAGAAATCCAAGGAACTTATAATATTACCTCTGTCTGCATAAATGATATGATACATATTAAAATAGTCGACAATAAAAAGTACGCTAAAAAGTGTTTTAGTAAAATTTTTTCTATCTTTGCATTATTAAAAATCTTACACAACACTCAGTTTGGTAAAATTTTCAAATAATAAAAATCTAAGGAGGCTTAATGTTAGTTCGTTCATTTACTTAGAAAAATATAATTTATCCGCTTGCGGACACTAAGATATAATAGTATGGAATTTAAAATGAAATTGAAAGAAAATCTTTTTAATCCTTTTTATCTAAATTGCAGAAAAAGGATAGTCTTAGTCTATTGATTGTTATTGGGGTTTTTGGATTCTTGTACTTCAGAATATGGGATACTACCTAATCATACAAAAAGTTGACAATCAGGAAGATATTGAGTTTCCAAACAGAATGGAGGTAACTGGATGCTGTTGATGTTAACATAGATGAGAGTATTGAACTATCCAATAGGATGCCATGCTTCATATATAGATGCTAATGGAATTCAACGTTGGTCCATTGATGCTCGATGAGCTTAATATTGCTTTTATTTTCATAGGGTGTCATTTACACAATAAAGCAGTTTAAATGGCGCTCTGAGACCCTCTGCAAAAAGTCTTTTTGCACCGAAAAAGCTACTATTGATAATCAATGAGTTATATTTATGATTTCGCTATCATATGAGGTTTTGCAGGTCTCGCTCTATGAAACGAATAATAAGATTTTTCCAAAATATCCATTATTAAGTCAACAACTTTCGACTAAATCATTTAGCTATAAGTTTTTACAATGAGTTATATATCATCTATAAGAGTTGCTGTTTTAAACCTCTGTAAATATAAATGATCTTCATCTTTTATATTATCACCCTGTCAACTTTGCATCATCAGGTGAAGGATCCTTCATAATTTGCGCTTTACCAACTAATGTCTTTATGGCTAGTTCATACTCAGCACCAATAGTCTCTCCTGAGAAATTGGGATTCTAAAATCATACGTAATATTAGCATGAGCTAGGTTATCCTCTACTGGTTTTAGAGGATATATCAACGTTAGGAGTATTTCTTATATCAGAAGCTATAAACCTAGCAAATCCCCAATAAAAAGCGATTAGGGTTTACTGCTATGAGATTTAGCATGGTTTTTACAAAAATTAAGATTAACAAAATCAACTCTTGTTACTGAAATCTTATTACTTTGCGATAGTGGAGTCATCTTCATCAGCCTTTGAAAATTGAGGCCGCATATTTCCACGCAATTTACCCTTAGGATTGAAATTAGCAGGAGAATATATAGTTCTCAATATGTTCTCTTGATTATCTATATCCCAAAGTATACTGCACATCAAAGTTGGCAAAAGTAGTTTTGAAAGTTGTGTATAAGACTCTTCGTTAAAAAGGAACATGGTTTACAATTTCTTGTTTATTACCATTAAGATAATAAAAAGCATTTCTGTTTTACCAACCTCCAAACCAACAGTACTTTTTGCAACTTGATTATCCCATATTATGGAAACTTTACCATTAGGATTTGCATAGATATCATCAACATAATCGCAAGATATAATTTTTAGAGTTGATTATATTAATAGAATTATTTATACATATAGGTAAAACCTTTATAGCACCATATCCATCCCAATCATTCTCTAATAAACTCAAATGACGTATATCAGAAATGATATTCATTTTCTTAAGTTCTATAGTACTCTTTTCATCACGTTTAGCATTCTTTTCGTACTTTTTGTTATTCCTTGGTACAGAATATAAGAAAAGAGAATTCATCGGCACATTAGTTGCCAAAGCTGGTAAAGATACAGAGAAAAGACCACTACAAAAGAAATACAGCGGTAACTGTACTACTGATATAATTAGCACGTTTACTAGTATTATCCAACAAAATTTCCATATCATTGGATGCTATACTATATTCTTTCACTGTTTCCATAGCCTACTTCTCTAAAATCTCAACATCTTTTCTGTGATTGCCCATCTAAACACATCATAAAGGACATTATGAAAATTCGTCAATTCCTTTATCAATATTTTGAATTGATATATTGCCTATTCTTTCAAGTAATAAATCCAAAACAACTTGCACTCAACATAATCTAAATTCTCTGACTTTTCACCTACAAGGTAGCCATATTTTATTTCAAGATTATAGTCAGTATCCCATAAACGTAAACTTTGTAAATTTTGAACAACATACTTATTACATCTCATTATAACTTTCATATGTAGGTAACAATTTGTTGACAATAATTCGTGAGCAGGACCATAAGTGGGTATGTCTTGCTGTGAGTTATCACTATTAGAATTAGACTTAAAATCTATTATATTAACTTTTCGAGAGAAAGGACCCCTACATTCTTCTGTCCCATTACACTTTTAAAAATTGTAAAAAGCTTTTTAAGCTGCGTATTAAAAGATAGAGATCCTTTATAAGTATGTCCTGCTTCTTTATATTGTAAAGAATTATTCTATAGAACAAACTCTTTCATCATATCCTCTGTTTGTAAGATTGTTTGGTGGGAATCATTATTGTTATTGATGGTGACAGACTTTCCCTGTTTATCGTTACCAAGAGTGACGGAGATATCTTGTACAATACCATCATGGCAGGTTGGATAATCATCCTTTAACGAAGATATAAATTTATCACGATTCGTTGTACAAGCGACATTATCTTTTAAAATGCACTGTAAAAACAACGTCTCTTAAAAAGTGACGTTTGTATTGTTCCTTGTTATAAGTCTTAATTCCAAACATATCTTGCAGAGTATATTTATGTAGGTACAAAAGTAATAATAATAATTCGAACCACAAAGGTCTCCACCCAAAATTAATCTAAAACAGCTACATACAATATACCACAAGGATATTCTTAGTAAATTGTATCTTATTTCTTTAAGACCAAGACAATGAAATGACATTTATATAACTTACGCGAGTTCAGGGATAAGAAAAAGGCTTTGTAAGAGTTAGTGACCTCGTCAAAAATTCGTATCTTTATAGTTGATAATCAATAGATTTTCACCTACAAAGATACGAATTTTTGAACGATGATTACCAAGGACAAAGTTACTGAAATTTTCTGTATAATCGACGAGTTTGATAAGAATTTGAGTGCCGAATTAGCGAAAAACCTGCGTCTACCGTCCCATAATGGTGACGGCAAACGCTACCGAAATCGCAAAGGGCAGGCTCTCGAAAGTGAGATTATGGCCATTTTGGTATGCTATTATTTCGGCGCATATCGCAACTTCAAGGAGTATTATTTGAATTGGGTCAAAGGGGTGATGCGTCAGGATTTTCCCGACGCGGTTTCCTATAACCGCTTCGTTGAACTTATGCCAAGAGTGTTCTTTAAGATGATGCTGTTCTATGAGCTCTATGCTTTTCGGCAAGTGTACGGTATAACGTTCGTTGACAGCACAATGATACCCGTATGTCACAATGTACGACGATATTATAATAAGGTCTTTGCCGGCCCTTGCCAAGGACGGAAAGGGTACCATGGGCTGGTGCCATGGATTCAAGCTGCACCTGCTATGCAATGATTCTGGTGAAGTGATAACGTTCTGTCTTACAGGAGCAAATGTGGATGACAGGGATAGCAGAGTATGGACGGTGTTTGCAAAGGGCTTGTTTGGGAAGGTCTTCGCTGATAGAGGATACATCAAGCAGGAACTCTTTGAGAGCCTGTTCAGTCAAGGTATCCAACTCGTTCATGGGCTCAAGGCTAAGATGAAGAACAAATTGATGCCTATGTGGGACAAGATCATGCTGAGGAAAAAGATACATCATCGAGTGCATTAACGAACTGCTCAAAAACAAAGCCAACCTTGTTCACTCAAGACACCGCTCGATACACAACTTTATCATTAACTTGGTGTTCTGCCCTTACAGCATACCGTTCTTTGAGAACAAGCCAGAGGTACTGTCGGTGTATGTCGAAAAACAAAAGGCAGTTGGAACTTTTTCATGCTAAACTTATCCTGAACTCAAGTATAACTTATAATTCAAGCAGTTTTAGCCTTTTCCAGTTATAAGTTTTATATTAAGTCATATCTTTCCGCTGATTCGATTTCTATAAGTATTTTTATGGATTAAGAGAGTAATACCAATAACTGTTTTTGCAATTCTTTTTATATCTTCAATTCTGGCAAACTATTTTATCGCTTCCGACTTTAACTTATCCAGTGCGCGGGTGTATTTCGGTATGCTTCAATCCGCTATGCCCCAATAAACTGGCAACAGTCTTATGTTCCGCACCATTATTGAGAATATTCACTGCAAAGCTATGGCGGGCACAATGCCAACTGATGTGTTTGTTAATGCCTGCACGCTTTTACTCTTCGTGTTACCGATTTGCTGCAACTCTCATAAGATGGAAGATTGAATATGGAGGAATTCAAATCGTCAGGTGCTTCGCCTATCAGTGAAAGTAATCCGTCGTTCAGAGGAATGACGACACCACTATTTGCAGAATGCCCTTTGGTCTTGTTCTGTTCAGATTTTAGGGGATTAGGTATAGTCGATGTTTTTATAAGTTAGGTCTTTCACATCGCAGAAGCGCAAACCGCAATACAAACAAAGGATAAAGGCTCGTCTGACATTGGGATTTTTCATTGTCGTAATGGCATTGAATCAGTGATTGGATTTCGTCCATCGACAACACATCTTTGCGTAAAATCTGTTCATCCACCTTGCACACAACACTTTTGCAGGGATCTTTCAACATCACTTATGATCTATGGCATAGCGTACAACCTTCTTGAAACGTTGGTAGATACTCTTTGCCCCTTCACCCACTCTTTCTTGATTGTAGATATTCAACAGTGCTCCATCATATCTTTGGTTATTAGTTCGGGCATGATACTGAGCTCATAAACTGGATATTGTTCTTTCAAAAGTCCTAAAACGGTTCAAGGCAATCTTAATCATTCGTGAGGTCTTTCTTCGAGTTAGTATCTATGTAAGCCTGGGAGTAATCCAGAAAAGTTGATGTTTCGATCTTTCTTCAAGCGGTAACCAAGTATACTTTCCTTTAAATTTCTGTTCATGCTCTGCACGAATCTTTTGTCGCTAACTACAAGTATTTAAAAGAAAAAGGCGGTTAATTCCGCCTTTAATTGCGATTAATAATCTTGAGCGATTACATATTTAAAAGCTCTGCATACGATTGTGGTGTTTGATAAGGAATAATGTTACTTATTAGATAATCAATGTTTCCTGCCATACCATTAGCCTCTTCTTCAGTCCAGTCATAGCTATAAGCTCTTTAGTAGCTCTTTTACTAAATTGCTCAGCCTCTTCTCTTGTGATATGTTTTCTATTCATTTTTGTCCATTTATCTTGTAAAGTTATAGTTTTTATCTGAATAATGCTATCGTTTATTCTTTTAATCTTAGTCTGATAGCATTGTATTTTAATTTGATGTAAAAGGTAATAATATTTGTTTTCTAAGTTATTTATTTTCAAGTTTCTGCAAACTTTTTACTAATTTCAATTTGTATCATCATTATTATCAATAGCTTTTTGCTTTTTCTCAGGTATAAACTTTAGACGACACCCCTACTGTTAGGGGACTTAAAATCCTCATCTGTCCAGATACAAAAAAAGGTAGGTTACTAAATGGTAACTCTATCTTCCAGGCACAATAGAATAACAATGACGCCATTTATTTTCCCTTTGTCAGGCTTTCTTTATCGCTATGGGTGCTTAAGCAAAAGAAGTAATAATGCTCCTGTGGCTTCTTGTTGAGAGCTTTAAACAAATAAAAGAGTATCTACCATTTGGCAAATACTCCTTTATTAGTTTATCATTGAATTGAATATTTGCTATTTTTCCTTTAGTCAAAATTAAGTTCTAATTTCTCACCTCTTGACTTCATTTCATCAAGTTCTTTCTTGATTTCTCTCTCGCTCGTTCTGTGGGTTCTTTTCACCACTCCATAGCTTGGAATATATCAAACCAAATCAAGATCTGGCGAATTTATACTCCTCATAGCTATTGTACTTATGATCCTCTGTGTCTATGTACATATTCTTATGAAATGCTATTTAGTTTCCACAAATTCAAATCCTTTCTCAAGATTATCTAATAATGACATATTAATCCAGTTACCATTGATTAGAGCCAATGGAATTTATTCTTTTTCAATGGCAGTTACTTCGTCCTTGGTATAAAGTTTAGCGTCTCAAACTCAAAGTATTTATTGCCGAAATCTTACATCACATTTTACGATAAAGGAAGTGAATTTTTCCAGCGTGTAGGGCTTTCTCAATATCCTTTACATCTATAAATGGAGATTCCGAATCAGTAGGAAACATATATCACTTGCTATAAGACCTTGTGAATTACACAAAACTGGCATCCAACAATAATATTTTTGTTTCATTTTTCATAAATGTCATCTAGAGGAACTTCATTCTGATTGCCCCATCTTTGTTTTTCTAAATACAAAACAGCAGCTTTTAGTGTATGGTTTAGAGGGTCATTGCGTCTGCCCATTGGTCTTTTTCTGTGATAATAATAGGTATAGATACCTTTTTTAATCAGACTATCTCTCTCTTCCCACCAGTTGTCTGTTAATTGTGTTGGATTTTCTATTTCCTGTCCGTGATTATCATATAATTTAGCTTCCCAACTTGGTAGAGATAAGGTATCATTGGAAGTGTTCAATACTCTTCCATCATCTTTCTTGAACTAACTAGTTTGCCTACATTCAACTTCTCTCCTTTGGTATTATATTGAACTTTGATAATAACCCTTATACACTTTGCCACTTCCTATAAAATTATAGTAGTCTGCTCGTGACGTTGCGGCTGCTCAAGCCCTTTTCGTTATTTTCATTCCTCCTTTTGTCACAGATTACAGTTTTCCCAGTATAAAAAGTAGAATCATTATCAAAGCCCGTCATTCCGTAAGCACTTCCAAAGCATACCATGCCTGAGTGTTAGATAGTTCCTTTGACACAGTTTCAAAGAAAAAGTACTCATTTCTTTCGTGTAGTGAGAAAAATTCCTTAAATAGTGCACGTCCATCGGAGATATGATCTACAAGTATTCTGCAGGTCATGAATAGTATAGTTTGTTTTACACGTATCTGTATTATGGTTGGAATACTAGAAGCATTAAAGATTATAAGGCCTGCATCCATTCTTTCTTCTTGCGCATTGCGCACCCAATATGAATTAAAATCAGGTCAACATTAGACTGATGTAGCCTCAGAATCAGGCTTAGAAAAGAGTACAGTTGCGTTTACAGAAAAAGGCACCTACCTTTCCTATCCTTTTCTAACTGAGTGCGCCATGTGCCCCATTCTTTAGGAAAATCATGTGTACAGCTATATGTCAGCTAACAAGATAATCCTGAAAGTAGAAGAGAGCATGATAAATAATTGTTTTGTTTCATAGTAGTTGAATTTTATGTGAAAGATAGGCTGGTAGTAGTCATGGCCTCCCAGTGCCAAATAATTATACGTTAAATAGTTTAATATTAGTCGAACAGAGTCTTGGTGCAGTCCTTATAATAGACGCTATTTCGTACTGAGGTTGGACAGAGATCCTTGGAAACTTGAGCGCATTCATTTTCTCAGTTAAATTAGAGTCTTTACCATTGCTATACACATTGTTTCTCGACTTTGGTCGCAAATATAAGAAAATAAATTAACAGTTCAAAAATAATCTATTGCTTTTATCAGTTATGTACCACATTCTTAAATAATGGTATAGTGTGCTATATATTTGTATTAAATTGTTTGGTTTGATGTTTTCTGTTTCTTTGTTTCTCACCACCCTTTTCCTCCATCTCTCTCCTTTCTCTCCTCAATTCTAAAAATATGGAGCATTTTTGCATTGCTTTCCCCAAAAAGCAGTATATTTGTGAGGAAAACGAAGCTGACCCAACAAAGAGATTTCGCATTTTGACTGTACCAATCTACATGAGCGAGGAACCCCTTACATTGTATCAGTGTTCATAAAAAGTAGTATAATCAATTAAAACTCATACTGAAATTATGAAACAACGATCATTTATTTTATTCGTCTTAGCCGTGTTTTTGCATCGGTTTGATGTCGTCTTGTGATAATGATAACAACGGCGATGTTCGAGTGTTGACCAAGAAGAGCAAGAGCTTTGAGTCTTACCCTGGAGAATATACAACAGGCATGACCTTTGTGCTTAATCAGCTTTCTAAACCAGGCTCGAGTATAACAAAGTAGACACCGTTCGCAACATAAAGTGCAGAGTGGCTAACGACACAACGCTCACCATCGCTTCTATTCCCATGCGAGCTTTGACCGATTTTATTGAAGACAGCAATTTGAAAGCAGCCTTAAATCAAGTAGAAGCACAACCACTTGTTTGTAAAATAAACTTCTACGACGATGCTCCTATTTGTTTTCTTATAACAAAAATACAGCCTCAAACCTTCAAAGTAACATGGAGGCAAGCAACACACAGTGGTTCAAAACTATGATGTGGCAGCTCCTTGGTCGTGGGGATATTATGATTACAAGTTTTCTGAGGATCTTTTTGCGATCGTTACCACTGGAAAGCTGACCGTAGATGGCGTAGAAGTGCCCCTACAAGCTACCACTTGCGGTAGAATACAACGCCCGATAATATCTATGGTGTAACCTCTTACGAGGCAAAATATAAGCAATAGCACATCAACGAGATGTTTTAATATGATAAAAGAAGGAGAACAGCCACAGAGTTGCTCTCCTTTTTCGTGTCCTCACCCACCCTTTTCCCCCTCCTTTCGCCCCTTCTCTCCCACTCCATCATAACATATTTTAAAAGCAGTGAGATAGACATTCCTTCCAAAGAAGATGTTGTGGACGCAGAAAAAGCGGTGATATTGCGCCCTATAGCAATGTAATTGGCAGATAAAAGCAGTCTTATTACGAGCAAAAAGCATAGCACTTGGATATATAAAGGCGAAAGTCGTTAAATAAAGCGTTTTAAATGCGCTATAATCGATTGAGATAGTTCGATGTGAGTGTTGTGTTTGCGAAAGCAAATAGAAGCCGTTAGAAGCAAATAGAAAACGGCAAAGAGGCGACAGAAAAGCAGAGCGAGACACCCGCAACATAGTGTCCCGCTCGTTTTTGTATCGTTAGATATAATCTATCGCACCGATAATTATTCCCAACTCAGGGTTTTGTGTTGGTTGCTGATTTAGCACCAATTCTTGTTTAGGAATAGGATATAAGAAACGATGATCGTTGGTTTTCCATTGTCTTCCTGCATCATCAAAGCTTCTTAGCAGCCTTGTATTGGTATAGATAAGTTGCCATTGTCATTCTATTGTTGGACGACCTGTTTGGCTATCGAATGTGCCTGCAGGAATCCATGATAGATTGTGGTGTAATCTTAATACCAAACATTGTCTTTTGGATTGAACATTAGCTTCATTGCGTTCCATCGTTTGAGAGTCATCAAGGCGGAATCCTTCAGCAATAAGCTCAATTCGGCGTTCACGTCTGATCTCATAAAAGAAAGATTAGAGATGTATAACCATAATCAATAGGCTTTGCATCGGCAACAGGAGATGTGGTTAGTGAGGCATTCCTACGCAGTCACGCAACTTGTTGATGGTTTTATCAACACAGCTTGTGTGCAAGTGTAATTCTGCATTTGCTTCGGCATTGATTAGCAACACTTCTGCATAACGATAAAACGAACCAGTCGAATGTAGAGTTACGTGCTTCTTGTTGCACAGTGTTAGCATGATGGAACTTAACGCAGTCGTAACCAGTTACAGATTTGCTCGATCCTACTCTATTTGCAGGCTCGTTAGCAATGCGTTCGCCGTTGCGTACATAATGGGTTTGTGACTATTGTCTGACAATTTGATACAAACGGGGGTCACGATTGGTTATTTCTTGTTCTAAATCGTTGTCGCCTCGCATAGCCAGAACCATGTGTTGTAGATAGGTGTTCCGTCTTTCATTAAGAACGATTCGATAAAGTCTTTAGATAAACCCATACCGCCATTTTTGTGCTTGTCTACCTAATTCGTGAGTCAAAACACCTGTTTCATAGAAACGAGCAAGAATACATTCTTTGTTGGTTGAAAGGTCTTCTTGGGTGAATTGGTTTGAATAGTAGAGTGGATAATTAGCGTAAGGAAGTTGGTCGCAACCAGTATCTGTACCCTTCACGATGTCGAATTTGCCACTATCCATCAAGGTGTCGGTTTGTGCCACCGCTTCTTTCAATAGCATATTAGCAGCTAAGTCGCCTGTACCTGTTTGATTGTGGTATTTCTTATAAGTACCAAAGTGAAGATAGATGCGTGCCAATTGGGTGCGTGCAGCTTCTTGATTGAGGCGTCCAGACTCTGATAATGACTTCTCAGGAAGCCATCTTATAGCAAATTTAAAGTCCTCTATAACATGCTTAAGCACTTCGTCTTGAGAGTCACGGCCTTTATATAGTTGCTCTTTATCATCGGTTTGAAGGTCTGAATCATAGTAAAGGCACGTCTTAAACATCTTCAATTTGTTGAAATAATGCAAGCCACGGAAGAAGCGAACCTCTGCAACATACTTGTTAATTTCATCTTGACTGCCTTGGACTTTATTGTAACGTTTCATAAAGTAGTTGCAATTTCTGATGTCGTCCCAATACCATCCATTTCCTGAAGATGCCTCTGTGGGTACAGTCATCTCATCAAATAGATAAGAACTATAGTTAGTTGTAACGAAGTTATCACTCATTGTCGAGCGAAGCCGATGGACTGCTCAATGCTCCGCTATAGTCCGTTGGCATAAAGTTTTAAGTCTTTGGTTGTGTTCCAGTATGTTTGATCTGTGAAAGAGTCAAGCGGAGACAAGTCTAGTATAATCACACGCAGCTGCCATTCCTGCAAGTAATGATAGTGCGATATAATTTTTAAATTTCATAATAAAAATTGTTTTTAGAAGGTGACACATTAGAATGTTAGATTCAAACCTACAGCAATTTTCTTGTTAATTGGTAGGTCATGTTGCTTAAAGTCTCAGGATCGAACGCCTTATGAGGCGAAGTGAAGGTGAATAGGTTTTCACCTGATGTATAAACTCTAAGACATGAAACACCAATCTTACTAACAATGAGATTTAGGAAGGATGTATCCTAAGGTTACATTCTTAAGTCTACAGTAGCTTGCATTTTGCAAATAGCGTGTACTAACAGTACGGTTACCTCTGTTTGCCCATCCTAATTTAGGGAAGTATGCACCTGTGTTCTCTGTAGTCCAATAGTCGAGAGATGTTGTAAGCTGGTGTTGCCCACTCGTCAGTGAAGCCCCAAAACGCTGCAGTACAGAGCCTGGAACCAATCACGCTTACCAATTCCTTGCCAGAACATTTCGAAGTCGAATCCTTTACTACCGAGGTCCAGCTGTAATACCATAAGCAAAGCGAGGTGTTGAGTTACCAATTATCTTTCTATCACTAGGGTTTGCCAATGTGTGTCGCCTATATCGATCTTGTTATCGTTGTTTAAGTTCTCGAAACGAACGTCACCTGCACCCCATTTACCACCATATAGGTAAGATTGGTTAGCGTGATCTGCAGCCTCTTGGTCGCTTTGGAAGAGTCCATTAGATACAAATCCCCAGATTTCATTCATCTTACGTCCTTCGTAATATTGGCTGATTAGGCCTGTAGGGTTATTGAACTTGGTGATAGTTGATTGATAATCAGATAGCACACCCTTAACATGATAAGACAAACCACATGCTAAACGGTCGCTCCATTCAATGAAACTTCCCAACCAACAGTCTTTAAGTTAGCTGCATTTTGGCGTGGAACGCCTGCTCCTAACACTGAAGGAAGCACCTCACCATTCACAAGCATGTCTTTAGTATTACGACGATACCAGTCGAAAGAGAAGTTAAGACGATTGCGAAGGAATGTTGCATCGATACCTAAAGTCAATCTGATTTACTGTTTCCCATGTGAAAGAAGAGCTCACAAGACCTGGTGCTGTGATGGCAACAGGGCGTGTTCCGCTAGGATTGCGCCATATTTTGCTATTAATTCCATAGGTAGCAAGATATGGGAAGTTACCATCTACCACCCTGATTACCCAAAGATCCGTACGAAGCACGTAGCTTTAAGTTGTCACACCAGTCCTTCATGCTTTCAAAGAACTTTTCTTCTGATGCACGCCAAGCCACAGAAACAGATGGGAAGAACTGATAACGATATCCCTTTTTGAATTTAGATGAACCATCGTAGCGGCCGTTTAATTCAACAAGGTAGCGTCCTTTATAATCGTAGTTGATACGAGCAAAGGCGCCATTAACCGACCATTGACCCATATTTCCATTGATATTCATATCTCCAGTTGCTTGATTAACAGCTGGATTGTTAGAATCTATCAAGTCTTTTTCTACCTCCAAAGTAGTAATCGGTGCGTTTTTCTCTTAGTTTATAGCCCAACATAAACTTAAAATTATGGCTTTTTGGTCTAAAGAGAGCATATTCTGCAAACGCATTGAATGAAGAATAGTAGTCGTTACTGCTCACTTTGGTTACACTACTTGGGTTAGTCCAAGGATACTAGTTTTCAGTTCCAGGCACAGCAGTGTAGTCGTGAAGTTACGAACGTGCTGAGTTGAAGCTAACCATAGTAGTTCCATGTGTAGTCGGCATTGATAACAAGACCTTTAAGCGGAGTAAGTTTCACGCCAGCAGTCATCCAAAGGTCGTTTTTGACGAGAGCTGCGTTACCGCCTTGCGCCTGGTGCAACAGGGTTAGTAAAGTTTCTTGTCCAGCATAATGGCCATCGGGGTGCTTAACAGGCATGATGGACTCAAGTCTGATTTCATCATACCGCTATAAGCAGAGATACCCAGAGTATGCAGTCGAGTTCATTTGCAGTTGTTCCACCTGTTGGATGCATTTCAGTTGTATAAGTATGAGCGATCTTAGCCAGACACTTCCATCCATGGAGTTAATTCAGATGTGATGTTAATGTTAGCGTTACTGCTTGTTGTTTTTCTCGTTTGTTGCCTTTAAAATACTGCCTGTGATTGTTTGCACCGAGCGAAACATAGTAGCGAGTTTTTGACTTCGCCGCTAATACTTGCGTTATAAATTTGCGAGGGACGATGTTTTATAAAGCTCTTTCCACCAGTCTGTGTTACCGTTATAGCCATATTTGAATGTACTATAGCTCTTATCCGAAGAAAACAGGCTGATCATAAGTGCCGTTCATGTATTTTTCTGTATACGAATAAACCAATGGATTGAAGTAATGTCCACTACCACCGCTGTTTTGATAAGCGATGTCTATCATCTTAAGATAGTCTAATGAGTTGACATTATGCATTTCAACAGCGGAGCTTTGCCCAGTATCCTGAAGCCGAGAACTGCACTGTTGGGCGTGATTTAGCTTACCTTTCTTAGTGGTAATGAGGATAACTCCATACGCAGCACGTGCTCCATAGATTGCCAGCGAAAGCCCGCATCTTTAAGCACAGAGATAGATTCTATATCGTCGGGGTTCACCAAGTTGGCGTCCATTTGTACGTTATCCACCAACACAAGCGGTCCACCTCCGTTGAGAGACGTTGTACCACGAACGTTAAACGATGCTCCTGCGCCAGGAGCTCCACCCTTACCCATCGATACATTGAGGTTAGGTACAACACCTTGGAGGCCTTGTCCGAGGTTACTAATAGGTCTATTCTCGAGCACACTACCGCTAACTGAAGCCACAGCACCAGTTAAGTTGGCTTTCTTTTGTGTGCCATAACCCACAACAACCACCTCATTTAGGTCGTTAACGTCGCTTTGTAGGGTGATGCGCATACCGTTTTGAGCTTTAGCACTGTGCGATTTAAAAGCCCGTGTAGAAGAAAGTGAGCTGCGTTCGGGTGCAACATTGATAGAGAGTTACCATCTATGTCGGTAACGGTTCTGCAGAACTACCCGTTGCACGTACAGTTACACCAATAAGAGGCTCTCCTGTGTTACTAAGAACCGAGCCTTTGATTTGCTCTGCAGGCCGTGTTTGTTGAGTGATAGTGTTAGAGGCTCCTGCCGAAATGTTAGGAAGGAGTAGCATTCCACACACTAAGGTGGTGCTTCACAATAGATGATTGAAGCGCATCTGTTGCGTCTTGTGGAGTTAATCTTTTTCATATTTATGTTTTATCAAGGTTGTTGTCTCTTCAATACAGAGGTTTAAAAGCGTGTTTAGTGATTTAAGTCAACTGTAGATGCAAAATATATGGAAAGATTTTGTAAATCATCTCTGTGCAGCTTTCATTCTTAGTTAAATAGTTTTAAAAGTATTGAAAATAAAAGAGAAAGACTATTTTTGCTACCTTATTATATAAGAAAAGGTGTTAGCCTCTCCCATTTTTGATACTTTTTAGTGCAGTAGACAACATGTAGGCAAAAATAAAAGCTCTTACAAGCACCTTGCACACCCGATTGCATTGCCTGTAAGAGCTAAAAGACCTGTTGTTGATTTAATGTCAATGTAATTGCACGCTAAAGTCAATGCAATTGCAGTGTAATAGCTATGCTATTATGAACCAAAAGCTATGCTTATTTCAACGAAAGAATCAACTCAACGAATTGAGGATCTCGTGAGAAGCGAGCAAAAGTGTGCTTAGTATCCAACTTTTCGATGGTCTTCATGTCCTCATCGGTAAGCAAGAAGTTAAAGACATCATATTTTGTTCCATGCGATCTTTGTGAGTTGATTTGGAATAACAACCACGCCACGTTGCAATAGATAGCGAAGACCACCCTGAGCCACCGTTTTATTGTGTTTGTTTCCCTATCTCGATTAAAGTCTCGTTGTTGAAAAATCGTTCTTTCCCTCTGCAAATGGACCTCAAGACATGATCTGACAATTGTATTTTTCCATGTATTTTTGCTCCTCAAGCTGTTGATTAAACACATGAGTTTCAACCTGATTCACGGCAGGTTTGATATCTACATGGTGATGAAGGTCGATCAATCGGTCGGGATAAAAGTTGCTTACGCCAATTGCACGCACCTTTCCTTCACGATAAGCACGCTCCATTGCACGATAAGTTCCATAATAGTCGCCGTATGGTTGGTGAATAAGAAGCAGGTCGATATAATCGCTTTGTAGCTTTTTAAGACCCTCTAAGATCGACTCATAGGCCTTTTCTTCGCCTGCAGTTAGCTGGCCATACCTTTATAACGATGAATAGTTCTGAGCGAGGAACACCGCATTTAGCAATGGCATTGCCCACACCTTCTTCGTTTTTATAGAATTGTGCGGTGTCAATTAGTCTATATCCCACGCTAATTGCATCTAAAACACAACGCTCAGCCTCTGCTGGTTCTACCTGAAAAACACCATATCCAAGCTGAGGCATCTTCACTCCGTTATTCAATTCTACGTAATTCATATTATCCTTTCTGTTTTAAATTGTTATTATTTTGTATGGAACAAAAGATACAAAAATATTATTACGAAAAAGTTTTTCAGTCTTTTTAGCTATCTTTTTACTACTTTTGTGTTCCATTAATGATCGTTTTACCACTTTGTCGGCACATAACGAGCCTATATATGCAACAAGTTGTGGCCACAAAGGCAAAGACAAAAGCGGTGAGGGTCGAAGCTAAAATAGAGCTGAAGGCCTTGAATAGGGAAGGTGAATAAAGGAGAATAGAGGTAAATGGGGAGGGTTCTTTGACCGAGATAGCACGCACTTTTGAGCGCAAAAATGGGGACTAAGGTTGTAAACAAGTAACATAACGCTCATCATCACATACACAATTGCGATGCCCGAAAGGCTCTCTTCTACAAAGAAAGCAGGATTAGTGCACAACACAACTAATGCAATCAACGCCAAGATGTTAGGACTTAAAATGTTGGTTATGTGTATGTTCGAGCGTCGAAGAATAGCTCCTGCAATGAAAAAACAGCCCGAAGCAAACGAAATGATGTGCACATATTGAGCCAAAAACCATATTGTGAGCACCATTGCAATGGCTTGTTTTGCTTGTGGAAGAGGCGAAAATGGTGTGCCAAAGCTTATACACCACAGCGCAAATAATTAGCGTATGTAGGAACCAATAGGGCCCAACTGGTGATGCAAAGAAGTGATATAAGAATGTGCTTACATTGAGTTCGGCTATGGGAATCGCCACCATTTTCAATGCAGAGATAACGATATAGCCCGATTCGAACACGATATAGGTAGAGTATCTTCGAAATCATTCGCCCAAAGAGTGGGGTAATGGGGCTTCGATGTTCATCAACCAGCCCGAAAGAACTGAAAGCGGGCATGTGAAAGGTGTAAACAAACTGCTTTAGCAAGGGATGTATTCGGTTGAGAAATAGGTTAAATGAAAGAGCACTACGAGCGTAATCAATATGCCTTTTAAATAGTCTAACTCTTCCAATTCGTACAGGTTTCATTCGCTTTATGGTGTTAGTGAAATATTTAGTAGAACTGTTTTCTTAACTCGTTGCACCTTGTTTGAGAGCTCGCTAAGTGCGTTGTTTCATACCTTGTTAGGTGCTTAATGCAAAGGTAGAGATTAAGTGTGATATAGCAAAAATCTATACTCTTTTTGTATATTGATGTGGCTTTGTAGGGGCGAAAAAGGGAGGGTGGGAATCTAAAAGAGAGTAGAAGGGTAGAAAAAGGGGCATGTTGCAGACTGATAACCCCATATTGCAAAGGCAAATGGAGTGGGAGAGGATTATAATAATGTTTCTCGTGAAACATTGTTGCGATGTTATTGAAACACAAGGAGATAGTGAATGTGAAGAAAGTGTAAGGCCATGAGAAAACAAAAAAGATGAATGTTGGTGGCGTTTGTTGCGCTTTTGCCCACATTCATCTTTTTGATTTATGTGCTTTTTGTTTCGTGTGACGATGCAATTCGTCTTTATTCAGCACGCATAAACGGAGTAGGAGGTTATTGAACCACCTCTTTTTCGTTGTGCCGTCGCTGTATTTCACGATGTTAATGCCCTTAACAGGAGCCGAAATAAACTCTCCATTGATCAGTATATCGAGCCACAACGTGCTTTTTCTTTGTTGTCGATAGAGGTGCTTTCGATGCCTGTTGCGTTGGCAGTTTGAATCTTACACTATTAGCATTCGCAATTCTTCCATTGCTCGTGTCGATCAATAGCACGCAAACAGATAAGTTATCTTTTGTTCTGTATCTCTTATATTGAGCGATATTGTCGAACGATGTTTCGTGAACAATAGGCTTATCGGCTACGAATGGAGCCTTTACAATGCCCCTCAAGTCCATTTTGTTATGTGCTTTTTGCAGCAATGGCAACATGGTTGTTAGTCATATCATAAATAGCCTGACCACTATTCATAAAGAACTCAGCTTCTTCAGAAACGCCCTTTAAAGTCATGTCTCCTGCGAAGTTATTGTTTTGTGCTCTTGTGGTTTTTATGCCGTCTTCGGTCAAAACATAAGCCAAAAGCATAGTTCCTTCGCTTGTATCTAATCTGAAAGTAGTGGTAGATGTGATGCTAATCTTCTTCTTTCCTTCGTCCCAAACAGCGTAAAATGTCAACGTCCATGTCTGCTCCTGCATCCCTTTCTCTTTTCTAATTCGCTTTTTAGGTACAAAGCTGTTCACTCTTGTTGTGCGGTTCATTAGAACGTATGGGCGACCTCTATACTTTGCCAATACATAGGCATAGTCTGGCGTACTCAATACGTCTGCATCGTGAGCAGCAATGCCAATGAAGCTTTCGGGATGAGTGTTTTTGCATGTATTCCATTGCTGCAATACCACGAGGGCACCATCCACACCACATGCCTGTGAAGTCTTCGACCACCACTTTGCGTGTTGCAAACTTTGAAATGAAAGGTAAAAGGAATGTTACAAGAGCCTAAAAGTAGCCGTTGCGTTCGTTATTTGCCTTATTGATGTTGAATGTTAGACTTTGTGATATCAGTGGTTTTTGTTTACAGGAAACTCTATTTCACATGTTGAAGTGTCATATTTTCTGAATGCTTCTTTAAAGGTATAAGTACCTTCAACCACTGTTCCTTTTGTCGCTTGTTGTGGTATATTCAAACGAGTTTACAACGTCTCTACCAAAGCTTGACGCTAATAAAGGCCTTAGCAGTGCTTGATGAACGTGCAATATACGTCTTGCGCTGCGGGCACTAGAGATCAGGTCCTGCCCAGCACTCATTGATAGTTGAATAAAAGTGCTTAGAAACGAAAATAAAATGCGCTTAGAAACAGAATTGTTTCATGTTAGATTACTATGCTATAACTTAGCGAATGATTTGCTTTGTTGTGCTAACTAAGCCTTTGTTGTCGTATGCTTGCACGATATAAGTACCTGCTTGAAGACCTGAAAGACTTGCTGCTTTGTTTAAAACTTGAATTCCTTGGAGGTTGAATACATTGTAGTAAGCAACGTTTGCAGCCTTGTTGCGTTGATTCCAGTAGTCTCTGGGGTGAATTCATAAGTCACTTTAGGACCTGCTGTGAATGGATCTCCCTCAGAACTAAATATACTTTGGTAGAAAAGTTGCACGGTAATGCTTGCCTTTCCCTTTGTTTCAAAAGCGAAATCAACATCTACCACTTGCTTTAGTTTCATCGGTGAGAAAAGAGTTGTTGTTAGTCCATTTGATATGTTCCTACCTCTTCTTCTGCTGTACAATCACTGATTAAAGCAAACGCCAACGTTAGTTCCTTCGAGCTTGTTGATAGTGTATTGAACGTAAACAATATAGTCTTGTTTGCGTAAAATTGTCGATAATAAAGCTTTCTTTAATCAACTTTTCCACCTTCACCATAAGGGTTATCGATAGCGTTATTGCTTTTAATTGTAGCATCATTTTCAATCTCTTGTCCGCCTGTTGTTACAAACTTGGAAATCAGGATTCGATGTTTGTGCCTTAACTGAAGCATGAAAACACAAAAAGGAAAAAGTAAACTAATTGAGTAGAATTTTTCATAATTGTATTGTTTTTAATTGTTTGATGTTATTTATTTGTTATCTTCTTTTTATCCTTGAGAAACCATTTCCTATTGTAGTAGTCTACTCATTAGAAACAGCTTGTTGCACCACTTGCAACACACCGCTATCGTTATACACGAAAGCAACGATGTGGCAGTTGTTTAAGTTGATGTTAACCTTAGCCGAATAGCGGTGTTCAAAGGTTTGAGGGGTGTTGCTGTTGAGGCTCACCTCTTCGCCCATTGCTCCGTTAATAGCGTCTCTCAACACATGGTTGTGCACGTAGTTGCTTTGTACATCGTTGTTAGGTAGCTGCTGAATGGCAGTGATATTGTTTTCAACGAGCCACAATTGCAGATGTCCTTTCACCGCTTCTCCCGTGTTGTTGATGGTTGTAGAGATGGTGATATCGTTGCTGTTGGTAACACGTTGAGCCTTTGTTGCGATTTTGATGCTACTTTTTTGTTGCAAATCCTCGTATATCTTAGCTGCCCAAGCGTTTCTTCTTAGTACGCCACTGTTGCGGTTAATCACGGCACAAGGCACGCCACTCACCTTCCATAGCTTATAATATTGGTCGGAAAGGTCGGTTCTTAAGCCCACAATATGACCGCTTGATTTGAGTGCAAGAGGTCCCTCCATGAATGGCAACAACCTACTACATTGCCCTCGTTATATTTGCTTTGAATATCCTTTAAAGGCAACACCTGCGGCAGGACAGTTGAGACATTTCTGTCCAGTAAACTCCTCAACCAGACATTTACGCTCTACTGTTGCAACTGGAATCTCGATCAATCGATTGTTACTATCGATGTTGTTACAGCCAAGAGCATCAGCCATGCAAAGGAAAAGTATAGTAATATTGTTTCTTCATTTACATTAAAAATTATAATTATAAGATGAAGGCTAATCCCTTACTTGCAGGCACATAGCGACACACTCCGCCTGCACAATTATAGCCAGCACGTGTTCGTTGTTAGCCCAATTGTATGCGATGTGCTCCGTTATAGTAGCCAACAAACGACTGATAGTAGTGCTGTTTGGTGCTACCGCTGTTGAAAAGGTCGGAAACCGACACCATCCAATGAGGTGAGAACGACACTTCGCCTAACTGCAAAAGCAGTCTTTATCGCCATCGTGAGAGTTTAAATACTGCGCTCGGCACGAAAGTGTGGTTTTGATGCGATAGCTTTTTGTTTTCAGTTCGGCAATGAAAATGTTGTTAGCACTACCCTTTCGCCCTTAATAGCCGTTTCGTTGTATCTTTGATTCATACACATCAAGCCTATTTGGGTGCTTTTGAGAGCTTTTCTCTACCTGTAAAAGTCTGATATCTTGATAGTAAGTGGCATCTCCCTTGATGCCGAGCTATAGCCATCTTTTTCCCAGGCATGTTGAGGCCGTTGTTTTGAATGGCGTGCACATGACTTGCATTGAATTTACCTTAGTTCCGTATGCTCCACCTAACGAACTGCCTCTTTTTAAAGGTGTAGTTCAACGAGCATTAGTGAGCCCATTCGCCATCGGGGTGAGTAGAATAGGGGTATAAAGCCGCAAGAGTGTAGGTGTGTTCCATAGTGAATGGGGGCATGTGATTGATGAAAGACGATGGTCCGTCCATACTTCTCACGCCTCTAAAGCCCATGTTCACACTTCTTTTGGCTTGCACACTAGCTCCCTAATCCGCTTTTTAGAATAAGAGCAAGAGAGCATTGTTACATATCCTTTTCGATAGATATAGTTGTTGTTAAGCGTTGGGTCTTGTCGCTTTAAAGGCACATTCTGCCAAGATGTTCACGCCCTTGTGTTGCAGTTGAACCTTGCATCTACCACCGAAACGTTGCGTGGAAGGTTTAAACGATGTAGAACCCACAAGAATATCCTCGTCTTTCTCGTTCTTGTTCACCAGCGATGCGCCCACAGAAAGATAGGTTTCGCTTTGTTGAAGAGGCTAATCCATTGTTCTAAGTTCAGTTCAAGGTCGGCACCCGAGATGAAAGAAGGGTTGAGTTTCCCAATATCTTCGTTGCTTTCCTACCAGTGCTTTGAGGCGAACACCATCGAAGAGTAGCCACTGATACGTGCTCCAAGAATAGAGTTGTCTATCCCAAACTGCGTTCTTCAGCAACTTCTGAGGCAAATCCTGCTCCAGAACTGCTCGTAGAAATGTCCAATGATAGCTCAACTGTGAATCGACCTTTTTAAATAGAAATGAGTATGCCTCAACCCTATAAAAGTCTTGTTCAAAACCTGGTAAGGATGTTGCATATATTTCAATCTAACTCCAGCGTCAAAGTTCTTATACGAGACGTTAACATCAACATAAGTGTTGTTCAACACCTTGTGTTCGATGTATTAATGCCCAACTTTGTGTCTTTTGAGGGTAGTGAAAGTCGGTCTGAATGCTTCCCGATAGGCTGCACTTGTCGCCCTCTTCCTGTGCAAAAAGCAGAGAGAGTGGGAGAGAAGAAAGCGTTGTTGCGATGCAAAAATAGCTTAGTTTCATTTTTGCAGGCTTCTTCACCTTTTCAGTATAGTTCGTTTTCGCTTCCGTCAGCATAGCCACTATGCTTGTAAAGCGATGTTTTTATTCTTGTCTAACACCAACACAAAGAATCATTTTGCTGCCAGACGGCGACGAACCTCTCATTTGGATCGAGAAGAACCTCGTATTTCCAACCATTAGCATCTACCAAAGGCTTCACTTTTGTATCGGCGTTTTGGAGCTTGGTCGATAGAATAGCAATGAGTTTAACGCCTGTTTCTTTTTGCCATTCATCGTAAACCTCGTTAGTGGCGCCGAATTCTCTGTTGCAGAGCTTGCCATGTGTGCAAAGAAAAGCACGATAATGGGTTTTCGTTGTTAGAAATGGTGTCGAGGCGAACGCTCTTTCCATCGATACTTTTTAAGTGTTATTTGAGGCAGGGTATTACGTTGATAGGTGCACAGAATGCAGCTAATAAGACCAAGTAGATCAATTTTTCATATGTTGTCGTGTTATTGTTTTGGTTAATGCTGGGCAAAGTTAGTTGGTTTAACTTATTTTTGCAAGTATTTCGTAGCTGTTGAGGTTGCACCCTTTGAGTGTTAAAAGAAAAGTGGAACTACAAAAAGCATTGCACTTGCTGTGTCACTTCTTTTTAGGGTGTACAGCATTGAATGCAGAGCTAAAAACACTGCTCTTTTCAAGCCGATAAAATAGTATTTCTTTTGCGGTGGGAGTTGTTCTCTTCGTCAAGTATCTTATCTGCTTTGAATGGTGCCTTTTTCTTGCATGGGCGTTGCGCTTTCTCTTTAGAACCGCTGCTTTACAGCACCTCATTTTGCCTCTTTTCTTTGTGATAGGAGGGTATCAGTCAATGTGTCAGCATTTGCACCCCCAACCAGCATCAGCAATCAATGCTCTTTAGCTTGAGCATTCTGCATCTCTTCGAGTCTCTTCCACTTGTTTCTTTCTCGTCAGGCACCACGCTAAAGTTCATTCGTCGTGCACATGAAGAATCATCTTGCTCTTTATTCCTTCGTTGAATCGCTCATAGATGCAGACCATAGCCAAATTTGATGATGTCTGCCTGGTATGGTGCGTTGATGGTGATCAGCTCTGCATAACCACGAACGGTGGCATTTGACTGATGTCAGCGAGATGGCGACGGCGATGCATAAAGGGTTTCGACATAGTTTTGCTTTTGCGGTTTCTTTACACTGCTCCATATGGTAGGCGACCTGTGGAAGGTGCAAAATAGCCGTCGATGAGCGTTTGGCTTCGCTGCGCTCGATGTTCAAACGCTCCTGCCAATCCGAAAAACAGTGATGCCATATATAGTCGAAGTTGGCACGTTTTGGCCTTGGTGCGCTCATCTCTGGTCACCTCGTCGATAGGCTTATAGATCTTTGCGGCGGTGGCGGCGTGAATATCGTGCCCTTCTCATAAAGGCTTCGATCATGTTTTCGTCGCCACTTATGTGTGACGCTGCACGCTCGGTGACATAATCGGCACTGAAGAACAAACAGCCGTCGTTAGGAATGAAACACTTGCGAATTTCTTTTCCGTCTTCGCCTCGAACGGGAATGTTTTTGCAGGTTAGGATCGCTCGAACTCAATCGTCCTGTGGCTGTTTGCCGGCTTGGTTACAGCTGGTGTATGTTGCCAGGGTTTGGTTTAGGATGGAAGGGCGTCTACATAAGTGCTAAGGACTCTTTGTCCACGATATTTCAATATCTCGTCGATAATAGGGTGTTTGTTGATGAGCTTCTGCAATCTCGCTCGTAACATATTGTCTGTCTTGGTTTTCTTGGGCTTTTCTGATATCTTTAGCTTTTCGAATAGAATCGTTCCTACCTGCTTTGGCGACGAGATGTTCAGTTTCGCCCGCAATTCGTATATCTTTTGCTCATGATTATGAGTTGCTCGTTAAAGGTTTTGCTCACTTCACAAAGCGCTTGCACATCGAGTTTCATCGCCGATTGCATTCCATCTCTTAGCAAAACATAAATCAAAGGCATTTCCACTTCCTTAAACAATGGGTACAAAACCTTTCTTCTTTTAGCTTGGGTTGAATATGTTTTGCTGTGCAGGTGATGTCGGCATCTTCGCAGCATAGTCTATCTGCTCAGGGAGCAAGTGAACGTCATACTCAGTTGGTCTTTTCCTTTGGCACCAATGAGCTGATCTATGGATAGTTTTATAGTGAAGATAGGTCTCGCCATATCATCCATGTTGTGACGAAGCCTGGTTGGAGGAGATAATGAGCGATCATGGTGTCGAAGAGAGAGTCTTTCATCGTGATACCATAATTCTCTTAGTACCTCGATGTCGTACTTAATATTTTGTCCTACCTTCTCAATTCTCTGTTTTCATATACGGTTGGAAGGTGTTACAATGCGCTTTTGTTGTTCGTTGGGACATGTACATAAAAATGCTTCTTGAGGACTAACAGAAAAAGCTCAACCCATCAATTCTGCCTCAATGGATTTAAAGAAGTGGTCTTGTGTCTAAACTTACAATTCTTTTGTCAGTAATAAATCACATAATTTATTTATATCCTCTTCTTTTCAATGAGTTTATAATTATGTTGGTGTCAAAAAGTGTCTTATAATTTCAAATTTAGGCAAACTCAACTTCATCTTTGGACGTGAATCCTTTCCAAAGAGTTTAACTGCAGAATTGTCTTTCGTTTGTATATTTTCAGTCTTTTTAAAGAATTTGTTTTCGAGGGTCCTAAACTCGAGTTCGTCGAACAAAGCTACGCAACTTTTCTTCGTTAGGAGGGGTGAGTTGCAAAATCGGTTAAATTGAGTTCGATGGGTACATCGGTTTTGATGGTTGCCAAAAGTTCGACATCTTAATATCATCCACTGCGCTTCGACCTTCTCTTTCAACTTTCCTTTGAGCTGATGGTATTTCATCAAGTTATTAATCGACTTAAAGTCGTTGATTAGCTTAATGGCTGTCTTCTCACCAACGCCTGGACAGCCTGGAAAATTATCGGCAGAGTCGCCCATTAAGGCAAGAATGTCGATTACTATGATGGACTTTCGATCTGATACTTTTCTTTTTATCTGCTCAACTCCAAGTATTTCATACCCTCCGCCGTGTCTTGGTCGATAGATAAAACATTCTCTTTCACCAATTGACCGCATAGTCTTTATCGGGCGTGAGCATATAAGTTTCCATGTCATAGTGGCTTGCTTGGGTGGCTAAGGGTGCCTATAACATCGTCGGCTTCGTATCCCTTACCTCGAGAATAGGGATATTCATGGCCCTCAAGAATCTGCTTTATGATGGTGAACAGACAGCTTAATGTCTTCAGTGAGTCTTTTTCTCTTTGAGCTTATAGTCGGCAAATGCCTCGTCACGAAAGGTGGGACCGCTGGGGTCGAAGCGCCACTCCAAGGTGCGAAGGTTGTTCTTTTTGGATTACTTCATGTAGGGTATTCACAAATCCAAGTATTGCACTTGTGTTGAAACCTTTTAGAGTTTATGCAGGATTCTTAATGAAAGCGTAATAAGAACGATAAATTACTGCGTAGGCATCTAAAGAAAAAGTTTACTCATAAATATTTATTTTGATGCGTAAAATTACGAAAAAGAGCGATACTACTGATTATTTGTTTATTTTTGTACAGAAATTTGAATGAATATGGATTACTTATCGGTAATAAAAAGCCAATAACTGAAGAATTAAACCATTTCATCGATCTTTTATACATCGCTTGAGCATCAAGATGGATTACATCTCAGGTGCTAATGTTTATAAAGCAACGCTCAGGAAAGCGCATGCGACCTATGTTGATGTTGCTTATTGCAAAGGCATTTGGATGTGTTGGCGAGGTAACTCAGCATGCCGCAATAGGTTTAGAGCTGTTACATACAGCCTCATTAGTGCATGATGACGTTGTAGATGAAAGTGGAGCGACGTGGACAAGGTCTCGTGTACCTTTTGATGATAATAAAGTGGCGGTGCGTTGGCGATTATATACTATCTACAGCCCTCTTACGTATGGTTGGCACCTCTTCCGACCGTATTGTGTCTGGCTTAGCAGAGTTAGGGACGCACCCTTTTCGGACGGAGAGATATTGCAATGAAAATATAAGCAATCAAACGATATCTGAAGAGGCTTATTATGAAGTGATAAAGCGTAAGACTGCGGCTCTATTTGAGGCGTGTACAGAGATTGAGCCTTATCTGTTGGAGCATCAAAAGACGATGTTGAGCAGGCAAGACTATTCGGTTTTGCACTCGGAATGGCGTTCCAAATACGTGATGATATATTTGATTATTACTGAATCGAACGACATAGGAAAGCCCACAGGCAATGATATGGCAGAAGGAAAGCTAACACTTCCTGTGATACATGCTGTGTTAAGCACTGACAATGGCGCAATGAAAGACTTGGCGTTGAAGGTGAGAAAGGGCGAAGTTACACCCGAAGAAGTGGCTCAGTTGGTTGCTTTCACAAAAGAAAATGGCGGTGTGTGAGTATGCAGAAGCTAAGATGCGAGAGTTTAAAAACAAAGCTATTGGATTTATAGAAGAGAAGATTCAAGACGCAGACATTAAGCAAGCACTCAACGCTTACTTAGACTATGTGATAGAACGAAAGCTATAATGCCAGTCAAAGCCCTTGAAAAAGGGTAGAGCAGAACATATAGATACAATAAGGTCTCATAAGAAAATGGAATAGAAAACACCATTTAAATCTTATGAGACCTTTTCTTTATGAGCATCAACGATGCTTTTCTATTTAGAAGAACTTTGTTTCTTCGCTGTTAGTTCGCTAAGCAGTGTTAGTGAGGCGACTTGTACCCAAACGAAGATACTTTGTTGGTGAGCCATTCCTCACCCAATACCTCCTTAACGATGGTGTAATAGATAACAGCATCCATCACAGTGTTGATTCCACCCGCTGGTTTAAAGCCGATTTTGATACCTGTTTTCTCATGGTATTCTTTGATAGCTTGACACATTACGTATGCAGCTTCAGGAGTAGCAGATATAGGTTCCTTACCAGTAGAAGTCTTGATGTCGTCGGCACCTGCACATTGCAAGTAAAGACGCCTTTAATGTTCTCAGCAGTCTTGATATCGCCAGTCTCAAGAATCACTTTCAAGGGCACATCGTCGCCACAAACGCTCTTAATTTCGCTAATTTCGTCGCACATTCCCTCGTAGTCTCCGCTCAAGAACTTACCTACCGACATCACAATGTCAATCTCAGTAGCACCGTCTTTCACTGGCAAGAGCAGTTTCAGCAACCTTTATTTCAGGAAGCATTTGTGATGAAGGGAAGCCCGCAGACACACAAGTTACCTCAACGCCACTCACCTCTAAGCTCTCACTCACAATGCTTGCATAGCAAGGATAGGTGCAGATTGTAGCCACATGAGGCATGTTTGGATAGGCAGAGTCGAACTGATTAACACGCTCGGTGAAAGCAAGTATGCCTCTTCGCTATCAGTTGTTTTGAGATGTTAGCTCGATACTTCCAAAGAGGAAACGCTTTTACATCGTCATTGTCGTTTTCGATCTGTACCAGCAATAATTTTGCACTGCTTCGCTCACTTCAGCATCGTTCAACTTAGTGTTGTAGAGTGCCAACATATCGAGATATTTGTTCGATTCTTCGTGATGATGACCACAGCAATCGTGATGCTCGTGGTTGCATTGGTTCGTTTCTGAATTCATGTTTGTATTATTTATTTTGTTATTTCAATTTATCGTTGTTCAAATGGCGTGTAGCGTCTCGTTCAGTCTTCTTCATCGAGTCGTTAAACGCGCTTAGTGAGGTCTACACCGTTTGATTTGCGAGGCAGATAAGCACCCAAAAGCACGTCCGCCATCTCTCAGATAGGTTGTGATTTTCGTTCTTTAAAGCTCTGGTCGCCATAAGTGCGAGCCATAACCCTTGCCAATTCGCCCACTTCTTCGGTTAAACACGCCATATTGGGTAAGCTCAGAGAAGTAGCGAACTCCATGTTTTAATCCATTTGTCAACCTCTTGTTGCATGTCTTGCATGCTCTAGGCTCTGTGCTCATTGCTTGCGTTGCAAGCGTTTATCTTTTGCGATTGATTGTCCATATCTTGCGAGTTGAAATAAAGGCTCTACGGCTCGTTTTTGCCCTATTCTTTGTTCTAGAGTCCATGCAGATGGTAACAGGTCCATCGTTGATTAAACTCACTTTCATATCCGCTCCAAACACACCTGTGGCGATATCTTTGTTTAAGAGTTGCTTTTAGTTTATCCACAAAGCTGTTGTGAGAGTGGGAGAGAATGACCGGGACTTGAAGCTCGAGATGTATGAAGGTCGGTTGCCTTTTTGATAAGATGCCATGAGAGTGAACTGACTAACAGCGAGGATTTCGCCATCAATATCTTGAATACTCTTTGTTCATTACGCCCTTCGTCGTCGAAAAGCGAAGAGCAATACGTAACTGA
>BNJU01005040.1_pt1 | contig 118110 bp, 122 predicted proteins | sample 8539281 | NCBI WGS metagenome assembly BNJU01 (sample SAMD00202456, study PRJDB9452) | human saliva metagenome | isolation source: human saliva | place: Japan
TTAAAGGGTATGATTAAACTTTATTAGATTCTATCAAAAATATTTGTCACTGCTAAAGGTAAGAACACATTGTATTTATACTCCTACCTGTTCACAATATGCCATAGAAGCTTTAAAAAGCATGGAATAATAAAGGGACTCGGTGCTTAGTATATGGAGAATACTCAGATGTAATCCTTTTGCAAAAGGTGGATACGATCCTATGCCATAAGTATATTTATGGAATTTAGTAAGTTAGAAAATCTAATGAAATTTGGAGGAATTAGCTTGGACGTTGTACTGTTAACAAAGTCATCCACACCTATTGTAGGTTGGTTTGCTGAAATACTTGGATTTATAATCGAATCTGATATTTGATTTGGGAATTACAAATATCGGTGTCGCTATTATAATCTTTACACTTGTAATTAATATAATAATGATACCTTTGACTATAAATCAGCAGAAGTCACAAAAACTTATGGCTGTAATTCAACCTGAAATAAAAGGCGTACAGGATAAATATAAAAGGAAAAACAGATAATGAATCGGCAATGAAGATGAATGCTGAGACAAGAGCTGTGTACAGTAAGTACGGTACAAGTATGACAGGCGGTTGTCTTCCGCTTCATACAGATGCCTATATTGTTCGGACTTTATCAGGTTATATACAGAATACCGGCATATGTAACAAGTGTTCAGAGCGTATTTGAGACTGTAGCTACTTCACTTATGCAACAGTCTGATTATATAAATAAGATAAGTGATTTGTAAAAAGCTGTAAGACTTCCTATAGAAAATAATGACTATACGGTTACAAATAGAGTAATAGATTTATTATATAAATTTACACCTGAAAAATGGACTACATTGTCAGAGACATTTCCTAATATGAGCGAGTGTATTGGAGACAAGTCTTCCTCTTATTAAACAGATGAATTCATTCCTCGGTATCGATACATCCAGTATCACCATGGCAGAGATGAACATATAAATATAGCATGGATAATACCGATATTGGCCGGAGTTACACAGTTTATATCAACTAAGGTAATGACAACAAACCAGCCAAAGAACGGAGAGCCTGAGAATGAGATGGCAAAAACAGATGCAGAGTATGAATACTGTAATGCCAATCATGTCTGTAGTATTTTGTTTTACTCTCCTGCAGGTATCGGTATATACTGGATAGCTTCGCACTTGCAAAGACAGTTATTCAGTTACTTGTAAACTACAGACTTAAAGATCTTGATATTGATAAGCTTATGAGTCAAATCTTGCAAAGCAAAATGCAAAGAAGAGTAAGCAAGGACTTCCTGCATTAAGTGCAAATAAGAAAGTTATCGAAAATGCAAAGCATATGGATGAAAATTGAAAAGCAGGAAAAAGAAGAAAGAGCATACGAAGTGAATGCTAAGAATTTAAAAGGATTCAACATGAGTATTACAATAAGGATGCAAAACGGTTCACTTTGCTTCAAAGGCTAATATGGTAGCCAAGTACAATGAGACAGCAGGCAAATTCTAAGAAAAATAAATAGGAGGAAAGAGATGGACAGTGCTAGAGTTTCAGCAAGAAATTATGATGAAGCTTTTTAACCAAGGCTTTGATAGAGCTTGGAACCACAAGTGATAATGTGGATGTAGAGATAATTGAAAGAGGCACTAATGGATGGGAGTTTTTCGGTGCAAAACCATGGACTCTATAAGGTCACAATAAAGAAATCTGCTGATTCTGAGAAAAGAATTCATCAGAAAAGAAACACGAAAAGCAGAAGGAACAAAATCTCTATTGAGAGAGAAGTAGAGAAAAAGGAAGCTGTAGAACAAAAGGTAGAGACTGTTGTAGAAGAAGCTACAGATAGAAAAAAGAGACGTCTGTACAGTCTGAAGGCTGTAGATGAATATGCACAGTTTTACGGTGAGGAAGAGCTTCTTCTACAAGCAGACGAGTACTTACAAAATGATGAGCTTGAGCAGATAAGAGACAGAGCTGATGCTTTCTAAAGGATTTCTTTGCAGCATGAATCTTCCTGCACATGCGGTGATATAATTTCTCATTTAAGACCAATGAGCTTATTGTAATAGAGAGTGAAGAAGACTTAGGCGTATTGATAGGAAAAAGAGGTCAGACTCTTGATTCACTTCAGTATATATTGAGCCTGTAGTAAATAAGAGCAGCGAAAGCTATATAAGAATAAAGCTTGATACTGAAAACTCACAGAAAAAGAGAAAAAGATAAACTTGAAATGACTTGCAAAGAATATAGCGGCAAAGGTAAAGAAAAACAGGTAAGTTCATAGAGCTTGAAACCTATGAATGCTTAAGGAGAGAAGAATCATACATGCGGCACCCAGGAGATAATATGGTATCTACAAAAGAGTGTAGGGGTGAGGAACCTTTCAGACATATAACAGTTTATCCGAAGAAGAATTTTAAACAAAACAGAAGAAGCCCTAAAAGGAAATACAATAAAAACCGGTCTTGTGAAAGAGGGCTGTTGATATATGAGTTATTGATGGTACTCTTTATATAGCAACAATATAAAGGTAATAAAAATAGGATAATATAAATAGCAGAGAACAGATACTATTGCCGCTATAGCGACAGCACTTGGAGAAAGTGGAATAGGCATAATAAGAATAAGCGGGAGAAGATGCCGTAGTCATAGCTGATAAGATATACAGCGGAAAGAAAAGACTGATTGAGGCGGACTCACATACTATTAACTATGGACATATTTTTCGGTGAAGAGATAATAGATGAAGTTTTGGTACTGCTAATGAAAGCACCAAGAACATTCACAGGTGAAGATACAGTAGAGATAAACTGTCATGGCGGTATATTAATACTGGAAAAAGTATTACATGCAGTGTTGGAGTCGGGAGCAAGGATGGCACTTCCGGGAGAATTTACAAAGAGAGCCTTTTTGAACGGAAAGATGGATCTCAGTCAGGCGGAAGCGGTAATAGATATAATAGAGGCAAAGAATGAGCTGGCATTAAAAGCCGGAATCAGACAGTTGAAACGGAGCCGTAACTGAGAATATAAAGACAATAAGGGCTCAGATACTGGAACAGATAGCATTTATAGAAGCCGCACTTGACGATCCGGAGCATTATTCACTGGACGGATACAGTGATAAATTAAAAAGATAGTAAAGAAATTATACAAGAATAGAATACTTAAAGAAATCATTTAAAGACGGAAGTATTGATAAAGGAAGGTATAAATACGGTCATAATAGGAAAGCTGAATGCCGGAAAATCTTCTATTTTAAATCTTCTTTCAAGAACAGACAGGGCAATAGTTACCGATATAGCCGGAACAACAAGAGATACATTGATCGGAGAATATCAAACTGTCAGGTATCAGCTTGAATATCACCCGGATGCAGCAGGTATCAGGGCAGACTGATGATGTGGTGGAAAGTATAGGAGTACAAAAAGCAATAGAGGCAAGTAATAATGCAGACTTAAATTTGGTGGTAATAGACGGACTTTACCTTTAGACAAAGAAGATATAGAGTTGCTTGAAAGTGTAAAAAGGATAAAAATGCAATAATACTGCTTAATAAGTCTGATAGAGAGCTGAAATTATGTTGAAAGATATCAAGAAGTACAGTGATAAGGATGTTATAATATTCTCAGCCAAGGAAAATATAGAGGAGAGATTGGAGGATGATGATCAAGGCTAAGTTTATTTCAAAAGAGATAAATTTCAATGATCAGGTAATTATAACAAATATAAGACATCAGGAAACAATAAATAAGTATCGGAATCTTTGGAAATGTGTCTTTCAAGTATCGAAGAAGGATACGAAGAGGACTTCTTACAATGATCTTGAATGCCTATGAAGCATTGGGTGAGATAATAGGTGAAACAGTGGATGATGATGTGTAAATGAAATATTCTCAAAGTTCTGTATGGGTAAAGTAATATAATTGTATACAATTAAATAGAGGTAGTTAATGGATATAATAGAAAAAGTATATGATATTGTGGTAGTCGGAGCAGGTCATGCAGGATGTGAGGCGGCACTTGCAAGCGCAAGACTTTGGACTGAAGACTGTAATATTTACAGTAAGCGTGATTCCATAGCTTTGATGCCATGTAATCCAAATATAGTGGGAGTTCTAAAGGGACACCTTGTAAGAGAACTTGATGCACTTGGCGGAGAAATGGGAAAAATGCATTGATAAGACATTTATACAGTCCAAGATGCTTAATGCATCAAAATGATTCTGCAGTGCACTCTCTCAGAGTACAGTAGCCGACAAGCAGGAATATTCCAAAGAAATGAGAAAAACCTTGGAGAATACTCCAAATCTAACTATATGTCAAAAAGAGATAACAAAGCTTATAATAGAGGATAATATATGTAAAGGTGTTGAAACCGTATCAGGAAGTAAGTACTTTACTAAAGCGGTCATTTTGGCGACAGGTACATATTTGAATGCAAGATGTATATATGGAGAGGTGGTTGAATATATATGAACCGAACGGTCTAAAATCGGCAAATCATCTAACATCTTCTTTTTGAATACGGTATTGATTTAAACAGATTTAAACAGGTACTCCTGCCAGAGTTGACGGCAGAACTATAGATTACAGTGTAATGCAGGAGCAATACGGAGATAATCCGGTAGTACTTTTCTCATTTGAAACCGATCCTGAGAGTATACAAAAAGAACAGGTAAATGCTATCTTGCATATACAGGTGAAAAAGACTCATAAAATAATAAGAGAAAATTTAGACAGATCACCATTGTTTTTCAGGTGCTATAAAAGGAACATATCCCAAGATATTGCCCTTCTATAGAAGATAAAGTTGTAAAATTCTCGATAAGGGCAGACATCAGATTTTTGTAGAGCCTGAAGGACTTTATACAAATGAAATGTATCTTTCAGGACTTTTCAAGCTCTTTTGCCTGAGGATGTACAGTATGCAAACGATCGAGGGAGTATAGAAGGTTTTGAAAATGCTGAAATAGTAAGAAACGGATATGCAATTGAATACGATTGCATAGATGCCAGACAGTTAAAAGACAGCTTGGAGTTCAGGGCTATTGAAGGTTTGTTTGCAGCAGGTCAGTTTAACGGTAGTTCAGGTTATGAAGAGGCTGCGGTTCAAGGACTTATGGCAGGTATAAATGCATCCATGAAAGTTATGGGAAAAGACCCGGTTGTAATAGGCAGAGATCGAGGATATATAGGTGTACTTATAGATGATTTGGTTACAAAAGAAAGTCATGAGCCATACAGAATGATGACTTCAAGATCTGAATACAGACTACTTCTCAGACAGGATAATGCGGATATCAGACTTTCAAAAATAGGCTATGAAGTAGGACTTATCTCAGAGGAAAGATATCAAAGGCTTCTTGAAAAAGAAAGACAAATAGATGAGGAAATTGATAGACTGAAAAATATCCATATAGGAGCAAATTCAAAGCACAGGAATTTTTGGTAAGAAACGGATCTACATCTCTTCAAACTTCAGCAAAATCTGGCAGAAATTATAAGAAGACCTGAGTTAAATTACGATCTTACAAAAGAACTTGATGAAGACAGAAAAGAATTAAGGAAAGCAGTCAGAGATCAGGTAAATATAAATATAAAATATGAGGGCTATATAAAAAGGCAGGAATCACAGGTAAAGCAGTTTAAAACTCGAAAACAAGAAAATTCCTGTAGATATAGACTATAATAATGTAAACAGTCTTAGAATAGAGGCGGTACAAAAGTTAAGTAAAGTAAGACCAAGCTCCATCGGTCAGGCATCAAGAATATCGAGTGTCACCTGCAGATATAACCGTATTATTGGTATATCTAGAGACCTATAAGGAGAAAAAGAATGTATAATGATATGGTAAAATACTTATCGGAAAGCAATATTCTTGATGTTGATATATCTGATGAGAAAAAGAAAAAGCTGTATAAATTCTATGAGATTTTGGTTGAGAAAAATAAGGTTATGAATCTTACTCAATAACAGAAATCAAGGAGTTTACATATAAGCATTTTATAGACAGTATTGCTTTGAAAAATCCGTAAAAGATCTCGGAAGCAAGAATTATAATATAGCGGACATGGGTACAGGTGCAGGCTTTTCCGGGAATACCTTTTAGCTATAGTATATCCGAATCTTAATCTGACTTTAATAGCAGCCTTAATAAAAGGATAAAATTTATAAGAGAAACCTGTAGAAATGTTGGATATTAAAAATGTAAATGCAATACATTCCAGAGCTGAGGATATAGACAGAAATAAAGATTACAGAGAGAAATTTGATATATGTGTATCCAGAGCTGTTGCAAAATCTGGCATCACTTTCAGAATATTGTTTACCTCTGGTAAGACAGGGCGGAAGTTTTATATCGTACAAATCAAAGGGGTATGAAGTAGAAATTGCCGAGGCACAAAAAGGCAATAAAAAGTGCTGGGTGGAGAAACAGGAAATATTGAAAAGTTTGAGCTGGGTGAATACGGAGAAAGAATTTTACTTGATATAAAGAAAATAAAATCCACACCTGATAAATATCCCAGAAAAGCCGGTTTACCGACCAAGGAACCCTATAGTAAATATATGTTTCACATGAACATATGATTTTATCCATACGTAATGTTTCATGAAACATTGTACTGTATGGATTTTTAATTGTATATATTATAGTCATAATGTATTTTTAACATAGCAATATTTTAAGAAAGCACATATATCTCAATGATTTCAAGTTCTATTCTTTTAATAATATATAATTATAAATAATTGAATGATTTATAATGTGAAACAAAGTAATGTTTCATGTGAAACATTAAAAATAAAAATCTTATTTTAATGTTATCGCATTGATTAGAAAAATACTAGTATGATAAAAATATAAAAAGTAATTATATATCGAATGAATATAAGTAACAGAATTTAAGTGTCAGCTTTATATTATTCTATAAAAATAAGGGGTTTAAAAAGTGAAAAATACCTAAAAATTTTAACTGCTATGGTGATTTCATCCTCTACATTGATAAAGGTGTATCATTATTAAATAAAATTACAAAAATTCATGCAGTTTCAAAAATCTTCTTGAGAAGGATAAAACAAAAGAGTTTGAATGGAGATTTGGCAATATAAAGTACAGAAAAAGGGCATGGTAATCCTATTCTGCTAGTACACTCTTTGGAGGTGGTATCATCATCCGAGGAATGGTTCAAGGTAATAGACAATCTTGTGAGAACACATACTGTATATACTATTGATTTGCTTTGGTTGCGGCCTTTCTGAAAAAGCCTTTTTATGACATATACAAATCATATATTTTCCCAGTTAATCTCTGATTTTTATAAAAGATTGTTATAGGCAAAAGGACAACGGTAATAACCAGTGGAAACAGCTCTTCTTTTGTTATTGCGGCATGTGATAATGACAGCACATTATTTGAGAAAATAATACTTGTCTCACCTGAAAAATTGTCAAACGGTCATCTTATACCGGGAAAAAGAGCCAGAACATATAAGGCAATACTCAGTACATCAATTTTAGGAACTCTACTATATAATATAGCGGTATACAAAATTAATATAAAACATAATATAAAACCGAACTTCTATAAAAAGAAAAATTCACAGATGATATGTTGGATAAATGTTATGAAGCTGCACATGAGGTTTATCACCAAAGTCACTATATTCAAGTATTGTATGTTTTTATACCAAGAAAAATATAAAGTTTGAACTTTCTCAAATAGATAACAGTATAATAATATTTGAGGGTAGATTTAATAGAGATTCTTCGATATAACCAAAGAATATGTAAAGATAAATCCTGCTATTGAAACTGTGATAATAGATGATTCCAACAAATATCCTCACATAGAGAACGAAAAAGGAATTTTTAAAAGCTTTGAATATATATCTATAAAGAATGTTTTCACGGGAAACATTTATTTAAAAAGATATTATATTGGAAATTGAAAAGGCAAGGAAATATATAGCTCTTTTCGGACAAAAATAAAGAACTAAAAATAATAAGAATAAAAATGTTTCACGGGAAACATAAATATAGAAAGGACAAGCAATTGCTTGAAGGATATTATGACAAAAATTATTTCATTTGCAAATCAAAAAGGTGGTGTAGGTAAAACTACTACTGCTGTTAATCTTTCAGCTGCTTTTAGCGGAGGCAGGACAAAGTGTTTTGGCAATAGATTTTGATCCACAGGAAATTTATCATGGACTTGGAATAGATAAATTAAATACGGAAAAACTATATATGAAGTTATTATAGGTGATGAAGATATAAATGATACCATACTGAATACCGAGGTGGAAAATCTTGATATTATTCCAAGTAATGTAGATTTATCCGGTGCGGAAATTGAGCTTTTGGAACTTGAAGACAGAGAAAGAACTTTGAGAAGAAAAATCAGTGAAATATATAAGCAGTATGATTATATATTAATTGACTGTCCACCAAGTTTGAGTCTTTTGACTATAAATGCTTTTTATGGCATCAGACAGTGTGATTATTCCTATTCAATGTGAATATTACGCTCTTGAAGGATTAAATCAGATGCTTAGAACAGTAAATCTTATAAGAGAAAGACTGAATCCTACACTTGAAATTGAAGGCATTGTATTTACAATGTACGATGCAAGAAATAACTTAAGCGGACAGGTTATAGAAGGTGTTAAGAGCGTTATATCTGATGAGAATATTTTTGAAAACTATAATACTGAGAAATGTTAAATTGGCGGAGGCTCCCAGCCTGGTATGCCAATAACAGAATATGACACTACTTCAACCGGAGCACAGGCATATAGAATGTTGGCATCTAAAGTACTAAGTAAAAAGCGGGAGGTAAAAATGGCAAAGAGAATGGCACTTGGAAAGGGAGCTGATGCTCTTCTAGAAATATCAATGGAACCAAAGCGGCTATTGACGAAACAACTGACAGAAATATAGAAGAAGATGCAGGTAAAGGCGCGGTGAGTTAATGGTGAAAATCTCATTGGTAGAGCCGAACAGAAATCAGCCCAGAAAGATGTTTGATAAGGAAAGTCTTGATGAACTTGCAAATTGGTAAAACAATATGGAGTATTACAGCCTATATTGGTGAAAAGTAGGTAATGATATGAAATAGTTGCAGGTGAAAGAAGGTGAGAGCTGCACAAGCGGCAGGACTTTCAGAAGTTCCGGTAGTTGCTCGAGATTATGATGAGCAAAAAGCTAAGGAAATTGCCATTATAGAGAATATTCAGAGGACGGATTTGAACCCTATTGAAGAAGCTTTTGGCATATAAAAAGTTTGATTGAGGAATATAATTTGACTCAGGAAGAATTATCGGATAAGGTGGCAAAAACCGCCTCTACTATTACCAATTCTCTAAGACTTTTTAAAACTCAGTAAAAATATACAGCAGTATATGATAGATGGGCAGATCTCTTCAGGACATGCAAGAGCTTTTGTTAGTCTTGAGGATGAAGGAAAAAGAGAATTGCTTGCTCTGGATATAATTAAGAGAAGTCTCAGTGTAAGAGATACTGAAAAGCTGCAAAAGGCTTTTATCAAAAAGAAAAAGGTGGATCTGAAGAGTTACAAGGGGATGATGATACTGCAGAGATTTATCTTTATTTTATAAGGAGTATGAAGACAGCATCTCAGGGAGTTCTCGGAACTAAGGTATATAAACCAGAAAGATAAAAATAAAGGAAGAATAGAAATAGAATATTATTCTCAAGTAGAACTTGATAGAATAATGGATATTTTTAAGACATTAGGATAAAAAGATGATAAATTTGACAATTGATAATAGAGTTTTGTTTGCTTTATCCCTGGTGGTGGCTATTTTTAACTTTATATTATTTATATCTATGGTAAAAACATAGAGTAAAGTACAGAAGACTTTTCAAGAGTTATGATACTTTTATGGCGGGCAAATCTGCAAAAGAATCTGAGGATATTATATTTTGCTTAGAAAAGATATCCGCAGTTTAAAAAAAGTGAAAGCAGATTAAACAGAGATGCCATAAGAGAGCTGAACAGACTTGAAAGAAACTGTCTGCAAAAATGGGAATATTGAAATATGACGCATTTGAAGGGATGGGTGGTAAATTAAGTTTTGCACTCTGCCTTTTGGATTACAGAAATTCGGATATATAATAAACAGTATTCACTCCAGAGAGACTACTTTTAATTATATAAAAATAGTTGAAAAACGGTCAGACAGATCAGTACTTACAGATGAAGAAAAAAATAGTATTGGAGCAGGCTTTTGGGCTATAGAGAAGATAGTAAAATACGGCTATGAAAATCAAATTTCATAGCCGTATTTTTATATATTCAATTTATTTCAATCTTTTACTTATCTCATATCCTATAATAGCTGCAACAGCAATTTTTATTGCATCTCCTATTAAGAACGGTACCACACATAATAATAGTGAAGCTATAAAGCCTTTTTCCCTGTTGTAATGAAACCACATTGTACCAAGGAAATAACAAATTCCAAGTCCGATTATCATCCCTATAATATCAAAGGCAATACCTTCTTTAAATGAATAAAAACTGAACTTGTATATACTGTAAATAAAAAAATCCTATAATATACCCACCTGTATATCCAAGTACTTTTTCCGATACCGCCTGAATATCCTGAAAAACAGGCAAGCTGAATATACCAAGTAATAAAAAGATAACTACTGATACAAGAGCTTCTACAGGTTCAAGTACATATGCGTCAGATAGATTGCAAGTACACCTAAAGAAATAGGTACCGGACTTATAAAAACAGGTACGGATATTGGTGATAAAATACAGTATGGCTGTCATAAGCGATACTATGGCCATTTTTCTTTATTGAAATAGTCTTTGCCATAAAAATCTCCTACTGTAAAAATAAAATACAAGAAAATGATATTACAAAAGCAAATAATTGTCAACCTAAAATATAATAAAGTTAATAATTTAAACAAAACCTATTTAATAAAAATGATTAATATTGAAAAAAATGTTCAGTTACACTAAAGTAAAGATGAATACTGATTTGATAAAAACTTTCAGTATTCTACAAATGCAATAATAGAAAATCATCACAAAAACAGTATATGATTATTTGTAAAACTCAAGATGAAAAATATCTGTAGTTTTTCATATAAATAATGCTATTTGCCAAAATTTATGAATTGGAAACGAAAAGCATAGAATTCATTTCTTTTAAAAATGTTATGCTATATAAGTAAAGAAGTGTTTTTAAAGAGTTACATATTATATACATATTTATGGAAATGTAGCTCTTTATTTAATGCAAAAGACTCGGTATTTAGACTTGAAACCCGGCAAATATAGGGTGATAAAATAAAAATTATGGAGGTGTATTTTGTTTTAGAATTAGTAAAAAGCAAATATTCTATTATTTATTCTAGTAACGATTCTGTTTTTGATGTCGAAATTCTTCGCTATAGAAACATTGGCTACGGGTGGTGGAACTTCAGCTACTACGAATATATCGTATGTTGAAGGAACTCAGACCACTTCTCTTCCGGGAAAGCCGGAATCATATTATTTTGAATGTAACGGTATCAAGTGACACTTATACGGAACCGTATTCGATAATATATTTAAAAAGAAGTGAGTTCAATCAGCCAAGACCTGCTGATGTCTCAGGCTCTCCCACTATAAAGAATGTAGCTGTAACATGGGATGCTACATATTGGAAGATAAAAGTTACATATAATGTACTTGCACCGGGACCGATGGTATCAAATCCTTTTAGAGCAACTATGACAAGTCGTAAGTTTGCAAATGGCGAGACAGCTACTATAGAGACCAGGCTTTTTACAAAGGATGGTGTGGAGCTTGCAAACAATACAAAGCAAGTTACTGCAGAAACCTATGTTATGGGTGTAAACAGCCCTGATAATGGAACTATTAGAGGCTGGAGTAGAGGTGAGCGAATACAAATGTAATCATATCTGATGATGAAACAGATGCAAACCACTCACATATAAAGAACGGATTTATAGATACGTGGTATACATATGCACAAAACGGTACAAAGCATGTAAATGATACAGAAATAACAGCTAGTAACTACGGTGCAGACAGAAGAAAGATAAGAACAATCCTTTACTTTGCCATCAAGTATTATATGGGATCCGAGTCTACCGGATAATGCAGACTGACATATGACCCTGTAGCGCATACCATAACAAAAGATATTGATATGCCGCTGGGTGCAATAAGCTATTTACAAATTTTACAGCAAAAACATGATGGCACTCAAAGTGTAAATGCATCCGGTTATTCAACTATTTATATACCACAGACCAATTATCTTATAAATGATGACGGTAGCGTGGATATGAGTACAGAAAGAAAATCAAGAGTTTATAAATCCTATAGATATGCTCAAAAGATTTATCTTTTAGTGGAATATATTACCTGAAACAGATGGAAACGGACAGAATAATGCAGTGACAGATAGTACACTTAGGTGCTAATGACGGTAAAGATAAATGGATGATAAATGTATCACAGTATTAAAAGTGCTACTCCTGTTACGATCACGTAAAAGTTTTAAATCAATACTTGATACACCTAATGACAGAGTGGATTTTACCGGTTATGGTTTCAGAGTCTGGGAATCAATGTTTGATGCGGCAAACCTTGCTAAGTTAAATCAAAATAAGTTGATAGGAATAAATGATGACGGTAGTGAAGAAGTTATTGCTACAAATATTACTACACTCCTGTAACAAAACAATGTTGATTACTTTAAGGGGATACCGATCATTCCATGACAGCAAAGCATTATAAAGCTGTAAGACTTGATTTCAATGATGAGATAACTATTTCAGGTTATGCAGAAAACGCTGTCGGTTTATTCTTAGAAACTAAACTTACTCCTCAGGCAGTAACAACTATTGAAAACAGACTTGCAGCGGGACAGAACTATACAGCATATAATATAGGAAGGGTTCTTTCAAATACCGGAGACAGTATGAGAGAGGCTATAATAAGAAGCATTATCAAAGAGATTTTGCAAAAATCAGAATGGATAAGCACTCACAGAATATCAATGGTAATTCTTTCGCTTACAAATGTTCAATTAGTGATAATATAAATTATCATGTATATGCAGTTTACGATTCATTTGTCGGTGCTGATAGAACTGTGCAAAATGCAAAGGTTATATTTCTTGTGGATCCGGAGTTGGAGTTTGATAGTGCTCTGCACCATAATTATCAGGCTCAATATAGATTTACTCTAAATACCACACCACAGAGAGTGGATAATTATAAGGGTACCGGAAAAACGGCCTATGTGTTTGATTTAGATAATTTTACACTGCCAAAGAGAACAAGTACTTTCAGCGGTGTAGATAGATTGTATTTTAACTTCCAGCCTACGACAAGTCTTGAAGAGGGTGAACACACTGTAGAAGCATTCATGACATGGGATAATAACTCAACCGATGCAAGCGGATATGCTCCAAATACAGTATATTCATCTTCAACAGTGGACTTCCTTGATAAGTACGATGCTAATAACAATGGAAGTACTACTGACAGACTTTCATACCAGAGCTTTAAGTTTAACTTTATTCCGCCAAGGGCAGTTATCTTAACAAAGAAGCAAAAGCTTACTACAGAGACAAATTATAACAGTGCTATCAATGCGGAAAGCGGCGATATAGTAGAGTATAAATTATCAGCATGGAATAACTCCATTGACAATGCCAGAGAACTCAATGTAATGGATATATTCCATAGGAAAACGATAAGGAAATAGTAAAAGACGAGCACGGTAACTATGTAGCCAGAGGCTCAAAGATGTATCCTATCTTGCAAGCCTGTAACTGCACCTGCAGGATATAGCAGTTTACTATTCTACAGACGCTCCGTCAGAACAATAGAAGCAAATGCGGCGCCAACTGGGTGCAGGCAGGAGCAATCACAGACTGGTCAAGCGTTACTATGTTTAAGGCTGTGATGAATAATTTTATCAGTTGGTTCTGGAAGTACAGATGTATTCACTTATAGAGTGAAGATACCTGAGACAAAGGAACTGAAGCAGGTTCAGTGCAAACAACTCGGTAGCTTCATGGTATGGAAACAATCTCAAAACGGTGCGTCCGAGTCACTTATCTCAAAGGTTACTATAAATAAATACATCATAGCCGGTAAGGCATACTATGATGTAGATGAGAACGGAAGCTTCAATACAGGAGATATTGTAGGGCAAAACAGACCTGTAAGACTTGTAAAGGTAGACGGCGGTGTTGGAGACCGTTATAGATACAATACTTACAGACAATGACGAAACTATACATTTAAAGATAAGATAAGTACTGAAGGTGATTATAAGGTATATATCGAGACTTTAGCCGGAGATATTATCAGACCTTTAAATGCAAGTACGGCAACAATGATAGGAAATGACTTTACAAACACAGTAAGTCTTCCGTCAAAAATGAAGGAAAATCAGGTACCTGTACTGAATGTAAACTCGGGTAGAACTTGATGTTCCTCTTAGAAGAACAAATACAAATAAAATAAAGAACTTGGGACTTAAGTCGGTATACACAAATCTTGTTGTAAAGCATATAAAGAGGGATGACAATACCGAACTTTCACCGACAGTAACAACAAGACAGCCAAACGGCACACCATATACAACAGCCCCTGTAACAGATAACTTCTATGAGGCGGAGACTCCTCTTCCGACAAATGCAACCGGAGAGTATGGACTTACAGATACCACAGTAACTTACTACTATGTGAGAAAGGCTGCGGGAGATGTGACAGTGCATCACTATGAGGAGAACTCTACAACAGAGCTTGCAACCACAGTAGTACAGCCCGGAGCAAATAAGCTGGGACTGGCATATACTACAAATGAGGAAACCATAAATAATTATGAGTTGGCAGCCCAGCCGGCAAATAAGAACGGAACCTTCACAGCAGCAGCTCAGACAGTGGATTACTACTATAGAAGAAAGAATGCAGGAAATATAACCGTTAAGTACTTGGAAACAGGTACAAATACTCAGTTACATGCGGATAAGATACTTGACGGAACAAAGAAGCTTGGTCTCCCATATTCAGAGAGTGCCGAGACAATAGCAAACTTTGACCTTGATACAACAAATCTTCCGACAAATGATAACGGAGTATATACTACAGCACCTATAACAATCACTTATTACTATAAGAGACAGGATGCGAGAAATGTAGTGGCAAAGTATTTAGAGGATACAACAAATACGGTACTTGCAACTGAAGAGACCCAAAACGGAGCAGGAAAGCTTGGACTCCCATATACTACAGTAGCAAAAACGGTAGCAAACTATGAGTTGACAGCAAATCCTGCAAATGCGACAGGAACCTTTACTACAACAGAGCAGACAGTAACCTATGTATATAGAAGAAAGAATGCTGCAAATGTAATAGTAAAGCATCTTGAGCAGGGAACAAACGCAGTGCTTTTATCCTAATGAGTTGTTTGACGGAACAGGAAAACTTGGATTACCGTACACAACACAGGCAAGAACAACGGCACAGCTTCCAAACTATGAATTGGTAGCGGGAGTTCCTGCATCGGTAACGGGAAGCTATATAGAGCAGGCAACCCCTGTAGAGATAATATATCTTTATAAGAGACAGGATGCAGGTGATGTAACGGCAACCTATGTAGATGATATAACAGGTGATGTACTTCACGCCCCTGAGGTACAAAGCGGTACAAATAAGCTTGGTCTTGCTTATGATACAGATCAAAAGAGCTTTGCAAACTATGATTTAATAGCAGTACCTACAAACAAGAGTGGAAACATTTACTACAACACCGGTATTGGTAGAGTACAAATATAAGCGTGGAGATGCTGCAAATGTAAGAGTAAAAGCATATAAATGCAATAACAGGAGCAAGTCTTGCACCTGATGAAGTATTAAGCGGAACCGGAAGACTTGGACTTACTTTATACAAAAGCAGCAAAGACGGTTGCAGATTTGCCAAACTATGAGCTTGTAGGCGGTATGCCTGCAAATGCAACAGGAACATACCAAACAGGAGCGGAAATAGTAGTAACCTATCGTTATCAGAGAGAGAATGCAGGAAATGTAATAGCAACATATACTGATGAAGCTGACGGAAGGCACTTCATGCCCCTGTAGGACAAAGCGGAGACGGAATGCTTGGACTCCCATATGATACGGAGGTAAAGACATTTGCAGACTATGACTTGGTAGCTCTACCTACAAACAAAGCAGGCACCTTCTCAAATACAAATGTAACGGTATCATATGTATACAGAAGAAGAGATGCCGGAGATGTAACTGTAAATCATATAGAGGTTGGAACAGGTGATGTATTATATGCTCTACAATACTTAACGGTACAAGAAAAGCTTAGCTTACCATACAGTACAAACAGTGAAAACATAAATCTATACGATCTTATAACAGTACCTGCAAATGCAACAGGAGTGTTTAGTGTAGGAGCCCAGACAGTAAACTACGAGTATGCAAGAAAGAATGCGGGAGATGTAACAGTACATCATATATCAAAGTATGACGGAAGTGATCTTATAGCAAATGAAGTACTTGACGGAAGCAGAAAGCTTGGTCTTGCCTACAGCACAAGTATGGCTACAATACCTGACTATGAGATATTTAGTCTACCTGCAAATGCAAACGGAGTATATACAACTTCAACACAGAATGTAACTTATGTATATAAGAGAAAGGATGGAGGAGAAGTAAAAGCCGTATATGTAGATGAGGCCGGAGTAGAGCTTGCAAATGCTGAGAATATATCAGGAGTGGAAAATGCAGGCCTCCCATATACAACAACAGCAAAGACAATAGCTCACTATGACCTTATAAGTATGCCTGCAAATGCAAGCGGAGTAATAACATCAAGTCCACAGACAGTAACTTATACATATAGAAGAAAGAACGGAGGAAACATCAAAAGTATTCTATGTGGATGAGGAAAGCGAGAAGACTTGGTTTCACCCAAAGGTAATAGACGGAGCAGGAAAAGCTTGGTCTTAACTATACAACAGATGTAGAAACAATAGAAAACCTCGATCTAATCAGTATGCCTGCAAATGCAAGTGAGTATTTACTGAGGATGAGCAGACAGTAGTGTATGTATATAGAAGAAAGAATGCAGGAAATGTAACAATACATTACGTAGATCCTGCAGGAAGAAGCTATGGCGGATGATGTATTAAACGGAAGCAGAAAGCTCGGCTTACCATACAGTACAAGTGCAATAGAGATAAACGGCTATCACTTCAAGATCGGAAGGAGATACGGACGGAATCTTTAGAGTTGATGATCAGGAAGTAACATATGTATACTCAGGATCCAAGTGTAATCATAATACTGAATCTGTTGATACCTGCAACCCCAAGCAATGTAACAATACTGGGAGACAGAAACAATGATTACATCATAAGACCGAACAGAGCGACACCTTCAACAGCAACAAGATCAAATGCAGGAAGAGGAGGAAGCGGAAGTTCCGGAGGAAGCTCAAATGCAAGTATAAGAGCTGAAAAGAGTGGTACAGCTGATAGATTCAGGAATAAAGAAAGAGAATCCTGAAGCTAAAACCTATAGAAACTCCAAATTCACAGCCTGCAAACGTAGACAGACAGGTTGTCGCAAAAGGAAGTGTAGTAGGAAGAGAGAAGCTGCCTGTACCGAAGACAGAAGACAGAAACAATATATATATTTATCTGTTGATGCTACAATATCTTTGACGGCCTTTTGCAAGAGTAAAAAAATAAGGAAGACTAAATCAAAAATGAGTCCCTGATGGAAACATCGAGACTCTATTTTTTAATGTCAGAATAAATCACTATGAGTTCCTGTTCTTGTAAGGTATAAAAATCAACTCATATCGTAGCCTCTTTTTGAACTTTCTTTAAGTCTTTTTGAAATTTTGTGGATGGTCTTATTTTTATACATCAAGCAAATCCCTCATCATTTCATCAACATTGTTATAAGTTTTTTTCCGATTGTGGGATCAGACTTCATTTTTGAACTTCTTCAATTGCTGCAATTGTTTCTGCATTTGGTATGCCATAGTTGATAACACTCTGCATATATCTAACTATATTGCCTTTTTACGTTTTCACCGTTTCCGATAATAATACTTTTAAATTTGTATAAATTCTCTATCCACAGAAAAAGGAACAAGTAACAGTTTTATTCTTATTCATAATCAAAACTCCTTCAAATTACTTTAGTAATTTAAGCATATAATTATAAAATCAAATGTCTAATAAAGTTCAGGTTATATATTTAATAATATGATTAATATTGAAAATAAAAATTATGAGGTACACCAAAGTAAAGATGAAAATTGATTTGATAAAAATTTCAGTATTATATAAATGCAAGAATAGAAAATCATCACAAAAAGATTATATGATTATTTGTAAAACTTCGGATAAAAATATTTGAGGTTTTTATATAAATAATGCTATTTGCCAAAATTTATGAATGGAAAGAAAAGCATAGAATTCATTTCTTTAAAGTGTTATGCTATATAAGTAAAAGAAGTGTTTTAAAGGGTTACATATATATGTATATTTATGGAAATGTAGCTCTTTATTTAATGCAAAAAGACTCGGTATTTAGACTTCAGTGATCGGAAAAATATAGAGTGATAAAAGAAAAAAACTTATGGAGGTGTATTTTGTTTAGAATTAGTAAAAGTAAATATTCTATTATTTACACTGGTAACAATTCTGTTTTTGATGTCGAAATTCTTCGCCATTGAAGCACTGGCAACCGGTGGTGGAACTTCAGCTACTACGAATATATCGTATGTTGAAGGAACTCAGACCACTTCTCTTCCGGGAAAGCCGGAATCATATTATTTGAATGTAACCGTGTCAAGTGACACTTATACGGAACCGTATTCAATAATTACTTTAAAAAGAAGTGAGTTCAATCAGCCAAGGTTGCGGATGTATCAGGCTCTCCTACTATAAAGAATGTGTCTGTGACATGGGATGCTACATATTGGAAGATAAAGGTGACATATAATATACTTGCACCGGGGCCGATGGTATCTAACCCTTTCAGAGCAACCATGATAAATGGTAAGTTTGCAAAGGGCGAGACCGCCACTATAGAGACCAGACTTTATACAAAGGATGGTGTAGAACTTGCAAATGATACAAAGCAAGTTACTGCAGAAACCTATGTTATGGGTATAAACAGTCCGGATAACGGTACAATCAATGGATGGAGCAGGGGTGGTACAGATGCCAATGTAGCAGTATCAGATGATGAGACGGATGCAAGCCATACACATATAAAGAACGGATTTACAGATACATGGTATTCATATGCACAAAACGGTACAAAGCATATACATGATACAGAGATAAACGGTAATAACTATGGTGTGGATAGAAGAAAGAAAAAGAACTGTTTTTGACTTTGCCATCAAGCATAGTATGGGATCCAAGTCTACCTGATAATGCAACTCAATCTACGATCCGGTAAATCATACCATTACACAGGATGTAACTATGAATGTAGGTGCATTAAGCTATTTATTAAAGTTTACTGCAAAGCATAACGGTACACAGAGTGTAAACGGAACAAATTATACCACGGTTAATATACCGCAGACTACATATCTTATAAATGATAACGGTACTGTGGATATGAGTACAGAGAAAGTCATTTGTTTATAAAACTTACAGGTATGTACCCTAAGCTTTTATATTTATAAGAGAAATATATTCCCTGAGACAACAGAGAACGGTCAGACAAAGGCAGTTGTTACAGGTGATAGATATGTACATTTAGGTGATAATGGCGGTAAGGATAAGTGGATAATCAATGTGGCACAGTACTGGGGTACTACGCCGGTAACAGGTTCTACAACAAAAGTTTAAGTCTATAAAAGATGTACCAAAATGAAAAAGTAGAGTTTACAGGCTATGGTATCAGAGTTTGAGAAGACAGATTTGATGCGGCAAATTTGGCAAAGCTAAATCATAATAAACTTATAGGAATAAAATGATGACGGTAGTGAAGAAGTAATTGCTACAAATATAAACTATACCCTGTAACAGATACAAATGAATTTTTTGCATGGAATATAGAGCATAGTATGACAGCCAAGTATTATAAAGCTATAAGACTTTGACTTTGATGATGAAATAACTATATCAGGTTATGCTGAAAATGCTATCGGACTTTTCGAGAGTCCAAGCTTACAGCACCTGTTGTTACAACTATAGAAAACAAGTTGGCAATAGGACAGAATTATACTGTGTACAATAGGGCATATGCTTTATCAAATACAGGTTCTGTAATAAGAGAAAATCTTATCAGAAGACATTATAAGAATGATACGGCACAGTTGAGATTGGATAAGCATTCTCAAAACATTCAGGGAAATCCGTCAGTTACAAACGCACAACTGGGAGATACCATACGTTATCATGTGGTACCTACATATTATTCAGCTCTTGGGACAGAGAGAACCGTACAAAACGGTAAACTTATATTCCTGGTCGATCTGGAGCTGGAGTTTGACAGTGCATTGCACCATCCATATCAGGCTCAATATAGATTTACCCTAAATACCACACCACAGAGAGTGGATAATTATAAGGGTACCGGAAAAACTGCCTATGTGTTTGATTTGGATAATTTTACTTATCCAAAAGGTGAGGCTTGGGGAGTTGACAGATTATATAGAGATTTTAAAACCTACCACAAGTCTTGAAGAGGGTGAGCATACTGTAGAAGCATTCTTAGTTGGGATAATAATCAACCGATGCAAGCGGATATGCTCCAAATACAGTCTATTCAAGTGCAACTGTGGATTTCTGATAAGTATGATGCAAATAATAACGGAAGTACTACTGACAGACTTTCATACCAGAGTTTTAAGTTTAACTTTATTCCGCCAAGGGCTGTTATCTTAACAAAGAAGCAAAAAGCTACTACAGACAAATTATAACAGTGCTATCAATGCGGGAAAAGCGGCGATATAGTAGAGTATAATTATCGCATGGAATAACTCCATTGACAATGCCGAGAACTCAATGTAATGGATATATTCCCATATGAAAAACGATAAGGAAATAGTAAAAAGACGAGCACGGTAACTATGTAGCCAGAGGCTCAAAGATGTATCCTATCTTGCAAGATCTGGTAACTGCACCTGCAGGATATACAGTCTACTATTCTACAGACGCTCCGTCAGGAACAATAGAAGCAAATGCGGCCGCCAACTGGGTGCAGGCAGGAGCAATCACAGACTGGTCAAGCGTTACTATGTTCAAGGCTGTGATGAATAATTTTATCAGTTGGTTCCGGAAGTACAGATGTATTCACTTATAGAGTGAAGATACCTGAGACAAAGGAACTTGAAGCAGGTTCAAGTGCAAACAACTCGGTAGCTTCATGGTATGGAAACAATCTAAAACGGTGCGTCCGAGTCACTTATCTCGCAAAGGTTACTTAGAATAAAATACATCATAGCCGGTAAGGCATACTATGATGTAGATGAAAACGGAAGCTTTAATACAGGAGATATTGTAGCGGCAAACAGACCTGTAAGACTTGTAAAGGTAGACGGCGGTGTTGAGACTGTTATAGATACAATACTTACAGACAATGACGGAAACTATACATTTAAAGATAAGATAAGTACTGAAGGTGATTATAAGGTATATATCGAGACCTTAGCCGGAGATATTATCAGACCTTTAAATGCAAGTACGGCAACAATGATAGGAAATGACTTTACCAATACAGTAAGTCTTCCGTCAAAGATGAAGGAAAAATCAGGTACCTGTACCGAATGTAAACTGGTAGAACTTGAAGTCTTCTTACAAGAACAAATACAAGTAAAATAAAGAACTTGGGACTTAAGTCTGTATATACAAATCTTGTTGTAAAACATATAAAGAGGGAGGATAATACCGAACTTTCACCGACAGTAACAACAAGACAGCCAAACGGCACACATATACAACAGCCCCTGTAACAGATAACTTCATGAGGCGGAGACTCCACCTCCGACAAATGTAACCGGAGAGTATGGACTTACAGATACCACAGTAACTTACTACTATGTAAGAAAGGCTGCAGGAGATGTGACAGTGCATCACTATGAGGAGAACTCTACAACAGAGCTTGCGACCACAGTAGTACAGTCCGGAGCAAATAAGCTTGGACTGGCATATACTACAAATGAGGAAACCATAAATAATTATGAGTTGGTAGCCCAGCCGGCAAATAAGAACGGAACCTTCACAGCAGCAGCTCAGACAGTGGATTACTACTATAGAAGAAAGAATGCAGGAAATATAACCGTTAAGTACTTGGAAACAGGTACAAATACTCAGTTACATGCAGATAAGATACTTGACGGAACAAAGAAGCTTGGACTCCCATATTCAGAGAGTGCAGAAACTATAGCAAACTTTGACCTTGATACTACAAATCTTCCGACAAATGATAACGGAGTATATACTACAGCACCTATAACCATCACTTATTACTATAAGAGAAAGGATGCAGGAAATGTAGTAGCAAAGTATTTAGAGGATACAACAAATACGGTACTTGCAAGTGAAGAGACACAAAAGGAGCAGGAAAGCTTGACTCTATATACTACAGTAGCAAAAACGGTAGCAAACTATGAGTTGACAGCAAATCCTGCAAATGCGACAGGAACATTTACTACAACAGAGCAGACAGTAACCTATGTATATAGAAGAAAGAATGCGGCAAATGTAATAGTAAAGCATCTGGAGCAGGGAACAAACGCAGTACTTCATCCTGATGAGGTATTAGACGGAACAGGAAAACTCGGCCTCCGTATACAACAAGGTCAAGGACAGCAACCGAACTTCCAAACTATGAGTTGGTAGCAGGAGTTCTGCATCGGTAACAGGAAGCTATATAGAGCAGGCAACCCTGTAGAGATAATATATCTTTATAAGAGACAGGATGCAGGTGATGTAACGGCAACCTATGTAGATGATATAACAGGTGATATACTTCATGCCCCTGAGATACAAAGCGGTACAAATAAGCTTGATTACTCTTATGATACAGATCGAAGAGTTTTGCAAACCATGATCTTATAGCGGCAGCCTACAAACAAATCCGGAACTTTTGGAGCCGGAAGTGTGCTTGTGGAATATAAATATAAGCGAAAAGATGCGGCAAATGTAAGAGTAAAAGCATATAAATGCAATAACAGGAGCAAGCCTTGCGCCTGATGAAGTATTAAGCGGAACAGGAAGACTTGGTCTCCCATATACAACGGCAGCAAAGACAGCCGCAGATTTGCCAAACTATGAGCTTGTAGGCGGTATGCCTGCAAATGCAACAGGAACATACAGTTCAGGAGCAGAGATAGTAGTAACCTATCGTTATCAGAGAGAGAATGCAGGAAATGTACTAGCAACATATACCGACGAAGCGGATGGAAGCGCGCTACATGCCCCTGTAGGACAAAGCGGAGACGGAATGCTTGGACCCCATATGATACGGATGTAAAGAGCTTTGCGGACTATGACTTGTAGCCTTACCTGCAACAAGTCAGAACATTCTCAAATACAAATGTAACAGTATCATATGTATACAGAAGAAGAGATGCGGGAGATGTAACTGTAAATCATATAGAGGTTGGAACAGGTAATGTATTATATGCCTCTACAATACTTAACGGAACAAGAAAGCTTGGCTTACCATATAGTACAAACAGTGAAAACATAAATCTATACGATCTTATAACGGTACCTGCAAATGCAACAGGAGTATTTAGTGTCACAGCCCAGACAGTAAACTATGAGTATGCAAGAAAGAATGCGGGAGATGTAATAGTCCATCATATATCAAAGTATGACGGAAGTGATCTGATAGGAAATGAAGTACTTGACGGAAGCAGAAAGCTTGGCCTTGCCTACAGCACAAGTATGGCTACAATACCGGACTATGAGATATTTAGCCTACCTGCAAATGCGAACGGAGTATATACAACTTCAACTCAGAATGTAACTTATGTATATAAGAGAAAGGATGGAGGTGAAGTAAAAGCCGTATATGTAGATGAGGCGGGAGTAGAGCTTGCAAATGCTGAGAATATATCAGGAGTGGAAAACGCAGGCCTGCCATATACAACAACAGCAAAAGACAATAGCTCACTATGACCTTATAAGTATGCCTGCAAATGCAAGCGGAGTAATAACATCAAGTCCACAGACAGTAACTTATACATATAGAAGAAAGAACGGAGGAAACGTCAAAGTATTCTATGGATGAGGAAAGCGGAGAAGACTTGGTTTCACCCAAAGGTAATAGACGGAGCTGGAAAGCTGGACTTAACTATACAACAGATGTAGAAACAATAGAAAAACCTCGATTCAATCAGTATGCCTGCAAATGCAAGCGGAGTATTTGTAGAAGATGAGCAGACAGTAGTGTATGTATATAGAAGAAAGAATGCAGGAAATGTAACAATTCATTATGTATCCTGCAGGAAGAAGCTAGTGCGGATGATGTATTAAACGGAAGCAGAAAGCTCGGATTACCATACAGTACAAGTGCAATAGAGATAAACGGCTATCACTTCAAGATCGGAAGGAGATACGGACGGAATTTTTAGAGTGGATGATCAGGAAGTAACCTATGCATACTTAAAGGATCCAAGTGTAATCATAATACTAAACCCTCTGATACCTGCAACCCCAAGCAATGTAACAATACCGGGAGACAGAAACAATGATTACATCATAAGACTGAACAGAGCGACACCGTCAACAGCAACAAGATCAAATGCAGGAAGAGGCGGAAGCGAAGTTCCGGAGGAAGCTCAAATGCAAAATATAAGAGCTGAAAGAGTGGTACAGCTGATAGATTCAGGAATAAAGAAAGAGAATCCTGAAGTTAAACCTATAGAAACTCCAAAATGCACAGCCTGCAAACGTAGACAGACAGGTTGTCGCAAAAGGAAGTGCTAGGAAGAGAAAAGCTTCCTGTACCGAAGACAGAAGACAGAAATAATATATATATTTATCTGTTGATGCTTACATTATCTTTGACGGCATTTGCAAGAGTAAAAAATAAGGAAGACTAAATCTTAAATAAGTCCCGGCTGAAAGGTCGGGACTTATTGTTACATTGTAAGAAAATAGTCAGATTTATCACCGGTAAATACAATTGACAATACAGATTTATTTTAGTAGAATTAAATACTGTGTAAGTAGGCGATGATATTTGCACATACAGTGAATAGGCGATGATGTTCACTGAAACAAAAATGTAAAGCAAACCAATAAAAAGGAGGAAAAAGGAATGCCAACATTTAACCAGTTAGTTAGAAAAGGCAGACAGACTTCAGTTAAAAAGTCTACAGCCCTGCTCTTCAGAAGGGATTCAACTCACTTCACAAGAAGTCAACCGATATCTCTTCACCAGAAAAAGAGGAGTTTGTACAGCTGTTAAGACTGCACACCTAAGAAGCCTAACTCAGCGCTTCGTAAGATTGCCAGAGTTCGTCTTTCAACGGAATCGAAGTAACGTTATATCCCGGGAGAGGGACATAACCTTCAGGAGCATAGCGTTGTGCTTATCCGTGGAGGTAGAGTAAAGGACTTGCCTGGTACAAGATACTATATTATTCGTGGTACTTTTAGATACTGCAGGTGTCGCTAATAGAAAACAGTACTAGTTCAAAGTACGGTGCCAAGAGACCAAAAAGATAAGAAATAAGAAAAAGCTAGTCTTTAAAAAGGAAGCAAAGCTTTTCAATTAGATAGTGCCGATTTTTGTTGGTTGCAAAAAAATATAGGCACGAGGACGCAAAAAGCGAGTACCTGAGATCTAATTAAATATTAAGGAGGGAAGAAACGTGCCACGTAAAGGACATACACTAAAAAGAGATGTATTAGCAGATCCTTTATACAATAACAAGGTAGTTACAAAGCTTGTAAATACTATCATGTTAGACGGTAAAAAGGGTGTTGCACAGAAGATTGTGTACGAGCATTTGATAAGGTTTCTGATAAGACAGGAAAGGATCCTGTAGAGGTTTTCGAGGAAGCTATGAACAATATCATGCCTGTACTTGAGGTAAAAGCGAGAAGAATCGGTGAGCTACATATCAGGTTCCTATCGAGGTAAGACCTGAGAGAAGACAAGCTCTTGCTCTTAGATGGCTTTACATTCTTTTCAAGAAAAAGAGGCGAGAAGACACAGATCGATCGTCTTGCAAATGAGATAATGGATGCAGCAAACAACACAGGTGCTGCAGTGAAGAGAAAAGAAGATATGCATAAGATGGCAGAGGCTATTAAGGCATTTGCTCATTATAGATTCTAATAGAGGAAACCAATTGGCTGGAAGAGAATATCCTTTAGAGAGAACCAGAAATATTGGTATCATGGCTCATATAGATGCCGGTAAAAACCACACTTACTGAGCGTATCCTATATTATACTGGTGTAAATTATAAGATCGGTGATACCCATGAGGGTACCGCTACAATGGACTGGATGGAGCAGGAGGCAGAGAGGTATTACAATTACTTCAGCTGCTACAACTTGCCACTGGACATTACAGGAATTTAACAAAAGTAAAGCCGGGTGAGAAGGAAAAATCGTATAAACATTATCGATACCCGGGACACGTTGACTTTACAGTAGAGGTAGAGAGATCACTTCGTGTACTTTGACGGTGCGGTAGGTGTGTTCTCTGCAAAAGAAGGTGCTGAGCCTCAGTCTGAGAACGTATGGAGACAGGCGGATACATATCATGTACCTAGAATGGCATTCATCAATAAGATGGACGTTATGGGTGCTGATTATTATGCAGCTGTAGAGCAGATTCATACAAGACTTGGTAAAAACACAATCATGCTTCAGATTCCCTATCGGAAAAGAAGATGATTTCAAGCGGAATTGCAGATCTTTTCGAAATGAAAGCTTATATTTACAATGACGACAAGGGTGATGACATATCTATCGTTGATATACCTGATGAGGTAAAAAGACGAAGCTGAGTTATACCATGGGGAACTTGTTGAAAAGATTTGTGAGCTTGATGACGAACTTACTATGATGTACCTTGAGGGTGAGGAGCCTTCAGTAGAACAGCTTAAGGCTGCACTCAGAAAGGAACTTGTGAGAACAGGGCAATCCCCTGTATGTTGCGGTACAGCTTATCGTAACAAAGGTATTCAGAAGCTTTATTGATGCTATAGTTGAATTCATGCCTGCACCGACAGACATCCCTGCAATCAAGGGTGTTGACCTTGACGGTAATGAAATTGAGAGACATTCATCAGATGATGAGCCTTTCAGCTTTGGCATTTAAGATTATGACAGATCCTTTTCGTAGGAAAGTTGGCATATTTCAGAGTTTACCCAGGAACACTTAACGGTGGTTCATATGTACTTAACGCTACAAAGTAAGAAGGAGAGAGTCGGTCGTATCCTTCAGATGCATGCAAACAAGAGAACAGAAATTGACAAGGTTTACTCAGGAGATATCGCAGCTGCTGTAGGATTTAGCTTTACAACAACAGGTGATACAATCTGTGACGAACAGCATCCTGTAATCCTTGAGTCAATGGAATTCCCTGAGCCGGTTATCGATATCGCTATCGAGCCTAAGACAAAGGCAGGTCAGGCAAAGATGATAGATGCACTTGCTAAGCTTTGCTGAGGAAGATCCTACATTCAGAGTTAAGACAGATACTGAAACAGGACAGACCATTATATCAGGTATGGGTGAGCTTCACCTTGAGATTATCGTAGACAGACTTCTAGAGAGTTTAATGTAGAAGCAAATGTAGGTGCACCACAGGTTGCTTTATAAGGAAACATTTACTAAGGCTGTTGACGTTGATTCCAAGTACGCAAGACAGTCAGGTGGACGTAGTCAGTACGGTCACTGTAAAGTTAAGTTTGAACCGATGGATCCGAACGGAGAGAGACATTCAAGTTCGAATCAACCGTTGTCGGTGGTGCTATTCCTAAGGAATATATACCTGCAGTCGGCGAAGGTATCGAGGAGGCTACAAAGTCAGGTATCCTTGGAGGATTCCCGGTACTCGGTGTACATGCAAATGTATATGACGGTTCATACCATGAAGTCGATTCATCAGAAATGGCATTCCATATAGCAGGTTCTATGGCATTTAAGGATGCTATGAGCAAGGCGGGTGCTGTACTTCTTGAGCCTATCATGAAGGTAGAAGTAACAATGCCTGAGGAGTACATGGGTGATGTTATCGGTGATATCAACTCAAGAAGAGGTCGTATAGAGGGTATGGAGGATATCCCAAGCGGTAAGCAGGTAAATGCATTTGTTCCGCTTTCAGAGATGTTCGGTTACTCAACAGACCTTCGTTCAAGAACTCAGGGTCAGGGAAACTACTCTATGTTCTTTGAAAAATATGAGCAGGTTCCAAAGTCTGTTCAAGAAAAAGTTCTTAATGATAAGAAATCTTAAAAACCCGGTTGAGTAAGTTTATTAACTTGCAAATCTTGGTTAATACTATATAATAAAACAAAATTTACTATTAATTTTAGGTTTAATTCAAGGAGGAATTAACAATGGCAAAGTCAAAATTTGATAGAACAAAAGCCTCATGCTAACATTGGTACAATCGGACACGTAGATCACGGTAAAAACAACTCTTACAGCTGCTATCTCAAAGGTTCTTGCTACAAGATTACCTTCAGAGACAAACAAGATCGTTGATTTTCGATAAGATCGACAAGGCTCCTGAGGAGAAAGAGAGAGGTATCACATCTCAACATCTCATATCGAGTATGAGACAGAGAAGAGACACTATGCACACGTTGACTGTCCGGACACGCTGACTATGTAAAGAACATGATCACAGGTGCTGCACAGATGGACGGAGCTATCCTTAGTAGTGCTGCTACAGACGGTGTTATGGCTCAGACAAGAGACATATCCTTCTTTCAAGACAGGTAGGTGTTCCATATATCGTTGTATTCATGAACAAGTGTGATATGGTTGACGATGAGGAGCTTCTTGAGCTTGTAGAGATGGAGATCAGAGATCTTCTTAACGAGTATGAGTTCCTGGTGATGATACACCTATCGTTCAGGGTTCAGCTCTTAAGGCTCTTTTGAGGATCCAAACGGTGAGTGGGGTGATAAGATCATGACACTTATGGGATGCTGTTGACAGCTACATTCCCGATCCTGAGAGAGAGACAGATAAGCTCATTCCTTATGCCTGCTGAGGACGTATTTACAATCACAGGTCGTGGTACAGTTACAGGTAGAGTAGAGAGGTACACTTAACCTTAACGATACAGTAGAGATTCTTGGTATCCATGAGGATAAGAAGTCAACTGTTGTTACAGGTATTGAGATGTTCAGAAAGCTTCTTGATCAGGCTCAGGCAGGTGATAACATCGGTGCTCTTCTTAGAGGTGTTCAGAGAACAGAGATCGAAAGAGGTCAGGTTCTTTATAAGCCGGGTTCAGTAACTTGCCATAAGAAGTTCACAGCTCAGGGTTTACGTTCTTACAAAGGACGAGGGTGGACGTCATACACCATTCTTCAACAACTATCGTCCACAGTTCTACTTCAGAACAACAGATATTACAGGTGTTTGTAACCTTCCTGCAGGTACAGAAATGTGCATGCCTGGTGACAACGTAGAGATGACTATCGAGCTTATCCATCCTGTTGCTTGTGAGCAGGGTCTTAGATTCGCTATCCGTGAGGGTGGTAGAACAGTAGGTTCAGGTAGAGTTGCATCTATCATCGAGTAATTTAAAAATAGAACAAAGGGTATTATATCGGTTATACAGTGATGTATCAGGGATGGTACTAGGTAATCTATAATACCTGCAGAGTAAAAAGGGACTCCGAAGGAGTCCTTTTTGTTTAAATATTTATTTTACCATGCAGCCATACATTGCCTTTAAAAAACGTCGTCCTATTCGGGCTTCTGCCCTGTAAATCATCCTTTTTTATAGCTACCGTAAATATAATATCACCGGATTCTATTTTTAAGAAGCAATACACTTTCTCCGGTAATGGAATTTTCTTCCTGACTTATATCCAAAATATTGCCTATAATACTGATACATATCGGTTTCGATACCGAAGGGCATAAAGAGAGTATCCACTATACTGTAGAGGTCTTCATTTTTGTATTCTTGTATTTAAAGTAGTGTGTGATCAAATCATCTGTGGATAGGGTATCTATAGCGTCTTCATCCCCAGTTTTGCTTTCTATAAGCATATTTCTGTTCATAGCTTCTGCTTTGAGATTTCCATCTGTGCCAAGGTCTTTTTATCGGTAATAATATTTTTCCGTCTGCACAGAATCCGTAAAGAACGGTTGACTTTGATTCTTGTACTTGTATGATCCAGATAGTCAAAAGCTGTTTGAAAGTCTGAATATCAAAGACATACCAAGTCTGTTATCGTCAATCATACCTGAATAAAAAGTACTGTCTATATGTCTTCAATGCTGCATTTGGCAGTAGAACTGACAGCAGTATCTTTGATATAGGAAAATAACCTTCTCTGACAAAGATACCGAGATTTTCGAGATAACTGAATATACAAAGTCCGAGTGAAGGAGAGATATTCTTTCGTATCTCCCAGAGTCTTTCTTTTTTTCAGTAGTGACTATAATCTTTGCAGTATGCTATATTTTTCTCTGAATCTTATCCAGAAGTTCCCTGACTTCCGTCTTTTTATACATTGAGAAACTGATGCTTCTATATAATTTTTGCATTATATTCCCTCTTTCTACGGGATTTTCTTATTTCGTTTCGTTTTTCACCTGCAAACCATTCACGTTTTTCATATCGGTTTCGCGTATAAGTCTCGGTACTTTGAAGGTTTTTCATCTTTAATGCCACATATACCAGATATGCCGTATTTACAAGCGATCTCTAGCTGGTGGAAAGTCCCTCAACATAGCTAGTTTTACTCTGACTTCCAGCTAGCTGTTTCTCACATGAGTTACATTCGAAATAAGAATGGCACATCGCCAAGATGCAAGGGCTTGGCAAAATGTATATGTCAATGGCAACTGTGGAAACTGGCATATTGCAATGTCTCTTTGCTGCAAGAGTGCCTGTAAGGTCTATCCATGAGCAGATCTCCTCCAAAAAGTCTGCCTGCCGCATTTAAATATCTCGGCTGACTTGATAGGCCTGCTCACATGCCGATTCTTTTTACGGTTTTGTAATATCTCCGGTTTTATACCGTCATTCCATGGTGAAAGATTTTGAATCATACTCATCGGTTATATTTTCCATTTACCCTGTCTAAATTTATAGGCTTAATTTATAATAATTTTATTATAAACTAAAGCCTATACTTAATAAATCCACGATTTATTTAATCTTTTACGCCTCTTTTCAACAATCGACCTCTATGACAGGAACCATGAAAATAGCTACGATACCGCCCTGCAAAGCCGTTATGTAAAGATCAATCCTTGCAAACACACTCTACATGCAGCTACCGATGAATGTAAAACCTGCTATAAGTCTCCTGCTATATACTTGCAACGTGCAATAGGTGCGAGAGTGGTGGAAGGAGGAGGTAGGTGTGCTGCATCATTGATATACCATTGTTTTAAGAATGCTGAGAAGCATACCCACCATTATAGGTGATATTTCATATGTTTACCTGCAGAGAAAATCCTACAACTGTAAATATAGATCCGATAGGTATGTCCGTTTTAAATCACCTGAAACAAGACAAATAAAGCACGATTATTCCCGTTTGTAGCCACATTAAAGATATATCACGGCATCTGTATAAGTTCCGTGTAATCAGTTTCTCAGCACAGCCGTTTCAGCAGTGAAGGCTTAGTACCGTCAGTCATTATTGCAAGTATAACCGCTATGAAAACAGTACAACAGTGCAAACCGCAAAAAGCTGGAGTACATGCATCTGTCCCAGATAAGTCTTGTTTCAATATCTATACCGAGAGGAATATGGATCATGAGCACGGTAGCTATAATACCGGATGACTTACATTAGCAGAGAATATCCTAGGTGAAGATTTTGACATGAATGGATATAGGAAGCACACATATCCCGATAAGAAGTCCGTAAATGTCTGCAATAATATCAATAGGATTACTATGCCGTCATGTGAAAGTAACGTGTATGGTAGAACGCTAGGTTCCTGTATAAGCCGTACATAGATATATTTCAAGTGGCGAATATCCATGCTAGTCTGAACTAACAAAGAAGCGAAAGCTAGATTGTGACCATAGTATTTGCTCTGCCAGCAGTGAGAAACTGCTGATGAACTCATACGGTAGTGTCTACATACTCATGCAAATGGTACGAGAAACGAGCATGAGTGTAGTTCATGCATTTAGGAAAATGCAACACGCGGCACCCTCTGACAAAATATCAGTAAATTCAGACCGTCAGCTTTGTAAGGATTAATTGTCATAGCGTTTGTCAAGATTTTGCCGATCAATGCAAAAACCTATAAATAGCAAATGAAGCTGACTGCGGGTGACCGCTTGACTCGTGCGATCCAAAACGCGTCTGCAGCATTAGCACTCTTTGTATTATACTTGATTATAAAAATAATCAGGATAATGATGAAATGGCACCGGATAATGACGGTCAGGCCTGAACAAAGCACAGAGGCCGGAGTAATTATTTGATAAAACAGAATAGAGTAGTCTGATAAATACTAAAGACTATGAATCAGAGATTCAACACCACGACGACCGGGAAATATAAAATGATCATCCAAAAATAGTAAATGATTCTAAAGTCGATCTAATTATTCTAATAGACAATACGCTCAGAAATATCATCAGAGAAGAAACAACCGGATATAATCGCAAATATTATACTGAATACTTACTCAGACAATGGTGGTATCCTTCACCAGGAATATGATAGCGCCAGTTGAAAACTGGTCGAAGAAGATGAGTACTGATTCTAAAAAGTTAAAATCAAAGAATATTGTAAAGCTGAAATGATAAGAGGGCTTGAATAAAACCTTACCCTGTATCTCACTGATTAATATTTTATTACAGGAGTTCCACATAGTAATTGTCGATCCACCCACCCAGCTAATGTTCCATTTGTCACAGCAATACCAAGAGCCTGGAAGACTTAATCCAACCTGTCTTCATGATGCCGTTCTTATCTGCAATACCTTCGACCATTGTAAACTTGATAAAGCTCTGCAGTTTACCTGAACCATCAACAACTTTCCACTCACAGTGCCTGTCCCGACTCCACGGGAGTAGCGCCGCGGCGTGACAAAAAGCGCTGTTAGACTATAGTTTTCAAACAACTGACCTCATTTTCCATCAATATATTCAAACTACATTTTTGTAGCTTGTTCTATCATTATAGCAATATTTTTCGATTGAAAGTGAAATAAATATAATGGTAAGAAACTCAAAGAAAAAGAAAGAGATTTCAGGGAAATTTTATCTGTGAATTGAAAAGAACGGATAAAATATGTAATAAAACTCAAAAAGGCTTTTCGTTAAAAGCTATAATACTTATAAATCTATGGTATAACGCATTGATATTTTAGTGAAAATATTTTGGCCGTGATTTTGACTTGATATAAAATTCTAAGTACTTAGAATTCAGAGAATACTAGAATCAAATTGAGCAATTATATTGCTAAAAAGACTTTGTAGAACTTGGAATAAGCCATGGTCTGTAGTGAAGGCGGAGAGCAATGCATCTGAAATGACGGACTGGGACATCAGGAGGGGCTTACCATTACATATGATCGATCGTGCACCAGGCCGTGCAAATGGCGCTGAGCGCACGCGAACAACAACAGGCGGTTTGGTGCATGGCTTGACTCGACATTCACGATCGATGATTTCAGGACAGGTAAGGTATGATTGGACCGCCAGATACCGAACAGGTATCAGAGCTATGGGAGATCAGGGAGTTTGATATTTGTAAATCAATAGAGGTGCGAGTGGGCACAGTGAAATGATAATGGAACCTATGAGAATCAGGTATCTGGTTGAAAAATGTGCCTATCTTGCAACACATGGCAGACCGTACCGGTTTGGCTTGATATACCGCTTGACATACAGGGAAGTATTATAGAAGAAGATGAACCCGATCGGTTTTGATATCGGAAATTATGAGTCCGGTGGTGACGGTTGGGCAAAGCCCTCACCATATAAGATTGATGCTGATGACAGAACGAAGTTAGATCTCGGTAATGAGCCGAAACCTTTATCAAGGGATGCTTATAGAAATTATTGACAGGATAAGAAAAAGCAAAGAGACCCTGTATTTAATGCCGAAACGGTATCAGAATAGGAAATGCACATAAAAGAGTTTATGGAGCTGGCAGAACTTTTATCTTCCGTGTTGTGGTAGGTGGAACTCAGAGGACTGATAGAAGTAGACCATCCTCTATACGCCGGAAGACCGGAAATTTCGGAGACAGACCCGAAACTTTACTGTTCAAAAACTCTGATCTTTACTGTCGGTGAGGCTCAAGACTGAGTCTCAGACAGGTGGGATTTAACTACTAAAGGTTGGAGCAAGAGAGGCCCTTTACCATAGTAAATGATATTGATAAAAGAAGAATTGAAAAGAAGCCTACCGTACATATTGATATACCTGTTCATGCAGACTGTAAGGTATTTATGCGACAGCTTATAGATGTATTAAAGAGCAAAAGACGCCTGTATTTGAAGACGGTGAAGGTCTTAAAGGGAATGAGCTGGAATGAAACGGTTAAGTACTGGTTAAAGAAATATCCGGTCTGCAGTGAAAAGAATTCCTTGAAAAGGATGACGTAAAAAAAGCTAATGTATATGCCTTTATAAAAGAGATAGGTGACAGGCAAAAAGAAAATCAGATTACAGTGGTAGGAAACGGATCTGCCGTGTGGTTGGCGGACATTCATACATTATAGGCCAAAGATTTATATCAAACTCTGCAGTGGCATCCATGGGATATGATTTGCCGGCCGCAATAGGAGCATATATGGCAAATATTGAAGGAAAGAGATTTGATAAAGAACTGATACTTATTACAGGTGACGGAAGCATACAGATGAATTGCAGTGAGTTGCAGACAATAGTGCATCATAATGCGGATATAAAAAAATATTCCTGATAAATAATGAAGGATATCACAGTATCAGACAGACTCAAAAATAAGTTTTTCAGTGACAAAGCCTTTTAGTTGGAATCGACCCTGACAGTGGAGACCTCTCATTCCCAAGTATGGAAAAAATAGCAAATGCTTACGGTATAAATTATATCGGTGCAAGAGACAAATTCGGAAATTGCGATGCTGTTGAAAGGGCTTTTAAAGCAGAGGACCTATATGTGAGGCCTTTGTAACTACGGAGCAGAAAACTTTGAGCCTAAGTCATCAGGTAAGCAAATGCCTGACGGAAGAATGGTGAGTCCTCCGCTTGAAGATTTGGTGCCATTCCTTTCAGATGAGGAAATGGACGAGAATATGATAATACCGAGATGCGAGTAAAACTATGAGAGTACTTATTACAGGAGCGGCTTGTTTTTGGGGAGACATTTGCGGAATACTCCTCTCAAAAGATGAAGAGTACTTGCTGGTCGAGAAAAATGCAAGAGGCAAAAGATGAGCTTTTAGAGTATGAGTAAAACAATAAATTCAAGCTTATAGTTCTGATATGAAGGATATAGAAAAACTGGATACAGATTTTGATATATGTCTACATCTGGCGGGAGGAATAGGCAAGGTCGGAAGAATGGATAGCCGTTCAGTCTGAAAAATATGGATTTCGCAAAAAGGCTATGAAAGTATGTAGCGAGAAGAATGCAAAAGAATGCTCTTTGCAGCGATCTCAGGCAGAATACGGACAGACTCTGGAGGATATACAAAAGTATACGGTAAGGATTTTGACATCAAACAAATACTTTACAGGATGAAAACTCATCTATTTCACCAAAATCGGAGTATGGCAAGGCAAAGCTCGAATTAAAAAGAACTTATCTTGAGATAATTTAGTATAGAATATGCTATGCGTATTCTTCTCAGTGTTTTGGAAAAGGCGATCATGAGACCTCTTTAATATCTTCCAGTATCAATAATTTTAGAGAAAATATTGATGACATACCGAGAATGTACAGTCTTGGAATTATATATATATAAAGACCTTGTAATGCGATTTCTACCTGTCAACAGAAGAATTTAAACGGAAATTATGTGTTCAATATGAGTGAAGATAATAAAGCGGCTTATGGACTATGTAAAGGATATGAAGAGGATAGTTGAAAGCAACAGCAATATCATAGTTGAAAAAGAGAGGCTGCAAGTGAGGGCACACCTTTTTAAACTCGAGTATCGGTTTACAGGAAATCGGTTAAAGAAGCTTACGGCTTGACGGCGGTATCATGGATATGTACGATATCAAAAGATTAAAAAGCTAGTGAGAATATTTTTGAAAAATGTATCAGTTGTAAAGGTTCATTACATGAACTTATGAAAATAGAAAATATGCCGGCAAGTGCACAGGATATTCCGACAAAAGGAAGAGCTTGATAAAGACAGCGGTATAGAAGTATCATTATGTGTCTGTGAGGATTGCGGTCTTATACAGTTAAAAATGATGCGGTTTATTATTATAGAGATGTTATAAGAGCTGGCGGTTATTCCACAAACAATGGAAGGCCCTAAGAAAAAGCCAGTATAAACATTTTATAGAGTTTGCATCATTGAAGGAAAGAAGATAATAGAGGTAGGCTGTGGCAGAGGAGAATTCTCGGCATGCTCCTCAGACTTTCCGAGTGGAAGGGTACGGCACCGAGCACAAAAAGGATCTTGTACAGATTGCAAAAGAAGCCAGGATCTCAGAGTGGATGAGGATTTCCGGAGAGTGAAGATCATATATTTAAGAACTGACCTTTTGATGCTTTTTATGTCTTTTAACTTCCTTGAGCATCAGCCAGCATCCCTAGAACATATTTAAAAAGCAATATACACAATTTATGTGATGAAGGCTACGGGACTGATTACGGTGCCAAGCTTTGAATATATCATGGAGCAAAACAGTTTCTATGAAATAATTCCTGATCATATAGCTTATTACAGCTTTGAAAGTCTTTACACATCTTTTTAAATATATGCGGATTTGAAGTACTTGAAAAAGAAACGGTAAACAGAGACACCATATCAATGATAGTAAAGAAAAGAAAACTTCGGATATTTTGCGGTATCATTTCAAAGAAAAACGATATAGCAACAGAGGTGCTGAAAACTGTAAAAATATGCAAAAGCGGGTAAAAATAGCAATATGGGAGCGTCACATCAGGGATTTACCCTCTGTGCAACCACAGGTATTGCAGATTATGTAGACTGTATAATAGATTCCGCACCTTTTAAGCAGGGAAAAATATGCACTGGCATCACATATTCCGATTATTTCACCGGATGAAGCAAGGAAGAGAAAACTTGAGGCTATAATAATAGTTGCACCGATACAAATGAAATTGCAAATATTATAAAGACAACTTTTGAAAACGGAATAGATATATATACTTTGATGACTGACAGGCTGAGCAGAATTTGACAGTAAAACGATAGAAGGAGTTTAATGAAAGCTGTTGAAGTATTATTTCCGGTCTTCTTTATGATGTTTTGGATTTTTATCCCGAAAGTATTCGTGGATAAAGCCGGAAACAAAAATGAAGGGCAAGAAAATAGTATTTAATATATTGTTTCCATTACTGGTATATCATGTACTTGCAGAATCAAAGATTTCTGAAAGCTTTGTACCACAGATAATATATGTGGATGTGTTATGGATAATATATATATAGTAGGAAAGATTATTGTGGGAAGGAGGAAAATATGCAAAGATTTCGCCATTCCTCTTACTTACCCTGTGAAGGTGGAAATGTAGCATTGCCTCTATACCCAAGCATGGTGGCAAAAGTCAAATGCGGTAAATATATTAACCTTTGATGGCAGGTATTTTTAATAAACTTCGGATTGCTTCCTATACTGGTTACGAGGAGCTTTCAGAAAAAGCGGATATAAGGGATTATTAAAGAGAATAATCTAAGTCCGTTTATGCTGGCGGTTATATTAGGAATAGTCTCCAATATGACAGGTGTTCAAGGACATTTGATGAACAGCGAACTTGGAAAGTGTTTATACATCTACAATAGATATGGTGATTACACCGATTACCGGAATAATCCCTCTTTACATTGGGTTATGAGCTGAAGATGGAAAAATCTCTACTGCTTCCGCTTTTGAAGCTGGGTATAATAAGGATATGCGGATGTAGTTATAATTATAGGATTTTTTATTTTCTTCCCGATATATGGCGGATAATATGATTTAAAAGCCGGAGTATTATTATACTTCATGTGTCCGACAGGATTTTCGGTGCTACACAGATAAAGCCGCTTGTAAAAAAGTGAAGACGAAGAGAACTTTATATCGGCATTTATATCATTGTTTATGATAACAGCTTTAGTGGCGTACAGTGTTATTACATTAATATATAAAATAAAAAACTCAAAAATATTATATAGGGAGGATTTATGTTAAAAGCTGCAAAGATTTTAGCTGTATTGGCGGCAATTGAATGTTTTGGAATAATGGTTTTGGAAATGTTTTTCTGGCAGCAGTCCGGAACGAAAATCAATCCGAATATGACTGCGGACTTTTCTTTCTCAGACAGTAACCATGGCTGCAAATCAGGGCCTGTATAACGGTTTTTTTGGGTTTTGGGTATTATCTTCGGTATGATAAGGAAAAATAAAGAAATGATACTTTTGTCACTTTTTTGTATTATAGCGGCTGCAGCATATGGAGCTTATAGTGTGGACTGTTGCTATAATATTTAAGCAGGAATTATACCGGCAGCGGCATTTATATTTAACCTTATAGCTAAGGAAAAACGAGGTACATTGCGCTTTAGATAGGATAAAAACATAGAATAATATCAGAGTCGGGATAAGAAAAATCCCGGCTTTTCAGCTTTAAGACCGTTTAAATTTCTTTAAATTTCACATTTAAAATTTGTTATTGTTTTTTAAAAACTGTATAAATTTATTAATGATTTTTTTATAAAACATATGCTATGATAATCGAGCACTGTCGATAAATGGATGCTTTTAGAAGATATCGGAGAGCTTTTAATGATATGGAAAACATGATAAACCCTAAGTGTTTTCAAAGCCCTTTGAAAAAGTCTTAAGCGACATTTTTGATTGTAGAGTAAGGGAGGTAGTTATGAAATGCACACATAAATGGTAAAGTATTGAACAGGATATGAATAGCGGAGCCATCAAAAAGAAGGCTCAACAATTTTTACAGTTTTAATATTTTTACTAAATTATAATTATATAGGAGGAATAATGAATACTTCAGAAAGCGACTGTTGGCCGCTCTTTTGTCATTTGTGATGGTTTTTCTGTCAATGAGTGAATTCTTTACAGCTTATGCGGGTCCGCCCGGCATAGTAAATGATCCGGATATTATGGCGGAGGTTACATACGACAGAAAATGTTGTCAACAGCAGAGGAAACAGTGATTTCTACGTAGGAGAAGAGGTTTTCGTTCTATGCAAATATTACGATATCATCTATTACAAGAAGTATCCCGGGAGCATGGAGTGCTTTTATATCTCCAAAGAAAGTATTCCTGCATAAATTCAAGTAATATTTCTACATGGATAAACAGACCGGCAAAGCAACTATTTGAGCATTGACAGCTCAGACAGTGAGTTTCATAAGGTTAAACTAAAGTTTATAACACTTGGAGGCGGTACTACACAGACAGTACCTTTTAAAGGGAACAATAAAAACGATCGTTCATTGGCAAATGATGAGACCTATGTTATCCCTTATCAGGTATATGATGCAAATGATACTTTGCTTGAGAGTACCAACAATACCTTTTTCTGCAAAAGACATATCCGGTAGGATATACAGATGAAAAACAACAATATCAGAAGAGATTACTACTATGCAGAGGGTACAAGCAGTTTACAAAACAGTACAACTCTGGCAAATGATTTGTCTACCTTTATTCAGTTTAATACAAGAAGAACAAACTGCCTGGCAGCAGGTACATACCATGGTACGGAGACAAAGATTGTAGGTGGTGACAGAAGAAAGACAAGAGTTACTGTGCAGCTTCCTGCAAATGAAAACTTTGATACTACAGATACCAGAAACAGCAGTTGGACATATAATGCGCAAACCATACTATAAGCTAAGGATGTAGAGTTTCAGCAACTTAAACTATACCAATGACGGTTTTCAATATAAGATATAATAATCAGACTGTGAGTACACAGGCGTCTCCTGTGACAGTGGAATTTCCTATTACATGGCAGTATGTAAATGATGACGGTTCATTGATACGAGCTTCTCTTGAGAAGTCAAAGAGCTCTGTAAGATATTGGTCTTTCCTAGAGTTCCGGCAGCTGATAGAGGTATTCTGCATATAAAAATATCAGTCCGTGGAGATTTACTTTTACAGACAGAGATAAGACAGAGCATGTTTATAACATGGGATTTAACTGAACTGGTATGCAGGCAATCCTGAAGAATACCCTACTATGGGAGCATATCATACAAGAGTAAGTTCTGTAGTCGATACACCGGTTACAGATATGGAACTTGTGGGATATCAGATAAGAACTCTTAATCCCTACAGGTAAAGTTGTAGATGCCTCAGAACTATACAGACTATACCGGCACTTGATAATACACAGCTTGCAGCTCTTTCAAACAACAAGCTTTATAGGTATAAAGGATGACGGTAGTGAGGAAGTAATTGCTACAAATATTCAAATCACAAGTACTGCAGATGAGGTCAGACTTCCGACTCCTAAATTCTATAAGAAGATAGAGCTTAGGTTTACAAACTTATAGAGATTCAGGCTCCTACAGGAAGAGTGTGGATATAAGATATAGATTCCGCTTTGAAGAAAATGCATATAATACTGCAAAAGCAGAGTTGGCGGCAAAGCCAAACAGTGCAAAGCAGTTACATTCAGACAAGAAATCGTGTAACAGTAACCGGAGATAATGGTGCCGAAGAACATGGACAGCCATGGAACTGACTATGCTACCTGGACAAAAAGGCTTTTGCGGCAGAGTATGAGCATGATACACAGAATCAGAATCTTGGAACAAAAGTATCTGAAACGAAGAGTTCAGTATGACAGACAATGTATAGATTCCAATACTTTTACCACCGGGTGGTAGAAAAATAAAAATCCTAAGTTCTTCTACCTGCGTATCCTGCACTTGAGTTTAAGAGCATATATAAGCAGTACAGGCTATACTCCTGAACTTACACTCGGCTGTTATGAGTAACTACAGAGTTGAGTATAACTCAAGAATACAGGAAAGACAGCCTATATATGGGATCTTCCCGGATATAAATATTCCTGAGGGAAAATGACAGATATAATAATGTATATTTCAGCACCAAATTTAAGACTACAAGAAATATGGCAGGCGGTCAGAATACTATCGACACATATTTGTCATGGGATAATAATGAAGAAGCTACTTATATGAAGTACCGGTAAGTACGAAGATGTACTTGACCTGATAATGACGAAACACACAGAGAAGTTCAGTAGCAAAAAGGCTACATATCTTTACTCACCTCCGTTAGAGTTGATTCTTACAAAGAGATCAAAGAGAGCGGATTCAAGTGTTGCTCAATATTCATCGCTTACAACACCTGACAGTGAGCAGATAGTAGACTATAAGCTCAACATCTTTCAATAACTCTATAACAGGAGTTAGCGGATTTACATTCTTTGATATCCCGCCACATGTGGGTGATAAGCAATAGCACCTGATCAGCAGGGTAACTATGCTAACAGAGGTTCAACATACAGACTTGGACTTACAGGTCCACTTGATCCTAATCCGAACTATACATATGAATACAGTACAACCCCTGTGACAGAAGGAAATATAGCTGCCAATTATGCAGGAGCTGCATAGGACTTCATCAGTATCAGACTGGTCAGCGGGTTACTCATGTTCAGAATAAAGATGAAGCCGAGATACACCGGCAAGCGGGTTCATCAGATGATATTACATTCAGAGCAAAGATGCCGGATACAATACCGCTTGATACCACAGATAAAGCGGTAAATACCTTTGCAGGATTTTCCGGAGACAACTATACAGGTGCATTTGAGGCACTTAGCAACGTTGGAATACCAAAAGAAATAGTAAGATCAGCGGTAAGATCACTATGATGTGCCACCGGCAGGAGGCAGCGGAAACGGTACATATCTTACAACTGATGATGACGTACCGCAGCAGGCAGAACGGTAAGTCTTTATGATGCAAGCGGTAATCCGGTACTTGATGAATCAGGTAATCCGATGACTACCACAGCCAATGCAAACGGAGACTACTCATTTGATAACATCTCAAAAGCGGGAACATACAAAGTGGTGATAACACCGGGAGTAGGAGATACAATAAGTACAAACCGTGTTACATCTACATCACTTATAATAGGAAATGACTTTGCTGACGGAACTCAGGGAAGCAATCCTGTATTTGAAACAAGCGTTACACTTACACCAAGTGATGATAAGAAAACAGCGAATGCTGCGCTTGTGGCAAGTAATTCTACATTGAAAAGTAAAAATATGTAGATATGGCAGGCAACTGATACCGCTTGATGACGGAAGCGGAAATGTGGCTGATACAGACAGCGTTCACGGCTTTAGAGATCCATATACGGTAACACCGCCTACAACACTTACAGGTGTGGCTAATTATGAGTATGCGGAGCCTGATCTTACAAACGGCAGACCGCTTACAGGAACATTAAATCCGGGACAGAATGTCGTAGTATTAAAATACAAGAGAAAGACTGCGGAAATATAACAGTAAACCACTTTGAAGTAGGTGGAAGTACACAGCTATATACACCTTCAGGAGCGACAGCACCAAGTGCTGAAACTTATGTAGGAACTGAAAAACTTGGATTAACAGAGAATCTTACAAACAAAGAAGCAGACATCGACAACTTCGAGTATGTAAGCACAGATGTAACAGGAGCACCATCAGCGACATCGCCGACAGCTACAGGTGATACAACAGTTACATACCAAACAGCACCACAGACAGTAAACCTACAGATACAAGAGAAAAAGATGCTGCAAACATAACAGTAAAACCACTATGAAGTGGGAGGAAGTACACAGTTTTATACACCTGCTGGAGGAGCGGGCTGCACCAAGTGCAGAGACAATCTCGGGAGCAGGAAAGCTTGGAACAACACAAAATCTTACAAACAAAGCTGCAGATATTGCAAACTATGAATATGTAAGTACAGATGTTACCGGAGCATCAAGTGCAACAACACCGACATCGACAGGTGCAACAACACTTACTCACGGAACAAGCCCACAGACAGTAACTTATTACTATAAGAGAAAGAATGCGGGAGACGTTATAGTACATCACTATGAGCAGGGAACAACAACACAGCTTGTACCTGATGTAACATTAAACGGAACAAATAAGCTTGATTGCCATATAACACAACAACACAGACAATTCCAAACTTTACGGTAGTAACAGTGCCGACAAACCAAAACGGTACATACCAACCGGGAACACAGACAGTAACTTATTACTACAAGAGAAATGATGCAGGAAATGTTATAGTAAACTTTGTAGAGCAGGGAACAAACACTCCGCTTAAGAGTCCTGTTACAATGAACGGAGCAGGAAAGCTTGGTTTACCATATACAACAACACCTGATACATTCGCAAACTATGAGCTTGTAAGTGCAACACCTACAAACCACACAGGAAACCATCCGCCGGGCAGGAAGTGATATCACTGTAACTTATGTTTACAGAAGAAAGAATGCAGGAAATATTACAGTCAACCACTATGAGGTGGGAACAACAACAGCTTTTACACACCGGCAGGAGCTGCAGCACCAAGTGCAGAAAGCTTTAACGGAACAGGAAAGCTTGGACTTGTTGAGAACCTCACAAATAAGGCGGCAGATATAGCCAACTACGAGTATGTAAGCGTAGATGTAACAGGAGCAAGCGGTGCAAAGCACACCGAATGCAAGTGGATGCAACACAGTTACATATCAGAGGGAAATCAGGTAGTAAACTATATACAAGAGAAAAGATGCGGCAAATATCACAGTACATCACTACATTGACGGAACAACAACAGAACTTTACACACCGGCAGGAGCATCGACTCCGGGACCTGAGACAATAAACGGTAGCGGAAAGTTGGGGCTTACAGAGAACCTTACAAACAAGGAAGCGGATATAGCTAACTATGAGTTTGTAGGAGTGGATGTAGTGGAGCGCAAGTGCAACAACCCCAAGTGCAACAGGAGCAACAACTTCTACACATGGAAAATGCACCGCAGACAGTAATCTCATAAGCTACAGAAGAAAGAATGCGGAAATATCGTAGTTAACCACTACGAGGTAGGGCGGAAGCACACAGCTTTTACACACCGTCAGGGAGCAGCGTGCACCAAGTGCACAGACCTTTGACGGAACAGGAAAGCTTGGACTTGTTGAAAACCTTACAAACAAGGAAGCAGATATAGCAAACTATGAGTTTGTAAACGTGGAAGTAACTGCGGCACTGGGAGCAAGTACCCCTGACAGCTACAGGAGCTACAGGAGTTAGGCATACAGGCAGTGAACTCAGACAGTAAATCCTATAGATACAGAAGAAAGAATGCAGCAAATATAACAGTCCATCACTACGAGGACGGAACAACAACAGAGCTTTACACACCTGCAGGAGCGGCTGCACCAAGTGCGGAGACAATCTCAGGAGCAGGAAAGCTTGGAACAAATGAAAACCTAAATAACAGAGCGGCTGATATAGCAAACTTTGAATATGTAGGAATTGATGTAAGCGGAGCACCAAGTGCAACAAGCCCAAGCAGCACAGGAGCAACAACCCTTACACATGGAAACAATGCACAGACAGTAATCTATAAGTACAAGAGAAAAGATGCAGGAAATGTTATAGTAAACTTTGTAGAGCAGGGAACAAACACTCCACTTAAGAGTCCTGTTACAATGAACGGAGCAGGAAAGCTTGGTTTACCATATACAACAACACCTGATACTTTCGCAAACTATGAGCTTGTAAGTGCAACACCGCAAAACCATACAGGAAACTATCCGCCTGCAGGAAATGATATAACCGTAACTTATGTATATAAGCGTAAGAACTCAGGAAATATCACAGTAAATCACTACGAGGTAGGAACAACAAATCAGCTTTATACACCGGCAGGAGCGACAGCACCAAGTGCTCAGACTTTTCGACGGAACAGGAAAGCTTGGATTAAGTGAGAACCCTACAAATAAAGAAGCAGATGTAGCCAACTATGAGTTTGTAAATGTAGATGTAACAGGAGCGGGCAGGTGCAAAGCACACCGAACACAACAGGTGATACTACAGTTACATATCAGACAGGCAATCAGGTAGTAAACTATTACTACAAGAGAAAAGATGCTCCAAATATCACCATACATCACGTAGAGGACGGAACAACAACAGAGCTTTACACACCTGCAGGAGCGGCCGGCCCAAGTGCAGAGGTCATCTCAGGAGCAGGAAAGCTTGGAACAAATGAAAACCTTACAAACAAGTCGGCAGATATAGCAACTACTGAGTTTGTAAGCGTGGATAAGCGGAGCGCCAAGTGCCACAACCCCAAGTGCAACAGGAGCAACAACCCTTACCCATGGAAACAGTCCACAGACTGTTATCTATAAGTACAGAAGAAAAGACGTTGGAAATGTTATAGTTCACCATTACGAGCAGGGAACAACAACCCCTGTATCACCTGATGAGAACTTTTCAGTGAGTAGGAAAGTCAGGACTTATATATACAACAAGTCCCTGCAACAGTAGCAAACCACACAGTAGTAAATACAACACCTACTAACCACACAGGAACATATCCAAATACCGGAACAACAGTAGTAACATATGAGTACAAGAGAAACGATGCAGGAAATGTTATAGTACATCACTACGAGGATGGAACAACAACTCCGCTCGTACCTGATATCACAATGAACGGTACAGGAAAGCTCGGACTTCCATATACAACTACAGATCAAAATATTCCGAACTTTACACTGGTGAGCACACCGGCAAATCAGAATGGAACATATACAACCGGTAATCAGACAGTAACTTATTACTATAAGAGAAATAATGCAGGAAATGTATTGGTACACCACGTAGAGCTGGGCACAACAACATCAGTAGCCCCTGATGAGACATTAAACGGAGCCGGCAAAGCAGGCTTACCATATACAACAAATGCAGCAACAGTAGCAAACTACACAGTAGTAAGCACAACCCCGACAGATCATACAGGAACATATCCTAATACAGGAACAACAGTAGTAACATATGAGTATGTAAGAAACAATGCAGGAGATGTAGTAGTACACCACTATGAAGAGGGAACTACAACACCGCTTGTACCTGATACCACAATGAATGGAACAGGAAAGCTTGGATTACCATATACAACTACAGAGCATAGTATTCCGAACTTTACATTGGTAGCCCAACCGACAAATAAGAACGGAACCTATACTACAGGAAACCAGACTGTAACTTATTTCTATAGAAGAAATGATGCAGGAAATGTATTAGTACATCACTATGAACTGGGAACAACAACATCTGTATCACCTGATGAAAACTTAAGTGGTGCAGGAAAGTCAGGACTTCCATATACAACAAGCTCCTGCAAATGTAACAAACTTTACAGTAGTAAGTGCGACACCGACAGGACATACAGGAACATATCCTGCAACAGGAACAACAGAAGTAACATATCTTTACACAAGAAATGATGCTCAGAGTATAACTGTAAAATATGTAGAACAGGGAACAGGAACACCTCTGGATACAGATGATGTAATGGGAGGAGCTGGAAAAGCTAGGACTTCCACATACAACAACAGAGAAGAACATCCCTAACTATGAGTTGGTAGCACAACCTGCAAATAAGAACGGAACATATACAAACACACCACAGACAGTAATCTATGAATATAGAAGAATGCCTCCGGAGATGTGACAACTATATATGTAGATGAGGACGGAAATGAGATAGATATATCTGAGACCCAAAATGGAACAGGAAAGCTCGGCCTTCCATACATAACTACATCAAAGACAATACCGAACTTCACATTAGTGAGTGTACCGCCTAACGCAACAGGAACATTCACACCGGGTCCACAGACAGTAACCTATGTATATAGAAGAGCTGATGCGGGAGATGTAACCGTATACCACAAATCAGTATATGATAACAGCGACTTAAGCACCTCGACAGTACTTGACGGAAGCAAAAGCTGGGATTACTATATACAACAAGCCCTGAGACTTACTCAGACTATGAGATAGATACAGTACCGTCTAACGCAACAGGAACATATGTAAGCGGAAGCCAAACTGTAACATATCTATATAAGAGAAAACAGTCAGGCGGAGTAATCGTAAATTATCTGGACAATCATGGAAACAGAATTGAGACACCCTGATACAATAACAGGAACAGATAATGTAGGCTTGCCATACACAACAACCCCGAAGGTTATACCTAATTACACACTTATAGTAGTACGGGCTAACGCAAACGGAACATTTACGGTAGATCCTATAACTGTAAACTATATCTATAAGCGTGATGATGCGGGAGATGTTAGTAGAGCATATAGATGAGAACGGAAATGTAACTTTTAGAGAGCCCTGAGGTACTTGACGGAACAGAGAAACTTGGAGAGAACTATACAACAAGTTCAAAGGTATTTGATAATTACGATCTGATAAGTGTACCAAGTAACGCAACAGGAACATTTACAAGTGGAAGTCAGACTGTAACATATGTATACAGAAGAAGAGATGCAGGAGATGTAATCTGCCCATTACGTAAATACTGCAGGAATACCGATAGAAAGTGATGAAATACTTGACGGAACTAGAAGCCTCGGCCTGCCATACGCAACAGCGGCAAAGGCAATAAACGGATATAGTTTATACCTTGTACAGGAGCAGAGACAGGAGTATTCAGTATCAGGAAGAATAGAAGCAACATACATCTATAAGAAGGACCCAAGCGTGGTAGTAATACCGGGACCTGTAACCCCTGTAACTCCTATAAACCCAAGCCCGATAAATCCGATTAACCTGATTAATCCGCTAACCCCTGTAACACCGGTAAATCCAAGTACCCCGACAACACCTACCACACCGACTACCCCTACAACTCCGATAAGAGTGGCAACCCCAAGCCAGATCACAATACCGGGAAGAGATGAGGATGTAGTAATAAGACCTACAAGACCTTTAGCGACACCGTCAATAGCGACAAGCTCAAACACAAGCAGAGGTGGAAGCGGCAGTTCAGGTTCAGGTGGAAACTTCGAGTAAGACCGGGACAGGTAAGGTAGACAACAAAGTAACATCAAAGAATGCAATAGAAATATCCTGTGATCTTGATAGACACACCAACAGCTAACAAGAATCCACAGCCACAGAAAGTGACTCCTGTACCAAGCAGTACAAGAGTGGCACTTGCAGTACCGAAGACAGAGGACAGAAAGGACGTAAGAGGATATGTATTTATTCTAATGAGTTCAATCGCAGCTGCAATGGCACTGGCATTCAAGAAAAAGAAGAAAGATAATTTTTCGGTCCCCTGACTTTATGTCGGGGGCTTTTTTATGTAAAAAGAATATGATATTTACAGAATGAAATGATGATAATCAGAATAAAGTACTGTCACTTACGATTTATTAAATCGTAAAGTCGACAGCACAGTATTATTTAGAAATCTTCCCATCCGTCAATGGAAGAACTCATATTATAACTTGTAACAGTTCCTTCAAAGAAATTAGACTTAACATTACCTTCACCCTCGGTATCGGCAAATCTTTCCAAATGCTTATAAGGATTTTTGGTAAAACCTGAATACAAAGGTTCGAGGCCTAAAGACTTTAATCTTTCATTAGCCAGCCATTTTGTATAACCCTCAGTTGTCTGAGAAGTTATGCAAGCACACGATTTCCTATTATATGCTCTGTCCAGTTGATTTCCTGCTCAACAGCAGTATTAAACATGGAATAGATAGTTTCCGTAGAGAAAAACTCAGGGTAATCATTCTTTATTTCCTTAACAATACTTCTAAATAAAACAACATGTGAAAGCTCATCTCTGTTTATAAGCCTTATAATATCAGAGGTACCTACCATCTTATTTCTGCTTGCAAGAAGATAGAAGAAGTTAAAACCGTTATAGAAATACAGTGACTCAAGCAAGTAGTTTGCTATTATGACCTTGGCAAAGTTCTCATCAGACTGATTATCTATAAAATCCTGATAGATCTTTGCAATAAAACTGTTTCTTTCAAATAATATCTTATCATCTCTCCATTTATCATAGATCAGATCCCTACTCTGCTTTGGAAGTATGGACTCAATTATATACTGATAAGATTGAGAGTGAATGGACTCCTGGAAAGTCTGTATAGCCAGCAATAAATTCACCTCAGGTGCTGTAACATGGTCTGAAATATTAGGGATATTATTGGTTTGTATACTGTCAAGGAAGATCAAAAATGAAAGTATTCCGTCATATGCCTCCCTCTCAGGTAAAGTCAAATTTTCATAGTCATTTTTATCCTTGGTTAAATCCAACTTTTCAGGTATCCAGAAATTTGCCATCATAGTTCTGTAAAGGTGATTGGCCCACTGAAATCTGACATTATTAAGGTTAAAAAGATTTGTTGAATTACCCTTTATAATTTTCCTTGCACTTAATGTATCATCACCTGCCGGATTAAATAATTTCTTTCTATCCACTACAGCTTTCGCACTCCTCTTTATCTGAAATAGTATTCGTATTCTTTTGAATTGTTCTTATATAATAAAACACTCTACAGCCTTCTTCCCAGGCAGTCATTAAAGTGTCATAAATATCTTTTGCTTTAATATTTTTGTTTAAGTCAAAGACCATTTCCATAGATACACCCTGTGTTATCCATGAACCTATCTTTGCCATTATCTTTACATAGCTGATAGGGTTTACATTTTTAAACTCAGGATAGAACCATGCTCTGTCCTTCAAATGCTTAACAGTTCTTGGGTATTGCTCCTCTTTGATTCTTTTCAATATAAAATCTTGAGAATGTCGGAGTTACAGATGCGGTTGATCCCATTAACAAAGATGTGGAAGTATTAGGCGCTATAGCTGTAAGCTCACCGTTTCTGAGACCGTTAGCCTCTACCAGATAAAAAGCCTCATTCCATTCATCTTTGAATTTTGAATTTGCTCCATACCATTCTCTTTTCTTGCCGAAGAATATACCCTGATCCCATTTGGAACCCTTAAAGGCCTTGTAAGCTCCTCTTTCTTTTGCCAGCAATGCGGAAGACTTTACTGAATAAAGCGCTATTCTTTCAAAGAGCTCATTTATCTCATTTATAGAGTCTTCATAAATCATATATTCTCTTGCTAAGTAGTCTGCAAGTCCCATTGCACCGACACCTACTGTTCTGTAAAGTAAGTTATGCTTATTGGATTCCTTTAAAGGAGTAACTGTCAAATCTATAGTATTGTCCAAAGCTCTTATTGCAAGGGCGACATGCTTTTCAATCTCATCAGAGGTAAGTTCGACCAGATTAAGAGAAATAAGGTTGCAAGTGTGAATCTCACCCATATCACTTTTTCTGATAGCCGTATTGCCGTCAACTTCTTCCTCAAAATTTACAGTAGGTTTGAAGTTTGAAAAACTCTCCATACAGAGATTTCCGTTACCTATCATGCCCATATGAGAGTTGTGATTTACCTCATTTGCTCTGTCTTTAAAGAATATATAAGGCATGCCGGTTTCAAGCTGAGTTTTCATAATGCTCTTAAACAGATCTTTGGCATTTAAAATCTTTTTAAGCTTGATATTATCGTCCTTTTCAAGCTTTTCATAGATTGATTCAAACTCATAACCATAAAGCTCACAAAGTTCAACACCGTATTTTCTTCTTATTTCATATGGATCAAGTAAAGTCCAGGATTCATTGTTTTTAACTCGCTTCATAAAGAGATTGGAACATACTACCTGTGGATAGATATCATAGCCTTTTCCTCTTTGGTCACCATTCTCGGTTTGTAGTTCAAGGAATGATTCAATATCCAAATGCCAGGTATCCAAAGCCACTGTAGCGGCTCCGGCTCTTCTTCCCTGTTGATTTACGGCAACAGCTGTATCATTTATTATTCTGATCCATGGTACAACACCGCCGCTTGCATTGTAATAACCGTTTACCATAGAGCCTTTTGCTCTTATTCTCGAAACATTTACACCGACTCCACCGCCGTTTTTACTGATTCTTGCCAAAGAGTCGATATTATAGAAGATAGACTCTATATTGTCATCTATTGCTGTAATAAAGCATGATGACAGATTTCCGTCAGGGACTCTAAGGTTTGCAAGCATAGGAGTCGCAAGTGAGAGCTTTCTAGAGACAATGCATTATAGAACTCTTTTACTATATTTACTCTTATTTCACCGGGCTCTTTCATTTAAAGCCAGCATCATGGATATTGCCATCAATGTTTCTTGAGGCAACTCATAGGTTTTGCCTTCATGCTTAATCAAATATCTGTTAACAAGCATATTTGCCCCGGCATAGTCATAGACCATATCTCTGTCTATATCTATAAGTGGAGCAATTTGATCCAATTCTTCTTTGCTATAGGTTAACAGTCTTTCATCATACAGTCCAAGTTCAACCATATGCTTTATTGTTTTGGGAAAAATCACCGTAAGAGAATTTTCGTGAGTGGAAAACTTCTCTTTCAGCTTCCATCATAAGCAGTCTGCCTGCTACATATGCCCAGTCACTTTCTTCAAAACTTGTCATTGTAACAGCCGTGTTTATTAAAGATGCCTGAATCTTTTGAGTGGTAATATTTTCCTCATAGATTGAGTCTATATTACTCTCAAGCTCAACCATATTCACTTCCAGACCGTCACAGGCCCTTAAGAGTTTTTCTCTGATTTTTTCTATATTAAGATCTTCGATTATGTTATCTCGATTGATAACCTTTCTTTTTTCGTTTGACATCAGATCACCTGTAAGAATGCTTCCATTGAGTACACATGATCATTGTATTCAATCTACAGGAGCACTCATAATTCTTGCCTTACTTGCAACTATCATAAGTGTCTTTCATGTCCTCGATGTACTCGAATTCAAGGTTTTTATTTTTCCAATATTCCCTTTAAAGATACGCATTTACCACAGTTTTCCTTTGCCATAAACTTTTATCATTTCTAAACACTCCTTAAATTCATACATATATATTGTGAAGTGATACGATATCAGCACAATATATTGTGTTAATAGCTTTACTAATTTTATTATATAAAAACCCAAAAAGTAAAGTATATATTTTGATTTTAAATAATAAAACGGAGGGTTAAAATAATTATTGTTTTAAAATAAAAAAACATTGTACTAATGTTACTGAAAAACATGTAAATTGTGCTATGGTGAGCTCGTATATTCGGCACAAATATTTTTCAATGCAAAATGATAAAATTAAATTACTCAAAAATAATTTTACAAAAATCGAAAAATGCTTTGCAAAACATAATTTATTATGATATCATGTGCCTAATGTTGAGTGAAAGGGAGGGATTTTATGAAAAGAATACATGAGTTTTAGCTATATATCGAACTTTAGTTAAGGAGTGATCTGACAGATGACTCCTTAAAGTTATGTATAAATTATTATTAGGAGGAGGAAATATGAATACAATAAGAAAACGATTATTGGCCGCTTTTTATCATTTGTGATGGTATTCCTGTCAATGAGTGATTTATTCACAGCATATGCAGGTCCGCCGGGGATAGTAAACGATCCTGATATTATTGCGGAAGTCACATATGACAGAAGCGTAGTCAACAGTAGAGGAAACAGTGACTTTTACGTAGGTGAGGAGGTTTCGTATTATGCAAATATTACGGTATCTTCTATTACCAGGAGTATACCGGAGCATACGGAAAGCTCTACTTTACCGAAGAAGATTTTTACTTATATAAATGCAAATAATATCTCTACTTGGATAAACAGACCAAGTACCAATTATTTGAATATCGACAGCTATCAGACAGTGAGTACCACATAGTTACTCTAAAGTTTAATAATCTTGGTGGAGGTACCACTCAGACAGTGCCTTTTAAGGGTAAGATTGCAGACTTCTCACTGGCAAAATGATGAGAGCTATGTAATACCGTATCAGGTATATGATGCAAATGGTAACTTGCTTGAGAGTAACAACAATACTTTTACTGCAAAGACATATCCTATAGGATATGGTAACGAGGATTATAACTACAGAAGAAGCTACCAGTATGTACAGGGTTCAAGTGATTTACAAAGTGACAACTCGCTTTCAAACACATTATCCACTTATGTAGACTTCTATACAAGAAGAACCAACTGGCCTGCACCCGGTACATATCATGGTACAAGTTTTCCACAAGTAGGTGCCGACAGAAGAAAGACCAGAGTAACGGTACAGCTTCCGGCAAATGAAAACTTCGATACCACAGACAGTAGAAACGCAGGATGGACATATGATCCTGTAAACCATACTATCAGTAAAGAAAAGAATTATCCAAGTAGCATATACCAGTGAAGGTTTCTACATAAGATATAACAATCAGCCTACAGGAACTGTAAATTCACCGGTAGAGGTTACATTCCCTATAAAATGGGAGTATGTAAATGATGACGGTTCAACAGATCCCTGCATCTTTGGAGAAAGTCAAAGTCTTTTGCCAGATATTCTTCATTTCCGGCAATACCTCCGACAGACAGAGGTATTACAGCTTATAAAAATGCAAGTCCATGGTATTTGACATTTGACGACAGAGAGGAATCAACTGTACATAAATATGATATCAGTACTACATGGGGCTGGAATACGGGAACTACCTGTAACATATCCGACTTTAGGACAAAAAAAGGGAAGAATTTTCTCAATACTTGATACTCCGGAAGTCGATATGGAATTTATGGGATATCAAATCAAATATCCGAACTTAACAGGAAAAGTAGTTGATGCATCGGGAACGGAGCAGACTATTCCTGTTTTGGATGCCACTCAAAAGGCTGCTCTTTCAAACAACCAACTTATAGGAACAAAGCCTGACGGTAGTGAGGAAGTGATTGCTACAAATGTATCGATTACAGAGAACTCCACAATGATTGATTTGCCGAATCCTACTCATTACACAAAGATAAATCTTAAGTTTACAAATCCTATAGAGGGTACAGGCACCAAACGGTAATGTAGTGGTTGCAACATATAAATTCCGTTTGGCAGAGAATTCATACAATGATGTAAAGAATATTTTGGATGCAAAGCCTGACAATGAACAAAGCTATTCTGATACTTATAACAGAGCAAATGTATACGGTGATGACGGAGCAAGTCATCAATGGAATGCTCAAACCAGACAGATGATAAGATGGGCAAAAATTTATGCAAAAGAAAGTGCCCATACCACTCAGAATCAGAACTTGGGAACAAAGTATCTGAACGAAGAATTTGCTATGACTGACGGTATACAGTTCCGTCACAACCTTCCTGAGAGAGGTAGAGATGTAAAGAATCCGAAGTTCTTTTTATTGGCAGATCCGGCTCTTGAGTTTAAGGGTATGACCACAAACTCTGTCGGACAGCCTACATTCGGTCCGTATCTGAATAATTACAGAGTGGAATATAACTTTAAGAATACCGGAAAGACTGCTTATATCTGGGATTTCCCGACATTCCACCTTCCGAAGGGATCTAATTATTATACTATAGGCTTTTATCCGAGATTTAAGACTACTAAGAATATGGCAGGCGGTCAGAACTCTATAGATACATATATGTCATGGGACAATAATGAAGAGGCCGCTACCGATAAGGTGCCGGGACTCTATGATGATGTTCTTGACCTGGACAATGACGGAAACACCACAGAGAAGTTCACCAGCAAAAAGGCTACATATCTTTACTCACCTCCGTTAGAGTTGATTCTTACAAAGAGATCAAAGAGAGCGGATTCAGCCGAGACTTTGTATTCAACACTTACAACACCTGACAGTGAGCAGATAGTAGACTATAAGTTAAACATTTTCAATAACTCTATAACAGGAGTTAGCGGATTTACATTCTTTGATATCCTGCCACATGTGGGTGATAAGGCAATAGCACCGGATCAGCAGGGTAACTATGCTAACAGAGGTTCAACATACAGACTTGGACTTACAGGTCCTCTTGATCCTAATCCGAACTATACATATGAATACAGTACAACCCCTGTGACAGAAGGAAATATAGCTGCCAACTATGCGGGCGCTACATGGACTTCATCAGTTTCAGACTGGTCAGCGGTTACTATGTTCAGACTTAAGATGAAGCCGGGATATACACTGGCAAGCGGTGCGGCGGATGATATCACATTCAGAGCAAAGATGCCTGATACCACTCCTCTTGATACCACAAACAAAGCGGTAAATACCTTTGCAGGATTTGCCGGAGACAGCTATACAGGTGCATTTGAGGCACTCAGCAATGTTGTAATTCCAAAGAAGTATAAGATCAGCGGTAAGATCTACTATGATGTTCCACCTGCAGGCGGAAGCGGAAACGGTACATATCTTACAACTGATGATGACGTACCTGCAGCAGGCAGAACGGTAAGTCTTTATGATGCAAGCGGTAATCCGGTACTTGATGAATCAGGTAATCCGATGACTACCACAGCCAATGCAAACGGAGACTACGCATTTTGACAACATTTCAAGAGCAGGAACATACAAAGTAGTGATAACACCGGGAGTGGGAGATACAATAAGTACAAACCGTGTTACATCTACATCTCATAATAGGAAATGACTTTTGCTGACGGAACTCAGGGAAGCAATCCTGTATTTGAAACAAGCGTAACACTTACACCAAGTGATGATAAGAAAACAGCAAATGCTGCGCTTGTGGCAAGCAATTCTACATTGAAAGTAAAATATGTAGATATGGCAGGCAAATCCGATACCGCTTGATGACGGAAGCGGAAATGTGGCCGATACGGACAGTGTTCACGGCTTTAGAGATCCATATACAGTGACACCGCCTACAACACTTACAGGTGTGGCTAATTATGAGTATGCGGAGCGGATCTACAAACGGCAGACCGCTTACAGGAACATTAAATCCCGGGACAGAATGTCGTAGTATTAAAGTACAAGAGAAAGACTGCAGGAAATATAACAGTAAACCACTTTGAAGTAGGTGGAAGTACACAGCTATATACACCTTCAGGAGCGACAGCACCAAGTGCTGAAACTATGTAGGAACGGAAAAACTTGGGACTGACGAGAATCTTACAAACAAAGAAGCAGACATCGCCAACTTCGAGTATGTAAGCACAGATGTAACAGGAGCACCTTCAGCGACATCGCCGACAGCTACAGGTGATACAACAGTTACATACCAAACAGCACCACAGACAGTAAACTCACAGATACAAGAGAAAAGATGCTGCAAACATAACAGTGAAACCACTATGAAGTGGGAGGAAGTACACAGCTTTTATACACCTGCTGGAGCAACGTCACCAAGTGCGGAGACAATCTCTGGAGCAGGAAAGCTTGAACCACACAAAATCTTACAAACAAAGCTGCAGATATTGCAAACTATGAATATGTAGGGCACAGATGTTACCGGAGCATCAAGTGCAACAACACCGACATCGACAGGTGCAACAACACTTACTCACGGAACAAGCCCACAGACAGTAACTTATTACTATAAGAGAAAAAATGTGGGAGATGTTATAGTACATCACTATGAGCAGGGAACAACAACACAGCTTGTACCTGATGTAACATTAAACGGAACAAACAAGCTTGGATTGCCATATAACACAACAACACAGACAATTCCAAACTTTACGGTAGTAACAGTGCCGACAAACCAAAACGGTACATACCAACCGGGAACACAGACAGTAACTTATTACTACAAGAGAAATGATGCAGGAAATGTTATAGTAAACTTTGTAGAACAGGGAACAAACACTCCACTTAAGAGTCCTGTTACAATGAACGGAGCAGGAAAGCTCGGTCTACCATATACAACAACGCCTGATACTTTCGCAAACTATGAGCTTGTAAGTGCAACACCTACAAATCATACAGGAAACTATCCGCCGGCAGGAAATGATATCACAGTAACTTATGTATATAAGCGCAAAGAACTGCAGGAAATATCACAGTAAATCACTACGAGGTGGGGAAGCTACACAGCTTTACACACCGGCAGGAGCTGCGCAGCACGACGCTGAAAAGCTTTAACGAAGCGGAAAGCTTGGACTTGTTGAGAAACCTCACAAATAAGGCGGCAGATATAGCCAACTACGAGTATGTAAGCGTAGATGTAACAGGAGCAAGCGGTGCAAGTACACCAACAGCTACAGGTGATACAACACGTTACATATCAGACAGGAAATCAGGTAGTGACATACAGATATAAGCGTAAAGATGCGGCAAATATCACAGTACATCACTACATTGACGGAACAACAACAGAACTTTACACACCGGCAGGAGCATCGACTCCGGGACCTGAGACAATAAACGGTAGCGGAAAGTTGGGACTTACAGAGAACCTTACAAACAAGGAAGCAGATATAGATAACTATGAGTTTGTAGGAGTGGATGTAAGTGGTGCTGCAAGTGCAACAACCCCAAGTGCAACAGGAGCAACAACTCTTACACATGGAAATGCACCGCAGACAGTAATCTATAAGTACAGAAGAAAGAATGCAGGAAATATCGTAGTTAACCACTACGAGGTGGGTGGAAGCACACAGCTTTATACACCTTCAGGAGCAGCGGCACCAAGTGCACAGACCTTTGACGGAACAGGAAAGCTTGGACTTGTTGAAAACCTTACAAACAAGGAAGCAGATATAGCAAACTATGAGTTTGTAAACGTGGAAGTAACTGCTGCACCGGGAGCAAGCACCCCGACAGCTACAGGAGCTACAGGAGTTACATACAGAGCAGGAACTCAGACAGTAACCTATAGATACAGAAGAAAGAATGCAGCAAATATAACAGTCCATCACGTAGAGGTTGGAACAACAACAGAGCTTTACACACCTGCAGGAGCGGCTGCACCAAGTGCGGAGACAATCTCAGGAGCAGGGAAAGCTTGGAACAAATGAAAACCTAAATAACAGAGCGGCTGATATAGCAAACTTTGAATATGTAGGAATTGATGTAAGCGGAGCACCAAGTGCAACAAGCCCAAGCAGCACAGGAGCAACAACCCTTACACATGGAAACAATGCACAGACAGTAATCTATAAGTACAAGAGAAAAGATGCAGGAAATGTTATAGTAAACTTTGTAGAGCAGGGAACAAACACTCCACTTAAGAGTCCTGTTACAATGAACGGAGCAGGAAAGCTTGGTTTACCATATACAACAACACCTGATACTTTCGCAAACTATGAGCTGTAAGCGCAACACCTGCAAATCATACAGGAAACTATCCGCCGGCAGGAAATGATATCACTGTAACTTATGTATATAAGCGTAAGAACTCAGGAAATATCACAGTAAATCACTATGAGGTAGGAACAACAAATCAGCTTTACAAACCTGCGGGAGCGACAGCACCAAGTGCTCAGACTTTCGACGGAACAGGAAAGCTTGGATTAAGTGAAAACTCTCACAAATAAAGGAAGCAGATATAGCCAACTATGAGTTTGTAAATGTAGATGTAACAGGAGCAGCAGGTGCAAGCACACCGAATGCAAGCGGTGATACTACAGTTACATATCAGACAGGCAATCAGGTAGTAAAACTATTACTACAAGAGAAAAGATGCTTCAAATATAACAATACATCACGTAGAGGATGGAACAACAACAGAGCTACACACCTGCAGGAGCTGCGCACCCAAGTGCAGAGGTCATCTCAGGAAGCGGAAAGCTTGGAACAAATGAAAACCTTACAAACAAGTCTGCAGATATAGCAAACTACGAGTTTGTAAGCGTGGATGTAAGCGGAGCGCCAAGTGCAACAACCCCAAGTGCAACAGGAGCAACAACCTTACTCCATGGAAACAGTCCACAGACTGTTATCTATAAGTACAGAAGAAAAAGACGTTGGAAATAAGATAGTTCACCATTACGAGCAGGGAACAACAAACCCCTGTATCACCTGATGAGAACTTAAGTGGAGTAGGAAAGTCAGGACTTACATACAACAAGCCCTGCAACTGTAGCAAACTCACAGTAGTAAGCACAACACCTACTAACCACACAGGAACATATCCAAATACCGGAACAACAGTAGTAACATATGAGTACAAGAGAAACGATGCGGGAAATGTTATAGTACATCACTATGAGGATGGAACAACAACTCCGCTCGTACCTGATATCACAATGAACGGTACAGGAAAGCTTGGACTTCCATATACAACTACAGATCAAAATATTCCAAACTTTACCCTGGTGAGCACACCGGCAAATCAGAATGGAACATATACAACCGGTAATCAGACAGTAACTTATTACTATAAGAGAAATAATGCAGGAAATGTATTGGTACACCACGTAGAGCAAGGCACAACAACATCAGTAGCCCCTGATGAGACCTTAAACGGAGCCGGCAAAGCAGGCTTACCATATACAACAAGCCCTGCAACAGTAGCAAACTACACAGTAGTAAGCACAACCCCGACAGATCATACAGGAACATATCCTAATACAGGAACAACAGTAGTAACATATGAGTATGTAAGAAACAGTGCAGGAGATGTAGTAGTACACCACTATGAAGAGGGAACTACAACACCGCTTGTACCTGATACCACAATGAATGGAACAGGAAAGCTCGGCTTACCATATACAACTACAGAGCATAGTATTCCGAACTTTACATTGGTAGCCCAACCGACAAATAAGAACGGAACCTATACTACAGGAAACCAGACTGTAACTTATTTCTATAGAAGAAATGATGCAGGAAATGTATTAGTACATCACTATGAAGCGGGAACAACAACATCTGTATCACCTGATGAAAACTTAAGTGGTGCAGGAAAGTCAGGACTTCCTTATACAACAAGCCCTGCAAATGTAACAAACTTTACAGTAGTAAGTGCGACCCCGACAGGACATACAGGAACATATCCTGCAACAGGAACAACAGAAGTAACATATCTTTACACAAGAAATGATGCTCAGAGTATAACTGTAAAATATGTAGAACAGGGAACGGAACACCTCTGGATACAGATGATGTAATGGGAGGAGTCGGAAAACTCGGACTTCCTTACACAACAACAGAGAAGAACATCCCTAACTATGAGTTGGTAGCACAACCTGCTAATAAGAACGGAACATATACAAATACACCACAGACAGTAATCTATGAATATAGAAGAATGCCTGCCGGAGATGTGACAACTATATATGTAGATGAGGACGGAAATGAGATAGATATACCTGAGACCCAAAACGGAACAGGAAAGCTCGGCCTTCCATACACAACTACATCAAAGACAATACCGAACTTCACATTAGTGAGCGTACCGCCTAACGCAACAGGAACATTCACACCGGGACCACAGACAGTAACCTATGTATATAGAAGAGCTGATGCGGGAGATGTAACCGTATACCACAAATCAGTATATGATAACAGCGACTTAAGCACACCGACAGTACTTGACGGAAGCAGAAAGCTTGGATTACCATATACAACAAGCCCTGAGACTTACTCAGACTATGAGATAGATACAGTACCGTCTAACGCAACAGGAACATATGTAAGCGGAAGCCAAACTGTAACATATCTATACAAGAGAAAGCAGTCAGGTGGAGTAACAGTAAATTATCTGGACAATCATGGAAACAGAATTGAGACACCTGATACAATAACAGGAACAGATAATGTAGGCTTGCCATACACAACAACCCCTAAGGTTATACCTAATTACACACTTATAGTAGTACCGGGTAACGCAAACGGAACATTTACAGTAGATCCGATAACTGTAAACTATATCTATAAGCGAGATGATGCGGGAGATGTTGTAGTAGAGCATATAGATGAGAACGGAAATGTACCTTTAGAGAGCCCTGAGGTACTTGACGGAAGAGAGAAACTTGGAGAGAACTATACAACAAGTTCAAAGGTATTTGATAATTACGATCTGATAAGTGTACCAAGTAACGCAACAGGAACATTTATAAGCGGAAGTCAGACTGTAACATATGTGTACAGAAGAAGAGATGCAGGAGATGTAATCGCCCATTACGTAAATACTGCAGGAATACCGATAGAAAGTGATGAAATACTTGACGGAACTAGAAGTCTCGGCCTGCCATACGCAACAGCGGCAAAGGCAATAGACGGATATAGTTTATACCTTGTACAGGGAGCAGAGACAGGAGTATTCAGTACAGGAAGAATAGAAGTAACATACATCTATAAGAAGGACCCAAGTGTGGTAGTAATACCGGGACCTGTAACCCCTGTAACTCCTATAAACCCAAGCCCGATAAATCCGATTAACCCGATTAATCCGCTAACCCCTGTAACACCGGTAAATCCAAGTACACCGACAACACCTACCACACCGACTACCCCTACAACTCCGATAAGAGTGGCAACCCCAAGCCAGATCACAATACCGGGAAGAGATGAGGATGTAGTTATAAGACCTACAAGACCTGTAGCGACACCGTCAATAGCGACAAGCTCAAACACAAGCAGAGGTGGAAGAGGTAGTTCAGGTTCAAACGGAACTTCGAATGTAAGACCGAGACAGGTAAGTGTAGACAACAAAGTAACATCAAAAGAATGCAATAGAAAAATCCTGCATCTTGATAGACACACCAACAGCTAACAAGAACTCACAGCCACAGAAAGTGACCCTGTACCAAGTAGTACAAGAGTGGCACTTGCAGTACCGAAGACAGAGGACAGAAAGGACGTAAGAGGATATGTATTTATTCTAATGAGTTCAATCGCAGCTGCAATGGCACTGGCATTCAAGAAAAAAGAAGAAAGATAATTTTTCAGCCTCCGGCTTTAGTCGGAGGCTTTTTTTACAGAGAGGAGAACATGAAGAAAATAATAAAGAGCTTTTTAGCCGTCTTTTATCACTCTTGTTGGTATTTATATCAATGAGTGAAATATTTACAGCTTATGCCGGTCCGCCGGGAGTGGTGGACGATCCGGATATTTTGGCGACAGTTACGTATGACAGCACGGTTGTAGGCATGAGAGGAAACAGTGATTTTTATGTAGGAGAGGAAATTCCGTTTTATGCAAACTATTACGGTATCTTCTACTACAAGAAGTTTACCCGGAGCATATGCAAAGCTTTACTTGCCTAAGAAAGGTTTTGCAGGTATAGGTGCAAATAATTTTTCAGACTGGGAAACAGAGACGCCAATAATTATTTAAATATTGACAGTTCGGATAATGATTATCATATAGTTACACTCAAGTTCAACAGTCTTGAGGCGGAACTACCCAAACAATACCTTTTACAGGATTCCTATGGGAGAGATTACTTGCAAATAATGAGGTTTATACAATAACATTCCAAGTATATGACGGTAATGATGTTTTGCTTGAAAGTACAAATAATGATTTTGTGGTAAGACATACCCGATAGGATATACGGATGAAAATCTGAATAATACATTGACGTATAGATATCCGCAAAGGATCAAGTCAATTACAAAGTGACAATAAACTGGCAAACGATCTGTCTACAAGTATAAGCTTTATTACAATGCGAACAGATTGGCTGGCACCCGGTACATATCATGGAACTGTTCAAAAGACAATAGGTTCCGACAGAAGAAAAACCAGAATAACGGTACAGCTTCCTGCAAATGAAAATTTTGACACTACAGACGGCAGTAACCGAAACTGGACATATAATCCTGTAAACCATACTATAGTAATGGAAAAGAATTATCCTGATGTTACCAATTTCAGTGAAGGATTTAATATCCGTTATCACAATCAGCCTACAGGATTAGGTGGAAATGCCGGAAAAGTGGAATTTCGATTACCTGGGAGTATGTAAATGATGACGGATCCACAGATCCTACTTCATTACAAAAGTCAAAGGTAGTAGTCTACTATAGATGGTACCCGAGAACAATGCCTACCGATGTAGGTTTGTTTATAAAAAAGGAGATACATAATAGAACTCTTTTATTTGGAAGCCGTGAAGACTATACAAAACACGATTACAGAATTTCTGCAGGATGGACATGGGATCCGAGATCCGGAAACGCCACCCAAACTTGGCGAGAATTATGCAAGACCGATCTCATAGAAGACAACTGAGATCGGATTTGGAACTGATATCGTATAAGATTTATTATAGTAACTATACCGGAAAAGTACTTGATGCATCAGGGAATGAACAAACAGTGCCGGTACTTTCAGATGCACAAAAGGCCGCGCTGTCTAACAATCAGCTTATAGGAACAAAGGCAGACTGGAAGTACTGAAACAATAGCTACAGACATAGCGATTACAGAAAGTGTTACAGAACATGTATTGCCAAATCCTGTTCATTACAAGAAGTTGGAACTGAAATTTACCAATCCGATAGAGATACAGGCACCAAATGACAGTATAATGGATATAATTTATAACTTCAGATTGGCGGAAAATTCTTATAATACTGTAAAAGCTCAACTGGAAGCCTTGCCGGATAGTGAAAACAGTTATGTCCCTACTTACAATCGTGCAACCGTAAACGGAGATAACGGTGCCGGGACGGTGTGGAGGAGAATGGCTTCAGATTATGCTTTATGGGGAAAGTCTTATATATATGAGAGTGAGCATACAATACAAAACGAAAATTTCGGAACAAAGTATCTGGAGCAGAATATATCAACTACAGACAGTATAAGATTTAAGTACAGACTTCCGGACGGCGGTATAAATCTTAAGAACCCGAAGTTCTTTATACTGGCTGATCCGGACCTTGCGTTTAAATATCTTCGTATGCATCACTACTATAATACGGAATTTGAACCTTATAAAGATAATTACAGAGTGTGTATGATTTCAAAAACACAGGAAAGACAGCGTATATTTGGGATCTTCCTACTATAAATATTCCGGGTGGCAGCAGAGAAAAAGAATTGGCATTTTTTCCTGAATTCGAGACCACAAGGAATACACACGCCGGTCAGGGAAGCATAGATACATACTTTATCTGGGATAATAATGAGGAAGCTGCTACAGATGCGATACCGGGATTATATCCGGATATTTTAGATTTGGATGATGACGGAAATACAAATGAAAAATTCAGCAGTAAAACAGCTACTTATTTTTATACACCTCCTTTGGAACTTATTCTCAGTAAGAAATCCAAAAGAGATGATGCACCTGTAAGTCATTACTCAGCACTTACTACAGCAGACAGTGAACAGGTGTAGATTACAAGATAGATATTTTCAATAACACAACATCGGCGGTTGGAGATTTTACTATCTTTGATATCTTACCTCATGTAGGTGATAAGGTAATAGCTCCTGATGAGAATAATAATTATACAGACAGAGGCTCTACATATAATATGACTCTTACAGGACCTATTGATCCTCATCCTGATTATACATATGAATACAGTACAACACCTGTTACACAGGGAGATATAGCGGCAAACTATGCAGGAGCGACATGGAGCTCTTCGGTAACAGATTGGTCTGCTGTTACTATGTTCAGAATAAAGATGAGACCGGGATATATACTGGGACAAAATTTTACAGATACTGTTACATTTAAGGCAAAGATGCCGGATACAACAGCGCTTGAAAGAAATGATAAAGCGGTAAATACATTTGTAGGTTTTTCGGGTGATGATTACACCGGTGCATTTGAACATTGGAAAATACTGTTAAACCGAAAAAATACGAAATCAGCGGAAAAATTTACTATGATATAGCTCCTGCAGGAGGTATCGGAAACGGTACATATATTTCAGCTGACGGAGATGTGCCGGCAGTCGGAAAAAGAGTAATGCTTTTGGATTCGGCGGGAAATCCTGTACTTGATGAAAACGGAAATCAGGTAATTACCACATCCGATTCAAATGGTGATTATATCTTTAATAATATTTCAAAAGCGGGAACATATAAGGTCGCAGTAGTACCGGAAGCAGGAGATACTCTCAGTACAAACAGTGTAAATTCGACTTCAAGTATAATCGGAAATGATTTCTTAAATGCCAATATCGGAGGGAATACGGTATTTGAGTCAAGTGTTACATTGACAAATACCGATGATAAGAAAACTGCCAATGCGGCTTTTGAAGCAAGCAATTCCACATTAAAGATAAAATATGTGGATATGTCGGGTAATCCTATACCTCTTGATGACGGAAGCGGAAATGTAGCGGATACCGACAGTATTCATACTCTTAGAGAAGCATATACTGTTATACCTCCTCTTAATCTTATAGGAGTGGCTGATTATGAGTATGCCGAGGCGGATCTTATAAACGGAATGCCTCTGACCGGAAATTTGAATCCGGGACAAAATACGGTAATACTAAGTATAAAAAGAAAAGATGCAGGAAATATAATCGTACATCACTATGAAGACGGAGAAAAGTACCGAACTTTACATACCTGTCGAGAAACTTCACCGGTTGCGGAAGTTTATTTCGGAGCGGAAAGCATGGACTTACAGAAAGCCTTACAAACAAAGAAGCATTCTATCGCAGGCTTTGAGTATGTAGGTATAGATGTAAGCAATGCAGACAGTGCAAGTACTCCAACAGCTTTGGGTGATACAACTTTAACTTATAATTCGTCTTTGCAGACTGTAATTTACAGGTATAGAAGGATTGCGGTACCTGTCACTATAGTACCTGCAACGCCAAGTACGCCTGTAGTGCCAAGCACACCCTGCGACACAAGTACCTGGTAACACCAAACATTCCTGACAAAGTGCATCCTGACAGTACCGAGGTACACCTTACGATTACTGCACCCTGGTTACTATAACACCTTTACCCATAAGGCCTGTAACTCCAAATCCGGTGATAATCCCAAGTGGAGACGATAGAGTAGTTATCAGACCGAAGGCCACACCGTCGACAGCAACGCCTTCAAACATAAACAGAGGTGGAGGAAATTCGGGAGGAAATAAAGGGCCGGGAAGTAAAAATACGGAACGCAATGTTAATATAAATAGACCGAACGAAAACTGGTTATCCTGATTGACACACCGAAACCAATACCTGAGCCAAAGGACATTCCCATCGCAACGTCTATAAGCACAAGACAGGTTTTTGCTTGTACCGAAAACAGCTGATGAAAAAGAGATTTAAGAGGATATTTGATTATACTTTTAAGTTCAATCGCAGCTGCAATGGCACTGGCATTCAAGAAAAAAGAAGAAAGATAGTTTTTAGCCCCGGCAAAACCCCGGGGCTTTTTTGATGGCAAAATATAGCTTAAATTAACAAAACTCATATGGTTTGTATACAATATTTTTGAGAATTTTTATCAGACAACAAACTGTCTTAATATAAAATTAAAAAAATATTCCATTATTTCACCAAATATGTTATAAGTATATTGTAGTGAGAGTGAGAAGGAGGAGTGCATATGATTAGAAAAATAAGTAAGAGTTAATGACGGAGTGATGTATAGATGACTTCTATGTGTTAGAAAATTCTATCATCAAACAGTTTTATTATCAGTTTTATAGACTTTATTTTGCAGAAAATACGACAAATATCGACAATAAAAACGCATTTGATATAAAGATAAATCAATCAAATCTCACTAAAAATATAAAACTTGAATATTGAAACAATATATTAATAAAAATAATTAAATGAGGAGGCTTGAAATGAAGCAATTTAGAAAACGCTTTTTAGCAGTGCTTCTATCGTTTGTAATGGTTTTTTTATCAATGAGCGATGTATTCAGCGCCTATGCCGCTCCGCCGGGGGTGGTTGACGATCCGGATATATTATCAAGCATTACATATGATGATGTGGCAACAGCTGCAAGAGGAAACACAGACTTTTATGTAGGTGAAGAAGTACCGTTCTATGCAAAAATCAGAATTTCATCACCGTCAAGAAGTTTGCCGGGTGCATATTCGAAGCTTTATTTGCCGAAGAAAGTATTTGGAAATTATGAAGTTCATCAAATATTTTCGACATGGTTAAACAGGCCGGCAACCGACTATCTAAGTATTGATAACACCGGTGACAATGAATACATAGTTGTTACAATGAAGTATAATACTTTAGGTGGTGGTGTAACTCAGACAGTGCCTTTTAAGGCAACAATACAGCCGAACTCACTTGCCAATAATGAGACTTATACAATACCTTGGCAGGTATACAGTGTTGACGGAACATTGCTTGAAAGCAATAACAATACCTTTACAGCCAAGACATATCCTATAGGATATACAAGTGAGACAAGCAATTATTCAAACACTTTCAGCTTTTTACAGGGAAGTTCAGATCTGCAAAATAACACTACTTTATCAAATGATAATGTCAGTAGAATATATATATATACAAACAGAACCGACTGGCCTGCAGCAGGAACATTTCATGGTACCAGCAAGTATATAGGTTCAGACAGAAGAAAGACAAGGCTTACAGTACAGCTTCCGGCTAATGAGAGATTTGATACAACCGATCCAAATAATGCGGGATGGACATATAATGCAGCTAACCATACTATAACCAAAGACAAACAATATGGAAATATCTATACGGAATATGATAATTTTTATATTAAGTATAATAATCAGGCTGTAGGTACTACATACCCATATGTGACAGTATCTTTTCCGGTTTCTTGGCAGTATGTAAATGATGACGGGTCTTTAGATGCGGCATCTCTTGAGAAATCTGTAGTTACCGCCAGATATAGTTCATATCCGGGAACTCCGCCTACAGACGGAAATATCTATTTCAGAAAGTCAACAAATTCACCATATGTAATCTTGCTTGGAGATCAGGATACAACTGTTCATAGCTATACTATGAGTGCGTATTGGTATTGGAGTTCAGGAACTCCGTCACAGTATCCGGTACAAGGAGCATATCATCATACAATAGATTCTATTGAGGATACTCCTGAAGTGGATATGGATCTTATATCATATAAAATAAAATATCCGAATACAACAGGATATGTTCAGGGAACATGGGTCTCGACTTCGTATCAGTCTATTCCTGTACTGGATGCTACACAGCAGGCAGCACTTTCACATAATAAACTTATAGGTACAAAGGCGGACGGAAGTACGGAAATAATAGCTACAAACGTATCTATCACTCCTAATTCTACAGAGGTTACATTACCTGCACCTAAGCACTATAAAAAATAGAACTTAAGTTTGACAATCCTATAGAGGTACAGGCTGTAGGCTCAAATGCAATAGAAATTGTATACAAGTTCAGATTGGAGCAGGGCGCTTACAATAATGTAAAGAACCAGCTTGTTCCCGATGCCTAACAATGCAAGCTCAGTGTATATACTTATAAAGCTACATTGAAAGCGGACACGGAAAGGCTTTCAGCAATTACTCCGTCAGACAGAGACTGGGCAGAATGGACAAAGGCTTTTTGCTTACGAGTACCAGCATTACTATCAAAATAATGACCTGGGAACAAGATATCAACGATATAGTAAGCGTGTCTGATAATATACAGTTCTATTACAACTTAGGTGCCAGCGGCAGAGATATAAAAATCCTAAGTATTATGTTTTAGCAGATCCGGGATTTGAGTTTCAAGATTAACAGCAAGTAGTATTATGCTCTCAATTGACACCGGCGGTTTTAAAGCAATTACAGAGTGGAGTATAACTTAAGAATACAGGAAAGACTGCTATATATGGAATTTTTCCTGATTTGAATTTACCTCAAGGAAACAGTACATACTATTTATATCTGTATCCTAAATTTAAGTTTACCAGAAATGTTACGGCAGGACCGGGTACTATAGATACATATCTTCTTTGGGATAATAATGAGGAAGCTCCTGTAAGCAGTCAGATACCTGGACTTTATGCGGATACACTTGATCTGGACAATGACGGTAATACTACAGAGAAGTTCTCAAGTAAGCAGGAGAAGTATGTATATACTCCACCTCTTGAGCTTATATTAACAAAGAGATCAAAGAGAGCCGATGCCGGAAATACACAGTACTCATCTATTACCACTCCGGACAGTGAGCAGATAGTAGATTATCAGCTAAATATCTTTAACAACTCGGTCTGATCCGGTAGCGGATATACATTCTTTGATATACTGCCTCATGTAGGTGATAAGGCTGTAGCACCTGATCAGCAGGGTAATTATGTAGATAGAGGTTCTACATATAAGGTAACACTTGCAGGACCGATAAATGCAAATTCAAATTATACATATGAATACAGTACAACTCCTGTTACAGAAGGTAATATAGCTGCAAACTATGCAGGAGCAACATGGACTACATCAGTATCGGACTGGTCTCAGGTAACTATGTTCAGAGCAAAGATGAAGCCGGGACATGTACTTTCAAGTCACAGTACTGATATAATTACATTTAAAGCAAAGATGCCAAGTACAGTACCGCTTGATACTACAGATAAGGCGGTAAATACATTTGCAGGATTCTCAGGTGATAACTATACAGGTGCTTTTGAGGCACTTGCCAATACAGTAACACCTAAGAAGTACAAAATAAGCGGTAAGATTTACTATGATGTACCTCCTACAGGCGGAACTGCAAACGGTACATACCTTACAACAGATGATGATGCACCTGCAGCAGGAAGAAGCGTAGCACTTTATAAGTCTGACGGAACTCCGGTGTGATGCAAGCGGTAACCTGTCAACTACTACAGCTGATGCCAACGGTGACTATGCATTTGACAATATCTCAACTCAGGGTACATACAAGGTAGTAGTTACTCCGGGTACGGGAGATACATTAAGCGGAATACATGTTACTTCAACATCACTTGTAATAGGTAATGATTTTAACAACGCTACACTTGGAGGAAATGCTGTATTTGAGGCAAATGTCACAGTAACACCGAGTGCGGATAAAAAGACTGCCAATGCGCCCTTTGAAGCAAGCAATTCAACACTTAAAGTAAAATATGTAGATATGTCAGGCAATCCGATACCTCTTGATGACGGAAGCGGAAATGCGCGGATACGGACTCTACACACACATTTAGAGCGGCATATAATGTTACTCCACCGACTGCACTTACAGGTGTAACAAACTTTGAATATGCTGAGCCTGATCTACAAACGGCAGACCTCTTACCGGTACACTGAATCCGGGTCAGAATGTCGTTATACTTAAGTATAAGAGAAAACAGGCGGGAGATATTACAGTACACCACTATGAGGTGGGTCAGACTACCGAACTTTATAAACCGGCAGGAGCTACTGCCCCAAGTGCAGAGGTATTTGACGGTACCGCTAAAGCTTGGTCTGAGCGAGAACCTTACAAACAAGGCGGCTGATATAGACAACTTTGAGTATGTAGTGTGGACAGAACAGGAGCCGGCAGTGCGACTTCACCAAAGTGCAACAGGTGCAACAACTGTTACTTACCTTAGTACACCGCAGACTGTAACTTATTATAAGAGAAAGAATGCGGCAAACATAACAGTACATCACTATGAGGACGGAACTACCACAGAGCTTTTATTCACAGACGGCCGGAGGAACACCAAGTGCAGTGACCATTTCGGGAACAGGAAAACTGGGATTGACTGAAGATCTTACAAATAAAGCTGCTGATATAGACAAACCTATCGATTATGTAGGAATAGATGTAAGCGGAGCGCCTTCTGCCACAAGCTCCAAGCAGCACAGGAGAGACAACACTTACACATAGAACTGCGGCACGACAGTTATTTATAAGTACAAGAGAAAGGATGCCGGAAATGTTACAGTACATCATTATGAACAGGGAACTACAACTCAGTTGGTACCTGATATGACATTACCGGGAGCCGGAAAGCTCGGTCTACCTTATACAACAACCACACAGACTATTCCGAACTTCACAGTGGTGACAGTACCGAGCAACCAAAACGGTACATATCAGAGCGGTAATCAGACTGTAACTTATTATTATAAGAGAAATAATGCAGGTAATATTACCGTACATCACTACGAAGTAGGACAGTCCACTGAACTGTATAAGCCTACAGGAGCCGCAGCTCCAAGCGCTGAGGTATTTGACGGAACAGGAAAGCTCGGACTGAGTGAAACATTTGTAAACAGAGAAGCCGACATAGACAACTATGAATATGTCAGTGTGGATACAAGCGGAGCACCGGGGCTTACGGCAACCGGAGGCTCAGGACAGACAAATGTTACATATCAGACAGGAGCACAGACTGTAATATATAGGTATAGAAGAAAGAATGCTGCAAATATTACAGTACACCACTATGAGGACGGAACTACAACCGAACTGTATTCTCCGACAGGAGGTACACAGTGCGGTTACAATCTCAGGAGCAGGAAAAACTTGGATTAACTGAGAACCTTACAAATCAGGCTGCAAATATTGCAAACTTTGAATATGTGAGTGTAGATATAAGTGGAGCACCTTCAGCTACAAGCCCAAGTAGCACAGGAGCAACAACGCTACATTACGGGAACAGCTGCACAGGCTGTTATCTACAAGTACAGACGAAAAGATGCCGGAAATGTTATAGTAAAAATATGTAGAGCAGGGAACCAATACACCTCTTCAATCACCTGATACAATGAGCGGAGCGGGAAAAACTTGACTGACATATACAACTACACCGAATACATTTACAAACCATGACTTGGTAAGTGCAACACCCTACAGGTCATACAGGTAACTATCCGGCGGCAGCGGTGATATTACAGTAACTTATGAGTACAAACGTAAGAATGCGGAAATATCACAGTCAACCACTATATAGACGGAACTACAACACAGCTTTTATAAGCATGGCGCATCCACAACTCAAGTGCGGAGGTATTTAACGGTGCCGGAAAAGCTTGGACTTAGTGAAGACCTTACAAATAAGGGAAGCCGATATCGATAACTATGAGTTTGTTAGAGTAGATGTAACAGGAGCAAGCGGTCAAATACTCGAATACAAACTACAGGAGCAACCACAGTTACATATGTGGTAGGGCAAATCAGGTAGTAAATTATTACTACAGAAGAAAAGATGCAGCCAACATTACGGTACATCACTATGAGGACGGAACTACCACAGAGTTGTATTCTCCTACAGGAGGCACACCAAGTGCAGTAGTAGTTTCAGGAAGCGGAAAACTCGAGTGACTGAAAGCTTTCACAAATAAGGAAGCAAATATAGCCAACTTTGAGTATGTAGGGAGATACAAGCGGAGCACCAGTGCGACAAACACCAAGTGCAACAGGTACAACAAACCTACACATGGTACAAGCGCGCAGACTTTAATCTACAAGTACAGAAGAAAAGATGCAGGAAATGTTTTGATACATCATTATGAGCAGGGAACTACCACATCTGTATCGGCGGATGAAAACCTAAAGTGGTGTAGGTAAGATGGGACTTACATATAATACAAGTCCGGCAACTGTAACAAACTACACAGTAGTAAACGCAACACCTGCAGACCACACCGGAACATATCCTAATACCGGAACTACAGTAGTAACATACTACTACACAAGAAATAATGCAGGAGATGTTACGGTACATCACTATGAGCAGGGAACTACCACATCTGTGGCGGCTGACGAGAACTTAAGCGGTACAGGTAAGCTGGGTCTTCCTTATACAACCAACGATCAGAGTATTCCTCATTTCACACTGGTAGCTCAGCCGGCCAATAAGAACGGTACATTTACTGCAGGAGCGCAGACTGTAATCTACGAGTACAGAAGAAATGATGCAGGAAATGTATTGGTTCACCACTATGAAGCAGGAAGTACTACACAGGTATCACCTGATGAGAACTTAAGCGGAGTAGGAAAGTCGGGACTTACATACACTACAAGTCCTGCGGCTGTGGCAAACTACACTGTGGTAAATGCTACACCTACAGACCATAGCGGAAATTATCCTGCAAGCGGAACAACAGTTGTAACATACTATTACACAAGAAACGATGCCGGAGATGTTACTGTAAAATATCTTGAGCAGGGAACGGGAACATCACTACATAGTGACGTTTTACTAAGCGGTGTCGGAAAACTCGGACTTCCATATACTACAAATGAAGAGAACATCACAGATTATGAGTTGGTTGCCCAGCCGGCTAATAAGAACGGTACATTTACCGCAGGTTCTCAGACTGTAATATATGAATATAGAAGAAAACCGGCAGGAGATGTAACAACAGTTTATGTAGATGATGAGGGTAATGTTATTTCAACACCTGATGTTCAGTCAGGAGTCGGAAAACTTGGACTTCCTTATACTACAACAGCAAGAACCATACCGAACTTCACATTGGTGAGCACACCTGTTAACGCAAACGGTGTATTCACATCGGGACCGCAGACTGTAACTTATGTTTACAGAAGAAGTGATGCCGGAAATGTGACAGTTTATCATAAGTCGGTATATGACAACAGCGATCTCAGTTCACCGACAGTACTTGACGGAACAAGAAAGCTCGGATTGCCATATACAACAAGTCCTGAAAGTTATGCAGACTTTGAGGTAAGCAGCGTACCGGCAAACGCAAACGGTACATTCGCAAGCGGTGCTCAGACTGTAACATATCTGTATAAGAGAAAACAGTCAGGTGGAGTAAGAGTAAATTATCTTGATAATCATGGAAACAGCATTGAAACACCTGATAATATTACAGGAAGTGATAATGTAGGACTGCCCTATACTACATCACCTAAGACTATTCCTTACTACGATCTTATAACAGTACCGACCAATGCAAACGGAGTATGTACAGTAGCGCCTATAACAGTTGGACTACATATATAAGCGTCAGGATGCGGGAAATGTTGTTATAGAGCATTTGATGAGAACGGAAACGTTCCTCTTGAGACTCGGAGGTACTTGACGGAACAGAGAAGCTTGAATGCCATATGCTTCAAGTGTGAAGTCATTTGATAACTTTTGATGTAATATCGGTACCGACTAATGCTAACGGAACTTTTGTAAGCGGAAGTCAAACAGTAACCTATGTATATAGGAGAAAAGATGCAGGAAATGTAATTGCCCGTTACTAAATACTCGCAGGACTGCCGATAGAAAGTGATGAAGTACTTGACGGCACAAGAAGCCTCGACTTCCCGTATGCAACCACTGAAAAGGCTATTGCCGGATACAGTTTATACTTTGATACAGGTGCAAATACAGGAATATTTTACAACAGGAGAAATTGTAGTAACATACATTTACAGGAATGATCCAAGTGCGATAATCATACGGGACCTTTTAACTCCTGTGACACCGGTTAATCCAAGTGTCATCAATCCTGTAACTCCAAGTGCTATTAATCCTTCAATACCTGTTAACCCAAGTAATATTAATCCGTCAACACCGGTTAACCTGAATCCATCAAGGGATTGCTACACCAAGCCAGATTAATATTCCGGGAAGAGTATCAGGATATTGTTATAAGGCCGACAGCCACACCGTCTCATTGCGACACCTTCAAATATAAAGAGAGGCGATCGTCAGGCGGTTCATCAGGTGGAAATTCGTAGTAAGACCGAGTAAGACTGTAACGGTAAATGATATAAATTCAAAGGGAGGAGTTACTACTCCGGAGCCTGTTATAGATAAGCCTGTTATTAATACAGATAAGACCGATACAAATAAGATAGGATTTGATAAGAATCAAAGGAAAGGCTGGCTGTACTGAAAACAGCTGATGAAAGAGATGTAAGAGGATATATGTTTATTCTATGAGCTCGATCGTAGCGGCAATGGTACTTGCATTAAAGAAAAAGAAGAAAGATAAATTTCACCCTCCGGCATTTGCCGGGGGCTTTTTGATATTTAAATTATTGACATTGTAAATAAAAATATATAAAATGATATAAAAAGGAGTAAATATTATGGCACAGACTGAATGTAAATATACGTATGGATGAAGAACTGAAAAAGCAATTTGATTCATTTTGTTCAGATATCGGAATGAGTATGACGACAGCATTTTGCGTATTTGCAAAAAGCTGCTAGAGAGAGAAGAATTCCCTTTGAAATCACAGCGGATAACGATCCTTTCACAGCTCTGGAAAATATATCCAGATTAAAAAGATCAATTGCTGAAATGGAGAGGACAGGCGGTACAATACATGAGGTAAATCCGATGATTAAATCATGCGACAGATGAGGCATGGAAGATTTTAAATATTGACAAGACAAGATAAAGACGTTGAAGAGAATATTACAGATATTAAAAGTATAGATAGAAATGGGTATGATGGAATAGAAAGCCGGACTATAGTGTCGGGCTTTTTACATTAAAAAGACAACTGTTGAAAAGATATTGTAAGAATTCAACTATAGTAATTATTCCTAGATTACTATAAATGTAAAAGGATAATGATGCTAAAGTTTGTTTGTTTTGTATATGACAAATATTAACATTTTTAATATATATGATTTTATTACGGAGGAAATATGAGAAAAATCACTGCATTATATTACTGATTTTTCAATACTGCTTGTCGGTACTTTCGCCCCTGCCGGGGAAAGCATATGCTACAGGTGCCGAGCGGTAGTGCGATAACTCACGGATGTGAGGTACGGCTTATTCGGGCAGACATCATCTATAGCAGGCAGAAGAGTCATATCTATGTTACAAATACGCTTTCAGGAGCAGTATCTACATTGTACAATCCGTTTTCGTAGTGTATTTTGACAAGAGTATATTTGCACCTCCTGGCGTCAGCTGATGTTACATTGGCATCAGGTGCAAGCAGTGTAAATACTACTAAATAGCGATCCCGAACTATTATATTGTAAAAGATAAATTATCAGTAGGCTTGATACAGGATATGCGGCAATACCGATAAAGGCTACGCTGAAGAAATGCGGCAGGCAAAAACGGTGAGACATTCCATGTTCCGGTAAAAGCTTTTTGAAGCAGGAAAAATCCTGCGACAGATGCACCTTTTGCAAGTTCAACGATCAGTTTGTTGCAAAGGCATATCCGGTCGGAATTATGTCTGCCAATACAGCTCTACAGCTCGGCACATCAACATGAAAGAGGAATATATATCGGATGATGCAAACCAATGCCACTAACGACAGATTGTCTACAGACTTTTGTATCACGTCTTGTTCGATACGGTTAGCAGCACTGCAACATACAGCCAACGGCGGTATCACTGTACCTTTCCAGGTGTAGGAGCTGGTATGGATAAGAGAAAGGTAGAGTTTTGAAGACTACTCTTCCGGCCACCGGCAGTATGGATCCTTCTACTCTCCGAACAACTCGACTGGACATATAACAGTGCAGACAGAACTATCTACACAGGTAGTGACAGAGGCTTGGGAACAGTATTACAGCCGCCTTTTTCACTTATGGACGGAAATCAACTCGTTACTTTAGCTCTGAGCATGGACGAAGATAATCTATCAACAGGTCACTACATTGGTAAATGATGACGGAACTTTGGATAATCCCACAAGAAGATAGCGGTGAGTTATACTACCGATGTTTCATATGTAAGAAGAATCCGTATAAAAAGACATTACTTGAGGAAGGTGGTATCTGGTACCGAGGGATGCGACTTATAAGTATAACTATTTGCGAAGTGTCGATCAGTTCGGTGGCACAAGACCGCAGATCTGCAAGCAGTGTTACATCTAGAATGATGAGGATGAAACCGCAGGCAAGTAAGCTCTTCTCACAGGATATGAACTTAGAGTCGACCCGAAAGATTTACTGCGACAGAACTTGCAAAAGCTCATCACAATAAGGTTTATCGGCTCTAGGACGACGGAACCACATGGACTACTATTGCCACAATATATTACCTGTTCAGGTGAGCATGCCATCAGATTACAGAGCAAACTCAGTATCTACCACATTGGCCTACACCGCTGGAGTATGTCAGGTATCTAGACTTTGTCTTTGATGATGATATAACCATCTCACAGTTTGAAGAGGATGCAGTAGGTTTTATAGTTCAGACACAGCTACACCTGCTACACATAAGGCTTTCATCAATGATTTGAATGCACGCAATGATGGTCATATTGGAAGCTTGTAAGAAATTTCTGGTAGAGTAAGAAATGCAGCCGGTCAGAACTTGGTTATCGTATGCGGATGCGTATTTAAGAAATCCGTATGCAAAGCATGCATCTTCATATCGGAATGAGCTATCAAACGGTACCTCCGCACAAGTACGGTAAGTGTCGGAGGAACTATAAAGTGTAACACACTCGTATTTGGTATAACAGTGTACTTTCGTGAATTGCCAGAGCTGCCGTAAATCCTAAGATGGTAGTTGTAGTCGATTCAGACTCGCGTTTGATAGCATGTGCAGCCGCAGATGAATGCCAATTTATTTACTGTTAATCCTACTCCTACGGTTATACCAAAATTTATGCTGTACAATGTCGAAAGACAGCGTACGAGTTTGAACTTACAGGACTGTACATTCCTCGGTTCTATAGTTCCGAGTTACGGAACCATACACAGAACAGAATCGATCATTTAAATTTTTCGTTTGTTCACAGCGGTATGGACGGAGGCCCACATGAGATAAAAGGTACACTCAGCTGATATTAACACCAGCCGCATCGCGCAGCTCCGGGAGTAATATTCATCAGATACCGCAGATTACCTTTGACACATACGATGCCAATAACAACGGCAATACAAATGACAGACTTTCCACATTGACATATAATTACACCTTTGTACCGCCACAGGCAATGGTACTCGGAAAGAAAGTAAAACTTTCCACAGACAGTGTGTACCAAACAAAGTCATAAAGGCCGATAAGGGAGATATCTTTAGATTATCAGGTTAGAGTATGGAACAATACCTAATGACCCAGGTGGAAAATCTTTCATGTAATGGATGTTTTCCCATATGCAAATGATAAATTTATAGTAAAAGACGGCAGCGGAAATTATCTTGACAGGGATTCAAAAATATATCCGAAGGCTATATCGGGAGTATACCGCCAATAACTCTAAGTTTGATATTTACTACTCTACAGACGCTCCAAGTGCAACGATAGAAGGAAATATAGGAGCTATGGTTACCTGCCGCAAGTATTACAGACTGGTCAGCAGTCACCATGTTTTAAGGCCGATTTAAAGTCGGACAGAGTATAACGGCAGGAGAAGAGGTACTTTTAATTATAAGGTGGAGATGCCCGGATACAAAAGGATAATCTCGCCACAGATACTGCAAATAACCTGTAGCTTCATGGAGAGGCAAATAATGTTGACGGTGCAAAATGAGTTTACTGACTCAAAGGTAGGTACTCATAAGCACAATATCGCAAACTCATGCCTTCTCATGATTTAAATAATAACGGAGTCTATGACACACTGATTTAAATATTGCAAACAGACCATATATACTTGTAAAGCTTTGATGCAACGGGAAATGAGACAGTGGTTGAATCTGGAACAACGGATTCAAACGGAAATATTTCCTTTACAAATAAGCTAGCAATGCAGGAAATTATAAGTTCTATGTGGAGAACTGACCAGCGACAGCTTTGCTTTTCACCAAAATGTGGCAAGTACTGCCACTGTGATTGGAAATGATTTTACTCATTTACTACAAGGGCATCCGTAATCAAGTCCGGTCAGACTCGGTACCCTAATACACCATGGTCAACTGTGGATATAAGCTTTAACAAGAGATAATCCAAGTGCTATCAAGAAACCTTGGACTTAAGACTGATTTTATAATCTTACGGTAAAGCATATCAAGGATGAGGACGGAAAGCAATCTTGTGCCGGATGTAGTTACAAGAGCCGAGAGATACCGCGTATACAACAGCGGCAATCACTACAGTATCCGAATTTTGAAGTGGATACTCGCAAATCTTCCTGCAAATGCAAACGGAAGTTATACTGCAGATACAACAGTTACATACCATTATTTACAGAAGAAATGGGGAGATGTAACCGTACATCACTACGAAACAGGAAAGACCGATGAACTTTATGCGGTTTCGGCAACAGCAACACCTGCGGCTGAAGTACTCTCGGGTGCAAGACAGATGGGTAAGCCTTATCAGACTTACAGAAGAGATGTGAGTACTGCGGGAAGCTATCCTATACCTCATTACCATCTTGTAGGAACACCTACAGGTCCTGCAAGCGGAACATTTGATGCAACGGCAAAGACGGTTACTTATTTCTATGAAAGAAATGATGCACCGGATGTTACTAAAAAATATGTAGATATTGATAGCAGGTGCAAATCTCACAAGACCTGAGAGTCTTGGAAGTACTGTAATGATCAATACTCCTACTGTTCTGTCAGGAACAAATAAAGAGGGACTTGCATGGAGCAGCAATGTACTTCCTGTAGACAATTATGATTTTGTAAGCAGTACTACTCCTACAAACGGAGTATTCGGAGACGGAACAACCTCTGTAACATATTCCTACAGAAGAAAAAATGCAGGAAATATTACAGTTCATCACTATGAGAAAGGCACAACAACAGAGCTTTATGCTCCGGTAGCGGGAGGAACTGTCGGACTGAAGTTATAAGCGGTACAAATAAGCTTGGACTTTACCTATCAGTCACAGGAGAGATCGACGGACATTGCAAATTATCATTTGTATCAGTCACCGAATCCTACACAGGTAACATTTACCACAACACCTACAGAGCTGATTTATTACTATGAAAGAGACAGTGCTTCACCGATAATTATTCATTATTATGAAGACGGAACTACAAATGAGTTGTATTCACAAACCCCGGGAGGAACACCTACGGCTGTGACAGTGGACGGAACCAATAAGCTTGGAACTACTTATACTACACAGAGCATGAATATTCCTCATTTCCATCTTGTAAGCTCACCGGCAAATCCGACAGTGACATTTGGAAATGCGCCTGTAGAAGTGGTTTATAAGTATAAGAGAGATGATGCGGGAGATGTTAAAGTACATCATCTTGAAGTTGGAACAAACAATATACTCTCACCGGCAGAGGATTTATCCGGAGCGGAGAGATCGGGACTTACTTATACAACAAGTCCGAAAAACATACCGTATTATACGGTAGTAAATGCAACACCTGCAGGACATACAGGAACTTATCCTGCTACAGGACTTAAAGAGGTTACATATTATTACAGTAGAAATGATGCCGGAAATGTATTGGTACATCATTTCTGAGGTAGGAACAAGCAATTCACTGCTACCTGATGAGATATTGTCAGGTGCAGGTAAGGCTGACTCTGCCTATACAACAAAATGCAGGTACTGTTGCCAACTTTACAGTAGTAAATGCAACACCAGCAACAATGCAGGTGTATATCCGGCAAACGGAACTACAGTGGTTACATACTACTATAAGAGAGATGATGCCGGAAATGTAACAGTACATCATTTTGAAGTCGGAACAAGCAACTCTCTTGCGGCAGATGAGAATTTATCGGGAGTAAGTAAAGCCGGACTTTCCTATACAGACAAGTCCTGCAAGTATAGCCAACTTTACGGTAGTAAATGCTACACCTGCAAATCATATCGGAACATTTACGGCAGGAACAAACTATATTGTTACCTATGAATAGCAGAAGAGATGACGCCGGAGATGTGACAGTAATGTATACCGACAGAGACGGTAATGAACTTGACACAAGAGACATACTGTCAGGAACAAATAAACTTGGTTTGCCATATACTACAGCACCTAAGACTATTGGAAGTCTTGTGCTTGTAAATTCACCGGCAAATGCAACAGGAGTATTTACGATTGCTCCACAAGTAGTAAATTATGTCTATAAGAGATGATGCGGATGTGACAATATATCACAAGTCTGTACATGACGGAAGTGATTTGGTAGCACCTACAGTACTTTAGCGGTATCGAAAAGCTTTGGACTTGCCTATACAAGCAGTGCGGAAAAATATCGCAAACTTCGATATAGATACGATGCCTGCAAATGCAACAGGAGTATTTACTCATGGAGCACAGATCTGAGACTTACCTTTACAGAAGAAAAGATGCAGGAGATGTGACTGTAAGATATTTGGATGTTCACGGAAACAGCATAGAAAGTGATGATACAATTTCCGGAGCAAATAAGCTTGGACTTAATTATACAACATCACCTAAGGCAATACCTTACTATGATCTTGTGGTAAATCCTGCAAATGCAACAGGAGATTCACAACATCACCGATAAATGTTGGAGTATATCTATAAGCGCCAGGATGCAGGAAATGTTATTATTGAATATCTGGATGAGAACGGAAACGTTCCGCTTGTTGGAGACTACTGTTTTAAACGGTAGTGAGCAAAATCGGAGTTCCTTATACTTCAGAACTTAAGTCATTTGACTATTATGACTTGATTTCAATGCCTGCAAATGCGAACGGAGTATTTAATCCGGGAACACAAAGAGTAACATATATTTATCGCAGACAGGATGCGGGAGATGTAATTGCCCATTACATCAATCCGGCAGGAGTGTGCTCTAGATACAGATGAATTTTTGGACGGCAGCAGAAAACTTGGCCTTGCTTTACAGTACAAGTGCAAAAGCTATTGCCGGATATCATTTGGAGAGAGTTGAAGGCGCTGAAAGCGGATTGTTCTCAACTGCACAAATAGAGATAAACTATGTATATGTTAAAGATCCAAGTGTTATAATCTATCCGGATCCGCTACATCCGGCTACACCAAGCCAGATAAATCGTCCGGGAGACAGAAACAATGATATCATTATAAGACCTATAGCTACACCTTCAATAGCCACATCTTCAAACGGAAGAAGAGGCGGCTCGGAGGAAGCTCATCTATAAGACCTACACAGACAGTTGTAGAGAAAAAGAAGAAATAAAGGCTGATGCTATAAATGTTGAGCCTGTAAAACCTGAAATTATCATAGAGGATCCGAAAAGTTTACTGCGGAGACTGTATCAGACAGACGCCCACTCCCGGTACCCTAAGACCTCAGATAATACAGACCTTTTCAAACATATAGGATATTACTGATATCTTCATGCGGAGCAATGCTTTTGGTATTTGAAGAAGAGATAGACTTGATGAAAGAAGAAAGCTACTCCCGAAGGCTGCTGCATATGGTACAACTTCTCTTTTTACAGAGTATAGCTACTTGGTGTTTAATCAAGAGATGTTTAATATTTATAAAAATGACTATTTTATAAAAAGTGTTAAACTAGCCATATGAATATTTTTATTTAGCAGATTTGGACAATACTGATTTATTCAAAGAAACGAATATAGAAGAAAAAGATACCGGTGAGCTTATAACGGAGAGGTAAACAGCTTTATGTCAAAAATACTCATATGAGCTTTTGCATAAGTTAAATGAGCTGCCCTTATAGTGCCTGTTACCACAAAGAACCTATATTCAATACAGCTAGAATAGATCTTGGTATTTACTCCAAAAAGTATGTGTACTATGTGCAAATGGAGGAATACTTTTAAAAAGACGGTATAAAGTCGGATAAATGGTATAAAAGAGCCTTGATATAGTAAAAAGCCTTCATTAGAGAGATAGAGAAAAAGCTATATGCGTATTTTTGCAAAAAGATAAAAGAAGAAAGTTTGAATGCAGAAATATTGATGACTTATTTATCTTTACAAAATGTGATGAGACTCGAGCGAGTTGTAAGAGATCTTAAAAGCGTACTGGACTTGAAAAAGGTAGAGGTTTTATACAATAAAGATAAGCTTGTATGTAATGCCGAAGAATTTAAACAAGGCGGATACGATTAAAGCGCTTTATCAAAGAGATATGCTACAGAGAAGGTACAGATATTTGCTGCCGGAGATACGGAGTTTGATACCGGAATGATAGAGCTTGCAGACATAGGATTTGCACATAAGGATTTGAATATAAGTAAAAATATTTTTCAAGGATTATGAAGGACTCTTTTTCGATTTTCTATCTGGAAAAGGGTTTCTAGAATATATTAAGGAGTAGGAAAATGCCGATTTACAACTCACTATATTTTAGGGTTAAAGGCTATATGGTGCCTTAGGAAAACTCAGGTTTAAAATATATTATATCTAAATACAGATGGTTGTATCAGCTGGGGACTTCATGACCGGATATGTACAATATCCCTGATACTGAGGCACAGGGATTACAGAAATGTCGGTTCATATATGCATGAGAGTCATGTAAACGATTTTGCAAATGCACTTTGTGAAATACAGTGCATGGAATCAAAACAAAAAGCAGCAGCAGCGATAAGCTATATGTGCAGGTTTTTATGCCACTATGTGGTGATTATATCTGTCATCCCTATATTTACGCAAGAATAGAGCATGAAACGGAAAAAACAGCGCCTATGTATACGGACTTCATGCGGCACTTGAAAATGATATAGATACCATACTTTTTAAAAAGTATAAGAAAAGAAAAACCTCGAATTTAATCAGGCTGCCACTTTGGCACTCAAACGGTTTTGAGATACAATTTGTTTCTGATTTTTCTGGCAAGAGTGATAAATAAAACCTATTATCCGATTACATATAAGAATAATTTCAGAGTAACACCTGCAGGTATCATATCAGTACTTGCAATGAGATTTGGAGTAAGAACTTTGCCTGATCCCTACGGGCAGAAAAAAACAGGATAAATGCCATAGAATCACTGTTTTTAAAAAGCCCTATAGTTTCACAGAAGATACTTCAGATGAAGTACCGGATGCAAAAAGGAGCCCCAAATCTTGAACATGAACTTTGGATAAACCATGAATAAGAGTGTTCATTCAAATGAAAGCTTTCCGGAACTATTTTGATAAATGCATTGACAGATGTGAGGAAATATTTAAGATACTGAACACGGAAATAGTGCCGGATAGAATGGAAGAGACCGATTTTCACAGACTGCTTGAGAATATAGGAAATTACTCCTATCATTCAGGGACTGGATGTAGGTTGAAAGATATCAAATGATTAGTATTTAAAAATTTAAATATTATTACTTTTAAAAGAAAGTGAGGTGAATAAGAGTATGTATCCGATGAATGTAACAAAACCTATAGGTGCGGAACAACTGGAGAATCTGAACCAGGTGTTGTATTAAATAGTGACAATGTAGATATTTTGAATACTTCCTATTATAAAAACGGGAAACACTGCAAGTACATTAAAAATTCTGTTACTGCAGGTACTACAGTAAGTCAGAAACACTGGACAGGCTCAAAGCACTGGACAAAAATGCCAATGTAGGGCGAATAACATTGCCGGCATTAAGCAAGAGAGTTTGGGCAAGGCAAAAGTCCCGCTTACCTTTTCTTCAAAACAAGATAAAGGTGAATTTTCGGGTGGAATGAACAATGCAGCCTGTGATGTGGATGTCTCAGCTTTTTACTCGCAGGAAAGCGGAAAAAGTAGTCGGTGATGACTTTCTTTTGTATTCTACGGACAGGAGAGCAGTCCGAGAGAAGTGTACTTTTTAAAAATGTTGAAGAGGCGAAATGTATTACAGGTATTTGATATAGACACTTCTATATTAAATCCGGCTGTACAAAAAATAGTCTTTGTAATGACTATAAATGATGCGTTGGAAAATGCACTTAACTTCAGTATGCTAAAAGACGCATACATACAGATAGTGGATCCGGTGACAAACACTGAGGTGGCTTCTTTCCTTGTGGAGGAATATTACAACAATATAAATTCCATGATGATGGGAGAAGTATACTGCACAACGGTGCATGGAAGTTTAATGCAATAGGAAACGGAGTAAATAAGGACTTGGCCGGACTTTGTGAATTTTACGGAGTACAAGTCGAATAAGGAGGGGAATATGCTGACATTTGAAGTAATTAACGAGTTGACACTTAAGGTTACCTGCGAGGGAAATGATACATTGATTGCAAAAGCAGGTGCATTTATAGCTAGGAGAGAATCCGGGAGGAAAGAACTATACTTTTGAAAAGATGTTACTGGACCGGTGGAAGTACGGACAGGCATTACTGGGACAGCTTTGTAAGAAGAGTTGCAGGTGAGAAATATACCTCTTATGAAGGTACATTTAAACGGAGCTCACATGACTACTATGCTAACTACGGACAGCATGTAGTGGTATATAAGCTGGCACCGGGTGAGACGGTTTCAGTAGAGTCTGAAAATATACTGGCATTTACAAATGACTGTGATTACTCTGTGAGATTTTTAGGTGTAGGTGTACTTTCACAAAAAGGTCTGGCTACAACCACATTGGTAGGTAGAGGAAATAATGCCTATGTGGCATTGCTCTCAGACGGAAACCCACTTGTAGTTTCAAACGTGAAGTCAAGAGATACACTTGCGGTAGATCCGGATGCTGTAATATGTTGGTTCAGTAAGAGCGGAATGGGAGATCCACAGATAAAAGCGGATATATCATGGAAGACATTCATAGGTCAGGCTTCAGGAGAGTCATATTCATTTGAATGGTCAGGAAATGAGCCTGTAACGGTTTTGGTTCAGCCAAGCGAGAGAGGTGGCGGAATCAGAGTGAGTGTGGATTAATAAATTTGAATTATTGTAGTTGAAAAGCAGTCGGAAATCCTGACTGCTTTTTTATGCTTTTTATTAAAGCTTCATTACTTCTTTAAAAAGTCCTTTGCATATCTGTACATTTTTAAGAGAATACTCTGAATTCTTCGCCTACATTGGCCTTTATATACGGTCCAAAGCGCCCAAAGATAACCGCTGAGTGCCATATAAGCATACAGCTTTATACTCATCTGTAAAAGGCTTTCTTTTAAGATAAGATTCTAAAAGTTCATCAGCCTGAGATTTATCATAATAAGAATATATAGCGCACATCGCCACATCTATAACATGATCTCGCCATTCCGGCATATTCTCAGTCAATAAGTTTTATCTTTATTATCTGCTGTGATGATAAAATTATCGGCTACACTGTCTATATGACAGAGGCGACTTTCAGACTTCATTCCTTTAGCAAATCGAGTAAGAGCATCATATTTTTTGTGAACCTCTTCTACATCTTCAAAAGATATTCCACCGCTCTTTTTCACAGAGTCCGGTATAATAATCTATTCTCTCGAGCTATATCAAAGCGATGGCTGACCTTACATCAGTTTCATGCAAAGTCCTTAAAAGTTCCATACATCTTGACATTTCTTCCTTATTAAAGGCATCGGCATTTTTGAACCGTCATAAAAACTTTGATATCTTATAACCGCTTTCCTTATCAAAAATAAATTATTTTTCTCCGTAATATGCAAAATCCTTGACTGCCATATAGCAATCATACTCATTTGAACGATTTATGAGTACATCTGTGCCCTTTCCGGGTATTCTACATATATAACTCTTATCATCCACTTCAAAAAGGAAAGATTTATTTGTCATACCGGCTTTTAATGTACGAAGACCTTTGATATGACTCTCGGGGATATTAAAAACCTTTGCAATAAGTTCAAGAGCCACATTTCCACTGTTTTCCTTATATTTATCATCAAATGCTCGAAGCTCTTCCAGATTTTCAAACTCATAGACCTGATTTTCGGGCTGTGGATTGATATGCATGGCAGGCAGTGTAGAGTTTTTCTTTTGTAGTTCACTCATGAGTACATTTTCCCAATACCAGTCATCGCTTCCCGGAGTAGCAAATGCTCTTTCCAGTATCGGCATAAACTCTTTTGAAAAGTCTTTGCTGAAATATACAGGTCCGTACATTACATAGGCATCGCTACCGCTCACATTTATAGCTGTTATTTCACGCTTTTTATTAAAAATCAAGTACCCTATTCATTCTGTATTTCCTTCCATATATATAGAAGAATCACCAGGAGTAAGGCTCGTAGCTGTGATACATATTATCTCTCATCCAGTTATCTGAAGAAAGTATATATACATTGAATCTCTATATACTTACATGCGTAGTGCAATGTGGAAATATTGTTCTTAGTAGAATAATCCGGATTATAAACAAGCTTTTACATTGTACTTATCTATAAGATATTCAAAATGCTCTTTAAATATCCCACAACTATTACTATGTCAAAGACACGACTTCATGGAGCTGCTCGATCTGTCCTCAATCATTCTCTCACCGAACACCTCAAGCAGTCCCTTTGGCGTTTTCAAATGTAAGGGAACAAACTCTTGACCCGAAGCCTGCAGCCATGATAACGGCACGTTCCACCTTAAAAAGGAGATAGATATTCAAGTCCGGCTTCGGTAAGACTCATACTACTTCCTTCCTTATACAAATAGTTTAATGCCATAGCATCTTTTATAAGTGAGTTGATGCTTTCCAAGAGAGAGGTTTAACTTCTCTGCAAGCTCTCTTTGAGTAATAGTATTACATTCAAATATTTCTCTGAGTAAATATGCGTATCTGTTCATATAAGCTCCCCTAATATAATAAAATAAACATTAAGTTCAAAAACAATAAAAATATATCTTTATTGAACATATTAGCATAACAGGGGTATAAGTATACATATATATCTTAGAAAAACAGAAATGTAATATTTTTGTAAGAAATCAGAAAAGAAAATATATTGTAAGTAATAAAATAAAGTTATATACTAGCTTTGTCTTAAGATAAAGGACTGATAAGAGCCTTTACGGGACGCATTAGATTTTAAAAAGGATTTCAAAAAGGAGATGCATTCATTATGAGAAAGCAAACAAAGATTGCTGCATTAATTTCAGCAGCAGCTGTTCTCTCAGTTGGTGGAGCTATGACAGCTTTGCTGCTACAGGCTGGCAACAGGAGAATGGGTACATGGGTATATTATAACAGAAACGAAGAGAAAGTAACAGAGACATGGCAGAAGTCAGGTGACTACTGGTTCTATCTTGACGACAACGGCGAGATGGCTACAGATTCACTTATCGACGATAACGACGATACATACTATGTTGACGTTAACGGTGTTATGGTTACAAATCGTTGGGTTGCAGTTGATAACGAGAACGCAGGCGAAGAGAACGAGCCAAATCAGTGGTGGTACTACTGGAGCTAACGGTAAGGCTTACAAGAGAAGCGATTCAGCTACAGGCGACGTTTCTTTAAAGACTATCAACGGTAAGAAGTACACATTCAATACTGACGGTAAGATGCAGTATGGTTGGGTAAAAGACGGCGAGACACAGCATGATGACAACGCTTGGCAGGATTCAGAATACTTCTTCGGCGATGAGAACGATGGTTCTATGGCAGAAGGATGGAAAGAGATCGCTATCAAGGATGATCAGGCAGCAGACCTCAGCCTGGTGACAACTACTGGGATGAGGATCAGACAAGATGGTTCTACTTCAAGGCTTCAGGAAAGAAGGAGAAGAACCAGACAGGTAAGACAATCAACGGAAGAAAGTATGGCTTCGATGAGTATGGCCGTATGAACGCCGGTTGGATCACAGCAGCTACATTATCTAACACACTTGCTAAGGATGGCGGTAGACAGGGTATTGCTACATACTCTAACTCATTCTTATACTACTCAACACCTGAGGATGGTGCAAGATCTACAAAGGGTTGGTTCAAGGTAACTCCTGGTTACTACCTCCAGAGAGATAAGTATGAGGATGGATCAGATTACTGGTACTACTCAGACGGTAACGGAAAGCTTACAGTTAACGAAATCAAGACAGTAAACGGTAAGAAGTATGCATTCGACAACTACGGTAGAATGATCAGCTGATTCGTTGTACTTCAGATGGAAGCTAATACTGTAGGTTCAGGTTACAGCTACAAAGAAGATCGTTCAGAAGGTAGATTCTGACGGTACATATGATACAAGCGACAACTACAACAGATTTGTAAAGGCTAACGACAGCATGTTCTCATCAGGAGAGCTTAAGGCTTACTTCTTCGGTGGAAGCGATGACGGTTCTATGAAGACAGGAAAGCAGACTGTAGAGCTTGATAGCGAAAAGTACACATTCGAGTTCGCTAAGAACGGTTCTAACAAGGGTGTTGGTATCAACGGTATGGAAGATCACAAGTTCTATGTTGGTGGAAAGCTTACAACAGCTGATGCTGACAGCAAGATTGAGATCGTTATCCTTGACAGTTTACACGACAACAAGTTAGTTGCTAAGTCATCTGTAGAGGATGCTCTGCAGCTTACGGTAACGGTGGAGATCAGCACTCAAGTCAAACGGAGACTTAGATTATACAGAGTTTAAGTTCACAGGTCTTCCAACAGGGATATAAGGCTTATGTTGTTAACACAACAGGTGCTATGGTTAAGAGCGGAACAAAGAAGGACGGAGATGATTACAAGGTTAAGACATCTAACTGCACAGTAGATTGGGTACGTCTTGAGGAATAATCTCAGTTAATTAAATAGATTTTATATAGGCTTGAGGTGGAGCGAAGCGAAGCCTCATGGCATCTGATAAATCTAATGCGAGAGGAATACTTTCAAGGAGGTATTCTCTTTTTGATTTTTGTCATATGTAAATTGTATTTAATAAAAAACAGGAATAATTCTCATTATTAGTACTTGACTTTTTGATATTTTTAGTTCATAATAAAAAGCACATTGTGGTTGTGCAAAATTAAATCTAATGATTTTGAGATTTAAGTAAATTGCTCAAGTACAACCGGATATTGGAGGACAAGAGTTAAAAAAGATTTTTAAAAGAGTTTTACGTTTAAAGGGTAATGTTTTGATATGGCGATAGGTGTTATCATAGGTGAGGCCTTTTGCAAGATTGTCACATCTTTGGTAAATGATTTGATTATGCCTATCATATCTATATTGACAGGAGGTTTAAACTTTACAGATCTTAAGTATGTTATTACTCCCGCACATGGCGACATAGCTGAGAATGCTATCGCTTACGGATCTTTTATCCAAAATGTAGTTGATTTCCTTATCATTGCATTCTGTATCTCTCATGTTTGTAAGACTTATAGAGAAGTTTAAGAAGAAAGAGAAAGAGGCTAAGGTAGAGGAAGCACCTGCAAAAGGCTGATGATGTTGTTCTTCTGGAGGAAATTAGAGATTTATTAAAAGCAAAAGAACTAAGGAGGAAATATGAGTTTTTATCGTTGTGCACACTGTGGAAAGATTGTCTCAGTAGTAGTTGATGGTGGTGGTACACTTGTATGTTGTGGAGAGCCTATGCAGCTCTTAAAGGCTAACACAACAGATGCAGCTAAAGAGAAGCATGTACCTGTAGTAACTGTATGAGGGTAATAAGGTTGTTGTTAATGTAGGTAGCGTAGATCATCCTATGACACCTGAGCATCTTATCAACTTCATCATGATTGAAACAAACCTTGGAAAGCAGTACAAGGGACTTACAGCTGAGGATAAGCCACATGCTGAGTTCGCATTACAGGATGGCGAGAAGCTGATAGCAGCTTATGAGTATTGTAATTTACATGGTTTATGGAAAGCAGAGGTATAATTTATGAAGTATGTATGTGATGTTTGCGGATGGGAATATGATGAGGCTCTTGGAGATCCTGATAACGGAATAGCTCCGGGAACAAAATGGGAAGATCTTCCGGATGATTTTGTTTGCCCACTCTGTGGCGTAGGCAAGGATGAGTTTTCTCAGGAATAATATTTAAATAAAACTATTCAGAGCCCTTAGGGGCTCTTTTTATATGTGGTCGAGCAGGTTTTCCTGCTCGATTGTTTGACTTGTAAGTATATACTATAGTATATTAGAATCATTATGAATGGAATAAAAAGAGATTACAGTGATATTATAGATATGGAGCTTCCAAGCTTGAAGGTTCCGTTATCAAGAAAAGAGAGCTTCACAGCATCTGGCTTTTTGAGGCTGTACTTAGCGGTAAAAAGCTTTTGGAGAAGGGTGAAGAGATTTGGCTTAAAGGAGTATGCGCCTGAGGATTATAAGCAGGAGGTATACAAAAGAGAGCAGAGACAGGAAGAAACATGATTTGCGATTATTGTATTAATTATATATATGACGAAGATGTGGAAGGGTATATCTGTGATGTGGATATGGATGAGGATGATTATGCAAGAATGAGAAGCAGTGATTATTCCACCTGCCCGTATTATAGAAGTAATGATGACTATTTGATAGTAAGGAAACAAATGTAATGGAAATTGAGATAGGAAAACTACCGGAGTTACAGAATAAAAAGATAATAGACATAAGGCCCTGAACATGAATTCAAAAAGAGGAAGTATTCTGGACTCTGTTAATATAGCGGAAGAAGATATACTTGAGAGAATAAAAGATTTTTGATAAAACCGATATTATCTGTCTGGTATAGTGCTACAGGCAATAAGACTGAGTATCTGGCGGAGGAGCTTGAAAGTCAGGGTTATGAGAATATATATAATCTGACAGGCGGATATGAGGCCTATATGAAACTTAAATTAAATGAGTTTCTAAAAGAGGAAAGTAAAAAAGGATGAGTCGAATAAAAGAAGCAGAGATATCGAAAGAAGCATTATAAAGAAGTTTAGAAAGAGTATCTGGAGAAAGTTTACCGCCGCCATAAATGAATATGAACTGATAAAAGACGGTGATAAGATTGCGGTATGCATATCCGGAGGAAAGGATTCTATGCTGATGGCAAAGCTCTTTCAGGAGCTTTTAAAGCATGGAAAGAGGAATTTTGAGTTGGTATTCCTTGTGATGAATCCGGGATATGATGGTATAAATTATCAAACTATAGTAGATAATGCTAAGATTTTGGATGTTCCTATAGTAGTATTTGAATCTTCCATATATGATATTGTGGCAGAGGATGAGAAATCGCCATGTTATCTCTGTGCAAGAATGAGAAGAGGACATCTGTATGCGAAGGCAAAGGAGCTGGGCTGCAATAAGATTGCTCTTGGACATCATTTTGATGATGTAATAGAAACTATTGTGATGGGAATGTTATACGGAGCCCAGATTCAGACAATGATGCCTAAACTTCACTCCACAAACTTTGAAGGTATGGAGCTTATCAGACCGCTTTATCTTGTAAGGGAAGAGGACATTATACATTGGGCAAAGTATAATGAGCTTAATTTTATAAGATGTGCCTGCAGATTGACAGATAATTGCTCTATATCAGAGACCGGTGATAAGGGATCTATGAGGGCGGAAGTAAAGAAACTTATAAGAGAGTTGGCTGCCAAAAATCCATATATTGAGAAGAATATTTTCAGAAGTGTGGAAAATGTCAGCTTGGATACAGTAATAGCCTACAAGAAAAACGGGGTAAAACACTCTTTCTTGGAGGACTACGATTGAGAGGTTATCTTGTATGAGTGAGAAAACTTTGAATATTATGATAGCTACCGATATCCACTACCTTTCAAAGAGTATAAATGACGGTGGGAGGCCTTTGAAAATGTAATGGAAAAGGGCGACGGTAAGGGGAATGACATATATTGAAGAAATAGTGGATGCATTCTGCAATGAGGTTAAAAAAAGAAGACCGGATTTGGTACTCTTACTTGGTGATTTAACTTTTAACGGAGAAAGAGTAAGCCATTTGGAACTTTCACAAAAACTTAACAGTATAGTGAAAGAGGGTATACCGATATATTTGATACCCGGAAACCATGATATAGATTATGAAAAGAAGCTTCGGATTTCGCGGAAAATGAAATATATAAGGTTGACAGCGTGAGTGCAAAAAGATTTCAGAGAGATATATGTCGACTGCTGGTTATAAAAATTATGAGTATTATGATGAGTATTCCGAAGCTATATTTCAAAAACTTAGGGACGATTTGTATTTGATTATGTTGGATACCAATTCCTATCATTCAAATTATGTGAGTAAGGAAAAGTCTTGTTGGCTTTGATAAAGGCTCTTTTTGAATTATCAAAAGCGGATGCTAAATACTTGCGGTAAGCTCATCAAAATCTTCTTGAGCAAAAATTATATGTTTACCGAAGGTTTTATGATTAAAAATGCGGAGGAAATAGAAGCTCTTTATGCCAAATACAATGTAAAGCTGAATTCAGCGGTCATATGCATATTCAGCATATTGAAAAGAATCTTATAACAGAGATAGTAACATCTTCTTTGGCGGTTTCACCGAATCATTTTGCAAATATTATTTATGACGGGAAGTCTTTTAAATATTTTACGGAATGTCTGAAGGTGGAGGCTGTAAATGATTTTTGAAAATTACAGCAGGCAGTTATTTAAAGGTGTTGAAGCAGACAATTGAATAAGTTGTTTAAGACTCATACCTTTGACAATGATGAAGAAGAAGATATTGAAAAGATGGGCAGAGCCTTTCTTAGGATGAATGAATGCTATTTTGCCGGAGAGATTTTTGATGCTACGGGGTTTGAAGAAGGCATAAGACTTTGGGAAGATCAGCATGAGAGCTTCACATCTTTATATATAAAGAGTATACTGGATTCTGTGTTCAATGAGCAGAATAAACTTAAATTGGAATTATAGAGAGGAGATACAATGGAAAGATTTGTAGATAGATTTTTGCGTTATGTAAAGAAAAATACCAGATCTGACGTGAGCAAGGCTGGAATAGAGATTCCGTCCACACCTTCGCAGATGGAGTTTTTGGAGGAACTTAGTGAGGAGTTAAAAAGAATAGGCTTTGAGGAAGTTAAGATAAATAAGAAAGAAATGCATTCCTTTACTGCAACAGTTCCTGCAAATGTGGATAATGTTCCTGTAATAGGATTTATTTCACATGTGGATACAGCGGCTTTTAATGCGGAGAATATCTCACCACAGATATATGAAAACTATGACGGAGGGGATATCGCACTTGGAAACAGCGGATTTGTGCTCTCCCCTAAAGAGTTCCCGAATTTAAAAAATTACATCGGTCAGACTCTTATCACGACTGACGGAACTACACTGCTTGGTGCCGATGATAAGGCGGGAGTTTGCGAGATAGTTTCAGCTATGGAATATCTGATTGAAAATCCGCAGATAAAACATGGTAAACTGAGAGTAGCCTTCGGATGTGATGAGGAAATAGGTGTCGGAGCCAACAATTTTGATGTGGAAGACTTTGGCTGTGATTTTGCCTATACCATGGACGGAAGTTCTGTAGGTGAATTACAGTTTGAATGTTTTAATGCCGCAGAGGCCAAGATAGATATTTTAGGTAAGAGTGTACATCCGGGTGATGCCAAGAACAAGATGATAAATGCGCTTACCATATCAAGAGATATTCAGATGGCAATGCCTCTGTTTGCAGTACCTGAAACAACAGAATGCAGAGAGGGCTTTATACATTTGATAGAGGCACATGGAGATGTGGAGAATGCAAGTCTTGTTTATATTATCAGAGATCATAACCGTGAGCTTTTTGAGGACAAGAAGAATACTGTAAGAAAGATTTGTGAAGAAATCAATTCAAGATATGATATAGACAGAGTAAAGCTTGAAATGCATGATGAGTATCGCAATATGGCAGATATCATAAAGAATGATCCAAGGAGTGTGGACATTGCAACAAAGGCTATGGAAAATCTTGGAATAACAGTAAATAAAGATCCTATAAGAGGCGGAACAGACGGTTCCAAGATATCCTTTATGGGGCTTCCTACACCGAATATATTTGCAGGCGGAGAGAACTTCCACGGAAGATTTGAGTTTGTAAGTGTTCAGTCAATACAAAAGGCTATAGATGTTATTGTAGAGATAGCAAAAGATAGCGGCTGAGAAATAGCTATATATTTAAAATTGGTTTAGAAAACGGACATCGACAGAAATGATGTCCTGTTTTTATGGGTTTTATAATTATTAGTGGTTTTATTCTCGAAATGTTCACTTTCAATAAACTTTACGGAGAAGCGCTCATATATTTTTTAAATACTTTTTATAAAAATATTTGTAGTCGGTAAAAACCAACTGCATCTGCTACTTTTCATAGACTTTTAAGTCATTATTATTTAACAGTTTACAGCCTGTTGAATACGATATCTGTTCAAATAGTCGTTGAATGTATACCTGTATACTGTTTTAGTTTGGTATTTAAGCAAGTACAGGACATTCCGCATTCTATACTGATATCAGTCAGAGATAATCTGCTTTTGATATCTTGTACGTATACTGTCAAGCATTAAATCACATATCTGTTTGTATGAGGGACTCCTCACCGGAAATAAGATGCAAGCGAGCTTTTTCTATATCAATTTGTTTTTATCTGACTTTAATTGCTGTAAATGACTTCTTTTAGCAATGATTTTTTCTAAAATCGGATATAGTTCATTAAAGTTTATAGGCTTTAACAAATAGTCTGAGACTCCTAAACTTATTGCTTTTTTTGCGTAGGAAAATTCGGAATAACCTGAAATAATAATTGTATCATAGCCGTAAAGCTCCATACTTTCCTCTCATCATACTAAGACCGTCTTTTTCAGGCATATTGATATCTACAATCACGATATCAGGCCTTTTTTCTTCGATTTGTTTCAATCCGTCATTGCCGTTTATTGCTTCACCCACAACAACACAGTCATATTGACTCCACTTTGCCATAAACATCAAACCTTTACGGATAATATCTTCATCTTCAACAATCAATACTTTATTCATCTTCACTCTCCAACGTAAAAGGTAATCTAATGTTTACCACTGTTCCATGACAACTGTCTATTTCAAGACCATATTGACTTCCGTAAAGCAATTTAATAACTCTGTGTGAATTATATAAACCGATATGCTCTTTGTATATTGACTCTTTTTCCAGACTGTCTCGGAGCACCTGTAAATTAGCGGAATCAATACCCTTGCCATTATCCTCTACCGATATAATCAGTATATCGTCCATGTGTTTTGCTGCAATCTTTATATGAATCGTATCAATTAAACCATGAGAAAGAGAGTTTTCAACAATAGGTTGCAATAAAAGCTTAGGTATCAAAACATTCCTGTAATTCATCGGGTATATCAATACTATAAGTCAAACGTCTGTTGTAACGTAGTTTTTGCAGCATAAGATAGTCGTTAATGTATCTCAATATCTGTTCCAAGTGCTACAACAGTGCTTTCCATAATAAATACTATAACGCATCAACCCTGCAAAATGCCAATACCATCTCTACCGCCTTTTCTTTGTCAATCATAATTTGATACTTTAAAGTTTCGAGGATATTAAATAAAAAATGTGGATTAAACTGTTCTTCAGTTGCTTTGATTTCCATAATACGCTTTTCTTTTTCCGAAAGCTCGGAATTGTTTTTATTAAAGTTTTTCTGACAATATCTTATCAAATGATGAGAGTAGTATATTAAATTCTTCAAAAATAATCGGATTATCCACCCTGTTTCCCTTACTCATTTTTATCAGTCAATATAATCAGTTCTTCAATAGTAGACACGTCGGAAATACGTTTGGTAATATATGGAATCATAAAAAGCATTATAAGCGCTGATAGTATTATAAACAATATACCGTAATAGAAAGAACGCCTTTGGATCTCTTTGGATATCATAGTATATAATGTAAATTGACCGTCAATAAAGGTATTAATATGTCCTTGATATCTTGTTCCGTTGATGTCAATATCACTGTCTTTAGAAAAGTTATCCATATATTTATCTGCAGGATATTTTAAGGTTAAATCTACATTTCTTTTTCCGGTATAAAAATAATACGATCATATCTGTCGGTTAACTACAATACTGTCTATAGGAGAGCGCATAAACAAATATTCAAAAATCCTTACTTAAAACATCAGGTATCCAACCGTTTCTTTACCATCCATTATTGCATGGGCAAAACAGCAGCTTGATTCCTGTTCATAGTCATAATTCATTCGGCTGGGGTGATATAGGTGTGATTTAAAGGAGCGGATTTAACCTTTTTCCAATACACGACTTTCCAAAAACAGCTCTTTATTGCCTTCAAATAAATTGGAAGATATTATATGTAGGTCCTTATCCAGTAAAATAAAATTTGCTTTTTAAATTTTGGGAGTTTACAAAGCTATACAAAGTTTGATTAACTTTTTACTTTAGTTTTACTGTTGTCACCACCTGATAAAAGAGTCTAATAATATCTTCATCTGTGGACAAATTCTCCAGTTCGGAATCATAAACTGAAAACTGTTTTTCAAGTACTTGTAACAACTTTTGAGTATTCTTTTTATTTTTCAAGATTTTCAATTACTTTAAAAATTAACGGAGAGAAAGGCTATCATCGATAAATAATATGACAATAATAGATAAAAGCATACCTAAAATGAATACTTCATATATTTTTATATGTAATACTTTTCATGCTTTCCCTCCGTTTATAATTAAATACTATATCGCTTTTTACCACTGACTTTAAAGAAAAATCAATAATGATAAAATGCTGGTTACTGTTAGTATTAGAATAAGCCGCTGCATTACCGAAGCTGCTTCTAATGACTTCGGCATAGATTGCGACTGTCAAAGTCTGAGTTTTTACTTGTATATAAAAATTATAGAAGAACTCAATTCACTTCATTAAAGTGACCCAGCTCATGATTGCTCCCTGATAAGACACCTGTCAGCATCATAGGTACCGTTATCTTCAAAAATGATTGCAATTCATTACAACCAAGACTTACGGCTGCTTCCTCCACACTTGGGACTGACTTTGACCGATAATGGCAGTACTTGAACGAATTGTATATGGCATACGTCTGACAGATAATGAAATAATCATTATTATAGCAGTTCCGCTCAGTAGTAGAGGCTTGGTGTTAAAACTGCATAAAATCGCTATACCTAGTACGGAGCCCGGTATAATATAAGGCAGCATAGTTAAGGTATCAAGTGTAGATGTAAAAATGAACGTTTTCGCACTAAGTATGCAATTATAATGCCCAAAAACAACAACTATAACTATTGCCATAAATCCGAAAAGATAGGTGTTTAAAAATAGCGGAGTTATTATTTTTGATAATAGTGTTGTAGTAATTTTCCAATGTAAACCGCTGAGTATAAAAGTCCGCCACCGCCGGTTTTCAAAAACGAAGTGGTTATAACAGTTAGTTGCGGAAGGATTGCTACAAATACTATACCATATACCAAAAGGTGCACCAGTATATTTTTTACTCCACCGATTTTGACCGCTTCCATAGGTTTTAGTGCTGTCATTGAATAAGTAAATTTAGCACTTAAAAGCGTTGTAAGAAAAATAAAAAGCAAAGGTAATACTGATAATGATCACACATAATGCAGCTGCGAAATGATCATCTGTACTGACTTCTCCCATAAACTGACTATAAATCATAACAGGGAAAGTTTTTATAACCTTCTCCGATAAGCATTGGAGTTCCAAAATCGGAAAAAACTCGCATAAAAACAAGTAAGGAGCTTGCAAGTAATGTAGGTGTTACCAAAGGTACTATAATCAGTCTCACTCTGTCCCATAGATTGCAACCAAGGCTTTCTGCAGCCTCTACCAAAGAGTTGTCAAGGCTTTTAAGAGCGCCTGAGGTGTACATATATACAAGTGGAAATGATTGCAGTGAAAAAACCAAAACTATACCTGCAAAACCATAAATACCTGCAAATTTCACCGGCAAAATATTATTTATCACTCGTGTTATAAAGCCGTTTCTACCAAGCAGCTGTATCCATGCATATGCTCCGATAAAAGGAGGTGATAAATATGACATGACTATCATTATATTCAAGTATTTGTTTCCGGTGATCACAATTGAGCGGAGCAAATAAGCCATCATCAACTCCGAGAAGAGTAGATATTAAAGTTGCTACGATAGTTACTTTAAAGCTGTTGATTAATGTGCCCCAATAATATGAAAAACTTAGTAAAATAAGCAAAACTTAAATTTCCGGAGCCTGAAATTACACTTTTTATATAAAATCAAAACTATGGATAAATAATGAATAAAACAGCGAAAGCCAGAATAACGAAGGTGGATACACTCCATATATTCAGCTTCTTTTCTTTATACCGTTCATATTACACCCCTTAATCAAATGTACCGTCACCTGTAAATACATTAATCTTTTCAGTTTGTAAATTTAAATAGACGAGTGCCATCCGGTATTGCTCCAATGCATCAGAGGCTTTGAATTACTTCCACCCTTTTGCCGTTTTCAGTTCTATAAAATAGTTGGTGTTGATTCCTCAAAAAGACACTGTTCTTAATTACACCCTTTGATTCCGTCTTTATTATCTCTGCTTAAGATAAATTCCTCGGGACGGATGGAAACACTGACTTCTTCCATGTCTGCGCATTCTTCAGACAAATTATTCATTGCATGCATCAAAAATCTTGATTCCCTGTCCGATTGATTTTAATTACATGACCGTCCAAAATATTGGATTGTCCGATAAAAAGTTGCTACAAATGTATTGTGCTGGTCTTTGATAAATTTCTTAGGTGTGTCTATTTGCTGTATAACACCTCCGTTCATAACGGCTATTCTGTCGGATACTGCAAGTGCCTCTTCCCGATCATGTGTAAATATAAACTGTTGTAATGCCGATCTGTTGCTGAATACGTTTAATTGCATTTCTCATTTCAACTCTGAGCTTTGCATCCAAATTACGTAGAGGTTCATCCATCAACAGTACTTCCGGATGTATGACACTCGTCTGGCAGAGCAACTTTTGCTGGGTCCACCGGAGAGCTTACAGGCATTCTGTCTTTTAAAATGATCAATCTTAACGTATTTTTAGTATCTCATCTACTTTTTCCTCAATTTGCCCTCGTTTACTCATTTACGTTTTAAACCGAAAGGCAACATTATCTCATACTGACATATGTGGAAGATGGCATACCTTTTGAAAACCATACCCATACTTTCTTTATTGGTAGGTATATTGTTGATAAGCTTTTCATCAAGCTTGATTTCTCCGCCTCAATAGAATTCAAAACCGATAATCATCTCGTAACAGAGTTGTTTTTCCACAGCCTGACGGGATCCGAGAAGCGTAAAAACTCACCTTCTTTATATTCAGTGATAAACCGTTTATACGGTATCTTTTTCCGAATCTTTTAACCACATTCTCAATATTTATTGCTGCATAATCTATATTTTTCTCCTAACAAAGGTAAAAGGGCTTGATGCTTTTAGAGACAAAATTTCTTACTGCAACAGCCCTTCAACCCACTTTTTTGTTTTTATTAATTAATTTTGATATTTAATAAATGTAATCATTAGTTCATTGAACTTTCTGATATGCTCTGTGAACATTGTAGTAATTTCAGTCTTATGTTCAGCAACCCAGCCTTCATCATATTTATCAACAACTTTATATCTGCTTGTGGTTTCATGTATCCGCACTCTACATCTGTTTTAATGGTCTAACTGGTCAAGTTCTGACCGACATAAGACTGTACTTGCTCAGACAACATAAAATCAACAAATGCATTTTCCGGATGCTGCAGTTTTTAAAATCTGTACTGATTCTCCTGGGAAAATAGCTCTCTTTAGGGAAGTACAACCTACTGGAGCTCCGTCTTTACATAGCTTGCAGCAGATCTTCCCAAGTTAAACCTACAATATACTCATCTTCTGCAACCCCCTTATAAACCTGGCTGAACTGTAGCACATCTTTCCGTCTCAAATTCTGTAAGAACTTATCAACATAGGCCCATGACTCATCAGAGAGTGGATCTTGATCTTTTTCCCATTCTGTAGAGCATTGCCATCAATGATTGGAAAGCTGAACTTGAGTTAACAGGATCACCGAAAAGCGATCTTTCCTTTAAGTTCAGGGTTTACTAAATCTGCAAAACTCTTCAATCTTTCATATCTCCGACTAAATCTTTATTTGACGATCATAACTGTAGGATCGGCAAAATGCAGGATGAAATATCCCATGTATTCTTTGCAGGTTCTATCATATTGTCATTTTCTGATGACACATATTCTCAAACAAATCTTTTGAAGAAGAGAGTCTGTTTCGATCTGCATGCCCAGAATATATCTCCAAGCGATTTTTCTTTCGACTGAGCTCTTTTTAACAATTTCCGGTTCCTGCAACAACTACTTCAACTTTAATACCGGTTGCATTCTCAAATTCCGGAATCACGGCATTGTTATGCTTCACTTGCTGTATAAAACAACCAGCACTTTCTTCTTGAGAGTCCCTCAGATTTTTCTTGGCTGCCTTTGTTGTTTCGGTAGCCGAAGTTTCACTTTTTTCTGTTTTTCTCAGGCTTACTGCCGGAGCAGGCCATGAGACCCAAAGACAGAACCTGAACATAAAAAGCTGCTTTTAGTATCTTTTTCATCATTTTCCTCCCAAAATTACGAACTATATGTTTGTTTATAGTTTACAGTTTTATATTAAAAACATAACCTATTTTAGACAAAAGAAAAGGTGAAAATAAAATCCACCCAAGTAAAGGTGGATAGTAATTTAAAAACTGTCAAGACCTATAAAGATTTTTGACAGTTATTAGTTTAAAATTATCAGATACAAGTTGATATGTTAAATCACAAAGTCATTTCCAGGATCCTCTACCATCAGATCGGCAATGGAAATATGTCAAAAATAATCGTTTATCATTTTTGAGAGTTTACTCCACTATATCAATAGTGCGGTATTCGCTTGCGCGATATGCTATTCTGGTATCTTCATCATCAATCATTATATTTTTCTCTGCAATTCTAAGCACTTCACCCACTGTCGATATCGCTTTGGTGTCCAGGGTTAGTTTGTAGCCGCCGCCTTTACCGCGCAGTCCCACAAATGTTTATGCTTTTACAAGAAGTTTTATTATACTTCTCAGGTATTTTTCTGAAATGTCCTGTCTTTTTGGCAATGTCTACGTAATGGTATAAAATCATCGGATTTATTTTCTGTTAAATCAATCATAACAAGGAGTGAGTATCGCCCTTTGTTGAAATTTCTCATGAGTTCACCTACCCTCTTAATTTATAATCCTATTATACAGGTGCAGGTAAATAGGTAAACTGCGAAATAATAAGACAGAAAATGAAAAATAGTGATGTAACAATTTATATTTATCCTATATAAAGGTCTTTTGTATTCATCTCTGTATCAAACCATTTTTACCGCATATAGAACATGTAGCCTTTATTTTTATTATTTGATTTTGGCATAGTCTCATTACTCAAGCATAAGCTTTGGCTGCAACGCCCTGACCATGAAGAGAGTCATCCACAAATGTATGGTCAATAACTATTGTGTTATCATCCAAATTTGGAAAGTAACCTCAGCAATCATTTTACCGTTTTTCATCATTCATATATTCTGTTATCAGCTATATGAAACATATACTCCAATATTTTTATTATTGTGAGAGCAAAGAGACGTATGAGAAAAGTCAAGCTGTAAAAATGCCGGGCAATCCAAATCATATTGACAGCATTTGCCCAGTTTATGCTTATGCACATAGATGCTGTGGCACAGGTGGTAGCGCAACCTCATTGTAGTGAGGAGGTCACGGGTCCGGAGTCCCGTCAGTGCTTTGAGTATAACCCTTTGATTACAAGGGTTATTTTTATGTGTTGTATCTTGAGTTGTATGTCAACGATTTTTGCTTACAAAAAGCAGGTTTCTCGCTCATTTTATATATAGCCATAGAGTCCACGTCAGCTGACTTCACCGCTGATAATTCTTTTATTTTTCCTTCGGAATCTAAGCAAGGCACCTGTTTCATCAATTCCAAGTGCGCACGGCTTTGATAACCACTTTTAGGTCAAGAATCTCTCGTCTTTGCCTGATATTTTGCCAAATGCTTCTGTAATAAGTCCGCTCATATCCCGGGTTTTTCTAAAAAGTATTAAAAGTTTCTGCAGAAGTGATATATAATACCCTGCAATCAATTTTGACCTGTCCATCAATATGCCGGTTTCCGCCAAAAAGATGATGCTACATCTTTTATATCATCAGGAATCTTATTATTAACATTTATACCCATTCCTGAAATAATGTATTTTATACCCGTCCATATCGGAGCTCATCGTAAGCATACCTGATATTGAATTTATGACTATATCATTTCGGTCATTTGATGCTGGTTTATAGGGTAAAGCTCTCTATAGCATCACAAAATGGAGATGGCGGATTATACAGTGATCAGCAGCTTTTCGAGCAGCACCCCGAGGCTTTTATACAAAGGCTCATAAAGATACCGGTTCCGGCAGTGAAATCTCCAACTCCTTCCCATTCTGCCTTTTCCCAAAGTTTGTATATCGGCTACTACAAGGAAGTCTGAATTTATCTTGTCTGCCATCATTCGGGCATAGTTATTGGTGGAGTCGACTTCATCCAGATATATTATCAGGTATTGAGAGCTTTATAAGAATTTATATTTTGGCTCTATTTCACTTCTGATTTAGAATATCGCTTTTTGCCAAAAAGAAGATAGCCTTGTTATTGACTTTGGACCCTATATTGTAGCCGTCTTTAATGCGGAAATAGCCTTCCATATGGCAGTCCTGAGACACCTAGACTTTCTGGAAATATCTTGACCGGATACGTGAATGTTATTTTGATAATAAGATTTTTAAAACTTCATCTCTTAACATATTTCTCCTTATATGTCATATATATACTGTATCGATCTGAACCCACAGTCTTCAGAGTCGGAGTCTGATGCAAGTTATCCAATACGCTATTGATACAAACAAATATTACAAAATTATATCATTTTTATAATAAATTGATAGGTGCTTTTTGGCAATAATATTTGATAAAAAGATAATATCGGAATCAAAAAGGTTATAAATTAATTATAAAGAGGCATTTATGAGAAATAAAAATAATAACAGGAATAGGTATGATGGCAGTGATGATGGTGGTTAGCTAGGGCTGCAGCACACAGCAAGGCGCGGTAAGCACCGAGGAGACTCACTACAGTTGGGCGAGTCTACTATGTCTGAAGAGAAAAGTATTATCGGATTATAAAACATATGGTATGCAAAAAGGATCCGATTCCGGAATTATAGAGCTAGAAGGCATATCAGTATGCAAAAGTAAAATGCGATGCGGGAAGAATGTACAATGTTTTTGGAAGAAGTGATGAGGACGGGACTCAGGATTTGCAGGCAAAACTTACAGATGAGGCAAAAGTAGAGTCGAATCATTTGATGATACTGTTACCTATGTGACAAAGGGATATGAGGATAATTCATAGTGGTATTTATCAGTTCAAATGTAAAAGTTCTGCGATATTGATACAAAGGCACCTATGTTTACATGGGCAGGCAAAAAGAAGAGCCTAAGGATGCTTTTTATATGGTAGAGACTGATGTTGACTGCTGAAGAGAGGCTATGTGGATGAGGTTTCCAAGTCGGAAGATATTATTGCTCTGATGCACAGATGAGAAAAGACCCTAAACGGCAGTAACAAGGATATACAGCTTGGAAACACTTTATTCTATTTGGGTGCAAAATGCGTCTACAAATGAGAGCGGTGCTGCAGGAAACTCTAGAGCAACCTTCAGAAACAACTGTTGAGGAAAGCACTGTGGAAAGTATTACAGAAACAAGTAAAGAGGAGTCAAACGTATCCATATCGGAGACAAAGAGCGGAAAAACTGATATGGGATGGAAGAGATTTTTGCATGATTTACCACAGGAACTTATTGGGACAGGATCCGCTTAAGACAGAGCTTCAAGGCTGGTACTTGATAAAGTAAGGAGATATCAAATATAAGCATTTTTCTGATATTATAGATTATTTAAATGAGGGGATTGTCACAGTACTTAATGAAACCAAGGTAATACCTTGCAAGACTTATGGGTGTAGGATACCGGAGCGGCAATAGAAATACTTTTAAAGAGAGAGCCAAGAGACCGCCTGGGGAATGCCTTTGTAAAAACCCGGAAAAATGTAAGGTCGGAGCGAAGATTACTCTGAGACGGATTATCAGGAAACAATAGTGGATATTGTGGAGGAAGGTACAGAATAATCGAGTTCTGAGTTTGAAGGATTTTTGAAGAAATCTTGATAAGCTGAAACCATGCCGCTTCCACCATATATTACGCATGCGTTGAAGCGACAAAACCGATATCAGAGCAGTATGCAAAGAATGAGGGCTCTGCGGCGTACCCCACGGCAGGTTTGCATTTTACAAAGGAGCTGCTTGAGAAAAATAGAAAAAGGGTATCAGACTTGCATGAAGGTTACTCTGCATGGGATCTGGTACTTTCAGGCCGGTAAAGGTAACGGAGTGAATGAGCATCATATGCATTCCGAGTCAAATCATCAAAAGAGGCTGCCGATATCATTAACAGTACAAGAAAAAGGGTAAAAGAGTAATTTGTGTGGAACCACAGGCACCAGAACTATAGAAAGCGGCGGATGAAAACGGACATCTGAAGAAAAAGTCGGTGGACAGATATTTTCATATATCCCGGATATAAGTTTTGCTGGATGCTCTTATTACAAACTCACTTACCGGAGTCAATCTTTGGTAATGCCAGAGCGATTACAGGAAGAGAAAATATATTGTATGCTTATGAGGAGGCGCAAAAAGAGAAATACAGATTTTTCGCTTTGGGGATGCGATGTTTATAAATTAAATATATTTTTAGAAAGGGTTTTGGTGAAGATGAGGAAAAAGCATTGTGACATTACTTGTTTTTATCAATGATTATCTGATTGATGAGCTTTAGTGTATACGCCGCAACAGTAAGAAAAAGCAACTCACAAGTACATATACTACACCGCAGAGTGAACTCAGCACAAGAATCTCATGTGCAAGAAGACAAGGAGTCTTACACTTATAGTCGACAATAAGGTAGGTAAAATGGCTATGCAGTCTTGGAGAGTTTTCAGCAAACGGAACAAAGCAAAGCAGTGGGGACAGAACAACCTCGAATGGCGACATTATATCTGTGTAAGAAATGATAAGAGTGCATATCATTTATCTCTTGGACTTTCTTACCCTGACAAGGCGGCAGCCGACAGAGGATTTGAAACAGGGAATTATTACACAGGAAGAAAAGGATGCCATCTACACAGCTATTGATAAGAAGGTATGTCCTCCATGGAATACAGCACTTGGCGGTGCAATAATGATTCACGGAAATTATCAAAAAGGTGTACCTACAGCAGGTTGTGTGGCTGTAAGCAATGATGTAATGGATATTATCTGGCCATAAGGGACAGCTTGGAATCAAGGTTTCGGTAGGGACCATAAAGATATAGGGCATGTTATAGGCTTTGTCTATAATATGCCTTTTTAAATGGAGAGAATATGAATATTAGGAGAGCAAAATTCTCAGATATAAACAGGCTGTGATATATAAAAAAGCAAGAGAACATATGAAAGCAACAGGCAATCCGCATCAGTGGAAGAGTTCCTATCCAAGTAAAAAGCTTGTAAAAGACGATATAGAGAATAAAGCATGCTATGTAATTGAAAGAGAAGGTCATATTTAGCCTGCTTTACATTTATGAAAGGTCGTGAAAAGAGCTATGAGCGTGATTTTTCGTGGTGGTAAAGACTATGGAATAATACATAGAGTGGCGAGTGATGATGAAGAAGAGAATTGTAAGAGAAATAATAAATTTTACAAAGAAAGACGGACTGTTGAGAATAGATATCACAGAGGATAATATCACAATGCAAAAAGAGCTGGAAAATAACGGGTTTAAAAAGCTCGGTATTGTATATCTGCAATGACGAGTCGCAAGGGATATTATATGAATTAAAGGAGGAGCTAGTGATCAGCCATGTAGCGGAGGATTTGGACAGATCAATAGGAGCTGAAGCGATCTTATCCCAAATCAGAGCAGAAAGCATAAAAAGAGAATGGAAAGTCTCGAGTGCTGGATACTGGAAGAGGATGTGATTATAAAGAGTTTCATAAACGGTGGCCAGATGAAGAGGACCCACCGATATTATGTAAGGTGATGATGCCTCTGCAGCAAAGAAAACGGGGGATTGGCAGATGATATTTCGTAGTTACGGAAAAGCCTACAGAGGTCAGGGCCTGAAATCGTGTGATGAATAAGGTAATAGGAGGATCTCAAGGCAAGGGAAGAAAAGGAATTGTACCACCCAAAGACGGGACTTGTGATTATTTTATGAGGAATTGGACAAGGATGAGGGAATATCACAGTCAAATCATGATATCATATCTGGTATAAGATGAAGTTTACATTTTAGGTGAATAGGAAGAGCCATGGTGAAATTGAAGTGATTATCGGTTTTGTTTTATTTGTAGATACCACCTATTAAGTTTGTACATAGTCAAGGAAAAGCTTAATTGTCGGATGGATTTATAATTCATAATGTAATGAAAATGTCTCTATATTGCATTATCAAGCGGATATGTTATCACTGCTATCCAATAAAATTGAGTGGAAAATCTGAGCAGATACTTATGCCCATACTTCAGGACCATCATCTGCTGTATGGATTCAAGGTTTGTCTGTAATCATTCAAATACTTTTCATACTGAGCTCTTCAAGAAGTTTGGTTGGCTACAAACTGGTGCCTGATCCGTTTGATCTTAAGATCACAGGATACTTAAGATTTTAATATATCTTGTATTGGCTTTCTTGCTTTATACCTCTAGCAGGTGTAACAAGCAAGATGATCGGGACATACTTTCTAAGCTCTCACAAAGCGGTGAGCTTGTCTTGTCAAGAAAGCTTATATCAACGCTGTCACTGGCAGCAGTTCGCACTCTCTGTCACTGCTTCCTGCCAGATACCAGCGCATTTCGTATTTTTCTTAAAACCTGCAATGATTTTCCGGCAAAGATATCCTGAAGGAAGGATAAGCACCTATATGTAACATATCACTTTTTTGATGATTGCTGTAATGAGAGTACAGTTCGATCCTGGTCTCCACTATTTTCTGGCATAGAGAAATGTCTCAATTTCAGGTGTGTGAGAGTAATGGACTTTAGAATTTTAAAGCAGCTTTCTTCCCAAATCATCCTCTCAAGTTTTGAACATGAGCTTAGTAGTTGACTGTGACAGATATAAATATTTTGCAGCTCAGAAAACTCTCTTAATTGGCTGTGGCCACGAAAGCCCAATTGTCTGAATTCCATAAATTATCTCTTTAATATAATTATAGGTTTATTTATAGATAAAGTCAATAAAATGTGTGGCTGCAAGATTAGTTAACTGTATAAAAGAAAAATAAAAATAATTTCTGCAAAGTTTTTAAAACATGTTGACAACAACTTTATATTGTGTATTATATCGAAGTGTTCAAAAAACACAGAACACAAAAATGAAAGCGCCTTTAGCTCAGTTGGTAGAGCAGTAGACTTCCACCCATTTGTCCAGGGTTCGGAGTCCCTGAAGGCTATGCAAGGAAGGTCCTAATTTTGACAGACACAGTGAGCTATTGAAGCGGGCTTTTTTTGTTGTATATAATGAATAAAATTAGGTTATAATTAAAGACAATGCTTAAAATGCGCAAAAGTAGTGAATTGTTGACTGCAGTAAAAGGAGTTATATATATGCTGAGAGTTGGTATGTTAACAAGTGGAGGAGATTGTTGGTACTTTAAACGGAACACGCGTGTGGCAAAGAGTCTTACAAATCTGATAAAGAGGTGGAAATAATAGGTTTTCTTTTGACATAAGGGCTTGGTGTATGAGGAATATAGAGAATGAAACCTTCAGATTTTTCGGTATTGACAACGGCGAACGTTCAGAAACCAGTCAGTCAGCCTTTCAAACTTGAAGGAGAGAGCCCGATCAAAACGGATTGACAGTAGAAGCAGAAGTCCACATAAAGTTGAAACTTGATTGGTCAGGTGCTTGGTGGAATGTGATCACAAAGACGAAGTGAAGTGGGAAGAGGGTTTGAAAATGTTAATGGACTTCCAAAGACTATAGATAATGATCTTACGCGGTAATGGATATGACATCTGGTTTTAAAGTGCAATGGAAATAGCTATGTCATATTGACTGCATATATATACTACAGCTTCTCACAGCAAGAGTCTTTATTGTAGAAGTAAGCATAAGGTGGGTGGTTTAAGCACTGTATGCAGGTCTTGTAGGCGGTGGACATCATTTGATAATTTGAAATACCTTAAGATATCGTAAAAATAGCTGGAAGCTATAAAGACAGAGGAAAAGGAAGGTAAGAAGTTTACCATACTAGAGGTGGCAGAGGGCGGAATATCAAAGGAAGATGTGGCCTCAAAAAGAATTAAAAAGCAGTTAGTTGAAAGATTTGGCAGATATCCTTCCATAAGTTACATAGTGAAATAGGAGATATGCTAAGTGCGGAGACAGGTTGTGGATAAGAGTGACGGTTCCTGGACACCTTCCCAAAGAGGCGGAGACCTGAATCCTTATGACAGCATCTTCTACAAGGTTTATATAGTATGGATGAACTTATACTTGGAAAAAGTTCGGTCGTCTTGGTGGTATTGTTAAAGGAATAGAGGTTATAGATATTGCTTTAAAATGAGTCTGCTGGCAAATTAAAATATGTAGATCCGAGTCTTCTACTTGTAAGAGAGGCAAGACTTGTGGAATAAGCTATGACAAATAGAAAGGAAGCAAATGCTTATACAGCATTATATAGGAAGTTTTGACCCTTCAAATTTTGAGATGAGGTGGTAGGTCAGGAAGTTTGGCAACAAGAACTTTAAAAAATCAGTTAAAGACCGAAGAATACTTACGCACATTTTTATGGAACAAGGGGTAACAGGAAAAACAAGTATAGCCAGACATAATGGCAGGGCACTCAATTGTGAAAATCTCACAGATGCGAATTGTAACAATGCCCAACCTGTAAGCTCAAGACAAGGAAGTCGGCAAATGTAGTGGAAATAGATGCAGCTTCCAACGTGGACAATATAAGAGATATAAAGGAACAGGTACAACATCCGCCAACCGGAAAGTACAAAGTGTTTATTGAGGATGAGGTATATGCTTTTCTCACAGGGCATCTACGCACCCTTTAAAATCCCCTGAAGAACCGGGCCGCAATATGTTATTTATTCTGGCAACCACAGAGGCACATAAGCTGCCGGCTACAGTGCTGCCGGAGATGCCAAAGATATGATTTAAAAGTATCAGGCACTGACACCACACGGAAAGGTTAAAGAGCCTGCAGAGTGCGAAGGTGTTGAGCAGGAAGACAGGGCGCTTGAGTATATTGCAAGTCTGCAGACGGTGGAGTGAGAGATGCACTCTGCCTTTTGGATGAATGTATTGTTTTACAAAATAAAAGATAAGCTATGAAGCGGTAATGATATACTTTGGGTTTGATATATGTATTTAATGAGCTTTTGACGGAGTACTTGAGGCAAATAATATAGAAGTGTTGAATTCCTTTGAATAATTCCATAATAGACGTGAAAAGAGAGATAGGGCAGTTTGTGACGGATTTTCTATGTATCTGAGAAAATATTCTGATACTTAAGTCCACACAAAATGAGATACAGTTCGTTGGCTGACATGTCGGAATATAGAATCATAAAATTTAAAAGAAAAAGCAAATACTGTTTCCAAAGAAACGCTATGGTATATTAGAAAATGAGCTTTCCAATAATTAAAGACGGCCACACAAAGAGTTGTGGTGAACTTGAATTTATAAGACTTATGACTTGGAGATGGAGGATATGGACAGTGTGCTTGAGAGACCTCAAGACTCTGAGTCAGAGTAATGGTTAATACGGTACAAGGAAGAAGTCAGGAAGAAAAAGGGCAGGATATTCCGATAGAGGATGAAGTCAGAGCTCCGGAAAAGCGACTCCTGGCGATGATTTCATGGCAAAAAGAATGGAACAGCATAGTGCGGAACATCTTTGCTGGCAAGGCGGCAGTGTTATAAGGTAGTTTGAGATAGAGCTGCAGTAGTTGCGGTATCGATGTTATTTTCTTTTAAATAAGATGTTTTACGATATGGAAATAAGGAGACGACAATTTGGATTTGCGCAGTTTTTTAAGTGAAAAATACGGAAAAAGATATTGCAACTGGATTTCTTTAAGAGAAAATATGTTGTAAGAAACACAAGATATATGTTTGATAGATCAGGATAAAATCTGTTATAAACAGACATTATTATAGAACAGTAAGGAGATGCAGGTAAAGCGTGGTGTGTTTCCGGTGGAGTGTATGATGCCCGTAATATATAACCGTTGGAGAAGCAGGCCCAAAAGATGTAAAAGTAGATGGAAGAGCAAAGTGCGGCCTTTGGTTGCAAGGAGTTTAGCGCAAGTGCTGGAGGCGGTGCGGTGTTAATACAGTTTCAAAAGGAAGTCGTTAAAGGTATTCCAGATAAAGAAGTGGTAGATCCTGACGATGTGGAAAGAAGATTTGATAATGGCGTTGCAAATGAGGCTCTCAGAAAGATGTGGAAGAAGCATTCCGCACTGATGGGCGGCATTGCAGGTGGAGCAGGAAAGTTGTATTCTAATGGATTATTACAGCAGCCAGTATCAGCAAGCTTATAGGGAGGGAACTTTCTAAAGCTGCTGTGGAGCAAAGTCCGCACAAAGGTTTTCTACATACTGAAATGCTGGTGAACAGGTAGAGTCATTGTCATGGGCAATAAAAAGATGCCAAGGCAACATGTGGAATTATTGCAAAGAATGTTATACCCTTGACAGACGGAGAAGTCTGGTCCTATATAAAAGCAGGAAAAGAGAGATCATAAGACCATAAATGGTGGTAGTGGAAAACACATAAGTGATCTGGCGTAAGGCGAAAGCATCGAGTATGTACGAGAGCATCATGTTTCACACGGGGCAATTTCACCTATGTTGGAATATAGTCCGGCGGGATATTAAGCTGAAGGAAATCGATTAAAAGACTTCTGAGGGTGATGAGATGAAGTTATAATTACACAAACTCCACACTTGAGGTGAGACTACAAATGTATAATAGCAAAACTTAAACCGGTAGGTATAGAGGAGTAGAAAAGCGGAGTCCCTGCAGGAGGGATTTGGGGTTATTGACGAAGTGACTTGTTGAGGCACTTGAGGGAAGAAGAGCACTCTAGGGCAAAAAGTAAAAATCTTGAGGTTTGGCAAGGGCGCATGGATAAAGAATTTAATTTGTGCTGGGCTGAATAACCGAATAAATTGGTGAAAAGCGGTGATCATAAGGTCGTTGCGAGAATCACCTCACATGATACAATCGACTGGAGAGTTCATATGCAGGCTTATTGACAAATCACCAGAAGTCTGAAAAAACGATGAGTATATGAAGCTGAGAGGTATTGCTTTTGGCCTATGACAGAGATAACTGGTTTGCAAAAGAGCTTTGTACAGGCTTACTATGCTTTCTATATAAAAGAGGAAGAGAAGTAGGCTGAAGCTAATACAGAGAATATATCGAGATATACCAATTCGAAGATGAAAGCAGAAAATATCTTATGGAATATCATATTGCTGTGGCAAAGGGTGAAGACATTATTACAAGAAGATTAATTCCTTGAGAAGCAGGTTGGTGATATCGAGAAGATGGATGAGCAGTGGAAATATGAACCTTGCACAGCTTTATGCCTGTGTGCAGGAAGAATAGATGATTGCATAGACCTGTGATGAAGTTAATGCTTTATCTGGAGTCGGGTGAGAAGGGGAGTACTGCGGCTTTGAAGGGAGTCAAATAGGCTGTCCTTTAAGCCTGTGCCAGCAGGAGCAGGTCGATAAATAAGGAGTTCTATGAGGACAGATTAAACTCGCTTGCGTAAAAGCAGTATGAAAGTAGTAATCATCTGAATCTTAACTACGATATGAGTGCATATAAACCCAGAGAGGAAAAAAGAACCACTATAAGTTCGATTGAGGAGGAAAATAGAAAAATCGATGAGGAGGTCGGCAAATACTGCTGAGCTTTTTCCAAAGACTGTTGAAAACGAAATAAGGATATCAGAAACAACATTTAAGGGGGAAAACGTGAACCCGAATTTGAAATAGAACTCAAGAGAGCCATAGCAATCACAATGAAAATCTGAACAAGATGTGAAGACTGAGGCGATCGTACCCATATGAGAGATAGATGGAAGAGGCCAGAGCACATATGGAAAGAGTGGAGAGAATCAAAACAGAAGATTAATGCTCCACCGTGATGAGTGAAAAAGAAGAAAAGTAGAATAAGTAATCATTTTGACAGTATGGGACTTCAAAACTCACGGAAGAGATGAAACGTGAGGCATGGATAAAGTACAAAACACATGGATAAGCGATGAAGAGGAAAGAAAGTCTTCAGACAATGATGATACATCTGAAGATCTACACATTGGTGGAGCCTTGTTTTGAAGATAACATGGCTTTAAAGCGGAGCAGACTGAAGACAGTAAAATATAATAGAGCAGGCTGATGAAGTAGGCAAAGTCTTTGTAGTAGACGAAGCTCAGGTAGACGTAAGCTGATGTTGCGGTTGAATCGATATCGAAGAAGAAACAGATATAAAGATTGATTTGATAAATATAAGTGCAAATAAGGAGTGACAATTCAAAGTAATACGGATCAAAGTGATGAGGATGATGATTTCATAGATACCTGATGAACCGCCTGTAGAGGAATATCACGACATAAAACAGCCTCAACGAAGGTGGTTGGGAAAACTATGTCCCAAAAAAGAAGAACTTACATTTGATAAGCGATGATTTAATAACAGCTATTTTGACGATGAAATAGTATATGGAAAAATACCTACAGTTTCCATCTACATGGCCAAAAGAAAGAGCAAAAGACGTGGTCCAAAGCAGTATAAAGTGAAACAAATAATGGGAAGTAGATGATGAAGAAATCTATTACATGTTGAAGAGAGAACTTTGTAACAAAGGTAAAAGAAGGGTGAAGAACCTTGAGGAAATCTTATAGAGCCTGAGTATAAAAGCAGAAACTGGAAGCTTGATATTAAGGTACTGTTATGATAGAAGAAACCGATATTCAAGAGGACATAAATAGAAGAAACAGATATCCAAGGGGGAGAAAAAGGAACTGAAGAGATTGTAGAATCGGATTCATATGACAGATGAAGACAGAGGCGACAATGTTGTTATTGAAGAGAGTGTGTGGAAGAGGCTGCAATGAGAATAGTATAGGGGAGGCTGATTTACCAGTACGGAAAGGTGTAATGAAAGCAAAAGCGCCAAAAATCAAGAGAGATCCGAAGGAATATTTTGATGAGGAAGACTGGGCTCCATACGGTAGAGGGCACAGGACAAAAGGCTCTTGAAAATGCTAGAGAGGTGTTGAGAGATGTAAAATGAACCATGAAGATAAAACATAGGTATTAAAAATCAAGGCAAAAGAGCCCTTTAATGCAAAAGGAGTGATGAACCTCGGCTGATGATTAAAGGCAAAGATCTATTATAGTTGGAGGATACTGATGATAATATACACAGTGGAACTCATAGAGTTTATCATCAGAGACGGTAGAGATCATGTAGTATTTGCAGATATAACTGAAGGCATTGCAAACCCAGAAACAAACGATCTTGTATGGTCAGAGTCTTAGCAGAGAGAGAAGAGGGTCTCTTGTAAAGAGAAAGAAATATTGTGGCAAATATTGAGCTAAAGGATAAAGCAAAGGAGCTTGGAAAAGAAGAAGGGGAGGTACAGGAGAAAGCTGTTGAGGTATCGACATGGAAAGAGCCGCAGAGTAATTAAGAATATCGGACCTTTGAAATCATAGCAAATATTTTAAAGAAGGAATATATGAGGATTTTCAGTTTGAAATGCAGTGAGAAATCGGAAGTCGGCATTACCTTATATGCAAACAAAATAAACCGGAGTCTGATGAAAGAGGAAAATAAAAGAGGTTATTAAGATTGAGCCTGTTATATCACACAGGACCGTAAAGGGAAGAAGATAAAGAAGTGAAAAGCCAGAGACACCTAATGAAGAGCCGATCAGATTAAGAGAAGGAAGATGAAGGTTTAAGGCAGCTGATGTAGTAAAGAAGACGGAGAGGATAACGCTCCATGGATGTGGACGATTTTATAAACTATGCACCTAGTTAAGTAAAGGAGATAGAATGTGTGCTTTACAACAAGGCAAAGTATGCTGTAAATAGGAAGGATTATATGAAGGAAGATAAACGCTTTTGGACCAGAAAGAATGCCAGAAATCTTATAGATCATGCCAGGACCCTGCTGAAAGGCTGGGTGTTGTGGAAGGCTATATCTGATTTATAAACCTGCAACATGAGCAAAGAAGTTGCAGATTGATCAAGAGAGCATTTTAGGATATAATGTGTTTTAATGTTCTGTGAGGTCTGTATATTACTGTTTTTATAGGAATGATAGCGCGAGGTATAGGCGGCCTTTTAAAAATATCCATTACAATGCTGGCGCTCATATCATGCGTAATTGCTTTGAATTTTGCAAACCAGTATCCTCAGAAATGAGTTGCAACAAAAATACCAAGATAAATCAATTTGTATTGACCAGCACGATTTATGAAAAAATAGGCTTAATGAGATGCATGAGGACCTACCAAATGCTGAGGGAAGAAGCGTGCTAAATAGATAAGCTGGAATGTAAATTACAAAAGTCAAAGACGTGTTGAAGAAAAAAATGATGACAGAAAAGTACATGATGGCTTTTGTGTATATTGGATTATATTGCAAGCTATGTCACCCAGATGACTGTCAATTCTATAAGTTTTATTTGTCTATTTGTACTTGTTTGGCTGGTGTTTGGAATACTGTTTAAAGGTAACAAGATTCTAAGCAAGATAACAAGCTTTTGGGAGGAGTCAACTGCCGTTGGGAGCTTTTACAGGTTTTATTTCTTGCATTGATAATATCTCTGGTCGGCCAGGCTTTTACTGATCGCCTTTTCTACAACAAAGAGGAAGGAATTTTCGGAAATGTTGGAATGCAGCCTGATTTTGCAGGTTTTATCAAGAATGAACCCTAGCGGTATTTTTAGACCAGGTATGGGAGGTTATATGAAATCTAAAAGAAAGCTGATGAATGCATCAAATGTGATAGTTGGGCTTTGGCTTTCTGTAGCTATATGTTTACCATCTTCCTTGATTTACAATGATTTTTTATTTTGACATTTTGCAGACAAATATTATACGGTATTGACTCTTCAATAATAATGATTTCGGCTTGATTATAATATGCGGTTTTGCAGGCGGATTTAAAAATTTTGATAATCTGAACAAAAGGGTTTGCTGTTTGGTTCAAAGAAGAATTCAGCACAGGACATAAGTGTATAATTTATTCTGGTCAGATGAGCGCACTTTCTTGCTGGCATTTGTGGGAAGATTTGTAATGGAACTATTACAGGTGATAAGGGAAGATATTCGACTCTACTTATTTCTATCTATATGTGATAATTTACTTTACAGAGCAGAATGTTTTCGTTTAGTTGGGCAGTATACTTTAATGGGTCTTCCTTGCAGCAAGTATTCCTGTATGTTTGTTTGGATATACTGATTATTTCAATATAGGCTAGATTTACAGAGAAGATAGGCCCCTGGCAGTGGCCTATATTCACTTCACAATAATCGGAAATATAAACAATATACCGTAGTATTGGCAGGCATTTATATTGCGATTGCCGGAACCTGTTCATCACTGCCAGCTATCGGTGCACAACGGCAGAGTGAGAGCATTGGAAAAGGCTTTTCATTATGTAATAATGTTGCGAACTTTATTATTGCACTTTACAATGGCATCGTTGATAACGGTTATCTTTACACTTGCAGCATTTTTCGGACTTGTACCTTTTGAAGACGAACCGAAGGTAAGAAGATTTAATTGACGATTTTTACTTATCTTCGGAATAAAGATAATAAGCAGCTGATAAATAGGTTACAGGGCAAAGTGCTTGGTATTTCAGGTTTGCATGATTTTATAAGTGATTTTAAATATCTGGATTTAGTCATTGTTGCTTTGGCAATCGTAAGGTTATCATGTGCGTATTGAATACAAAAGAAAGAAAAAGAAGACAAATTAAAGCGCTTAAGAAGCTTATGACATCTGGCTTGTAATACTTGTTATAGTATTTGCGGCAATAGTATTTATGGGAATGTAGTATAAACTCGGACAACTGCCGCAAAGAAAGTAAAGTACGGTGTTTTGTGGATTATTTTATTTAATGATTCATAGTACTTTCTTGGGTGGAGGTTACATGAGAGCCGTGGAAGAGTATATGAAATTCCTACCTCTCACACAAGATTCTGAAGCGGACCGTGATACTTTTGTTTATATATAATGGATTATTTAGAAACGAAGAAATGACAAGTGTAACTGGTCAGTTCTTTGATGCAACATATAATGAGTATATACAATTTTTATTATTTACTCTTGGACCTAGAAGCATAGTGTCCTATATTCTGGCACTTATAATCCCAAGTGTGGTGCTGCTCAGAATAAGATCATTTTTATTTTAGAGACAATATAATGCTGCTATATTTGTATGCATGTGTTATTGCAGTAATTTGCTAAGTGCCACTCAGGCTGTCAAATTTGAACTACCTGTAGCACACCATTTTATGGATATTCCAAGTATTATGGTGGCAATACTAAGACAAAGGAGAAGCATAATGGATAAGATAACTTTATAGGGAGATCGTCCTACGGGAAAGTTACATGGTGACATTATATCGCCTTAAAAGAAGAGTTGAATTGGCAAAATTCAGGAGAATTTAAAAAGATTTTTATAATGGTGGCAGGAGATGCCTAGCACTCACCGCCGACAATGCGGAGAAAACTTGAAAAGCAAGACAAAATATTACAGGTAGGCTTGACTATCTGGCATGCGGTATCGACCCCAATAGTCCAATATATTTATACAGTCAATGGTACCGGAGCTTACAGAGCTTGCATTTTATTATATGAATCTTTGTTGTAGTTTCAAGACTTCAAAGAACCACAGTAAAGGTCGTTGAGATAGCTTAGGAAATTTTGAAAACAGCATTCCAGGATTTTTACATATCCTATATAATTGGCCAGTATCGGATATCAATATGCTGTTTAAAGCAAACTTTTCACAGTACCTGTAGGGTGAG